>VFQT010001458.1_pt1 | contig 28311 bp, 22 predicted proteins | sample 3512381 | NCBI WGS metagenome assembly VFQT01 (sample SAMN10412376, study PRJNA504923) | tailings metagenome | isolation source: Relicate 2 Philex TSF3 active mining site | place: Philippines: Tuba, Benguet | collected 2017-08-29
CGAAACGCAGAAGAACTTCAACGCGCCGCTGCACGTGCTGCAACGTATGACCAATGGGTGATCTTTGAAGAGGCGGTCACTGCACGCGAACTTGAAGTAGCAGTGCTCGGCAATCGTCAACCACGTGCATCGGTTGTTGGCGAGATTGTTCCAGGAAACGATTTTTACGACTACGAAGACAAGTACGTCACCGACTCTGCCACCCTGATGATTCCTGCAGACTTGTCACCAGCACACAGCGACGAAGTTCGTGCGCTTGCGTTGCGTGCGTACGAAACGCTCCGATGTGAAGGAATGGCTCGCGTCGACTTTTTCTATGAAGAAAATGGACGCGGTTTCTTATGCAACGAGATCAACACCATCCCCGGATTTACTCCCATCTCGATGTACCCGAAAATGTGGGAAGCAACAGGCGTGAGTTATCCGCAACTCATTGATGAACTTGTTGAGCATGCACGCGAACGGCACAGTCGCCGAAAAACAAATACAACTCGTTAACGATTACTCAGTTTCCTGCAGCAGGAATATTGATTTGCTGACCGGGCAGAAGTGTCACGCTGCTATCGGCCCAATTGTTTGCCGATAACAATGCACCCAATGACACGCAGAACTTTTCTCGGATGGAATAGAACGAATCACCTTTTTGGATGACATATGTTCCAGCTGGTCGCGTGCCACACCCAGCAGAAGCTGGACCTGCAGGCGCGGTTGGAGTTTGTGCATTTCCACCCGGGACTGTGGTGTTGGCTCCTGGTGTCACCACAGCTTGCGGTGGAATTTTTATTTGCGTTCCGGGATACGGAAATTGTTGTGGCGTGACCCATGCGTTGTATGCCAGCAACGTAGTCACTGAAATGTTGAACTTGTTGGCCACAGCAATGGGTGAGTCACCCGCAAGAACGGTGTACAAAATTTCCTCGCCAACGGCTCCGGTGGGAAGCGTTGTTGTTGTTCCGGGCGCAGTACTTGCAACCGGCGGAATTGTGGCGAAATTTGTTGGGGTCACGTTCACCACCGTGGTGGCAACTCCCAATGTGTCTCCTCCGCACGATGCTCCAAAAACAGACGCACCAAGAATGCATGCAGCGACGGCAACAGAACGACCGATGTGGATGCGAGGGGATGCTGTCAACACAATGAAAGAGAGTAGATGATGCCACCGAGCGAACGGTGGCGCTCTGGCTCTTAGACCAGTGGACGGGCCGTTGGCGGAATGGGCGCTGGCAGCGAGGTCTCTCCCATGAGGAATTCGTCAACCCCAGCGGCACAAGCACGACCTTCGGCAATTGCCCACACAATCAAACTCTGGCCACGACCCATGTCACCGGCCACGAAGACACCAGGAACATTTGACTGGTACTGAGCATTGCGTGCCACATTTCCACGCTCGTCGTAGGCCACACCCAACTGTTCAAGCCATGAACCTTTTTCAGGACCAACAAATCCCATAGCAAGGAAGACCAAGTCGGCGGGAATCTCTTGATCGGTGCCTTCCTTCTTCACGAACGAACCGTTCACAAACTCCACTTCATGGATCAGCAAAGCACGAACATTTCCACTGCCGTCGTCCACAAACCGTTCAGTGTTGACGCTGTAGATGCGCTCGCCACCTTCTTCGTGCGCAGATGACACTTTGTACACCATCGCGTATTGCGGCCAAGGATTACCACTGGTGCGTGAGTCTGCAGGGCGAGGCATGATCTCTAACTGAAGTACCTGCTTTGCACCTTGGCGCAGCGCTGTTCCCAAACAGTCAGCACCCGTGTCACCACCACCAATAATGACAACGTTCTTGTCTTTGGCATCAATTGCAAACGTAGAGAAGTCTCCTTCTTGCACCTTGTTTGCAATGGGGAGATATTCCATCGCTTGATGAATTCCGTTTAACTCACGTCCCGGAACCGGCAAGTCACGCCATGCCGTAGCACCACACGCCAACACAATGGCATCGTGCGATGCACGCAACACATCAATATCAACCGCACCACCCACGTCAGCACTGGTTCGGAACTCAGTTCCTTCTTGCTTCATCTGCTCAAGGCGACGGTCAAGAAATCGCTTTTCCATTTTGAATTCAGGAATTCCATAACGGAGCAACCCACCAATGCGATCGGCACGCTCTAGCACCACCACATCATGTCCAGCACGAGTCAATTGCTGGGCCGCAGCAAGACCAGCAGGTCCGCTTCCAATGACCGCAACGCGCTTGCCTGTCTTTGTGGTGGAAACCTGCGGGAGCACCCAGCCCTCATCCCAGGCACGGTCGATAATTTCCACTTCCACCTGCTTGATGGACACTGGATCTTGGTTAATCCCTAGAACACATGCCGATTCGCACGGAGCTGGGCATAGACGTCCCGTGAATTCAGGGAAGTTATTGGTTGCATGCAAGCGTTCAATGGCTTCTTGCCAACGGCCGCGATACACCAAATCGTTCCAGTCGGGAATGAGGTTGCCAAGTGGACATCCGTTGTTGCAGAACGGAATTCCACAGTCCATACAACGACCCGCCTGTTGATTCAACGCATTCGCGTCGAAAGGTTCGTAGACCTCTTTCCAATCCTTGAGTCGAATCTGAACGGGACGCCGAGTTGGACCGGAACGACCCCACTGAAGAAAACCAGTTGTCTCACCCACGGGAAGCCTCCATCACCTTGTTTGCAGTTTCTGCTTCGTTCAATCCGGCTGCTTTTGCAGCAGCCATCACATCGAGCACTTTCTTGTAGTCGCGTGGCATCACTTTGCGGAAGCGCGCAACTTCCACTGTCCATGCGCCAAGAATGCGCTCAGCGACTTCTGATCCAGTGAAGTGCTGGTGCCGCGCGATTGTTTCACGCAACCACTCTTCATCGTCACCGGAGACATGCTCGAGATCAACCATTTCGTAGTTCACAAGAGATGCAAAGACACTGTCGGGGTCGTACACATACGCAATACCACCTGACATACCTGCTGCAAAGTTGCGTCCCGTTGCACCAAGAATCACTGCGCGGCCACCGGTCATGTATTCACAACCGTGGTCACCTACGCCCTCAACAACAGCTGTTGCACCAGAGTTACGCACGCAGAACCGTTCACCAACAACGCCACGAATGAAAATCTCTCCACCTGTTGCGCCGTATCCGATGACGTTTCCAGCAATGACATTTTCTTCTGCAGCAAATGGAGCATCTCGATGTGGATGGACAATGATGCGGCCACCTGACAAACCTTTACCCACGAAGTCGTTTCCGTCGCCTTCCAAACGCAACTGAATTCCTGCGGGAACGAATGCACCGAAGCTTTGCCCAGCTGATCCTGTGAGATGAATATCGATAGTTCCGTCGGGAAGCCCTGCACCACCCCACGCCTTAGTGACCTCATATCCGAGCAATGTGCCCACCGTTCGATTCACATTCTTGACAGGAAGTTCAATCTTCACGGCGCGACCATCGGCGATGGCGTTTTGTGACAATTGAATCAACTGATTGTCAAGCGCTTCATCAAGACCGTGGTCTTGACCAACCGAACTGAAGGGAGTTTGGTTGTACGGATTCTGCGGCACTTCAAGAATTGGCGAAATATCAAGACCTTTCGCCTTCCAATGGTCAACCGCTTTGCGAGAGTCAATCATCTCAACATGGCCAATTGCTTCCTGCAGTGAGCGGAAACCAAGAGCAGCGAGATATTCGCGCACTTCTTCTGCGATGTATTCAAAGAAGTTGACTACAAACTCTGGCTTACCAGAGAAACGCTCGCGCAACACGGGGTTCTGTGTAGCAACACCTACTGGACATGTATCAAGATGACACACGCGCATCATGATGCATCCACTCACCACCAATGGTGCCGTAGCAAAACCAAACTCTTCTGCACCAAGCAGTGCAGCAATAATCACGTCGCGTCCAGTTTTCATTTGGCCATCGGCCTGCACAACTATGCGATCACGAAGACCATTCAGCATCAGCGTCTGCTGTGCTTCTGCCAAGCCCAATTCCCATGGGGCGCCAGCGTGCTTCAACGATGTCAACGGCGATGCGCCAGTGCCACCGTCGTGGCCAGAGATCAGCACAACGTCAGCCTTGGCCTTTGAAACGCCCGCAGCAACGGTGCCAACGCCAACTTCAGCAACCAACTTCACATGAACACGCGCTTCTGGGTTTGCGTTCTTCAAGTCGTGAATCAATTGCTTGAGATCTTCAATTGAATAAATGTCGTGGTGCGGAGGTGGACTAATTAGTCCTACGCCTGGTGTGGAGTGACGAGTCTTTGCGACCCACGGATACACCTTGTGACCGGGCAACTGTCCACCTTCACCAGGCTTTGCACCTTGTGCCATCTTGATTTGAATGTCGTCGGCATTCACCAAGTATTCACTTGTCACGCCAAAACGCCCAGAGGCAACTTGCTTAATTGCGGAACGCTTCGAGTCGCCGTTTGGCATTGGGATGAAACGTTCGGGATCTTCGCCACCTTCACCCGTGTTGCTCTTGCCACCAATTCTGTTCATGGCGATGGCGAGTGTTTCATGCGCCTCTGCCGAGATTGAGCCGTAGCTCATCGCCCCCGTAGAGAAACGCTTGACGATTTCAGAGACAGGCTCAACTTCGTCAATTGAGATTGCAGGGCGAGCACCAGTGCGCAGTTCAAACAAACCACGGAGAGTTGCCAAACGCTGCGACTGATCATCGACGTCGCGTGTGTACTGCTTAAAGATGTCGTATCGACCAGCACGCGTTGAATGCTGCAGGCGGTACACGGTCTCGGGATTAAACAAGTGGTATTCGCCCTCGCGTCGCCACTGGTATTCGCCACCCAATTCCAAGCGGCGATGTGCCCGCAATTCAGGTCGTTGTGGATGCGCAGTTGCATGACGCTGTGCAACCTCTGCAGCAATTTCGTCAAGTCCAATTCCACCCAAGCGCGACACCGTGCCAGTGAAGAACTCGTCAACCAACTCAGTGGACAAGCCAATTGCTTCGAAAATCTGAGCGCCTGTATAGGACGCCACGGTCGACACGCCCATCTTTGACATCACCTTCAACACGCCCTTACCAGACGCCTTGATGTAATTCTTCACGGCTTTATGTGGATCCATGCCACCAAGGCCGTACATGCCGGTGTTGTTGTCGGCAGCAATCATGTCTTCGATTGTTTCGAAGGCGAGGTACGGGTTGATCGCGCCAGCGCCGAAACCAATGAGCAACGCCATGTGATGCACTTCGCGCGCATCTCCACATTCAACAACTAGGCCAACTTGGGTACGACGCTTTTCACGAATGAGGTGATGATGGACTGCGCTTGTCAACAGCAACGAAGGAATCGGTGCGTCAACTTCATTTGAATTGCGATCCGACAACACGATGATGCGTGCCCCATTGTCAATTGCAGTACTGACTTCTGCACGAATGTTGTCTAGCGCTGTGCGCAACCCGGCACCACCGTCGGCAACGCGATACAAACCACTCACCACTACAGCCGCAAGGTGGGGATGAGTTCCATCGTCATTGATATGAATAATCTTTGCGAGGTCGTCGTTATCAATAATGGGAAACGGAAGCACCAATTGGCGACAACTATCAGGACCTGGTTGCAGCAAGTTCGCCTCAGGACCCACACTGGTTCCCACAGCCGTGACAACTTCTTCACGAATGGCGTCGAGCGGCGGGTTTGTTACTTGGGCAAAAAGCTGTTGGAAGTAATCAAACAACAAACGTGAACGCGTGGACAAAACCGCAATGGGCGTATCCGTACCCATTGAACCAATGGGTTCTGCGCCGCTCTTCGCTGTCGGAGCCAGAATGACCTTCAGTTCTTCTTCGGTGTAGCCAAACATTTGTTGGCGCCGAGCAACACTGTCTCGACTGTGCACAACGTGTTCACGCGCGGGCAAATCGTCAAGATGCGTCAGACCTTGTTCTAACCATTCCTCGTATGGATGTTCACTCGCCAATTGCAGCTTGATTTCATCGTCGTCAATCAGTCGACCTTGTGCAGTGTCAATAAGGAACATACGTCCTGGCTGCAAACGTCCCTTTCGAATGACGCGCGACTGGTCAATATCGAGAACGCCAGCTTCACTCGCAAGAACAACAAGATCGTCGCTTGTCACCCAGTAACGCCCTGGACGAAGTCCATTTCGGTCAAGCACTGCACCAATGAGAGTTCCGTCAGTGAACGCAACGTCTGCTGGTCCGTCCCATGGCTCCATGAGCGACGAGTGGAATTTGTAGAACGCACGCTTGCGTGGATCCATTCGTTCATTGTTTTCCCACGCCTCGGGAATCATCATGAGAAGTGCGTGTGGGAGCGAACGACCGGCCAAGTGCAACAACTCGAGCACTTCATCAAAACTGGCGGAGTCGCTCATGCTTGGAGTGCAAATAGGGAATGCACGATCAAGACCAGGAATGAGATTTGTCGCCAACAGTGCTTCACGTGTGCGCATCCAATTGCGGTTGCCTTGCACTGTGTTGATTTCTCCGTTGTGAGCGATGTAGCGATATGGATGCGCAAGCGGCCACGACGGGAATGTGTTCGTTGAGAATCGGCTGTGCACAAGAGCAAGGGCTGATTCCATCCGCTCGTCAGACAGGTCAGGGAAGAATTGTTGCAACTCTGGAGTTGTCAACATGCCCTTGTAGACCAATGTGCGAGACGATAATGACGAGAAATACGTCCGCATTGTTCCCTCTAGCTCATGTTCAACGCGCTTGCGAACAATGAAGAGCTTGCGGTCAAGTTCAATTCCCGCGGCGCCTGCTGGATCATCACAGAAGAACTGTCGGAACGTTGGCATGACGGCACGCGCTGATGCACCCAAACAATCGGGGTTCACCGGAACATCTCGCCAGCCAAGCGGACGAAGTCCTTCCCCACTAGTGATCCTTTCCACCACTGCTGCCGCCTGATCCGCATCAGATGCCGCTTGTGGCAAGAAGGCAATTCCTGTTGCATACGCTCCGGCAGCAGGTAATTCGATACCTGCAACTGCGCGAACGAATGCATCGGGAACCTGAATCAGAATGCCCGCACCATCGCCCGTGTCTGGTTCTGCACCTGTAGCGCCGCGGTGTTCCATGTTGGTCAACGCAGTGAGACCAAGGGTCACGATGTCACGACTACGAACTCCCTTGATGTTTGCCACAAATGACACGCCACATGCGTCATGTTCAAAACGAGGGTCGTACAGACCATGGGCCTTGGGGAGATCGGGGTTCATGTTGCGTCAAGTCCTTCTACGGAGGTGTGCGGACACACCGGAGAATCGGGTTTTCGGTTCTCCCGGGACGACGCTGGCCCGAGCAAGTAGTAAGGCTACCTAGCCCCTACCCCTGTCACAAAGCCATTTACAGGACTTAGGCGGGATCAATGTAGTTCGGGGCCCGCTTCTCGAAGTCACTCATCACAGCTTCACGCTGATTGTGGCCACCGATCAGGCTTCCGATGATCCGACGTTCAGCAGCAAATTGAGCTGCTGCAAAATCGAGCGTCAGACGATTCAACAATTCCTTCGCACCACGAACAGCGTCGGGACTGCGCTTCACAATTTCTGCCGCGTACGCAAATGCGTCCTCACGAGGGTTGTCAGACAATCGAGTAACAATGCCAATTTGATGTGCTTCGCGACCATCAAAAATGCGGGCCGACATCACGATGTCTTTCATGATGTCTGGACGAACCAAGCCTTGCATCAACACCGTGCCGGCCATGTCTGGCACAAGACCCCAATATGTTTCACGCACACTGAACTTGGTGTCGGGGTGAGCAATGCGAATGTCGGCACCCAATGCGATTTGGCAGCCGCCGCCCAATGCGTGACCGTGCACTGCTGCAATAACTGGGACTGGCACTTCCTGCCACACCCATGCAGATTGTTGACCGAGGTGAGTGATGCGGCCGTCTTGCATGTCGCTTGCTGCAGGAGCGTTGCTTTGTTGGCGCTCTCCAGTAGCCATACCCCCCATTGATGCCAGGTCAAGACCCGCGCAAAATGATGCTCCTTCGCCGGACACAACAACGGCGCGAATCTTCTTGTTGGTCTTGAGGGATTCACCCGCATCAACGATGGCTTGAAACTGTTCGCCGTCGAGTGCATTGCGCTTATCGGGGCGGTTGAAACGAACATCGGCGATGCCGTCTGAAATAGAGATAGTGACTCTGTCGCTCATTGCTTCATACTGCCACGACTGCAACTCACTGTTTGCACCCGATGCGTGGCAGACTGCCCCGTATGCATTTGAACCTTTCAGCCGATGAAGTCCTCAAGACAACCCGTTCCGTCCGTAAGCGTCTCGACTTTGACCGCCCTGTTGAGCGCGAAATCGTTGAAGAATGTTTAGAGATCGCACTACAAGCCCCGACGGGATCGAATAGCCAAGGATGGCACTGGATCATCATTGAAGATGCAGCGAAAAAGAAAGCCCTTGCCGACATCTATCGAAAGAACTGGGATCTCTACGCCAACATGCCTGGCCGCGAATACAAAGAGGGCGACACCCGCGGCGAGCGAATGGGACTTGTTCGAGACTCAGCTGGCTACCTCGCGGAAAATTTCGAAAAAGCACCTCTTCTCATGATTCCGTGTATTGAAGGACGTCTCGACAACCTGCCCGTCTTTGCAACGGCAGGTGCGTGGGGATCATTGCTTCCCGCTGTGTGGAGTTTCATGTTGGCCTTGCGCGAGCGCGCGATGGGTTCTGCATGGACCACCATTCACTTAATGAATGACGGCGAAAAACAAGCAGCAGACCTTCTTGGCATTCCGTACGACAAAGTGTCGCAGGGTGGCTTGTTCCCCATTGCCTACACCATCGGTACAGATTTCAAGCCCGCAAAGCGTGAACCACTCAGCAAGGTTCTTCACTGGGACAAGTGGTAACCAGATGAGCGACATCGTTACGTACGAACGCATTGGTGGCGTTGCTGTCATCACCATGGATGACGGCAAAGCAAATGCTGTCTCTCCAACACTGCAAGCAGGAGTTCATCAAGCGCTCGACAAAGCCGAGGCAGATGGTGTTCCCGTAGTGCTCACAGGGCGGCCAGGCATTTTGTCAGCTGGGTTTGACCTGAAGGTTCTCGGTGCAAGTGGACAACCCGCAGTTGACATGCTGAACGGTGGACTGCACCTCGCGATTCGCCTTCTCTCGTTTCCCACGCCCGTGGTCATTGCAAGTCCCGGCCATGCGATGGCAATGGGATTTTTTATTTTGATGTGCGGCGACTATCGCATTGGCGTACGCGGCAATTTCAAATATGCAGCCAATGAAGTGGCTATTGGTATGAACATGCCCTTCTCCACTCTTGAAATCATGCGACATCGACTGACTCCTGCAGCGTTGACTCGTGCTGTTGCGCTAGCAGAAACTTTCACTCCAGACAATGCGGTTGTCACTGGCGTATTAGACGCCGTTGTTGAAGAGTCTGAACTTCTCCCAACAGCAATCTCGTTAGCAGAGTCATACACCACTCTCAATATGGCCGCTCATGCCGAGAGCAAAAAGAGACTGCGTGAAGAATTCTTGGAGAACGTGAAAGCCGGACTCGTCAAAGACGATGAGATTTGGAAATACATTTTCCTGAAGTAGTCGCGGTTAATGGATTAATCCACAAGACGCAAGCCACTGGGCGCAATTGACTGCTCGACAAAAGGCAAGTCGACAACAAATTCTGTGCGATGCGCCGGAAACACATGACGCGAGAACAACACAGTTTTCCCATCAGTCGTTGTAGTGGTTCGCAAACATCGCAACACAGGAGAACCCACAGGAATGTTCAGCAGTTGTGCTTCATCTGCCGTGGCTGCATCTGCACCGATTGTTTGTGTTGCTCCCGCCAACGGGACATCTAACAATTCATAGAACGGGGAACGTTCAACATCTGCGCGCGACAAATTCTGACCAAGATCTGCCGGGCACCACACTGTGACAATGGCAAAGGGTTCACCATCGGCCATGTTGACACGTCGAACACGAAGTACCTGCTGAGTCCCCAGTGCGGCCGAGACAACTTTCGGTGCCTTCTCAAATGCAAACTCAAGCACCCGACGCTCAGGAGTTGCGCCCGAGTCACGCATTTGTTCTTCGATAGTGGACAACCGCGCAAGAGGTTGACGAACAGTCTCCCCCGCAACGAACCACCCAAATCCCTGACGCGAATCAATCAGTGCCTCGTCTCGCAAGATGTCGAGCGCCTTTCGAATGGTGACTCGACTGACATTGAACTGGTGAGACAACTCTGACTCGCTGGGCAGTATTCGCCCAGATGCATATGTCCCCGACATGATGCGCCCGCGAATTTCGTCGGCAATCTGGTGATAGCGAATGGTGCGCACTTGTATTAGAGTTGTATACACAGAGACAAAAAGCAAGTCCATTGCTTCCCACAGGAAAGGCGCCCCCATGGCTGTCACCGCTGGAACCCCCATCGCACTCGTCGAAGGCGTGTACTCACGACTTGTTGCCAATGCTGAACTTGGCCGCAAGCGTCTGGGCCGACCACTCACCCTCGCGGAAAAGATTCTCATTAACCACCTGGTTGACCCCGCAACACAAGAAATGGAGCGCGGTCGCAGTTACGCAGACTTCACTCCAGATCGCGTTGCCATGCAAGATGCCACAGCACAGATGGCCTTGCTGCAGTTCATGACCGCAGGTCTTCCCACCACTGCGGTGCCATCAACGGTTCACTGTGACCACCTCATCCTTGCCAAGGTCGGCGCAAAACTCGACCTCCGCGACGCAAACGATGTCAACCGAGAGGTGTACGACTTCTTGCGCTCTGTCAGCGCCAAATACAGCATCGGTTTCTGGGGCCCAGGTAGCGGAATCATTCACCAAGTTGTTCTGGAGAACTACGCCTTCCCTGGCGGAATGATGATTGGAACCGACAGCCATACACCAAACGCTGGTGGTTTGGGAATGGTTGCAATTGGCGTGGGTGGAGCCGATGCAGTTGACGTAATGACCGGATTCCCCTTCAACGTTCGTTGGCCAAAAGTGATCGGAATCAAACTCACTGGTCAACTGAGTGGATGGAGTAGCCCGAAAGACGTCATTCTGGAAGTTGCACGCCAACTCACCGTTGAAGGTGGCACAGGTGCAATTGCCGAATACTTCGGACCTGGCGCAGACACAATCTCTGCAACCGGCAAGGCCACAATCTGCAACATGGGCGCAGAAATTGGCGCCACATGCTCCGTATTTGGTTACGACGCGAACATGGCCACCTACTTGCGTGCAACGGGACGTGCCGACATTGCAACAGCAGCAGACGCAGTCGCTGCAGAACTACGACCCGATGACGGTGCGCAGTATGACCAGATCATCGAAATTGATTTGTCTGCATTGACTCCACTCATCAACGGTCCACACTCACCTGACCGCGCACACAAGATTGGTGCAAATGGTGTTGGCAAAGAAGCACGCGCAAACGATTGGCCCATCAATGTGTCGGCAGCGCTCATTGGTTCATGCACAAACTCGTCGTATGAAGACATCACACGAGCAGCATCAATTGCTCGCCAGGCCGCCGCAAAGGGTTTGAAGGCAAAGACCGAACTTCTCATCTCTCCAGGAAGTGAACAAATTCGCGCAACAATCGAGCGTGACGGCCTTCTTGCTGATCTCGAGGCAATCGGTGCAACCGTTCTCGCTAATGCGTGCGGACCATGCATTGGTCAATGGGAGCGTGCAGCCGATAAGACCGCTCAACCCAACAGCATCGTGAACTCGTTCAACCGTAACTTCCCTAAGCGAGCCGATGGTTCTGCAAACACGTTGTCGTTCGTGACAAGCCCGGACACCGTCATGGCAATTGCGTTGTCTGGCCGTCTCGACTTTGACCCACGCGTCGACACCATCACTGCAGAAGACGGAACTGAAGTGATGCTCGATGCCCCTGTGGGCGAAATTATTCCTGCTCGCGGGTACGACCCTGGCGTTGACACGTTCACTCCACCACCTGCAGATGGCAGTGGTGTTGTGGTTGAAGTCAGCCCCACAAGCGAACGTCTGCAGTTGTTGCAGCCATTCCCTGCTTGGGATGGCAAGGACTATATGGAACTCCCCGTTCTCATGAAGGCCCAGGGTAAGTGCACCACAGACCACATTTCAGCGGCTGGTAAGTGGCTCACGTACCGCGGGCACCTTGAAAATATTTCGGGCAACCTTTTCATCGGAGCTGTGAATGCATTTAATGGCGCAGTTGGCGAAGGCCTCGACATCACCGACGGTGCACGACGCAGCTATCCAGATATTGCAAAGCGATACAGCGAAGCTGGAATTCGTTGGTGCGCAATCGGCGACCAGAACTATGGCGAAGGATCATCACGCGAACACGCAGCAATGGAACCACGCTTCCGCGGCGGTGTCGTTATCTTCGCTCGATCATTCGCACGTATTCACGAAACCAACTTGAAGAAGCAGGGACTTGTTCCTCTTACATTCTCTGATCCAGCAACGTATGACCTCATCGGCGAGACCGACACCATCAGTGTTCTGAATTTGCCACCAGTGCCAGATCAGCCAATGAAATGTCGTATCAACAAAGCAGATGGATCAACAGTTGACTTCGAGGCAAAGCACACCTTCAGCCCCGAACAGGTTGAGTGGTTCAAAGCTGGCAGCGCATTGAACATTGTTCGTCAAAAAGTGGCGAACGCAAAGTAGTTGTTAATCGGTACCTGGGCGTCGTTCATCTTCGGCGCTCGGGTCACCTGCATAATTTGACGGATAACTACGTCGCAACTCTTCCTCAGTAGGTTCGCGGTATTCGCGAGCCTCCGGTGGAAGCAGTGCAGTGATGGCATCCATAATCATCTGCGTGTCTGCATCAGGGTCTACCCCACTGACATACACGGGGGCACCCACGGTGATGATCACTTCAGGTGGTGATGTGATGTTGGTGATGTTGGGCAACTTTGCGTTTCGTGGCCACACTTTTTCCGTTCCCCAAATTCCGATAGGAACCACAGGAACACCAGTGTCGGCGGCCAAGCGTGCGGCACCCCATCTTCCTTTCAGAACCGGATCAAAAAACGCACGGCCGCGAGGAATTGTTCCCTGAGGCATGATGGCAACCAATTCGCCGGCCTTGAGCGATTCACTTGCTGCGCGCAGCGGTTCATCACTACCAGTACCACGCTCGACTCGAATACCGCCTAATGCTGTAGCCAATGGCCCAATGACCGGCGCATCGAACACTTCCTTCTTTCCTAGAAAACGAACAGCGCGACCAGTCTTTGCAACAGCAAGCGAAACCGCTGCGATATCGAAATAGCTTCGGTGATTACCACAGACAATCGCCGCAGAATCTCGTGGAATGTTTTCCGTTCCCGTTATACGAAATCGTGCATACGGAAAAACCTCAGGTCGCGCAAATTTCATTAGTGCTTGTTGCGCTTCCAAGCCGACCACCGGAATTTTTGCCACCCCAGAGGGAACATCAAGATGCATCACGGGCCATCTGCGAGCCGCCGCCATTAAACGCAATCTCCAGTCGGGATTTACGCAGTACGGATGACCAACAAGTGTGAGCAATGGTTCATCAAACACACTGTCGCTATATGCATACGATCCATCAAGGTCAACACCGTGTTCTTCGCTCCACCCCACAACTGCGTCGCGTTTGCCGCGTGACCATACATACGAGCCATCAAGTTCTCCCGTGTACTTACCCTCGGCATCTACCGCATACCGAGTAGCAATGACAGCATCAAATCCCATGAGTCGTGCAAATGGCGCGATGAGATCATGAGGTGTTGTTGTTGCTAAAACAACACGTCGACCTTGTGCACGATGTTCATCAAGAACTTTGTGCGCATATGGCTGCACCATGTTCACTAATTCTGGCGCCGCATGTTCTGCCGCGGCTACAACACGTGATTGTTCGTGGCCACGCATGGCAACAACTGCTTGTCGCCCGAGAACCATGGACGGCAAATTTTCACCGAATGTTTCAAAGACTCGGTACAACACAGACTCACCAGGTATCGAACGCGACACCACACCTGTTTCGCGTAACACACGACTTACGACATGTGCAGATGCCCCCGAAAGCAATGTTCTGTCAAGATCGAAAAAAGCGGCGTGGTTCACGGGCGAACATTACGCCGAACTACAACTCAACAAAAGAGGTAAGGCAATAAAGCGATGCATACAAGACCCCAGAAATGGGAGAAACCCCGCAGGGGGTGCGGGGCTTCTCTACCTAAACCCGATGGTGGGGGGACCATCTCTTGGGTTCTGACGGCCGGCCGATGGGGGGCATCGCCGGCGCGATATGTATTGATTCATTATGCACCTCTCAGCACCTAACACTCAAGCCGAACGGCAAGATAGTTGCTATCGTTTTTTGTGATAGTTATCACACCACCTGCGAGGCCTGATGGACATCAAACAACTACAGGCCCTTGTGGCCATCGCTGATCGCGGCACGTTCTCGGCTGCGGCAAAAGCCCTCGACACCGTGCAGTCCAATGTGTCCGCACACCTCTCGCGGCTGGAAAAGGAACTAGGCGCAACACTGGTCGACCGATCGAATAGCCGTTTAACGCTTGAAGGAGAAATGGTTCTCACGCGAGCTCGGCGCATCATCCATGAATTGGAAGACATTGACGCAGACATCCATTCGCTTGGTGAGACCGCACAAGGCGACTGCCGCATCGGAACACTTGGCACCACAGCTCGTTGGCTGATGCCGCCGTTACTGAACTCGCTATTGCGCCATCATCCAGGAGTTCGCACCGCAATCATCGAAGGCGGAACAAGCGCCTTGCTGCTACGTCTCACTAGTGGCGAAATTGATGCGGCCATTGTCCACTTCCCCATCATGGATCCATCGCTCGATGTCACCGAACTCTTTGTAGAAGAACTGTTGCTCCTGGCACCGGCACAACATGCACTTGCAGATCGTGAATCAATTTCGCTTGAAGAACTATCGGAACATCCGCTTCTGCTCCCACCATTGGGTACCGCGCAACGTCGAATTGTTGACCGTGCATCGGCTAATCGTGGAGTGGCATTGCGCCCGCAGGCCGAGATTGACGGCGTACGTCTGATGGCATCGTTGGTGTTCGAAGGGTTTGGTCCGGCCATTGTTCCTGCGAGTGCGGCACCAGGGTGGTTGAAAGGAAACTTTGTGCGTATCAGCGTGCCCGACCTTCCACGGCGTGTTGTTGGATGGGCACAACGTGAACGGCCTCGCCCCAACAGAGCCACACTTGCAGTTCGTGACCGCGCCATCGAGGTTGTTTCTCGTCATGCTCCTCGTCAACCTGGAATTTCGCTTGATATTGCACCGCATCATGCGAAAGGACTGCGTCATCACCCCTCGGTCTAATGTAGTGAGGTGACCAGTGCATCAGATTCCACTCGACAAGTTGTCGTGGAACTACAGCACAGCGTTCCTGGCGCAGCAACGGCCGCAGTAGTACAGCTGTCAACCGAGCGCCATGTTGTGTGGCTAGAAGTTGACGGCCAACATCACAAAGGTGCACTGTCAGCCGCAGCGTCTCATGTCATTGCGACTGCTGCCACTACCGCGGCAACTAAGGGATTGCCACTGGTGTTACAGATCGAATCATCTGGTGCTGACATCTTGGAGGGAATTCCCGCATTGCACGGCTGGGGCACCGCAGCTAAGGCTCTTGCCGAATGCTCAGGACGTATCCCGACCATCAGCATCGTGACGGGACCCGCTGTCTCGGGCCCTGCACTTCTCATCGGGTTGTCGGACTTTGTTGTGATGACAGAAGAGTCGTATGCATTTGTGAGCGGACCGACCATGGTTGCCGAATTCACCGGTATTTCCATCAGTACAGATGAACTCGGCGGAGCAACAACACATGCACGCAACAGCGGAGCAGCCACGGTCGTTGTTCCCAACCTCGCCAGTGCAACTCAATGGGTTGAAGATCTTCTTGAATATCTTCCCAACAACGTCAATGAACTTCCCCCCTTTCTCGAAAGCGATGACGATGATGACCGCCTCACACCTGAAGCTGGTGCACTCATTCCTGAATCATCAACGGGTAGCTATGACGTTCGAAAAGTCATCGAGTCCATAGTCGACGACGGCGCATACATGGAAGTGCGCGCGCGATGGGCCGGCAATGTGATCACTGCGTTTGCGCACATGGCCGGATATCCCATTGGAATTGTTGCCAACCAACCCATCAACTTGGCGGGCACACTTGACATTCCTGCATCACAGAAAGCCGCACGATTTGTTGCGTTCTGTGATGCCTTCAACATTCCGGTGCTCACATTGGTTGATACGCCAGGTTTTTATCCCGGAAAAGATCTTGAGTGGCGCGGCATGATCCGCCATGGCGCACAACTTGTCTTTGCGTACGCACGCGCAACGGTTCCTCGTATCTGTGTGATTCTGCGCAAATCATATGGTGGCGCGTACATCGTGATGGACTCGAAGGAAATGGGCAACGATGTCTGTCTTGCGTGGCCATGGGCCGAACTCGCGGTGATGGGTGCTGGCCAAGCTGCGGCAATCTTGCAGCGTCGAGCCTCCGATGAGGAGAGAGCAGCCTTTGAAGCCGACTACACGGAGAGGCTGTTGAACCCCTACATTGCGGCCGAACGCGGGTACGTCGATGCCGTCATTGACCCAGCCACCACTCGCCAAGAGATTTGTGCAGCCCTGCACATGTTGAGAAACAAGCGCGAAAAACTGGTCTCTCGCAAGCACGACAACACTCCCCTGTAGCCAGGTTCACACCGCCGGAAAGTGGGAGCAGCTTGGGCCTCTCGTCTAACCTACACAGCGGGGGAAAACAGCCCTCGCGACGTATCCCGTCAGCAGTCAAGGAGATCCCATATGGCTGACACCATCACCATCATCGACGACCGAACTGGAAAGAAGGTCACGGTGCCCATCAACGGCGGGACATTCTCGTCCGCCGCATTACGAGAACTTGATCCCAGTCTCTTCATGTACGACCCTGCGTACTTGTCCACTGCGGCATGTGCATCTGCAATCACGTACCTAGATGGCGACAACGGCATTTTGCGCTACCGCGGATACCCCATTGAACAGCTCGCAGAACATTCATCGTTCCTTGAAGTTGCCTACCTGCTGCTCAACGGTGAGCTTCCTAACCCCGACCAACTGAAGAGCTGGCAGCACGACGTCACCCACCACACCATGATCCACGAGAACATGCGTAAGCGATTCGTTGATGGATTCCATTACGACGCACACCCAATGGGAATGTTCATCTCTGCAACTGCAGCGCTGGGAACGTTCTACGACGATGCAAAAGACATCTTCAATAAAGACTCATTCGACAAGCAGGTCATGCGATTGGTGGCAAAGGTTCCCACCATTGCAGCCATGTGTTACCGCTTCTCCCAGGGCCTCCCCTTCGTGTCACCCAATAACTCGCTGTCGTATGGTGAGAACTTCTTGAACATGATGTTCAGCATGGGTGACGGCTACAAAGTCGACCCAGTTCTCGCTCGCGCCATGGACATCTTGTTCATCCTTCACGCCGACCATGAACAGAACTGCGGAACCACAGCAATGCGAGTGGTTAGTTCAGCAAATTCGGATCCATACACAGCCACAGCTGCGGCAGCATCAGCGCTCTACGGCCCGCTTCATGGTGGCGCCAACGAAGCTGTTGTCCGCATGCTTGCCGAAATTGGTGACGTCAAGAATGTTCCCGCCTTCATCGAAAGCGTCAAGAACGGTGACGGTCGCCTGATGGGCTTCGGACACCGCGTATACAAGAACTTTGACCCTCGTGCCACGCTCATCAAAAAGACTGCGTATGACGTTTTTGCAGTCACCGGAATGAATCCACTTCTTGATGTCGCGCTCGAACTAGAAAAAGTCGCATTGAGCGATGAGTACTTCATCAAGCGCAAGTTGTATCCCAACGTCGACTTCTACTCTGGCCTCATCTACCAGGCTCTCGGATTCCCAGTCGATATGTTCACCGTTCTGTTTGCAATTCCACGCACAGTTGGCTGGCTTGCACACATGCAAGAACTTTTGGCCGACAAAGAACAGAAGATCAGCCGTCCACGTCAGTGGTATATCGGTGCGGACGAGCGCAATTACGTGCCTATGGAGAAGCGCTCGTAACTACTTCGCGACGCGAACAACAATTTTGCCGACATTGCCGTTGGACGCCATGTATTCATGGGCCTTCGCGATGTCGGCGAAGTCATATACGGAGTCAATCACTGGCTTCATTGCATTAGCCGTGAATAACGGCAGCACCTCAGCAATGAAACGTTGGGTTATTGCAATCTTTTCCTCAAGTGGCCGGGGTCGCAATACGGTTCCCGTAATTGACGCGCGCTTCGCAAGCAATGCTCCCACGTTGAATGGAACTGGCTTACCCGCCATCACACCCACCTGAATGATTCGACCTTTGATTGCAAGCGACGCCACATTGCGTTCGACATAATCGCCTCCGATGACATCGAGAACAGTGTCAACGCCGTGGCCATTGGTTGCGTTGGCAACCTCCTGAACAAAGTCTTGTGTGGTGTAGTCAACAACAACGTCTGCACCCAACTCACGACACGACGCAACTTTCCCTGATGAGCATGTGACAATCACACGAGCGCCGATTGCTTTGCATATTTGTATGGCCGCAGTACCAACACCCGACGCGCCAGCGTGCACCAAGGCCCATCGACCAGACGTGAGACCACCCTGAACAACAAGTGCATCCCATGCTGTGAGAAACGCTTCAGGAATTGCCGCCCCATCAACGAGGTCAATTCCATTCGGAACTGCGATGGCTTGGCGCTCGTGAAGAACAAGTTGTTCTGCATATGCCCCACCACTCACAATTCCCATGACCGCATCGCCCACTGTCCACGACGAAACGCGAGAGCCCACCGCAACAACAGTTCCCGAGAATTCGAGTCCGGGAATTTCGTAATCTGTTGGAAAAGGGTCTGGATAGAAGCCCATGCGCTGCAAGAGGTCTGCGCGATTCATTGCAGTGGCAGCAACGGAAACGAGGATGTCCTGATCGCCAACGCGCGGCGTAGGAACATCCTCGAACTGAAGAACTTCTGGTCCGCCGTGTTGACGTAGTACGACGGCTTTCATGGCGCCCTATGCCATCTTTTGCTGAAGACGACGATCAAGTGCCGCGAGATAATCCTCGGTGGTCAACCATGGCTGATCTTTGGAGATCAAGATGGCAAGGTCTTTGGTCATCTCGCCACCCTCAACACTTTCAACACACACCCGCTCGAGGTTTTCCGCAAAACCGATGAGTGCGGGATTGTTGTCAAGCTTGCCGCGGTGCTTCAGACCACCTGTCCATGCGTACACAGACGCAATGGGATTGGTGGAAGTTTTGTTGCCCTTTTGATGTTCGCGATAGTGACGAGTCACTGTTCCATGAGCAGCTTCTGCTTCAACCGTGCGTCCGTCTGGCGTCATGAGCACTGATGTCATGAGACCAAGCGAACCATAACCCTGCGCAACAGTGTCGGACTGAACGTCGCCGTCGTAGTTCTTACAGGCCCACACGTAGCCACCTTCCCATTTCATGGCACATGCAACCATGTCGTCAATGAGTCGGTGTTCGTAGGTGAGACCTGCCTTGTCGAATTCAGCCTTGAATTCGTTATTGAAGACTTCTTCGAAGAGATCTTTGAATTGACCGTCGTATGCCTTCAAAATGGTGTTCTTGGTGCTCATGTAGACGGGATAGTTGCGAGCAAGTCCGTAACGGAACGATGCACGTGCAAAGTCACGAATGCTGTCGTTGAAGTTGTACATACCCATGGTGACGCCGCCGTCTTTTCCAAACTTTGCGACTTCCATCTCGACTGGAGCACTGCCGTCGGCAGGCGTGTAGGTCATAGTGACAGTTCCCTCACCGGGAACTTTGAAATCTGTTGCCTTGTATTGATCTCCATGTGCGTGACGACCAATGACAATTGGCTTGGTCCAACCGGGAACCAACTTCGGAATGTTGCTACAGATAATGGGCTCGCGGAAAACAACTCCACCCAGAATGTTGCGGATTGTGCCGTTGGGCGACTTCCACATTTTCTTCAAACCGAATTCTTCAACACGCGCCTCATCTGGCGTGATGGTTGCGCACTTCACACCAACGCCGTGCTTCAAAATTGCATGGGCGGAATCAATGGTGACCTGGTCATCAGTGGCATCGCGATTTTCCATGCCAAGGTCGTAGTACTCGAGGTTCACATCGAGGTACGGAAGGATGAGACGGTCTTTGATGAACTGCCAGATGATGCGTGTCATTTCATCGCCATCGAGCTCGACGACGGGGTTTTCGACCTTGATTTTCGCCATGGAAACCACTTTCCTCTCTTGGCCCGAGAAGCCGGACCGATGTCACTTGTATTTGACTTGTACACAATAGCGCACCCCGCCCCTACGCCCCCTACCATCACTATTGCTATGGACTTTGCATGGACTCCCGAACAAATTGAACTTCGCCGCGAGGCTGCCGAAGTAGCTGCCGATGCAGTGCGCCGCTATGGCCGACACAACGTCACATGGATGAACGGCTACTCGAAAGAGTTCTCACAAGAACTTGCCAAGCGTGGCTGGATTGGCATGGTGTGGCCAAAAGAATTTGGCGGCGGAGGACGACCCCCTATCGACCGTCTCATCGTCGGTGAAGAAATGATCAAGGCCGGTGCACCAATTGCAGCCAGTTGGTTTGGCGATCGCCAAATGGGACCAGCACTTATTCAATACGGCACAAAGGAACAACAAGAGAAGTTTCTTCCTGGAATTCTTGCGGGTGAAACAACTTGGTGCATCGGAATGAGCGAACCCAACTCAGGCAGTGACCTCGCATCACTAAAAACGTCCGCTGTTCTTGATGGCGACGAATGGGTCATTAACGGCCAAAAGATTTGGACCAGCTTTGGTGCAGATGCCGATTATTGCTACCTCATTTGTCGCACAAACAATGAAGGTCCGCCACACGCAGGAATTAGCGAAATCATTGTTCCTATGAACACCCCGGGAATTGAAGTTCGCCAAATTACCGACATGACAACAAACCGCCATTTCTGCGAGGTGTTCTTTACGGATGCGCGCGTACCCAAGGAAAACCTTGTTGGTCAACCTGGTGGAGCGTTTGGTCAAACCATGCGACAGTTAGAACACGAACGCGGTGGCATTGATCGCCTTGTCAGCAATTACGCACAGTTCCAATACGCAGTGTCCAAGGCGGATACCTCAAACGTTCATGTACGTCAAGAAATTGCGTCATTGGAAATGGGCTACCGCATTGGTCGAATCTTGGTGATTCGCGAAGTGTTACGACAGGCGCCCGCAGGATTCTCTGCAGCAACAAAGTGTTTCTGTACTGAACACCAACAGAAGGTGGACAACTTCGTCTACCGCATCCTTGGTGCAGAAGCCATGCTGTGGGACGACTGGACACAAGGTCTTGCATACGGGCCGGGCTACACCATCATGGGTGGCACTTCTAACGTCATGCGCAATATTCTTGGTGAACGCGTCCTTGGCCTCGCCAAGGGATAGTTCACAACAACACAACGGGGGCACACACCATGGCAGATCTCATCGGCCTCAGTAATCGCATTGTCGACTCAGGCATTGCCAATGAAGCAGTCAATCGGTCCACTGGCGAATTATCTGAAATCGCTGACGGTCTCGCAATGGTTGAATCATTTAGCCATGTGGTGACCTGGGACTCAGGCGATGGACTTGTCTGTTTCGACACAAGCCACAAGAACACTGGTCAACAAGTAGTGGACTCAATTCGTGGATGGCGAACTGACCCGTTTGCAGCCCTCGTGTACACACACGGCCACTCTGATCACGTTGGCGGAAGTGTCGACTTTGCAGCGGATGCAGCATCACGCGGACACAACGCTCCCCACGTCATCGCCCACAAGAACGTGCAACGCCGTTTTGATCGTTACCGATACACCGATGCATGGAACCGCCTCATTAATGCCCGCCAGTTCGGCGGTGTTCGTGGCGATGTCGCCGCGGTGATGAACGACCTTCGTCCGGCAGATGGTGGACGACGACTCGACACATTCATTCCTCCCAACACTTTGGAAGCTACACACATAGTCGACAATTTCTCTTCAATGACATTTGGTGACACCGTCGTGGAGTTTCATCACGGGCGTGGCGAAACTGACGACCACTTGTGGTCGTGGTTTCCCGACAAAAAATGGGTGGCAACCGGAGACTTTGTCATTTGGAATTTTCCCAACGCAGGCAACCCACAAAAAGTGCAACGCTGGCCAATCGAATGGGCGCAAGCACTGCGAGCAATTGCAGCAAAGCAGCCCGAACTTCTCCTGCCCGCACACGGTCTCCCTATTGCCGGCAAAGAACGCATTGCGCGGGTTCTTGACGAAATTGCGTCAGCGCTTGAATATCTGGTGAAGACCACCGTCGACATGATGAACGCCGGCGAAAGCCTTAACACCATCATTCACACGGTCACGCTTCCAGCCGAGACTCTTGGCAAGCCATACCTTCGTCCGCTCTATGACGAACCAGAGTTTGTTGTTCGCAATATCTGGCGATTGTTCGGCGGATGGTGGGATGGCGCACCGTCGCGATTGAAGCCATCACCCGACGAAGTGCTGAGTGTGGAACTTGCGCAATTGGCAGGCGGCGCCGAAGTGCTGATGGCACGTGCGCGCGACTTGGCAGCATCAGGCGATCTGCGTCTGGCGTGCCATCTGGCAGATTTTGCAGGCTGGGCGGCTCCAGACGATCCCGATATTCACCGAGGGCGTTCAGAAATTTACGAGACGCGTCGCAAGAACGAGTCATCTCTGATGGCAAAAGGAATATTCAGAGGGGCATCGCGCGAATCCGAAGCGGTCATCAAAGCCGCCCTCGGCGAGTAACACATTCTTTATTGGTTGCCTACGACAACGTAATCAACACAAGCGCAGCTGCTGCACACACTAAGCCCACTGCTTGAGGGCGGTGAATTCGCTCTTTGTCTAGTTTTGTTGCCAACAGCAAAGTGCTGGCGGGATAGAACGAGTTGATTGTTGCAACAATGCTCATTAATCCTTCACGCACCGCCAACAGGTACAACGCGTTTGCCGTGCTATCTAAAATTCCCGATGCGGCAACTACCTTCACATTTGCGCGCGCCTCAGAAACACGGCGCTTCAGCAACATCATGACCACGAACATGTATGGCACTGATGTCACACGCATGGCAACGACTGGCCACAATCCACTGTCATCACTGGTGTAACGAAGAATGACAAACAACGAGCCGAACACAGCACCGGCGCCAAAGGCCATACCGACAACTTTCAATGGTGCTCGCCTGTGGTCAGGACCCAACACGTCGCTCACAAGCGCAATGGCAATTAGCGCCAGTGGAATTCCTAATAACGCAAGTGACCCTGGACGTTCACCTGATAACAATCCAACAACAACAGGAACCGCCGTGGCTGTTACTGCCGAGATGGGAGCAACAACTGTCATGTGGCCACTTCCCATGGCGCGATAGAAGGCCAACAAACCAGTGGAACCCGCTATGCCTCCAAGTCCGGCCCAGAACCAATCCGACGCTGGAGGTGTTGGCACGCCGGAAAGCAACACAAACGCCAGCAAGACGACAAATCCAAAAGATTGCCCGACAAAAGTGACCGTAATGGCCGAAACACTTCGTGAAGCACGGCCACCGCAATAGTCGGCGAATCCGTACACGGATGCCGCACAGAGAGCGAGAACGATATCCATGACAAGACAAAACCTTTACAACGAACGTAGGAAGTGAACCAGCACGCACCGTGCATTCACGTGGTGGGCACGACGGGACTCGAACCCGGGACCTCTACCATGTCAAGGTAGCGCTCTAACCAACTGAGCTACGCGCCCATTTCTGGACGTCTTTTATCTTATCGGGGCTTCAGTCGGAGACTCACGTCGTTGGCAAGAAGGCGACCATTTCGCGTGAGAACAATGCGTTCTCCATCTACTTCGACCAATCCATCAAGTTCGGCGGGGTCCAATACCCCAATGGGAACACCACGTGAGGTGCGAAGTGACAATTCCAGTGCTTCTCGTGCGCGAGTTAAATCATCTAATACTTCGTCTGCCGCTTCAACAGATTCTTGGCGAGCCACTGCAGCGATGTATCTCTCTGGAGTTCGTAGGTTCCACCACCGTCGCCCATTGTGATGCGAATGCGCAGCACATCCGAAGCCTTGATAGTTGCCCTGCGTCCAATACACCATGTTGTGACGACACTCGTGACCTGGCAATGCCCAATTAGAGATTTCGTAATTCACGAAACCATGAGCAGTTAATAGTTCATCAGCAGCAATGTACTTGTCTGCTTGATCATCGTCATCTGGATAACGCGCTGGGTCGTCCGCCAACGGTGTCCCTGCTTCCACTGTTAATCCATATGCAGAAATGTGCGTGGGAGACAGAGCAAGCGCTCGTTGCACTGTGGACACCCATTGATCCACAGTTTCTCCGGCGGCACCATAAATGAGATCAAGATTGATTGACGAAATCCCCGCTTCGCGCATGTACTGCACGGCGCGTTCGACGTTGTCGGGATAATGCGTGCGACCCAGAGTTTCCAACACCGAATCAACCATCGACTGCACGCCAATGCTGACGCGATTTACTCCCGCGGCGGCATACACCCGCGCAAGGTGGGCAGTGACATCGTCGGGATTGCACTCCACCGTTATCTCTGGCGAAGCTGTCACCGGTAGCGCCTGCAAAATACGTGCCACATCTTCCGGTGGAATTCGAGTAGGTGTACCCCCACCAAAAAAGACAGTGTCAGCGATGGGCATACCATCGGCCACGTGTTGGCGAATGTCTGCAACTACTGCATCGACGTAAGTACCGATGATGTCATCTTTGTCAGTCCATGTGGCAAAGGCGCAATAATCACAACGGTGCCGACAAAACGGAATATGTACATAGATTCCGAATTCAGACATGAATGAAGTATGCCGACTTATTGCGCGGCTGGCGGTACGAACAACAATCCCAGTTCACCCAACTTGTCCCCCACACCATCAACGGGGACATCAAGCATGACTGCAATTGCCCGTGTGTCATGTGCTCGCACGGTAATTACTTTGCCGTTGAAGTCTTGTCTCTGCACCTGAATCATGCGGAGGAAGCGTTCCAACATCTCAAACTGTTGACCCGCCATCGTTGACAACTTGGCCACGTCAATGCGAAGTTTTTTGGGTGCACCGTCGACAACGCTGCCAGCATCGTCCATGCGTTGCGAATCTCGTGGCAACAGCTGATCGATGCTGACCCCGTAAAAACGCGCCAGCCGCTCGAGACGCGGAACAGAGATTGCGCGCTCACCTCGCTCGTATGCACCTAACACCGATGCCTTAAATTCGCTGTCGCTCTGTGCTTCCACATCAGAAAGCGACCACTGCTTCTGTTGGCGAATACGTCGCAGTCGTTCGCCAACAAGTCGAGTGAAGGGAGAATCGTGAAGAAGTTCGTCGTCAGAATACGTAGGCATGTCACCACACAGTGTGGTGCATTTAGCCACGCCAGTGTGCGACCATGAGACCAGCCCCAACGACAGCAGCTGTGTCTGCACGCAGTACATGTGGCCCAAGGTCAATAGTTGCAGGGCTTTGCGCCACTTCGTCAGGGGAAAAGCCACCCTCTGGGCCGATCACCAGTGTTGTCACCGAACCCCACTCTGCGTGACCACCGGGCTCGGCCAAAGCCGCCGAATCACCCACCACATCTGACAGCTGAAGTGGTCCCGCGATTTCAGGCAGAAACACACGGCGACACTGCATGGCCGCTGCGCGCACGATGCGTTGGTAACGGTCCATGACATGGGAGACCTTGTTGGCCGGCCACCGAACAGCACTCCTCTCAAGTGGAGCAAGAATCACAATTTGGTCGATGCCAATCTCAACCAACTTTTCAACGACACTGTCGGTCTTGTCGCCTTTTACTGGCGTCACTGCAACAGTGAGCAACGGGTGCGATTTCATCTCGCGTTGAACATCACCCACACTACGCAACTCTCCGTGCGACCATTCACATAGACGCCAGCCACCACAACCATCTGAGACCGACACCGATTCTCCGTCGCGCACGCGCAACACCTTTGCAATGTGATGATGGTCGTCAGAACTCAGACGTGGATGAAGCAGATCGTCAACAAATGCGTGTGCAGATGCATGACGCAGTTCCGAGATCACGAAAATGCCGACTTGATGCGAGAGAACAAACCTTTGTCTGCTGACGCAACGTCGTCTCCAGAGATTTCAGCGAAACGACGGAGAAGTTCTTCTTGCTCATCGGTGAGCGAGGTGGGAATTTGCACAGATACGCGAACTCGTAAGTGTCCGCGACCCCGACCATTTAAGTGCGGCACTCCCCGACCACGCGCCACAAACTCACGACCATGTTGCGTTCCAGGAGGAACCACAAGGTCCAACTCTCCGTCAAGCGCATCGAGAACAGTATGAACACCTAAGGCCGCTTGAGAAATGGACAACGGAAGATGAAACACAAGATCATCTTCAACTCGCTCAAAATCTGGATGCTGGGCAACAGCAACATGTACATACAAATCGCCCGCCTCACCGCCGCGTGGCCCTGCCGCGCCACGACCAGCCAATCGAAGTGTTTGTCCGGAACGAATTCCTGCAGGAACATCGACCGTGTAGGACTCACGTGCCGATGTACGACCCTCACCCGAACACGTGGAGCACGGCGTCACAACTACTTGCCCCATGCCGCCACAGCGTCCACATGGACCAGTGGTCACCATTTGACCAAGCATGCTTTGTCGCACGCGTCGAACCTGACCCACTCCGCCACAATCGCCACATTGAACTGGTTCAGTTCCGGCACCAGCCCCTGAGCCGCCACAATCACCGCATTGAACAGCCGTATTCACATCAACCGTTACTTGTTGACCGAACAACACGCCATTCAAATCAATGCGAGCAGTGACTTCTAGGTCTTGACCACGCGGTGGACCTGCCTGTTGACGTCCACCACCAAAGCCACCGCCGCCAAAGAACGCTTCGAAAATGTCGCCTAATCCACCTGCACCAAATGGATCTCCGCCGCCGCCAGACAATCCGCTCTCGCCGAATCGGTCGTAACGCGCCCGCAAGTCGGGATCGGACAACACTTCGTACGCACGACTGACTTCTTTGAATTGTTCCTCCGCTGCTGGATTATCGGGATTCGCATCAGGATGAAGCTCACGCGCCTTTTTGCGATACGCCTTCTTCAATTCATCTGCACTGGCGTTGGATGACACACCCAACAGTGCGTAGAAGTCGCTCATGATGCGCCCTCTGCAATGCGTCGACCAAGCTGTTCACTGACAACTTCCACAGTGTTCAGTGCTTGCGGGTAATTCATTCGCGTGGGACCCAATACACCAACAGATCCGATGGTCTCGCCGTCAGCAACAACTGGCGCAACAATGACCGAACATGCCGACAATTGCTCGATGCCATGCTCAGCGCCAATAGCCACCGACAAACCGCGATCGAGCAAATCTTGCAACAACGACACCACCACAAATTGCTGCTCGATGGTGGCAAGTACGTCGCGCACGACATCTACAGCATCAAATGCGTGCGCAAGTGACGCTGCACCTCCAACAAAGACGGGCTTGTCTTTGCGGTGACGCGACAAGGCGTTCAGCGTGGCGTAACAGACTGCGTCCACATGCGCGTCGTTTGCAGACGGAATGGAATCGATGTCGCCAAGTGAGTGGTTCACCAAGAATTGCGCAAGATGAGAGACCGCATCTGAAATGTGCTGATCATTGATGCCATCGGATAGCGGAATTGTTTCGTTCTCGACACCATGGTTTGACAACACCACCACCACTGTTGCTGAGCGTGCAGTGACTCGACTGATATGTACCGCGCGCACGGTGGTTGTTTCAACATCGGGCCCCACTACCACTGCAGTGTGGTGAGTGATGTTTGCCAACAAAGTGGTGGTATGGCGCAACAAGTCTTCAAGACGTCCGTGAGCTGCTTGGAAAAAATCGCCCACCTGTGTGGCATAGGCATCGGCCACCAATGACTCAGGCGTGATGGAATCAACAAAATGGCGATACCCCTTATCGGTGGGGATCCGTCCCGCCGATGTATGGGGCTGAGCCAAGTAACCCTCTTGTTCAAGGGCAGCCATTTCATTGCGAACCGTGGCCGACGACACCGCGACCGAGGGAAGGTTGGCAATATGCGTGGAACCAACAGGCTGACCAGACGCCACATACTCCTGCACCACAGCGCGAAGGATTGCTGTCTTGCGTTCGTCCAACATGATTCTGAGATTTTACTTTCCGCT
>VFQT010001459.1_pt1 | contig 28295 bp, 25 predicted proteins | sample 3512381 | NCBI WGS metagenome assembly VFQT01 (sample SAMN10412376, study PRJNA504923) | tailings metagenome | isolation source: Relicate 2 Philex TSF3 active mining site | place: Philippines: Tuba, Benguet | collected 2017-08-29
ACATCGCGATGCCCAAGTTCAACTTGTACCAGTCGCTGCACACGACCGTCATCGGGCCCGAGGGCAAGCCGATCGAGGTGCAGATTCGTACGCGCGAGATGCACAATCGGGCCGAGCAGGGCGTTGCCGCGCACTATTCGTACAAGGACGGAACGGCCCCGGGCGACATCGACTGGCTGAACCGGATCATCGAAACACAAGCCGACATCCTCGATCCGAACCAGTTCATGGAGGGTCTGAAGGCCGACTTGGTTCAGGACGAATTGTTCGTCTTTACCCCGAAGGGGGACGTGATTCCGCTTCCTCTCGACTCCACGCCCGTCGACTTCGCGTACGCGGTCCACACAGAAGTGGGCCATGCCTGCGTCGGAGCAAAGGTGAACGGCCGGCTCGTGACCCTGAATCACCTGCTCCGATCGGGTGATACCTGTGAAATCTTCACGGCAAAGAACTCCGACGCCGGACCGTCCCGCGATTGGCTCGACTTCGTCGGTAGTCCCCGTGCGCGGAACAAGATCAAGCAGTGGTTCTCCCGCGAACACCGCGACGAGATGATCGAGGTTGGTCGCGATGAGCTCACAAATGCTTTGCGACGTGCCGGGTTGGCGCTTGGTGGAATCTGGGCGTCCGAGGCGCTTGCGGCGCAGGTCGTAGCTGCGGGTCATTCCGATCTTGACGCATTTCTGGCCGACATCGGCGAGGGCGTCATACTCGCTTCCGACATCGCGCGGAGCGTCGCCGAGGCCTTCAGCGGTGACGAACATCCCGAGCATCTGGCCGGCGACCTGCGAGTCGACAGGCCACGCCGATTCTCCGGAGGATCGATCCGTGTCGAAGGCACCGACGACGTCATCGTGCGGATGTCGACGTGTTGCCAGCCGTCGCTCGGAGACGAGGTCACCGGGTTTCTCACGAAGGAGGGTGGCGTTGCCGTCCACCGTGCGGATTGTCCCGAGGCTGCGTTGCTTGTCCGTCATCCTGCGAACAGGGTCGTCGAGGTCGATTGGGTCGAGGCAAGCGGTGCCGCGACATTCAAGGCATCAGTCGAAGTTGCGGCGCTCGACCGCACGCGTTTGCTGCGTGACGTGGCCAATGCGCTTTCCGACCAGCACGTGAACATCGTGGCCTGTTCGACCGTGACCGGTGTCGACAGGGTGGCCCGTATGCGATTCGACTTCGAATTGGCGAACGCCACCCACCTCGAGTCGGTGATGCGCACGATCAAAAACATCGATTCGGTCTTCGAAGTCCGCAATGCGGGGAATGAAGTCCGCAATGCGGGGAATGAAGTCCGCAATGCGGATAATGACAATTCAGGGTCGGGTCGTCGCGCCGACGACTAGCCTGCGGGCGTGCCTGCCTTCCAAACAACGCCGGGGACGCGCGACATCCTGCCCCCCGATGCATCCCGCTGGCGGGCCTTTGTCGATGTGTTTGCTGCCGTGGTCGAGCGTGCCGGCTACGAGCAGATCATCCTCCCGATGTTCGAAGACCTCGGCGTTTTTCAACGGTTGGGCGACGCCACCGATGTGGTCACGAAAGAGATGTACGACTTCGTGGACAAGGGTGGTCGTCACATCGCGTTGCGTCCCGAACAAACCGCCGGGGTCTGTCGGTCCTTCGTTCAACATCATCCGAACGTGCCATGGAAGGTTTGGTATGCGGGTCCGAACTTCCGTTACGAAAAGGCGCAGCAGGGTCGTTACCGGCAGTTCGACCAGGTGGGTATCGAAGTGCTGGGGGTCGACGATCCGTTGCTCGACGTCGAGGTGATTTCGCTCGCGCACTCCTTCTACCGCGACCTCGGTCTTCGCAACGTCGAACTTCACGTGAATTCCCTGGGCGAAACGGGTGACCGCTCTCGATACGTCGAGGCGCTTGCCGCATACTTCCGTGCACACGAGGTTGAACTGAGCCAAGAGAGTCGGGCAACGCTCGCCCGAAACCCGTTGCGCGTACTCGACTCGAAGCGAGCAGAAGATCGCGAGGTCGTCGCGCAGGCTCCGTCGATCTCCGAGTTCTTCAGTCCCGAGGCTGCGGCCCACTTTGCCGCGGTGCAAGAGGGCCTCGCACTTCTCGGTATCGACTTCGTCATCAACGACAGGCTCGTTCGTGGCCTCGACTATTACCGCAGCACTACGTTCGAATTCGTGTCCACTGCGCTCGATGCTGCGCAGACTGCCGTGGGCGGGGGAGGCCGCTACGACGGCCTCGTCGAAGACCTCGGCGGAGGTCCGACTCCGGGCATCGGCTTTGCGATCGGCGTCGACCGCACCCTTCTCGCTTGTGATGCGGAGTCGGCGTTTCCTGCCCCCGACGTAGCGGCCGATGTGTTCGTGGTCGACACCACAGGTGGTCGCACGGCGTTGCGTTTGGCGGCGCAGTTGCGCGAAGTCGGTCTGCGCGCGGAACGTGCGTACGGGGCAAAGAGCATGAAGTCCCAGATGAAGACGGCAAACAAGAGCCGCGCAGTCGTCGCCGTTATCATCGGCGAGGACGAACTCGCCCGCGGAGTTGCAACCGTGCGTCCGATGGACGGTGGCGATCAGTCCGAGTACCCCCTCGACGCGGTCGTTGCGACCGTTGCCGACATCGTGAAGAAAGCCAAGTGATGAGCACCTCCGCAACCTCCCTGCGCACACACCTCTGCGGTGAGTTGCGCGCCGACCACATCGGCACCACCGTCTCGGTCTGTGGCTGGTTGGCGCGACGTCGTGAACACGGCGAGCACCTCGCGTTCTTCGACATCCGCGACCATTCCGGAGTCGTTCAGTGTGTCGTTGACCGCACGGTCGACGTGCGCTCCGAATACGTCGTGCGCATAACGGGCGAGGTGCGCCGGCGCCCCGAGGGCACCACGAACGAGGGTCTGTCGACGGGGGAAATCGAAATAGGTGAATGTCGGGTCGAGGTTCTGAACATCGCCGAGCCGCCGCCGTTTCCCGTGGATTCCCGTGCCGACGACGTGGATGAGAACGTGCGTTTGCGTCACCGCTACATCGACATTCGTCGCGAGCGCATGCAGCGCAACGTCCGTCTGCGCGCCCGTATCAACTCGGCAATCCGCCGCGCGATGGAGGACCAGAATTTCGTCGAGGTTGAGACGCCTTTCCTCATGCCTTCCACACCCGAGGGTGCACGCGAGTTCCTCGTGCCGTCACGCAAGGAGCCGGGCTCGTTCTATGCGCTTCCGCAGTCACCGCAACTTTGGAAGCAGTTGCTCATGGTCGCGGGTGTCGATCGCTACTACCAAATTGCCCGTTGTCTGCGTGACGAAGACCTGCGTGCGGACAGGCAGTACGAGTTCATGCAGCTCGATGCCGAGATGAGCTTCGTGACCCAACCCGACGTGTTGGCTGCCATCGGCCGTGCGGTCACCGCCGCCGCCAAAGAGGCGACCGGCGAAGACGTTCCCCCGATCGAGCAAATCACGTGGCGCGAAGCGATGGAACGCTTCGGCGTCGACAAACCCGACCTGCGCTTCGGTATGGAGCTCGTCGAACTGACCGACGTTTTCGCAAAGACAGAGTTCAAGGCATTCGCCGCGGCAACGGCGATCAAGGGGATCCGCGTGGATGGAGCCACGTACCCCGAGCAAGCGGCGTGGGGTCGCGGCCGTCTCGACGCCATTACCGACCGCGCCAAGCAACTCGGTGCAAAGGGTCTCGTCTGGCTGAAGGTCACCGCGGATTCAACACTCGAGTCGCCTGTCGCGAAGTTCATCTCCGCCGACGAGACCGCCGAGCTCATCGCCCGCTTTGGGGCGGTCGCCGGTGACATGATTTTGATCGTTGCCGACGAATGGATGACGACCTGTGAGGTGCTCGGCCAGTTGCGCAACGACATCGGTCGTCCTCCGGTTCATGAGGGCCCGTACCGCTACGTGTGGGTCGTGGAGTTCCCGCTGTTCGTGGGCATCGATGCCGCAACGGGCAAGCCCCGGCCCGGCCACCATCCGTTCTGCCATCCCCACCCTGACGATTTGCAGTACCTCGACACCGATCCGCTTCGGGTGCGGGCATTGGCCTACGACTTGGTGCTGAACGGGTGGGAGCTCGGGTCGGGTTCGATTCGAATCCACGATCCGGCGATGCAGCGCACCGTGTTCAACAAGTTGGGCATCAGCGACGAGGAAGCCGATCGTCGTTTCGGGTTCTTCTTGCAGCCTTTCCGGTACGGCGCACCACCGCACGGCGGTTTCGCCTTCGGTATCGACCGCCTGACGGCGATCCTCGCGGGAGAGGAAAACATCCGTGAGGTGATCGCGTTCCCGAAGACCCAGTCGGGCCTTGACCCCATGACCAACGCACCGACAAAGGTCGATCAGGCGCAGTTGGCCGAGTTGGGGATTCGGGTCCTTCCCCCGGCGACGAAGTAGGACGTCACGGCCGACGACCTGTTCTCCGTTTCGGTCACCGACCAGTTGCGTCGTCAGGCACCGCTTGCCGCGCGCCTGCGGCCGCGCTCGATAGACGAAGTCGTGGGTCAACAACATTTGGTCGGCCCGGGCGGTCCGTTGCGTGCGCTCATCGAAACCGACCGCCTCACGTCCGTCGTGTTCTGGGGTCCGCCCGGTACCGGGAAGACGACGCTTGCCGAAGTCGTGGCCGCTTCGACGAAGGCCGAGTTCGTCCGGCTTTCGGCGGTGACCTCGGGAGTAAAAGACGTTCGCGAGGCGCTTGTGGCGGCGCGCGAACGGCTGGGGCAGCATCGTCGTCGCACGATCGTCTTCATCGACGAGATCCATCGGTTCAACACCTCCCAGCAGGATGCGCTGCTTCCATCGGTCGAGGACGGGACCATCGTCCTCATCGGCGCGACCACCGAGAATCCGTACTTCGAGGTCAATGCGCCGCTTCTCAGCCGGTCGACGCTCTTTCGCCTTGAACCGCTCGCGAAGGCTGATCTCGCACTTCTCGTCGACAGAGGCCTTGATGCCGAACGAGCCGACATCGAAGTCGACGCCAGGGCACACCTGCTGTCGGTGGCACAGGGTGACGGGCGCCAAATTCTCACGTCGCTCGAAGTGGCCTGCGCCCTTTCCCGGGCGCGTACGCGAGTGCCGAGAGGTGAACGCGCGTGCGTCGCGGTTGTCGACGTCGAAGCCGCAATCAGTTCGAGTGCCTTGCGCTACGGTCGCGACGATCATTACGACGTCGTGTCGGCGTTCATCAAGAGCGTGCGTGGGTCGAGCGTCGATGCTGCGATCCATTGGCTGGCGCGAATGCTGGTGGCGGGGGAGGACCCGCGTTTCGTCGCACGGCGCCTTGTGATTCTCGCCAGCGAGGACATCGGCATGGCCGATCCCACGGCGTTGACGATTGCCACCGCAGCTGCGCATGCCGTCGAGTTCGTCGGAATGCCCGAGGCACAACTCAACCTCGCACAGGCAACGGTGCACCTCTGCCGCTCGCCAAAAAGCAATTCCACGTCTGCGGCGATTTGGGCCGCGATGGACGACGTCCGCAAGGGTGACATCGGTGCCGTTCCGGCATTTCTCCGCGATGCCCACTACGGCGGTGCGGCGAACCTCGGCCACGGCCTCGGCTACGTGTCGCCCCATGTCGCGACTCCCGACACGCCGGCGGCAACGACCGACGAATACCTCCCTGAGGAACTGCGCGGACGCACGTATTACCGTGAGTGACATGTTCGCGGTGGACTCCGGGACGAATACGGCACTGGTGGTCGTGCTCGTGCTTTGTGCGGTCGCTTTTGCGGCACTCGTGCTGGTGCTCTATCGCGTGCTCGTCGCGTTGGCCGACCTGCGATCCGACCTCGAGGTCGTTGAATCGCGGCTTCTGCCGATGGTCGACGAACTACGCGAAGCGACGCGCGAAAGCCGAGACATTATCGACGCGGCACGTGGCGACCTCAAAAGGTTTGACAAGGTGCTTGGATCGGCCGAAGCGGTTGCCGAGGCCGTTGCCGACACGTCCCGTGTCGCGAGAACCGTGTTGTCGGCGCCGGTCATCAAGGTCGCTGCCGCCGCAACGGGCACCAAGAAGGCTTTTTCGGTTCTGCGCCGTCGTCGGTAGCGTGTCGCCATGCGCCGGCTGACGTGGTTCCTCATGGGTTTTGTGGTCGCGCTCGTCGGCGGCGGATACGCAAAGCGTCGTGTCCGGGCCGCGGCAACGTCGATCACGCCCGTCAAAGTCGCACAGCGCGTGAAGCACCGCGTCACCGATGCCGTTGCCGAGGGCAAGGCAGCGATGCGGGCCCGCGAGAACGAACTGTCTTAGGCTGTCGCCCGATGTCATCGCCGCAACGCCCCCGCACGGCCGACGAGGTTCGTGAGGCATTCCGTTCATTTTTCTCCGACCGGGGCCATACCCGCGTCGAATCCGCCAGCCTCATTCCACACGACCCAACCGTTCTCTTCACCGTGGCGGGAATGGTGCCTTTCAAGCCGTACTTCGTCGGTGACGAGGTGGCGCCTTACAGCCGTGCGGTCACCGTACAGAAATGCGCCCGCGCCGGCGGCAAGCACAACGACCTCGACGACGTTGGTCGCACCAAGCGACATCTTGTCTTCTTCGAGATGCTCGGCAACTTCAGCTTCGGCGACTATTTCAAGGAAGACGCGATTCCGTGGTCGTGGAACCTCGTGACGGAAATCTTCGGCTTCGATGGCGACCGGTTGTGGATCACCGTCCACGAGAGCGACGACGAGGCAGAGGCGATTTGGCACGAGAAGGTGGGCGTGCCGATGAGTCGCATCCAGCGTCTCGGCGACAAGGACAACTTCTGGCAGATGGGCGAGACCGGCCCGTGCGGGCCATGCTCCGAAATCCACATCGACCGGGGTCCCGCTTTCGGGCCCGAAGGTGGACCATTGAACGACCCGCACGGCGACAGATTCCTCGAGTTCTGGAACCTCGTCTTCATGCAATACAATCAGGCACCCGACGGCTCGCGGACGCTCTTGCCCAAGCCGTCGATCGACACCGGTGCCGGGTTGGAACGCATCGTCACCCTGATGCAAGGAAAGGACTCGGTCTGGGAGAGCGACGTTCTCTTCCCCCTCGTCGAAGCGGCGCAGTCCGCGACGGGTCGCTCGTACCGCGTCGGCGACTACGACGACAGGCCAAGTTTCAGTCTGCGAGTGCTCGCCGAGCATGCACGATCGTCGACGATGCTCGTCAACGACGGAGTTTTCCCCTCGAACGAAAACCGTGGATACGTGTTGCGACGCATCATTCGCCGCGCGGTTCGTCACGCCTATCTCCTCGGTACCGAGAAGTTGGTGATGCCGAATCTCGTGTCGACGGCGATCGACGTGATGGGTGCCGCCTATCCCGATCTGAACAAAAACCGCGATTTCATCATCGACGTTCTGACCCGTGAAGAAGAGCGTTTCCGTCAGACGTTGAAGACCGGAACCCAGATTCTCGACGCCGAGCTCGACCGCAGTGGCGGCCGTCTCTCGGGCGAGGCCGCGTTCCTGCTGCACGATACGTACGGTTTCCCGCTTGAACTCACCCAAGAGATCGCTGCGGAGCGCTCGGTCGACGTCGACCTCGAGAGCTTCGATCGCGAAATGTCGGGTCAGCGAGAGCGCGCGAAGCAGGCCCGCAAGGGCGGCGCCGTATCCGACGAGAAGTTGGGCGTCTACCGCACGATCCTCGACGACGCTGGGCTCACCACGTTCACGGGCTACACCGATGTCGAGAACATCGCGAAGATCGTCGCCTTGGTCGACGGCGACGAAGATGGCACTGTCGAAGTGTTCCTCGACGTCACACCGTTCTATGCCGAAAGCGGTGGGCAAGTGGGCGACACGGGCACACTGCGATCCGAAACGGTCGAACTTCACGTGATCGACACCACGTTCGCCTTGCCGGGTCTTCGGCGGCATGTGTGCCGCCCGGTACGGGGAATTGCGCGGGTGGGCGACTCGGTCACCGCAACCATCGACAATGTCCGTCGTTCGCACATCCGACGCCACCACACGGCAACGCACGTCTTGCATTGGGCGTTGCGTACCGTGCTTGGCGAGCACGTGAAACAAGCGGGGTCGTTGGTCGAGCCCGACCGGCTCCGCTTCGACTTCAGTCACTTCGCCGCCGTGTCCGACGAGGAACTCGTCGAGGTCGAGCGTCTTGCCAACCGTGAAGTGCTCACGAACGTGGCCGTACAGGCCTACGAGACGTCGAAAGACGAGGCCACGGCCGACGGTGCGATTGCTTTCTTCGGCGACAAGTACGGCGACACCGTTCGGGTGCTGCGCGCGGGTAGTTCGTTCGAGCTGTGTGGTGGTACGCACGTTTCGGCCACGGGCGACATTGGCGCGATCAAGATCGTCGGCGAGAGCTCGATTGGTTCGAACCTCCGGCGCATCGAGGCGGTGGTGGGTGAGTCGTCGGTCGCCCACATGCAGGATCAGGCCCGAACCATGACACGTGTCGCCGACTTGCTGGGCGGAACTGCCGACGGCCTCGAAAATGCGGTTGTGCGAAAGATCGATGAACTGAAACACGCGAACGATGAAATCAAGGTTTTGCGTGCCAAGATCGCCGCGACAAGGGCCCGAGAAATTGCCGAGTCCGCATCTTCGGTCGGCGGTGTGGTGCAGCGCGTCGACGGTTTGTCGCCCGGTGAATTGCGTGACCTCGCAATCGCCGTGCGCGCGGTCGACGGTGTGCGGGCCGTGGTGTTGGTCGGTATCACCGATACCGGCGGCGTCGCGCTCGTCTCCGCAACGGTGGCCGGAATCGCCGGTGGCGCGGGGCCCCTCATCGCCGCAGCAGCAAAAGCCGTTGGCGGTGGCGGCGGGGGCAAGGGCGATATCGCCAGTGCCGGCGGGAAGAACCCGGATGGCCTCCCCGATGCCCTTCGATTGGCCACAGAGGCAATTGGCGTGGCACTTGGCTGACAACACCGGACGAACGGGCGTCGGACGTGTGCTCGGTCTCGATCTCGGTTCGAAGCGCATCGGTGTTGCAGTCAGCGACCGTAGTGGCCTGATCGCGTCGCCGTTCAGCGTGTTGCAGCGCAGCGGAAGCGAACGCCGCGACCACGAGGCGATTGCGAAGCTCGTCGTCGAAGAGGAGTGCGGACGAATCGTGGTGGGTCTGCCGTTGTCGCTCGATGGCAGCATGGGCCGTGCCGCGAAATCTGCCGTGGCCGAGGTTGGGCGGCTGGCTACCGTGGTGGGCGTGCCTGTCGAGACTTACGACGAGCGCCTGACGACGGTTTCCGCCGAACGGGCTTTGATGGAGGCGAAGATGCGCGCCGATGCGCGCCGCCGTGTCGTCGACAAAGTGGCAGCTGCAGTGATGCTGCAGTCCTGGATCGACCGGCAAGCCAACCGTTAAATGTCCGATCCGTTCGGTCCGCTGCGGGGTATCGGCGACGAAGGCAGTCGACGTGCCGAAGAGACGGACGGATGGGTCGACGATCCCTGGGATCACGTCGAAGCGGCGGTCGATGACGACCTCGTGCTGCAGAGACATTTCCCCCGCCCGAACAAGTGGGCGGTGCGTGGTGTTCTTGTCACGGTGTTCGCCATTGTCGTCGCCGCGTCATCGGTTGGCTGGTGGTACCTGCGGCAGGTGAATCCACCTGGCGAGGCGACCGCTGCGATGACCTTCACGGTTGTCGAAGGCGACACGCTCGACGCCGTTTCGCAGCGACTGGAAACCGAAGGTGTGATCACGTCGGCCCGCGTGTTTCGCTGGTACGTGGGTCGCAACGGCGGTATCGATTTCGTTCCCGGGTATTACCAAGTGATGCCGCGCGACCACATGGGCGACATCATGGGTGTGTTGAACACGCCGCCTGCCCAGACTTTCGTCAACGTCACGTTCCCCGAGGGTTACACGATCACGCAAATCGCCTCCCGCCTGGCTGAAAAGGTCCCGCGTCTCGATGCCGCAACATTCCTCCAGCAGGCCGCGGCGGGCGTGGTGGTCTCCGACTTCGGGCCCGACAGTCCGCCGACGGGACTCACGGCCCTCGAAGGTCTCTTGTTTCCCGATACCTACCAAATCTCGGGCGATGATTCGGCGACGAGGGTCATCGATCGGATGGCGAGTCTGATGGAACGCGTCGGGCGGCAAGAGGGCCTCGACAGGTCCGAGGAAAAGGTCGGCTACTCGCCCTACGAGGTTCTCGTCATTGCGTCGATGATCGAACGTGAGGCAAAGGTCCCCGAGGACCGCGCCAAGATTGCCAGGGTCATCTACAACCGTTTGCGTCGCGACATGCTGCTACAGATCGACGCGACGTTGCGCTACGGACAGGCCGACGATCTCTCGATCGCCGAACTCGCACAAATCGATTCGCCGTACAACACCTACACGCGAAAAGGCCTGCCCGCCACGCCGATCGCAAACCCGGGTCGTGCGTCGATTCGGGCTGCGCTCAACCCTGCACCAAACCCGCCCCTTTCCGATTCGATTTGCAGGAACCTGAAGAAAGCGCAGCGCTGCGAGTACATCTACTACGTCATCGCCGACAAAGAGGGTGGTCACGTCTTCGCGGCGACGCTTGCTCAGCACGAGGCAAACGTCGCCGCGGCTCGCGCAGCAGGACTCATCGGATGATCACCGCAACCACGAGGGTTGCGTGTGTCGTCGGACGACCTGCGCGGCACAGCCTGTCGCCGGCCATCCACAACGCGGCGTTTGCCACTTCGGGTGTCGACGCGGTCTATCTCGCCCTCGAGATCGAAGAGCCGGCGTTGGCGGCGACGATCGAAACACTGCGTGTGATCGGCTTCGTTGGGGCATCGGTGACGATGCCGTACAAGGAAGCAGCAATGGCGCTCTGCGACGAAGTGGGCGAGTCGGCCAGGGTGCTCGGTTCACTCAACACCCTGGTACCGCTCGAGAACGGTCGCATGCGTGGTGAAAGCACTGATGGTGCCGGCTGTGTCGGAGCACTGCGCACCGCAGGTCGCGACCCGCGCGGTGCGGGCTGCATCGTCGTGGGTGCGGGGGCAACGGCTCGCGCCTGCATCGTCGGTCTTGCAGAAGCGGGTGCTGCCTCGATCGGCGTGGTGAATCGCACGCGCGAACGTGCGGCGTCCGCCGTTCGATTGGCGCCGGATGTAGCGCGCGTTGCCGACGCAAACGAAGTTCCGAATGCCGAGATCATCGTCCACACGACACCCGCCGGCATGGGTGACAGCACGGAAGTCGCGTTCGACCACTCGCTCGTGCGGCCGCACCACGCGGTGCTCGATGCGGTGTACCAACCCCTTGAGACGTCGTTGTTGAAGGCTGCACGCAACGTCGGTGCGACGTGCGTCGATGGATTGTGGATGCTCGTGCATCAAGCAGTCGAACAGCAACGGCTGTGGACGGGGGTGGTTCCCGACCCGCAGGTCATGCGAGCGGCTGCAGAACGCGAACTGGCGCGTCGCCGCCGATAGCCTGCACTCTGTGTTGCGCTACCTGACCGCCGGTGAATCGCATGGTCAGGCCCTCATTGTCATCGTCGAGGGTCTGCCCGCTGGTTTGCAGGTGACCGAGGCCGACATCCAGGCCGAGCTCGGCAGGCGTCGCCTGGGGTTTGGACGCGGTCCGCGTCAGCGTTTCGAGGTCGACGAGATTCTTCTTCTCAGCGGCATTCGCCACGGCCGCACCCTCGGATCGCCCGTCGCCATCGAAATCAAGAACACTGAATGGTTTCGCAGCGACAAGTGGCACAAGGAAATGTCGCCTGCACCCGGGAAGACCGAAGATCCGCTGACCCAGCCGCGGCCGGGCCACGCCGATCTCGCCGGGATGCAGAAGTACGGTTTCGACGACGCGCGCGATGTTCTCGAACGCGCAAGTGCCCGCGAGACCGCCGCACGCGTTGCAGCCGGGGCGTTGGCCAAGTTGCTGCTGCGCACCATCGGGGTCGACGTGATCTCGCACGTCATCCAAATGGGAGACGCGCGGGCGTCGCTCGACCGGCGTCCGACCGCCACCGACCTTGCTCGCATCGACGAAAGCCCCGTGCGGTGCTTCGACCCCGCATCCGAGGCGGCAATGGTGAAGGCCGTCGAAGACGCCGCACGCGATGGTGACAGTCTCGGGGGCATCGTCGAGGTGATTGCCTACGGGGTTCCCGTCGGGCTCGGCAGCCATGTGCATTGGGACCGCAAGATTGATGCAAATCTTGCACAGGCGATCATGAGTATCCAGGCCGTGAAAGGCGTCGAGATCGGCGACGGATTCGAAGTTGCCGGCCGACGTGGCAGTCAGGCCCACGACCCAATCGAATGGGACGAAGCCACTCAGTCGTACCGTCGTCTTTCTGCCCTTGCAGGCGGTACCGAAGGTGGCATGACCACCGGTGAGCCCGTCATCGTTCGTGCAGCCATGAAGCCGCTCGCCACGCTCAACCGTCCGACACTTGCAACGGTCGATGTTGTGACCAAAGAGTCGACGGTCAGCTTCAAAGAACGAACCGATGTGACTGCGGTGCCGGCGATGGGAGTCGTTGCCGAAACGATGGTGGCACTCGTGATCGCGGCCGAAGCTCAGCGCAAGTTCGGTGGCGACTCGGTGGCCGAATTCAAGCGCAACTGCGCATCCTTCCTCGGGACTTTGTAGGCATGGCCGCACCGCACGTCGTGCTGGTCGGTCTGATGGGAGTGGGGAAGTCGTCGGTTGGCCGCGCGTTGGCACGGGAACTGAAGAGGCCATTCGTCGACACCGACTCCGTTATCGAATCGAACGAGGGTCGAACGATCGCCGACATCTTCGCCGTCGATGGCGAGTCGACGTTCCGCGAGATCGAACGCCGGACGCTCGATTCGGTTCTTGCATCGTCCGAGCCGGCGGTCATCGCCACCGGCGGCGGCGTGGTCGAGACCGATGAGTGCCGTGAGACCCTGCTGCGTCTTCGTCGGGCGGGGGCGCGAGTCGTGTGGCTGGCGGCGACCATTGCCACCATGGCCGAGCGCACCGGTCGCTCGAACAACCGCCCACTTCTCACGGGTGACCGTGAATCGACCCTTGAAAGGCTTCTCGATCGGCGTCGTGGTTTCTACGAAGAGGTGAGCGACGCGAAAATCGACACCGACGGAAAGTCGGTGGCACGTATTGTTCGTGAGGTCATGAAGGCGGTATCGCAGACTTCCGCACCAGCGGGTGGACGACGCGTGCGCGTTGCACTCGGTGAACGGTCCTACGACGTTGCGGTCGGTGCCGGGGCGATCAGCCAATTGAGTTCCATGATCCCCGCCGATGCCAAACGTGCGGTCATCGTCTCACAGGTTGGTGTGCCGTCGATTCCCGAGATCGACCTGCCGACTCACCTGGTGCACATCGGCGATGGCGAGCATTCGAAGACGCTCGCCACCGTCGAAGACCTGAGCCGTCAGTTCGCTCAATTCGGACTCACCCGCAACGACCTCGTCATCGGTGTCGGTGGCGGTCTCGTGACCGACGTTGCCGGTTTCGCGGCGGCGTCGTGGCACCGCGGAACGCGGGTCGTGCACGTCGCCACGACACTGCTCGCAATGGTCGACGCGGCGATCGGCGGCAAGACCGGTGTGAACCTTCCCGAAGGGAAGAACCTGGTTGGTGCGTTCTGGCAGCCGTCGGGAGTCATTTGCGACACGAATTGGCTGGCCACGTTGCCCGATCGCGAATTGCGTTGTGGATGGGGCGAGGTTGCGAAGTATCACTTCCTCACAGGTGACGATCTGTTGGCAATGCCCACCGACGAACGGATCGCCCGATGCGTTCAGATCAAGGCTGACATCGTTGCACAAGACGAGCGCGAGGGGGGACGTCGCGCGTTGCTGAACTACGGCCACACCTTCGGCCATGCGATCGAAACCGTGACGGGTCACCACTTTGCGCACGGCGAGGCCGTCGCCCTCGGCATGATCTGCGCGGCCCACCTCGCGCGTCTCACGGGCCGCATCGACGACCAGCGTGTCGACACGCACTATCGCGTGCTCGATGCCTACGGCCTGCAGTCGCGCTTGCCGGCCAATCTGGACCACGACGCTTTGTTGGTTGCAATGGGTCGCGACAAGAAGGCAACCGCAGGACTCGTCTTCATCCTCGATGGGCACAACGGCCTCGAGTCTGTGCCCGGAGTGGATCCGGCACGTGTGTTGGAATCGCTCGCGCTGGCAGCTGGGGTACGGTAACCGCATGGCTGGGCGACGCATCCTTCTTCTGAACGGCCCAAACCTGAACCTTCTCGGCACGCGTGAACCCACTGTGTATGGATCGGCGACTCTCGCCGATCACGTCACCGTCGTCGAGGCCGCGTGCGCCGACCTCGGATGGACCCTCACGCACCTGCAGTCGAACAGCGAGGCCGAACTGGTGACCGCCATTCATGCCGGGCGTGGAACCACCGACGCGATCATCATCAACCCGGGGGCGTTCACGCACTATTCGTGGGCAATCCACGATGCGCTCGCGGCCTACGACGGTCCCGTCGTCGAAGTGCACCTTTCGCAGCCGCTCAAGCGTGAATCGTGGCGTCACACGAGTGTGGTCGCGCCCGTCGCGCTCGGCACCGTCGCCGGATTCGGCGGCGTGGGCTACGGCCTTGCCGTCGAGGCGCTGTCACGCCACTTCTCCGCCGTGAAGTGAAACGGAACTCCGCGTTGTCACCGTTACGCGTGACGTCCCGATCGGGCTCTTTCGCGGCGCGACTTGTCGCAGCCGGGGCACGGGGCGCGGTTGTCACCTCGCGGGAGAATGTGCGTTGGTTGAGCGGTTTCACGGGTAGCGCAGGGACGTTGATCGTTGGCGCAGAGGCCGGATCGCCGATGGTTCTCGTCACGGATGGCAGATACGCAGAACAGGCGATGCGGGAAACCGAGTCGGCACACGCCGACGTCCTCATCGTGGAACGTCGGTCACAATTCGAAGTACGGCAAGCCGTCGCCACTCACATGGTCTCGATCGCCGGGCCACAAGCCACGTGGGCCATCGAAACCAACGACATCAGCCTGGCCGACTACGAAGCACTCGTGGCGGCCTGCGATGAAGCGGGCGCGCGTTTGTCGCGCGATCGAGTGGTCGATGCGGCAACTTCGTTGGGTGAACTGCGTCGCGTGAAGTCGCCGGCCGAAGTCGAACGCATCGCACGCGCCGCGTGGATTGCCGACACTGCACTGGCCGAGGTGGTGCCGATCATCGGGGCGGGAACGACCGAGGCCCAGATCCGTGATGCGCTCGAAGGTGCAATGCGGCGCCACGGCGCCGACGACGTCAGCTTCGCAACGATCGTTGCAACGGGCGACAACGCCGCACTGCCGCATCACCATCCGACGTCGCGTCGCATTGCCGCGGGCGAAGGCGTTGTCATCGACTTCGGCGCTCTGGTCGATGGGTATCACTCGGATATGACGCGTACCTTCGTGGTCGATGGCCCGGGTGCGGGGGAGATGCTCGAACGGCACGCCGTGGTGCGTGCCGCCTGCGAGGCAGGCGTTGCCATCGTTGCTCCTGGTGTCGTGGCGTGCGAGGTCGATGCCGCCTGCCGCCGGGTTCTCGCCGCGGCAGGCCTCGAACATGAACTGACCCATGGTGTGGGTCATGGCGTGGGGCTGCTCATCCATGAGGCCCCATGGGTGAATGCGCGGTCGAACGACGTTCTGCGGGCGGGTGACGTGGTGACGGTCGAGCCCGGGGCGTATCGTGTGGGACTCGGAGGCGCCCGCGTCGAGGAACTTCTTCTCGTCACCGATTCGGGTCACCTCGTACTCAGCAACAGCCCGAAGGAACCCACATGCCCGCCATCTCCACGAACGACTTCAAGAACGGAATGACCCTCGAGCTCGACAACGGCCTTTTCACCGTCGTCGAATTTCAGCACGTCAAGCCGGGCAAGGGTGGTGCGTTCGTGCGTACCAAGTTGCGCAACCTGCGCAATGGCAACCTTCTCGAAAAGACCTTCAATGCGGGCATCAAGGTCGAGCAGGCAATTCTCGACAAGCGCGACATGCAGTATCTCTACAAAGACGGTGACGACTTCGTCTTCATGGACACCGAGTCCTACGAACAGATGAACGTGCGACCCGTGGCCCTGGGGGAAACGGCCGACTACCTCGTCGAGTCGGCCATGGTCATCATGGCCATCTACAACGGCGACATCGTGGGCGTGGAAATTCCGGCCAGCGTCGAACTGGAAGTCACCGAGACCGAGCCCGGCATCCAGGGTGACCGTGTGTCGGGGGCGCGCAAGCCCGCGACACTCCAGACCGGCAAGGTGATCCAGGTTCCGCTGTTCATCAACATCGGTGACCGTGTGAAGGTCGATACCCGCAGCGGCGACTACATCACCCGCGTCTGAATGTCGACGCTCGAAGCCGCCGAGGCGCGCGAGCGTGCCCTTGTCCTGTTGTACGAGGCCGAGTCACGTACCGCCAGCGTTGCCGACGTGGTCGCCTCCGAAGTAGTCGCTCCGCCCCCGATGGCGGTCGACCTCGCACTTGGCGTCGAAGCCGGAACGTCGCGTTACGACGCACTCATTTCATCGAAGGCCCGTGGCTGGCGCCTCGAGCGCATGCCGATGATCGACAGGACGATCCTGCGCCTTGCCTTGCACGAACTGGTCGCGCGCCCCGACACTCCGACGGCCGTCGTGCTGAACGAGGCGGTCGAGCTCGCCAAGCGCTACTCGACCGAAGATTCAGGGAGGTTCGTCAACGGAGTCCTCGCCGCGTTGGTGCCCGAAGTTCGCTGACTGCTATCGTTTAGCCAACAACACGACCGTCAAACGGGTCCCGTGAGGCCCGAACGGAAGGACACATGGCAAGCAAAAACGACGCAGCATGCGTGCTGCCCGCGGATCAGGTGAGGCGCGCGATCAAGCGCATTGCCCACGAGATCCTCGAGAACGTTGCCGGTGGCGGTCGTGAGCGTTTCGTTCTGATGGGCCTTGCCCGTGGTGGAGTCTGGATCGCCGAGACGCTGCGAGAGGAAATCAACGGCATCGACGGCGAGGCGCTGGTCGAATGCGGCTCGCTCGATGTCAGCATGTACCGCGACGACCTGGCCCTGCGTCCGACCCTTCCGGCCAGTGCGTCACACGTGCCGTGTTCGCTCGACGCGGTCGAAGTCGTTCTCGTCGACGACGTGCTGTACACGGGGCGTACGGTGCGTGCGGCCCTCGACGCGCTCATCGAATACGGCCGACCAAAGGCGGTGCGGCTCGCCGTACTCGTCGACCGCGGCCACCGCGAACTACCCATACGCCCCGATTTCGTCGGCAAGAACCTGCCGACGCACGCATCGGATGAAGTCTCGGCCACGCCCGACGGCGTGTACGTCGCCGCAGGGGGTCGCCCATGAGGCACCTCATCTCGCTCGACGACCTCGACTCTGCCGACATCGCAGGTCTGTTGTCGACTGCCGATCACATGGCCGAGGTGCTCGGGCGTCCCCAGCCCAAAGTGCCGGCGCTGCGTACAAAGACCGTGTGCAGTCTTTTCTTTGAGGACAGCACGCGCACGCGCCTTTCATTCGAGACCGCGGCAAAGCGCCTGTCGGCTGAAACGCTCACGTTCACTGCATCGTCGTCGAGCGTGAACAAAGGTGAAAGTCTTCGCGACACCGTTGAAACGTTGGCGGCAATGGGTGTCGACGCGTTCGTGGTGCGCCACAAGACTGCAGGATTGCCGCAGTCGATCACGCGCTGGTGCGATGCACGCGTGGTCAATGCCGGTGACGGCGCGCACCAACACCCCACACAGGGTCTGCTCGATGCATTCACCCTGTCGCGTGCGCTGGAACGCGGTAACGACCTGTCGGGCGTGCGTGTTGCGATGGTGGGCGACATTCGACACAGTCGAGTCGCGCGCAGCACGGTTCGTGCCCTTCACGTTCTCGGCGCGTCCATCACGCTGGTCGCGCCGGCCTCGTTGTTGCCGGCGGCATTCGTCGGCACCGATGTCGTTCCCGAGGGTTGGCCCGTGAAGGTCAGTCACAGCCTCGACGAGGTGATCGGCGACATCGACGTGCTGTATCTGCTGCGTATGCAGCGCGAGAGAATGGACAATGCTTTCATCTCGTCGCCGGGCGAGTACTCGGCACATTTCGGTCTCACCGATGCGCGCCTGGCGCGGATGCGCAAGGGGAGCATTCTCATGCACCCGGGTCCGATGAACCATGGCATCGAGGTTGCGATCGACCTCGATTCGCTGCCCCACCACCGGGTCACCAATCTCATCACCCGGCAGGTGACGAACGGAATCGCAGTTCGCATGTCGGTTCTTTTCACTCTTTTCGGCGCCGGATCGGAGGCAATCGATGGCCAGTGACAACATGTCGGTTCTCATCACGGGGGGCACGGTGATCAACCGTTCGGGCGAGGTCCGTGCCGACGTGCTGGTGTCCGGAGAAGTCGTCGAACGTGTCGAGCCCAACCTCGACTCAATCCTGCCCTCGGAGTCATCCGGAGGCCCGCGACGACTCGCTGCCGACGGATGCATCGTTGCGTCGTCTTTCGTCGACTTGCATACGCACATGCGCGAACCCGGTCGTGAAGAGTCCGAAACCATCGCCACCGCGTCGCGGGCCGCGGCCCTCGGCGGTTACGGCGCGTGCGTCGCGATGCCGAACACCGACCCCGCCCAGGACAACGTCGCGGTCGTCGAGTTCGTGCGTCTACAGGGCGAGCGCGCCGGTCTCGTCACCGTCGCGCCGTCAGGCTGCATCACGGTCGGGCGCAACGGAACCCAACTCGCGCCGTTCCATTCAATGGCGGCGGCGGGTGTACGTCTCTTCACCGACGATGGTAACGGTGTGCAAGACCCGCTGATAATGCGGCGCGCTCTGGAGTACGCACGCGAACTCGGCATCACCCTGGCCCAGCACTGTGAAGTGACGAGGCTCACCGACGGTGCTGTGATGCACGAAGGATGCTGTTCGTCGCGCCTCGGCCTGCCCGGATGGCCGGCAATTGCCGAAGTTCTCATGTTGCAGCGTGACATCGAACTCGTCCGCGAGACGGGGGCGTCAATGCATTTTCTCCATCTTTCGACCGCACGTAGTGTGGAAATCGTGCGTCAGGCAAAGAACGACGGGTTGCCCGTCACGGCGGAAGTCACTCCGCATCACATCAGCCTCACCGACGAGAAGCTCGCGACCTTCAGCACCCTCTTCAAGGTCAATCCGCCACTGCGCACGATGGAGGACGTCGAGGCGCTACGGGCGGGCCTGGCCGAGGGCACGATCGATGCGATTGCAACGGATCACGCACCGCACGCGGCACATCTGAAGGACCAAGATCTGTCGGCGGCGCCGCCCGGCATGCTCGGCCTGCAGACAGCGCTCGGCGTCGCCCTTGCGTATTCGGCCTGCGACACGAAGCGCATCGTCGAGGCCATGTCGTGGGCTCCTGCATCGATTGCTGGTCTCGACGCGACGCACGGACGTGACGTCGCGGCCGGTGCCCAGGCGAATCTCGTGGTGTTTTCCACAAAGGGTGTGTGGCGCCAAACTCCCGAGTCGATCGTCAGTAAGAGCACGAACAGTCCGTACTTCGACGTTGATCTGGTCGGCGGAGTGCGCCACGTTGTGCATCGCGGACAAGTCGTCGTGGCCGAGGGAGCGCTGCAGTGAGTGGCATAACGGAAGGCGCATTGGTCCTTGCCAACGGCGAGGTCTTCGAAGGCGAGATCATCGGTGCGGTGCCCTCCGACGGCGTGGCCGCGGGAGAGGTCGTGTTCAACACTGCGATCACCGGCTACCAGGAGATCGTCACCGACCCGTCGTACGCCGGGCAGATCATCACGTTCACGCAACCGCACATCGGCAACTACGGAGTGACCCGGCTCGACAACGAGGCACGACGCCCCTTTGCGCGCGGCATCGTGGTGCGGGAACTCGCGCGACGGCACAGCAACTGGCGCGCGGAAGATTCCCTGACGTCGAGCCTGCAGCGATGGGGCGTGCCGGGAATTGCCGGAATCGACACGCGACGGCTGACGCGAGTGTTGCGCGACACCGGGGCGATGGCCGGTGCCTTCGGCACGGCCTCGGTTTCGGTTCTGCGTGAACGCGCCAACGGCGAACGGGGCACTTCGGGGGTCGACCTCGTCGGGGTGGTCACCACCGACAAGGCATACCAAGTCGGTTCGGGACGCTTCGACGTCGTCGCCTACGACTTCGGCATCAAGGCGACGATCCTCACCTGTTTGTCCGACATCGCGACCGTGCGTGTGGTGCCGGCATCGACATCCGCCGACGAGGTACTGGCGATGAAGCCGAACGGTGTGTTTCTCAGCAACGGACCGGGCGACCCCGAGATGGTCGGCGATGCACCCGGAAACATCCGGCGCATCATCGACGCGGGCGTGCCGTTGTTCGGTATTTGCCTCGGCCATCAGTTGCTCAGTCGTGCGATTGGTGCGCGCACGTACAAGTTGCCGTTCGGGCATCACGGCGCGAACCACCCCGTACGCAACCTCGCCACCGGAACAGTCGAGATCACGAGCCAGAACCACAACTTTTGCGTCGACACATCGGCCATCGAAGACCTCGTCGAAGTCACCCACGTCAACCTGAACGATGAAACCAACGAGGGCATGCGCGTGAAGGACGCCCGTGCCTTCAGTGTGCAGTACCACCCCGAGGCCGGTCCCGGTCCGCACGACAGTCGTTATCTCTTCTCTCGTTTTGCAGAACTGATGGATGCCCGCTGATGCCACGCCGCGACGACCTCTCCAGCATCCTCATCATCGGCTCAGGCCCGATCGTCATCGGCCAGGCCTGCGAGTTCGACTACTCGGGCACGCAGGCCTGCCGCGTGCTGAAAGACGAGGGCTACCGCGTCATCCTCGCCAACTCGAATCCGGCGACGATCATGACCGACCCCGACTTCGCCGACCGTACCTACATCGAGCCCCTGACACCCGAGGTGCTCGAGGGCATCATTGAACGGGAACGTCCCGATGCCGTGCTGCCGACGCTCGGCGGGCAGACGGGCCTCAACCTGGCAATGGAGTTGTTCCGTCGCGGCAAGGTGGGCGTGCCCGGCACACCCGAGCTCATCGGTGCAAACGCCGAAGCCATCGAAACCGCCGAGAACCGCGAGCGCTTCAAGGAAGCGATGATCGAAATCGGTCTGTCGGTTCCGCGCAGCGGCATCGCCCACGACATGGCCGAGGCACGGCGCGTGGCCGATGAAATCGGTCTACCGGTCATCATTCGCCCCGCCTACATCCTGGGCGGTCGCGGCACGGGTATCGCCAATTCGAAGGAAGAGTTCGAGCACGTCGCCGCCAACGGGTTGGCTGCCAGCCCGATCAGCGAAATTCTCATCGAGTCGTCGATCGTCGGTTGGAAGGAATACGAACTCGAGGTCATGCGTGACCGCGCCGACAACTGTGTCATCATCTGCTCGATCGAGAACCTCGACGCGATGGGTGTCCATACGGGTGACTCCATCACCATCGCGCCGATTCAGACGCTGTCCGACGTTGAGTACCAGAAGATGCGCGATGCAGCCTTCGCCTGCATCCGACGTGTCGGCGTGGAAACCGGCGGAAGCAACGTGCAGTTCGCCGTCAATCCGCAGACCGGCGAGCAGGTCGTCATCGAAATGAACCCGCGCGTGTCGCGGTCGTCGGCGCTCGCATCGAAGGCCACGGGGTTCCCGATCGCAAAGATCGCCGCGAAGTTGGCCGTCGGCTACACGTTGGATGAGATCCCGAACGACATCACGCGCAAGACACCCGCCAGTTTCGAGCCCACCATCGACTATGTGGTCACCAAGATTCCACGGTGGGCTTTCGAAAAACTGCCCGGCACGTCGGGTGTTCTCGGTACCCAGATGCAAAGTGTCGGCGAGGTGATGGCCATCGGGCGCACCTTCACGGAAAGTCTGCAAAAAGGTCTGCGCTCGCTCGAACAGGGTCGACTCGGGTTGAATGCCGACCCGGGTGAAGCCAACTATGCAGCCATCAGTGACGCCGAGCTGCTCGACCGCTGTGCGGTGCCGACCCCCGAGCGCATTTTCTTCGTCGGCGAGGCCATCCGCCGTGGACTGGCGATGGAGGACGTGCGGGCGAAGTGTCTGTACGACCCGTGGTTCCTCGACCAATTCCTGGCGATCATCGAGGAACGACAGGCGATCGAGGCGAACCGCGGCACGAATCCGCGTGATCTCCCGAAGTCGCTGTGGCGCAGGGCGAAGCGTCACGGGTTTTCCGACGGCCAAATTGCCCACCTAATCGCTTCGACCGAACGCGAAGTGCGCGCGGCGCGTCTCGATTCGGGGGTGCGGGCGACTTTCAAAACCGTCGACACCTGCAGCGCCGAGTTCGAGGCATCGACGCCGTACCACTACTCGTCGTACGAAGATGAGAACGAGGTGCGCGACTCTCCGCGTCAGCGTGTCATCATCCTCGGTAGCGGACCCAACCGAATCGGCCAAGGCATCGAGTTCGACTATTGCTGCGTGCACGCCAGCTTCGCTCTCCGCGCCGCCGGTTTCGAAACCGTGATGGTGAACTGCAACCCCGAAACCGTGTCGACCGACTACGACACGAGCGACCGTCTCTACTTCGAGCCGTTGACCTACGAAGACGTGATGAACGTGATCGAGGCGGAGACTGCCGCAAGCGGTGGCAACGAGCCGAAGCTCATCGTCACTCTCGGCGGCCAGACGCCGCTGAAGTTGGCGTCGCAGCTTCCGGCGCACCTCATTGCCGGTACGTCGCCGAATTCGATCGACCTCGCCGAGGATCGTGAACGTTGGAACGCACTGTGCACCAGCCTCTCGATTCCGCAACCGCCCGGTGGAACCGCCGTCACGTTCGAGGAAGCGCGCACCATTGCGCAACGCGTCGGTTACCCGGTGTTGGTGCGCCCGAGCTACGTGCTCGGTGGCCGCGCGATGCAGATCGTTCACGATGAAACTCATCTCGAACGCGCAATGCGCGAGCTCGCGCGCGATGGTTCACTCGGTCGCGAAGGCGGCCTGTCGGCCGAGCGCCCGGTGCTCGTTGATCGATTCCTCGAAGACGCCACCGAGGTCGACGTCGACGCGGTGCGCGACCACACGGGTGAGGTGCTCATCGGCGGGGTGATGGAGCACGTCGAAGAGGCAGGTGTTCACTCGGGTGACAGCGCGTGCGCGATTCCGCCGCAGAACCTGCCCGCATGGGTCGTTGAAGTGATTTCCTCGTACGCGACATCGCTCGCCAACGCGCTCGGGGTCGTCGGGCTGCTCAACGTTCAGTTCGCGGTGTCGGGTACAACGGTGTACGTGATCGAGGCGAACCCACGCGCAAGTCGAACCGTTCCGTTCGTTGCCAAAGCGACGGGTGTTCCACTCGCCAAGGTCGCCACGCGCGTGATGCTCGGCGCAACCCTCGCCGAACTGCGCACCGAAGGTCTGCTCGTCGCGCCGGTGACCGGCCACGTTTCGGTGAAAGAAGCGGTACTGCCGTTCAATCGCTTCCCCGACGTTGACACCGCACTCGGTCCGGAAATGCGTTCGACGGGCGAAGTCATGGGCATCGACTCGACCTTCGGCGCTGCGTTCGTGAAGGCCGAGACGGCGGCTGGGACGATTCTTCCCACCGAGGGACTCGTTTTCCTTTCGCTTGCCGACAAGGACAAGCCGGCGGGTTTGGTGGTCGCCAAGCGGCTACGTGCACTCGGTCTTGGCATCGCCGCGACGTCGGGCACCGCCGATTATCTGTCTCGGTTCGGCATCAACGTCGATGAGATCGTCGCGAAGGTGTCCGAGGCCAGCGACATGAAGACCACTGCGGTGGGCCTGATCGAAGCCGGTCGGGTCGCCTTCGTCGTCAACACCCCACGCGGCAGCGGCTCCCGTTCGGATGGCCAGGCGATACGCATGGCGGCAAACGTGAACCGCGTTTCTTCGGTCACCACGATCGAGGCCGCGCTTGCCGCGTTCAACGGCCTTCTCGAACAACGCAACCGTCAGGTCACCGTGCGTTCGATCCAGGAATACCACTCGGCCGGAGCCAGATGAGACGTCGCCGACTGCGTGCATCGGTTTTCGAGCCGGTTCGCATCGGCGCGGTGACGCTTTCCCAACCCGTGATGACCGCTTCCGGTACGGCCGGCCACGCGGCGGAGTTGTCGCCCTACATGCACCTCGGTTCGCTCGGCGCGATGGTGGTCAAGTCGCTGTACCACTCGCCGTGGCCCGGCAATCCGGCGCCGCGTGTGCACCCGCTGCCCGCGGGGATGATCAACGCGGTCGGGTTGCAAGGTCCCGGCGTCGAGGCGTGGATCGCCCACGACCTTCCGGCGCTCGAAGCAGTCGGTGCAACCGTCGTGGCCAGCATCTGGGGTCGCTCGGTCGACGATTACGCCCGCGCCGCGGCGATGCTTGCGCCGGTCGCACAGCGCCTCGCTGCGATCGAGGTGAACTTGTCGTGTCCGAATCTCGAAGGGCGCGGCGGCATCATCGCCCACGACGTTGACATCAGCTCCGCCGTCGTCGCGGCCTGTCGCACCGCAGGGGCGCCATTGTGGGCGAAGCTCAGCCCCAACACCGACCGCATCGTGGAGGTCGCGCGAACCGTTGTCGATGCCGGGGCCGATGCGCTCACGCTCATCAACACGGTCGTCGGGATGGCGATCGACGTCGAAACGGCGCGGGCTTCGCTCGGCAACGGCGGCGGGGGAGTCAGCGGTCGTGCCATTCACGCGGTCGCACTGCGCGCAGTGCACGACGTGCGCAAGGAACTTCCCGATGTCGCAATCATCGGGGTCGGCGGGATCTCGTCGGGCATCGATGCCATCGCAATGATGCAGGCGGGCGCCAACGCCGTGCAGGTCGGTACCGCGTCGTTCCTGCGCCCCGACGCGGCCATTCATGTTTTGAACGGCATGCACAAATGGATGGCCGACCATGGCGAAACGTCGTGGAACTCCATCACTTCTCGGATTCATCACTGATGTTTCGGTAATGTGACAGCATGCAGGACGAAAGGCACGACGAACTGCACGGGTCGCCGTCGCTCGTCGTCATCGTCTCGGGTCCGGGCGGAGTCGGCAAAGGAACCATCGTCGAGGCTCTCGTCGCCCGCGACGAACGCCTGTGGCTCAGCAGATCGTGGACAACCCGCGCCCGCCGCGACGGTGAACGTCACGACGCGTACCACTTCGTTTCGCGCGACGAGTTCGAGGATCGAATCGCCAACTCAGGCTTTCTTGAGTGGACCTCGTTTCTCGGCAATTACTACGGCACGCCGTTGCCCGAGGTCGTCGACGGCCTCGACCTCGTTCTCGAAATCGAGGTCGACGGCGCTCGTCAGGTGAAATTGCTCCACCCCGATGCCGTCCTCGTCTTCCTTCTTCCGCCCTCGCGCCTCGAGCAGCAGCGTCGCCTGCGCGGCAGGGGGGATGCCGAAGACAAGGTCGAAGAACGCCTCCGAAAGGCCGAAGAAGAAGAGCCCGTCGGCATTGCGATGGCCGACCACGTGGTGGTCAATGACGACCTGGAACTGACCCTCCAAGAGCTCGTTCGGATCGTGAACCACGAGCGAAAGCGGCGAATATCTCGGTAGCCTTTGAGTCCATGCGCGCCAATGACTCCATGATCACTCCTCCGGTCGAAGAGCTTCTCGACCGTGCCGAATCCAAGTTCGCCTTGGTCACTCTCGGAGCACGTCGCGCGCGCCAGATCAATTCGTACTTCAACCAGTTGGGCGACGGCCTCGGTAACTCCATCCCGCCGCAAGTCAGCTCGGTGGCACGCAAGCCTCTCAGCATCGCCTTCGAGGAAATCGCCGTCGACAAGATCGTGAAGACCGAACTGCCCGACGACGTGTACTACGACGCGGTCGATGGCAACTCGTACCTGAACGACTGGGCGACCCCCGCCGGCGAAGTCGCCGAGGGTGACGTCGTCGATGGCGAAGCCGGCGCGGCCGCTGACGAGTCAGCCGAGTAGGCCGACGCCTTTTTCCCATGTCGAACGCCGGCGATCTTTCGGGGCGTTTCATCGTCGTTGGCGTGTCCGGCGGTATCGCTGCGTACAAAGCCGTCGAAGTCTGTCGTCAGCTCGTCGATGCGGGTGCCCACGTCGCGCCCATCATGACCCCTGATGCCGAACGTTTCATCGGCAAGGCAACACTCAGCGCACTGTGCTCCGAGCCCGTGCACACCTCGCTGTGGGATGACGCCAGTCCGATTCCGCACACGCGACTCGGCCAGCGTGCCGATCTCATCGTGGTCGCGCCGGCGACCGCGCGCGTCATTGCCGCCTATGCCGCCGGTATGTCCGACGACCTGCTGACGGCCACACTCATTGCCACCGTCGCGCCGGTCGTCGTGTGTCCCGCGATGCACACTGAAATGTGGGAACACCCCGCGGTGCAGAACAACATCTCCACTTTGCGGTCGCGTGGTGTGCACATCGTCGATCCGGAAGACGGCCGGCTTGCGGGTGGCGACATCGGCCGCGGGCGTCTTGCGTCGGCCGAGTCGATCGTGGCCGCTGTACGGCGGGTGTTCTCACCCGCGCAGTCGACACTTGCGGGTCGTCGGGTCGTTGTGTCGGCGGGTGGCACGCGCGAACCCATCGACGCGGTGCGCGTCATCGCCAACCGGTCGAGCGGCAAGCAGGGCCACGCCATCGCCGTCGAAGCGGCGCGTCGCGGTGCGAAGGTCACCCTTGTGACGACCGCTGAATTCGCACCGGTGTCCGGTGTCAGCGTGGTGCCCGTCGAAACCGCGGCCGAGATGAAGTCGGCAGTCGACTCCGCCGCAGCGTCGGCCGACGTCGTCATCATGACCGCCGCGGTCGCCGACTTCCGGCCCGTGCCCATCGCCGAGGGCAAGTGGAAGAAGGAAGACGGCGTTCCACCGATCGTTCTCGAACCAACCCCCGACATCCTCGCCGGCCTCGGTGCAGCCAAGCGACCGGGCCAGGTGCTCGTCGGGTTCGCTGCCGAAACCGCGAACCTCGTGGAAAACGCGAAGGGCAAACTGGCCCGCAAGAACCTCGACATCGTCGTGGCAAATGACGTTTCCCAGCCCAAGGTTGGTTTCGGCCACGACACAAACGCTGTCACCATCGTCACGAAATCCGGCACATCCACCGTGGCATTGGCCGACAAACACACGGTCGCCGCACACGTATTGGATAGTGTCGAGCAGTCACTTCACCCCACACAGGAGCACCCGTGAGCAAGTACACGTTCACCTCGGAAAGCGTGACCGAGGGTCACCCCGACAAGATGGCCGACCAGGTCTCCGACTCGGTTCTCGACGCCATCCTCGCCGAAGACCCGAACGCCCGCGTCGCCTGCGAAACGCTCCTCACCACCGGCCTGTGCATCGTCGCCGGTGAAGTCACCACCGAGGCTTACGTCGATATCCCGCGAATCGCCCGCGACACCATCGCCGGAATTGGTTACGACAACGCCCTCTTCGGTTTTGATAGCAACACCTGTGGCGTCATGGTCACCCTCGATGCGCAAAGCCCCGACATCGCACAAGGCGTCGACTCGTCGGAAGAAGTCCGCAAGGGCAAGAGCGGCGAAGACATCCTCAACAGCCAGGGCGCCGGCGACCAGGGAATGATGTTCGGCTACGCCTGCGACGAGACCGCCGATCTCATGCCGTTGCCGATCTGGCTGGCGCACCGTATGGCCGAGCGTCTCACCGAGGTCCGCAAGTCGGGTGCAATCCCGTACCTGCGTCCCGACGGCAAGACCCAGGTGACCTTCGAGTACGAAAACGGCAAGCCGGTCCGTCTGAAGACCGTTCTCATCTCCACCCAGCACGGTGCCGAGGCTGACCGCGACACCGTCATCCGCCCCGACCTCATCGAGCAGGTCATTCGCCCGGTCATTCCGGCGCAGTTCGTCAACGACAACTACGAGATCTTCATCAACCCCACCGGCAAGTTCGTTCTTGGCGGGCCGCACGCCGACACCGGTCTCACGGGTCGCAAGATCATCGTCGACACCTACGGCGGCATGGGCCGTCACGGTGGTGGAGCATTCTCGGGCAAGGACCCGTCGAAAGTCGACCGTTCGGCTGCCTATGCCGCCCGGTGGGTTGCCAAGCACGTCGTTGCCTCGGGCGCCGCAACGCGCTGCGAAGTTCAGGTCGCCTACGCCATTGGCGTTGCTCATCCGGTCAGCATCCTCGTCGAAACCTTCGGCACGGAGAAGGTGTCGCCGGCCGCCATCGAAACCGCGGTGCGAGAGGTCTTCGACCTGCGTCCCGCCGCAATCGTGCGCGACCTCGACTTGAAGCGTCCGATTTACAAGAAGACGGCCGCGTACGGTCACTTCGGTCGCAACCTGCCCGAGTTCACTTGGGAGCAGCTCAGCCGTCTCGACTCGCTGAAGGCAGCACTCAAACTCTGACCTCCGTCGTTCG
>VFQT010001460.1_pt1 | contig 28285 bp, 25 predicted proteins | sample 3512381 | NCBI WGS metagenome assembly VFQT01 (sample SAMN10412376, study PRJNA504923) | tailings metagenome | isolation source: Relicate 2 Philex TSF3 active mining site | place: Philippines: Tuba, Benguet | collected 2017-08-29
ATGGCGTGTCGATCGCCGTGCGACTGGCCGGTCGCGGGAATCTCCACGCCGGTCGGTTGATCGCCGGTGCACTCACCCGCACGTGGTGGCCCCTCACGCTGGTGGCGTGCACCTTGTCCCGCCGAGCCCGACGGGTGGCGCTGGTCGCCGCGATCGTGCCGCACCTGATCTCGTGGCGGAGCCAGCGTCCCGACCTCGACGTGGCGCGTTACGTGGCGATGCGGGTGGCCGACGACCTGGCGTACGGGACCGGTGTGTGGAAAGGCGCGCTGCGCGAACGACGCCTCGGCGCGCTCCGTCCTGTCATCGACTGACCCGTCACCCGCACCCCGTCGGGGTGGCTCGGATCAGGTTGTGGGACGGGCCAGACGTTTGGAGATGTCGTTGCACTCCTCGCAGATCTCGGCCGGGATGAGTCCCCACTTCATCAGTCGTCCGAAGATCACGCATCCGAGGCAGAAACCGTGGAACGCCTCGAGGCCGGCCGCCACGGTGAGTCCGGCGATCAACACGTACGAGACCGTCGGCGCGCCCAGCGCCCACGCGACCGAGGCCCCCACGGTGAACACCGCACCGATTCCCTGAGCGAAGCGCTTCGGAGGTCCGGGCACGAAGGAATGCTCGCGTCGGATGCGCGGGGTGATGACCCGGGTGACGATGGTGCCCCACGGGCTGAGGGTCGGACCGGTGAGCACCCGGGCCAGGAAGCCGTAGGTCAACGGCACGAGCACCCACCATTCCCGGACGACCAGGAACAGGATCGACTGCGCCACCGCGCCGGCCGCCACCAATCGGGCCGAGGTCTCGTTGACGGGGTTGGGGAAACTAAAAAACCCCGATCGCTGCGGAGTCTCGAGGGGAAGGGTCATGGGCGTCAGGCTAGGGGTGAATTCCCGACCAAACAAGTCGTCTTTTGGCGCTGGGGTCGGCGCGGGGTCGGCGCCCTCCCCTCGAGCGCTCTCGGTAGCGTCGCACCGTGACCCTGGTTCTGACCGTCACCCGCTCGGCGTGGGAGACCCACGTGTCCGCCGTGGCGGCCGACGTCGACGGACTGGTCCCCGTCGTCAAGGGCAACGGCTACGGCTTCGGCCGCGACTGGTTGGCCCGCCGGGCCGCCGAACTCGCGGGCCACATCGCGGTCGGTTCGGTCCACGAGGTGTCCAGCGTTCCGACGGACCGGGTGCCCGTCGTTCTCACCCCGTTGGTCGCCCCCGCCCCGAACCTGCGCCCCGACGCCGTGCTCACCGTGGGATCCCCCGCGCACCTGAGCGCCTCGGCCGGTCATGGGGTTCTGCTGAAGATCAGATCGTCGATGAACCGTTACGGGTGCGCGCCTCACGAGGCCGTCGAACTGGCCTCGGCCGCCCGACGCGCCGGATGCACGATCATCGGAGTGTCGATCCACCCGCCGCTCGCGGGAAGCGACGCCGATCACGTTCGCGAGGTCGCCGACATCGTGCGCGCTCTACCAGCCGATCTGCACGATCTGGCGGTGTGGGTCAGCCACGTGAGCGCCCGCGGTCTGTCCGAGTTGCGTGGCGAACTCGGGGACCGCGAGTGGTTCGCCCGACTCGGCACCTCGTTGTGGCACGGTGACAAGTCCATGTTCCGACTCACCGCCGACGTGATCGACACCCGTCCGGTGCGTCGTGGCGACCGGGCCGGGTACCGACTCGTCCCCGTCGAGAGCGACGGCCTCCTGGTCGACATCGGATGCGGATCGGCCCACGGTGTCGCCCCGCTCACCGACGGACTCTCCCCGTTCCACTTCGCCCGTCGCCGGCTGGCACTCGTCGAGCCGCCGCACATGCACACCAGCATGGTGATCATCGCCGACGAACACGACCGCCCCACCGTCGGCGATCACGTCGACGTGCAGCGTCCCCTGATCTCCACCGCGGTCGATCGCATCGACTGGATCTGACCACCGTGTCGCGAACCGGGGTCACCGCGCGCCGATCGGCACCCGACGTCGCACGCGCGGTCGCGTTGCTCGGAGTCGTCGTGATGAACTACCACGGGGCGCTCGATCCCGATCCCGTCGTCGACGGATTCTGGGATCGTGTGTTCCACGTCTCCACCGGAGTGCTCAGCACGCGATTCGCCGCCGTGTTCGTGATGATGGCCGGCGTGGGTGTCGCGCTCATGTCGGACGGGGCCCGACGCTCGCTCGACCGCGACGCTCTCGTCGTCGTTCGCGTGCGCCTGGCCCGACGGGGACTGCTGCTCTTCGCCGCCGGACTGGCGCTGAACCACGCGTGGGGCGGGACGATCCTGTTCTACTACGGCGCCTACTTGTCGATCGCCGCGCTCATCGTCGGCTTCTCCGATCTCGGGTTGATCACCACGGGAGCGACCGCGGCGACCGCCTCCGCCGGACTCGGGGCCTGGCTCGCGTCGCGTCCGGCCGGATCGACGCGCATCGAATGGCTCGATCCCCGCGAGATCGATTCGGTGCCCGATCTGATCGGGCGGACCTTCACCGGCTACACGCACCCGGTCCTTCCATGGATCGCCTTCTTCATCGTCGGCATGATCGTCGGACGACGACTTCCCGATTTCCAACGTCGGGCTCGTTCGATCGCGATCGTCGCGGCGACCTCCACGGCGCTCGTCTATCTCGCGCACCACCTTCTCTCGACGACCTCCGCGTTCGACGACCCCAGCATCGCCGCGTTCTTCTCCACCGAGCCCTTCCGACGGGGGCTGGGGTACTCCCTCACGACGTCGGGTCTGTCGATCACCGCGTTCGCCGTGGTGTGCGTGCTCGTGGAGAACCGTGAACGGTCCGCGGCCGTTCGTTTCCTGCAACGAGCCGGAACCATGACCCTGTCGGGTTACCTCCTCCACGTCGTGGTCTTCTACGCGCTCTTCCGTTGGTGGTCGATCATCGACTCTCGCGGTCTGGGCACCGCCGTGCTCACCGCCTCCATCACCTGGGTCGTGATCGTCGTGTTCGCCGTCGCCTGGAGCACCCGCCTCGGGATCGGACCGGCCGAGCGGATCTACCGAATCATCGGCGGTTGACGGGATTCAACGACGGTTGTGGCCGCGCCAGGCCACCGCACCGGCGCCGACGATCGGAGAGCGGTCGCCGAGGCGGGCCGGAACGATACGGGCGCCGCGCGAGAAGTCGAGCCGGCAGTGCTCGTCGATCACCTCTTGGGCGGCGTTGAAGAAGGTGGGGCCGAAGCCGAGCGCGACCGACCCTCCCACCACGGCGAGAGGAAGATCGAAGAAGTTGCAGACCGTGGCCACCGCGCGACCGACCATGCGCCCGGTTCGTTGCATGGTCTCGTACGACGGTTCGGTGGCGGGTCGACCGGTGATGGCCTCGATGGCCGAGCCGGAGGCTTCGGCCTCCAGACACCCCCGGGCTCCGCAGCCGCAGCGATGTCCGTCAGGATTCACGATGACGTGCCCGATGTGTCCGGCGTTGCCCGAGGCACCGTCGATCATGCGACCGTCGACGACCACGCCGCCACCGACGCCCGTGCTCACCACCATCCCGAGATAGTGCGAGTGCCCCTTGGCCGCACCCAGCCATCCCTCGGCCAGGGCGAACGCCTTGGCGTCCAGATCGCCGTGGACCGGGACGCCCACGATCGATCCGATCGCCTCGCGCAACGGGAACCGTCGCCAGGCCGGGATGTTCAACGGCGACACCGTCGCGCAATCGGGCTCGATGGGGCCGGCCGCACCGATGCCGCACACCACCACGCGTCCACCGTGTCGTTCGCCGGCGCGCTCGACCTGACGCTTGACGATCACGGCCAACGAGTCGAAGAGATCGTTGGCGTTCTTGTCGCGATCGGTCCGAATGATGTCGCGGTCGACCATCTCGCCCTTGCGGGTCACGAGACCGACCGCCATCTTGGTGCCGCCGATGTCGATGGCCAGTGCCAGTTCGCGACCGACTCCGGTTTCGACGACGTTCTCGGTCTCGTTCTCCATCCCGCTCATCGACGTCGCCTTCGGTGGGATCGTCAGTCGGCCACGCGTCGGGCGTCCTCGATGAGGTTGATCTGGTAGAGAACCTCGTCGAGGGCGTCGGCGGCGCTGATGGTGGAGTAACGCTGGGGATTGTCGGGCGTGCAGCACGAGGTCACCGGTTCGAGCATGGTCCACGGGCGGGGATGGCAGAACTGCACCACGCTGTAGCGCTCGTCCTCGAACCCCGGCGAGGCCACCACGCGGTGCCAGCCGATGGGGATCACGCCGTTCGTCAGACGCTCGAGCATGATGCCGGAGTTGATGATCACCCGACCCTCGGGCGGAATGGCGTCGACCCACTCGCCCGCCACCTCCACCTGCAGACCGGGAGCCGTGGCCCGCGGCAATGCCGTGATGAGGTTGATGTCCCCGTGAGCACCGGCCCACACGTGACCGCCCGCGGGTGCGTCCTTCATCGACGGATACCGGATGGCCCGCGTGAGCGTCGGGCCGTCCTGCACCATGTCGTCGAAGAACGTCTCGGCACATCCGATACCGAGCGCGATCACCCGCAGGAAACGTCGTTGGAGATCGGCGATGGCGTCGTGGAACCTGTAGAGCACCTCGGACATGCCGGGGACGACGGCGTCGGGAAGGAGTTGGTCGGGGTAGGAGCCCGGGAACTTGCGCTTCAAGGGATGACCCGACGCGATGGGCGACGCCCAGTTGAGCATCTCCTTCCAGTCCGGCTTGTCGCTGGTGGCGGCGGTCTCCACGAGGAGTCCCGTGTATCCGGTCTGGCCGTGAGCGCCCGGGGCGACGAAACGCTGCTTGGTCTCCTGATCCATGGAGAAGAAGCGACGCAACATCTCGTACGCGGTGTCGAGCAGATCCTCGGAGATGTCGCTGCTCGTGTACACGAAGCCCGTCGCCAGACTGCGGCGAACTCCGTCGACCACCGCGCGACGACGCGTCTCGTCACCTTTCTCGAAGGCCAACAGGTCGACGTCGAGGATCTGATCCGACATGTTCATGACGCTAGTGCCGTCGACAAATCGCGCCACAGATCCTCGACGTCCTCGATGCCCACGCTCATGCGCACCAGACCGGGGTTCACGTGCGCGTCGCCGGCGTACTTCTGACGTCGTTCCATGGTGGACTCGACCCCACCGAGACTGGTGGCCTGCACGATGACTCGAACCGTGGCGCACGCGCGATCGGCGGCGGCCGCTCCACCCTTCAGGACGAAACTCAGCATGGGCCCGACGCTCTTGGCCCATTCGACCGCCGGATGCGCGCGCAATCGGACCGCCAACTCGGTGGCGTTGCGGGTGGAGGCCTCGTAACGGATGGGCAACGTGCGCAGACCGCGCAACGCGAGGAACGCCTCCAGTGCGCCCGGGGTGGCCCCGACGAACGTGCGGGCCTCGACGAGCGCTTCGTACACCCGGTCGTCGGTGGTGGAGGCCAGACCGATCATGAGGTCGCTGTGTCCGCCGATGAACTTGGTTCCCGAGTGCATCACCACGGTCGCGCCGTCGGCCAGGGCCCGTTGGCCCATGGGCGTGGCGAAGGTGGAATCGACGGCGGTGCGCACCCCGACCCGGGCCGCGCCGGCGCACAGGGCGGCGACGTCACCCTCGTCGAGGGTGGGATTGGTCGGTGATTCGATCCACAGCAACACCGACTCGGCTCCGTGAGCGGCGCGTTGGCGGTCCACTTCGGCGAGCACGTTCACGGTGTCGGTGATCTCCACCGACACGGTGGTCAACTGGTCGCGCACCGACATCAACTCGAACAGCTTGCGCACGCCGAGATAACTCACGGTCGGAACGATCACCACGCGCGGGCGCAACGCGAACACGATGGCCGACACCGCCCCCTGGCCGGAGGCGAACGAGACGCAGCGACCACCCTCGAGCGCCCCCACCGCCTCCTCCAACGCCTGCCACGACTCGGTTCCGTCGGTGCGGGCGTAGTCCGGTGCATTGCGGAAGTTCGACGCCAACACGATCGGTTGGTTGATCGGTGCGCCGTCGCCGGACGGGCGACCCACGCTGACGGCGATGGTGCGGGGCGAGAGATTCTCAGGATTCATGACGAACGAACACCTCCGGTTGTCCGCCGGTGTGAACGAAGACGACGTCATCGTCGCGTCCCCACCGACCTTGTTCGATGTTGCCGAGCAGACCGGCCATTCCCTTGGCCGTGTACACGTCGTCGACGACCCAGGCTCCGTTGCGTGCCGCCCAACCTCGGGCCGCGCGCGATTCCACGGTGGGGATCGCGTAGTCGATCCCGAGCCACCGTCCATCGACCTCGACGTCGTCCGCGCCGACCTCGCCGGGAAGACCGGCGACCGCCAATGTCTCGCGCGCCTGGTCACCGACCGAGGGCCAACCCGCCACCACTCCCTTGGCGACGCCGATGGCCACCACGTCGGGAAGGGCCTCGCCGGGACGGGTCGCCCGCCATGCCGCACGACCGGCCACCAGACCCGCGTGGGTTCCGCCACTCGACGACGTGAAGACGATCGCCCGGGGAACGAAACCCGCCTCGCGACACTGCGACATGATCTCGTCGAACGCCACGACGTACCCCAACGAACCGATCGCCGTCGATCCACCGATGGGGATGGAACTGGGCACCAGACCCTGGGCCGCCAACTCGTCGGTGAGCGCCTCGCGCGCGATCTCGAGCGTCCCCCATTCCGCCGGCCCGGCGCCGGTGAAGTGCAGATGCGCCCCGAATCGATCGGACAGCAGTTGGTTCCCCTCCAGCACCGCGGGTCGATCACCGGCCAGCACCAGATGGGTCTCGAGGCCGAGCACCGCACCCGCCGCCGCGGTCATCCGACAATGATTCGACTGACCGGCACCCACGGTGACGAGGCACGTGGCTCCGTCCTCGAGGGCCCGACCGCACAGGAACTCCAGCTTGCGGGCCTTGTTTCCCCCCATGCCCAACCCGGTCAGGTCGTCGCGCTTCACCCACAGACGGGGGCCACCGGCCAGATCCGGGCCCCGCTCGAGCGGGGTGGGAAGGGTCGCCAATCGCACGCGGGGCACCCCGTTCCAGGTCCCCCGACGCTCGTGGTGCCCGGTCGACGTCATGGGGTCAGGCTATTGCGCACCGGGCCCGGGGCGGTCCGGTTCGGTCTTTGTCCCGTACCGGCACAAACCTCGCGACCTTGGTGAACGTGACCCCTCGGTGAAAACCTTGTCCGCGCTCGCCCTATCGTGGGAATCGGGTACCAACCCCTGGTCGGGAATCACCGTGGACAACATCGAACCCGTCACCATCTCCTCCTCTCCCGACGTGTCCACGTTGTTCAACCTTCATTACTCCCGACTCGTCCGTTCGCTCACGGTCATCTGTGGCAACTCCGAGGAGGCCGCCGACGCCGTGCAGGAGGCCTTCGTGAAGGCCCACCTCAAGTGGCGCAAGATCAGCACCTACGAGGACCCGGTGGGTTGGATCCGACGGGTGGCCATCAACAAGGTGCGCGACGGACATCGGTCCCGCGTCCGACGGGAGCGCATCGTCGACCGACTGTCCACCCTTCCCAACGTCACCTCCGAGATCCCCGAGATCGACGAAGTGGCCGGACTCCTGGCCACGCTCCCCAAGCAGCAGCGTGCCGTGGCCGCCATGTTCTACGTCGAGCAGATGTCGGTGCTCGAGATCGCCGCCGCGCTCGAGATCTCCGACGGCGCGGTCAAGTTCCACCTGCATCAGGCCCGCGAGAAACTGCGCGCACACATCGAGGCGTCGCGCGCGATCGAGGAGTCCGACCGATGAACCCCATGGATCGCTTCGACGACGAGTTCCGCGATTCGGACATCTCGTCCCTGCTCGGTCGGGTGGGTGGCGACGCAACGTCGGCCAACGCCGCGTATCGCGACGTCCTCGACCGAGTCCGTCGTGTCCGTCGCCGTCGTGCCGTCGCCGGTTCGCTCGGTGCCGTCGCGTTGATCGTCGGCGCCGGCGCGATCGTGGTTCGTAGTTCGACCGCGGGTTCCGAACGCTTCGCCCTCGATCCCCGCTCGGCGGTGGTCACCACCCCCGACGGCTCGACCGTCACCACTCCCGACGGCGCTCCGGTGACCGTGATCATCGATCCGGCCACCTCCCCCACGGTCGAGGGCTCCGATTCCACCGGCGTCGTCTCCACCCCGAGTGGGTCGAACCCCGTCACCACGTCGCCCACCGCACCGTCCCAACCGGGAACCACCGCGCCCGCCGCCAACACCACCCCGGGTGGATCCAATCGGCCGGCCGGAGTCGACGACGAACCCACGACCGTGGCGCCCACCACCGGTGCACCGACCACCACCAAGCCCGCGCCGACCACCACCAAGCCCACGCCAACCACCACGAGACCGGCACCGACCACCACCAAGCCCGCGCCAAGCACCCCGAGCACCACCAAACCCTCGGTCCCCAGCGTGCCTTCCGTCCCGGCGAACACCCGGCCGAGTATCCCGGTGTCCACTCCGACCACCGTGCGACCGGTGGTCCCACCGTCGGTCCCGGCGACTCCCGTCGTCATCTCCCGCGCCTGTGGGGCCGGCGTCGTGCTGGTGGGGGTTCTCAACGGCGCGTTCGTGCCCTCCACACTGCAAACCGTGGTGTTGCCCGGGTTCGGCTCCACCGTGGTGTCGGCCAAAGAGTCGAAGATCGAGGTGCGCTTCACCTCGCCACAAGGTCGGGTCTCGGCCACCTTGAAACTGCGCATGACCGGCAACGGCCCCAAGGACGACTGCGAAGTCGAGATCGACCGTAAATCCGATGCCGAGAAGGTCGACGGCGAGACCGACTCCGGTGACTCCTCGTCGGACGACAACAATGGAGACCGTGCCGACGACTGATTGGAACCCCGTGCTGCGTCACGAGTTCGATCAGCCGTATTGGGAGCCGCTGCAGGAGTTCGTTCGTCGGGAGCGTGAACTCGGCCCCGTGTATCCCCCGGCCGGCGAGGTGTTCGCCGCGTTGCATCTCACCTCGTACTCCGACGTGCGGGTGGTCATCTTGGGGCAGGACCCCTATCACGGCCCCGGACAGGCGCACGGTCTGAGCTTCTCCGTGCGACACGGTGTGCCCGTGCCTCCGTCGTTGCGCAACATGCACAAGGAGTTGCACGACGATCTCGGATGCCCCGTTCCCGCGCACGGGAATCTCGAGCACTGGGCTCGTCAGGGGGTTCTGTTGCTCAACACCACTCTCACCGTTCGCGGTGGGGCCGCCGCTTCGCACCAGGGCCGCGGATGGGAGACCTTCACCGACGCGGTCATCTCCGCCGTGGCGGCCAAACCGACCCGCGTCGTCTTCCTGTTGTGGGGCGCGTCGTCGCGTCGCAAACGTTCGCTGATCGACACCTCACGACACGTCGTCATCGAGTCGGCGCATCCGTCGCCGTTGTCGGCCCACAACGGGTTCCTCGGCTCCCGACCGTTCTCCCGCGCCAATCGGGCGTTGCGGGAGAGCGGCCAGGAGCCGATCGACTGGGCGATTCCGGGCTGATCAGCCCGCCGGGCTGGGATAGCTCGGCGGCGTCTCCTCGGCCGGAGGCGCGTCGTACAGTGCCACGGCACCCTCGTCGACGAAGAGTTTGTCCTGCGACGGCCACTCGCCCGGCAGGTACCGCTTGCCGCCGTCGACGAACTTCATCATGCCCGCGCCCTCACGATTGTTCTCGTCGAGGCCCACCTCGTCGGCGTCCCACCAGAAAACCGTGGCGTCGTCGACGCCGTTGTAGTCACTGGCGTCCCAGTAGCCCTGGTCGCCCCAACTCAGGAACGACGCCGTGATGCCGGGCGTGGTGGCGAAGGACCGAATGGTGGCGGTGAACGTCTCGTAGTTCAGGTTCGGGCCGGTGCTCTGCAGCGCCGAGGCCAACAGGTTGAACCCGGGCATGAACACCGGCGACGACATGCGGGCCGGAGCATCGTTTCCGTGGAACCACTTGTACAACACGTTCGTGCCCGACACGTTGGGATCGATGCGGGCCGCGAGCGAGGTGACCCCGAAGGCCCGCTTCCACTGGGCCTGGTCGTAGCCACGACCGAATGCGTTGGTGTCGGTCAAGGTCGCCGCCGCCACGAACCACTCGGGCTCGTACTCCTGTGCCGTGGCCTCTCGTGTGAAGTCTCCCGGGGCCACCGGATCGGTCGCCATGATCACCGTGGTGACGCCGGCATCCTTCATCTTGGCCACGATCTGCGAGGTCTGTTGCTGAATGGTGCCCGGATCCAAGGTGTACGGAAGTCGCTGGCTCAATTCGACTCCCTGTTCGTTCAGCCGGGCCTCCATCAGATCGGCCAGGCGCTCCGACTCCGCGCCGTTGCTGGCCTCGTACACCAGGGCGAACGAGCGCTCGTTCGCCTTCAGGGCGTCGCCGGCGTGCGAAGCCGGCTTTCCGGCGAGCTGCTTGGCGATGAACTCGACCACGTGCACCTGCTTCTGCTCGGCGCTGGCATCGAGAGCCCACACGTACGGATCCCGCTCGGCGAACCACTCGGCGCTTCCGCCACCACAACTGATGCAGAGCGTCTCGCGGGCCGCCAACTCGTCGGCGAACGCGTTGGTGAGCGCGGGCCCCCCGATCACCGCGAAGGGCTTGTAGTCCTCGACGATGCGCTGGGCGTCGGCGCGTGCCGTCACCTCGTCGTTGGCGAGACCGGTGCTCTCGTACGCCACGTACTTGATCTTGCGTCCGTAGAACTCGTAGTAGGTCTGGAAGTACTCGATGAAACCCTCGATGGTCTCGGACTCCTGAGCGTTGGTCTCGTCCACCTTCACCGCCGAGGTGATGTAGTTGATGATCGGGTCACTGTCGGGACCCATGTAGTGCACGATGGTGATCTCCTCGCCGGTCACGCCCGGTCCGGTCGCACCACCGTTGTCACCTTCGAACGGAGCCATGCAGGTGGGAGCGAAGTAATCCGGCACCGCCAGCGTCCCGCGCTCCACGTCGCATCGTGATCCCCAATCGATGGTGTCGACGATTCCCCGTTCGGTGGCCTCGTCGATCGACAACGGATACTCCCAATCCGTCGACGACGACGGTTCCGAGGAGGGCGACGAATCCGTCGGAGCCTCGGTGACCGCCGGTTCGGCGTCGTCACCCGAATCTCCACCCCCCGACGACAGGACCACGCCGACGATGATCACGATCACCGCGACGATGCCCCCGATCGGACCCCACTTCTTCAACGACGAGGAACCCCCGGACCCCGTCGCACCGCTGCTCGCTGGTTGCATGGCTATCCCCCTTGCCCGGATCGGGCGATTGCGGCACTCGACGTGCCGAGGTATGACTCGATGACTGTCGGATGTGCAAGTACCCCCGCCGGAGGACCATCGGTGATCACCCGCCCCTGATCCAGGGCGATCAACCGGTCGGCCACCGACGAGACGAATGGTATGTCATGTTCGATGATCAAAAGTGCGGCGCCCATCTCGTCCCGAAGTCTCCGCACCACCGGGGCCAGCGACTCCACCTCGCGCTGGGCCAGTCCGGACGTGGGTTCGTCCAGCAGGATGACGCTCGGACGGTGCGCCACGAGACAGGCCAGATCGACGATGCGCCGGGTGCCGGTGGACAACTCCCGCACGAACTTGTGCTGGTAATCACCGAGACCCAGTAGGTCGACGAGTTCGTCCACGCGTCTCTCGATCGTCCGCTCCGATTCGAACGCCGGTGGCAGGTACATCGCGGCGACCACCGCACTTCGGCTGGCGACCCAGCGCTCGAGCGACACCGAGAGGGTTTCACGCACCGTGAGTTCGGGGAACAAGCGGGCGTCCTGGAAGGAGCGACCGAGGCCGACCGCGGCCCGCGCCGGCGGGGACGACGACGTGACGTCGCGACCACCGATCTCGACGCGACCTTGCTGGACCGGGGTGAAGCCCGAGATCAGATCGAACAAAGTGGTCTTGCCCGCCCCGTTCGGCCCGATCATTCCGACGATCTCGCGGGCGTGCACTTGCAGGCTCACACCGTCCACGGCACGGATGCCGCCGAAACCGGTCACCACGTCGCTCGTTCGCAACACCACCTCGTCGGACACGGCGGTGAGGTTCGCGGTGGCGACCGTCGTGTCGCCCGACGAGGAGTCGCTGGCCGCCCCCGACAGGAAGACCGAACGCAGGATGTCGGGCCGGTTCAGCAATTCGGCGGTCGGCCCGGCGAATCGGATCTCCCCTCTCTCGAGGAAGTACGCGCGTTGCGCCACGGTGAGTGCCACGTTCACGCTCTGCTCGACGAGCACCACGGTGACACCGTCCTTCGAGAGGCGCTCGATGACCGGCAGCATCTGTCCCACGATCACCGGGGCCAGACCGAGGGAGAGTTCGTCGATGAGCAGAATGCGCGGCCTCATGATGAAACTCATGGCCAAGGCCAACATCTGTTGCTGACCACCCGAGAGGTTCACCGCCGCCTCGTCGAGTCGCTCGTTCAAGACGGGGAACATGGCCAACACCTCGGCGCGGGCGGAGGCCACGCCCTCGGGATCGCGACGTTGCGTCCACCCCGCCAGATCCAGGTTCTCGCGCACCGTCAACGATCCGAAGACGCCCTGACCGCCGGGCATCTGCACGATCCCGAGAGCGGCGATCTCGTTCGGTGGCGCGTGCGTGATGTCGCGACCGTCGAAGATCACCGCTCCCCGATCGGCCTCCAAGGTGCCACTGATGGTTCGCAACAGCGTGCTCTTCCCCGCACCGTTGGTTCCGAGAAGGGCCACGATCTCGCCCTCTTCCATCTCCATGTCGATGCCCTGCAGCACCATGCGGCCGTCGTACCCCGAGTGGACACCACGCAGCAACAGCAGCTTCGCCAGTCCCTGGCGCCGGTCGTAGAGCGCCTCGGACCGCGCCGCCGCCGACTGCCACACCTGACCGATGTCATCCATGATCACGTTGCCGATCGAGCGCTGGATGAGCCCTCCGATGATGAAGAGCGGAATCATGACCAACATGCCCACCCGGATCGTGAACTTGTCGGCGAGCCAGCCGATCATCGGCAACACCGCCAGACCCGGGATGATCCACAACGACGCCACCGAGTAACCCGTGGCCCGCGCTCGCGGGGGAATCGCCAGCGAGAGTCCCGTGAAGATCGCCGGGGCCAACATCGCCAGTGCGGCCGAGATGACGCAGTTCACCGCGACGGCCACGTAGATGTTGGGGGCGAGTGCGAAAGCCGCCGAAAGGAACGCCGCCGCGATCGACACGGTGGCCCCGATGCGAGTGAGTCCGGCGATGTTCCCGGCGAACTTCCTCGAGATCCAACGTGCGCCGAACACCAGACCGATCAACTGACACGGTTCGGCGATGGCGGCGGCCACGCCTCGGGCCCGTTCGTCGAGACCGAATTCGCGTTCGTACAACAGCGAGGCCAACGAGACGAATCCGATCAGGCCGGTGGCGAGGAACGGAAGGCTCCACCAGATGCGCTTCAGGGATTGCACCTTGTGAACGGTGCGCCAACTCTCGGCGAACGACGGTGCCTCCTCCTCGGTCTCGGCCACCTCGGCCGAGACGTTCATGGCCCGCCGTTCCCACACACCTCGAATCGGCTCGCGCAGGCGCATCGCCATCACGGCGAAGATCATGGTGGGGATCATGAAGATGAGGAACGGCGCGCGCCATCCGAAGGCGTAGGCCAGGAATCCCGCCGAGATGGGTCCGACGAACGCCCCCACCGCGTTGGCCGCGCGATGCACGGAGAACACACTCGAGCGGGTTTCGATCGGGTAATAGTCGCTGATCAGCGAGTTGTGGGTGGGGTCGATCACGGCCTTGCCCAGCGCGGAGCCGCTGCGCGCGATTCCGAAGACGATGAGGCCGGTCGCCATTCCCGTCAATCCGGAAAAGACACCCCACACGATGGCGCCACCCACGACCAGCGGGACGCGACGCGACCGGTCGGCGAACTGGGCGATGGGCACCTGCAACGCCAACGCCGCCACGGCCACCAGACCGACCAATCCCAGAGTGGTGCTGAGATCGAGGTCGAAGTGTTCGCGAATCTCGGGCAGTAGCACTCCGAACGCCGCTCGATCGAGTTCGTCGACCGCGTTGAGGGCGAAGAGGATCATCAACGGGAAGACCGCCTCGCCGCCGCAGATGTCACGCAGGGTCTCCACGGGGTGCCTGATGCCCCGCCACAAGGTTCGCTCTCCGCTCACGTCCGGTCCTCCCCGCGTCCGGCGCGGATCTCGACTCGGCGCGCCAACTCGTCACGTACCCGCACGACGAGCGCACCGAGTCCACCGGGCAGCGCCAGCAGGACGAACAACACACCGGCGGCGGTGGACAGGAACCTCCACTCGTCGGCGGTGACGAACCACTCCACCCCACGGAGGTAGGCCGCACCCAGCACCGCGCCGAAGAGCGAGCCGAGACCACCCACGATCGACGCGGTGAACACCTCCATCGAACGACCCACGTTGTAACTGGTGACGTCGAAGCTGTAGTTCAACTGCGCGTAGAGGGCCCCGGCGACACCGGCGACCGCTCCCGAGATGGTGAACGCGGTCAACTTCACCCGCAACACGGGAACCGCATAGGACTGCGCACCCTTCTCGTTGTCGCGCAGGGCCAGGATCGCCCGACCGGTGCGACTGCGACGAATGCCCCGTACCGCGGTCGCCACGATCACCAGAACGACGAAGGTGTACGCGTAGAAACGCGTGGGGGTATCGATGTCGATCCGTCCCAGCAACGGCAATCGCCGCACCCGTTCGTTGGGGATCCAATCGAAGAACCGATCGTTGAGGAGCCACTCGGTGACGCTCACGGCGAAGATCAAGGTGACCACGGCGAGATACAGGCCGCGCAATCGCAAAGCGGGAATGCCCACGATGAACGCCGCCACCCCGCCGGCCACCGCGGCGACGAGCAGTGCCAGGATCATGTCGAACCCCCACGTCGTGGTGCATTTCGCACTCACGGCCGCGCCGATGGCCACGAAACCCACCTGACCCAAGGAGATCTGACCCGCCCATCCGGTGAGCACCACCAAGGACAGTCCGATGATCGAGTACACGAAGATGGCGGTGATCTTGATGATCTGATCCGTGCGCAGGACGATCGGAACCGCCACCAGGAAACCGCCGATCAGCGCGAAGGTGCCCCAGCGCATCAATCGCACCAGCGGCAGTCGCGCCAGGCGGGCGGGCAGGTCCCGCACCTCGTCGGCCAATCGCCACGAGGCGGTGGTGTCCTGGTCCAAGCGGGTGGTGCCCTTGCGCTGCATCAGCAACGCGGCCATCACGGCGGCACCCACGAACGGGGCGACCAGTAGCGGACTGTCGGCGTTCCACATGATGCCGTACTCGAGAACTCCGAGGGCCACGGCCGCCACCGCGATGGTCGGGAGATGACGGAGTCGACCGATGACGAGGGCACTCAACGCCAGGATGAGCCCCGACACCGAACCGGCCGCCCCGATGGGAAGACCGAGGATCCCGGCCCGCAGGAACAGGGCCAGGAACGACAACGCGGCCGCGATCATCCACACGATGGTCGACAGCCATCCCACGGGAATCCCCAGCAGGGCGGCGCGATCACCGCGCTCGGCCGCGGCGCGCACGGCCGTGCCGACGCGGGTACGCGACAAGAACAACCCCACCGCGACCATGGCCAACGGGGCGACGATCAGGGCGATGAGGTCGTTGGAGTTGAGGATGAACGTCCCGATCGTCAACTTCCAATCGAGGGGTGGCGCCACCCGCTCGGAGGCCGCGGGCTCGTCCCACAACCTGGGCATCGACAGCGCGATGACCGCCAGCAACTGGGTGATGCCGATGGTGGCCACCGTCAACACCAACCGGGGCGAGCGCACGAAACGACGCACGATCGCCAACTCGACGAGGGCGCCGAGCACGACCGAGGAGACCAGACCCACGGCCAAACCGAACAGATAGGGAAGTCCGTTGAAGACGATCAGTCCCACGGACAACGCCGCGGGCACGTAACCGAGATCCGCTTGGGCGAAGTTGATGACCCGGTTCGCCCGATAGACGAGGGCCATGCCCACCGCCAACAACGCGGTGAGCAGACCGAGCACGACCCCGCGCACCCAGGCGCCGGCGGGCAGGCCGAAGAAGAACAGTTGCACGACCACCATGGCGATGGCCGGCGTCAGCGGAGCGACGCTGCGCCACGCACTCGATCTCAACGCGGTCCCCCGACTGCCATTCCCCCGACCCCCCGGTCGTCGCCAGTCTTACCACACTCACGGCGACCGAATGGAGAAAGATGTGGCGTATGGACTGCAACTACCACGATCGGTAGAGTGCAACGGAATGGGCACCGTGCGCCGCCACACCTTCATCGACGCGTCCGCGGACGACGTGTGGGCCCTGGTCGGAGATCCCGCCCGTCTGCACGAATGGTTCCCCATCGTCGGCTGCGAGGTGAAGGGCGACAAACGCTGGATCGATCTGGCCGGTGGTCTGCGCTTCGAGGAGGACATCGTCACCCTCGACCACGACCTGCGGCGCTTCCAGTACTCGATCGTCAACAACCCCATCGTCAAGAGGCATCTGGGCACGGTCGACGTCATCCCCGACGGGCACGACCGTTGCGTGGTCGTGTACTCCACCGACCTCGACCCCGAGGTGATGGCGCTCATCATCGCCGGCGGCGCCGGAGCCGCGCTCGACAAGCTCCACGACATCTTCCCCGACCACAAGGACGTTCGCTGATGGGTCGCAAGATCCTCTTCTTCACCACCGATCAACAGCGCTACGACGGACTCGGCTGCAACGGCGGTCTGGTCGCGCGTACCCCCAACATCGACCGCCTGGCCACGACGGGCGTCAACTACCGGCGCGCGCACCCCCAGAGCGTGGTGTGCATGCCGTCCCGCTCCACCATGGTCACCGGCCAGCACGTCGCGACGCACGGCGTCTGGATGAACGGCGTCCCCTTGCCCGTCGACGCCCCGAGCGTGGCGGCCACATTGCACGACGCCGGGTACAAGACCGCTCTCATCGGCAAGGCCCACTTCGAGCCGTTCATGGATCCGTTCCTGCGCTACACCGAGAACAAGTTGGCGGTGAGCGGTGAGTTCTCCATGTTGCACGGCGCGCATCTCCACCGCGGCTTCGACCACATGGAGTCGGCGTCGCACGGAGGGATGGGCACCTTCCACTACGCCCAGTGGTTGATGAAGAACCACCCCGAGGCCATCGCCATGTACTACCGCGTGCTCGACATGGAACTGCAGGTGAACGCGGCCGGCGGTGGCGACACCGGTGGTCCGCAGGTGCACGACAACGCCATCCCCCGCGAGTGGTATCACACCGACTGGGTCGCCGATCGCGCCATCGCCTGGTTGGACTCCCTCGACCCCGACGCCGATTGGTTCTGTTGGGTGAGCTTCCCCGACCCGCACCACCCGTGGGATCCCCCGTCCTCCGAACGTCACCGCGTGAACTGGCGCGACCTCGACCTACCGGAGAACTACCCCGCCGACCGCGCCGAACGCGAGGCCATCCTCGACGGCAAACCCCGTCACTGGCGCAAGTGGTACGACGGCGAGTTCTACTCCAACTACGAGGCCCCCGCGCGCTGGGTGCCCAACACCCTCACCGACGATCAGGTGCGCGAGATCAACGCTCTCACGCACATCGAGAACGAACTGATCGACGAGGCCATCGGCCGGGTGATCGCGCACGTCGAACGGCGCGGGTGGTCGAACGACACCGACATCCTCTACTCCACCGATCACGGCGAGCTGCAGGGCGACTTCGGACTCATGTTCAAGGGCCCGTACCACGTCGATTCGCTGATGCGTATCCCGCTCATCTGGCGCCCCGCCCCCTCGGCCGGTGTCGCTCCCGCGGTGATCGACGCTCCGGTCGGGCACGTGTCGTTGGCCTCCACCTTCTGCCACATCGCCGGGCTCCCCGCACCCGACTACGCCGAGGCGCCCCGGTTGCCCGTCGATGACGACGAAGTGAGGACCCTCGGTCACGAGCGGGTGCTCACCGAATGGGACAGCGTGCTGTTCGGCAAGATCCTGCACATGCGCACCATCTGCCGCGACGGTTGGGTGGCCACCACCTGCCTGCCGGGCACCGTGCACGACGGCACCGAGGGCGAGCTCTACGACCTCGGCAACGATCCCTTGCAGCGACACAACCTCTGGGACGATCCGACGCGTCGTTCGTTGCGCGACGATCTGATCGCCGACATGTGGGACCACCTGCCGACCGCCGTCGACCGCCGAGCGGTCGACGCCCCGGTCTGACGAATCAGGTCGTCGACGGGTCAGACCAGCGCGTTCACCAGTCGGGCCGCGAACTCCTCGGTGTGGGCCGCCAACTTCGAGCGGTGGAGGGCCAACCCGCCGATCACGTCGGCTCCCAATCCGGCCACCGAGGACTCCATGGCGCTCAGGGTCTTGCCCGGGCTCAACGCGAACGTGCAGAAGTTGGCCGCCTTCTTGCCTCCGATGGAGGGCAACGCGTTGATCGCACCGATGCCCCAGGGCGCCTGACCGATGACGAACGCACCGTGCACCCACGTGCCGACGATCACGAGATCGGCCGCCTGAAGCGCCCCGTGATCGGGTCGCCGCAACGGCGACAATCCGGTGACGGACCAACCCTCCTGCTGGAGGTTTCCGGCGATCATCTCCGCGGCCTTCCAGGTGTTCCCGGTGAGACTCTCCACGAGCAACGCAGCTTTCATACCCCCGATTCAACCATGTCGGTCGGGCCAGCTCACACTTTCGTGATCACACTTTCTTGAGCGGCGCCCAGGCCAGGAGCAGGTGCTTGCGTCCGCGGTCGCGGAAGTTGATGACGGCCTCGGTCTTGTCGCCGGATCCGGTGAGATCGATGATGACGCCCTCACCGAACACCGCGTGTTCGACGGTGTCCCCCACCTTGAGTCCGATGTTCTGGGCGTTGGACTGCTCGGCCGGTCGCGACCGGCCGGCGGCGATGGCGGCGTCCACGCGACGTTCGCGGAACTCGTCGTCGGGATCGAACGACGACGTCACCCGACCACGGGGCGACCAGTTCTCCTCGCGCGTGAGCCGGGCCGACGATCTCGTACCCACGTTGCCCTCGTCGTCGATCAGTTCGGCCGGGATGTCGTCGAGGAAACGCGACGGCGGGTTGTACTGCGTCGATCCGAACTGCTGTCGACTCCAGGCGTGCGAGATGAAGAGTCGCTCCTGGGCCCGGGTGATGCCCACGTAGGCCAGTCGACGTTCCTCCTCCAGCTCGTCGGGATCGGTGAGCGCACGATTGTGGGGGAACAACCCCTCCTCGGCCCCCACGATGAACACGATCGGGAACTCCAGACCCTTGGCCGCATGGATGGTCATGAGCACGGCTTTGTCGTCGTCGTCGAGTTCGTCGGCGTCGGAGACCAGCGACACCTGCTCGAGGAACTCGTCGACCAGGGCGAACTCCTTGGCCGACGAGATCAGTTCGCCGATGTTGTCGAGCCGTCCGGCGGCCTCGACGCTGTCGTCGTTCTCGAACTCCTGCGCGTAGCCGGACTCGTCGAGAACCCGCTCGAGCAGATGACCGGGGCTGCGGTCCTCGTCGGCCGCCACCGCGTCGATGAGCGCCACGAAACTCTCGATGCCCCGCTTGGCCGCGCCCGAGACGCCGGCCTCACCGGCGCGACGCAGGGCGTCGAAGAACGAGATTTCCTCGTCCTTGGCGAACGCGTCGAGTCGGCTGACGCTGGTCTCGCCGATTCCGCGCTTGGGGATGTTGAGGACCCGCTTGACGCTCACTTCGTCGACGGGGTTGGTCACGACGCGCAGGTAGGCGACGGCGTCCTTCACCTCGCGACGATCGTAGAAGCGCGTGCCCCCGACCACCTTGTAGGGCACGCCGAAGCGCATGAGGATCTCTTCCACCACACGACTCTGCGGGTTCGTGCGATAGAAGACCGCCATCTCACCCCAGGTACGTCCGGTGCCCCGCAGGGAGTTCATGGTGCGCGCGACGAAGGCCGCCTCGTCACCCTCGTCGTTGGCGTGGAAGCGGACGATGCGCTCGCCCGCTCCGGCCTCGGTCCAGAGCGCCTTGGGCTTGCGTCCGAAGTTGCGCGCGATCACCGCGTTGGCCGCGTCGAGAATGGTCTGGGTGCTGCGATAGTTCTGCTCGAGCACCACCACCGACACGTCGGGGAACGCGTCCTCGAACTGGGCGATGTTGCGGAAGTCCGCGCCGCGGAACTTGTAGATGCTCTGGTCCGTGTCGCCCACCACGCACACGTTGTGATGACGGGCTCCGAGCATGAGCACGATCTCGTTCTGGGCGACGTTGGTGTCCTGATACTCGTCGACGAGGATGTACTTGAACCGGTCTTGGTACATGGCCAACACGTCGGGATGCAGACGGAAAAGCCTGACGATGTTGACGAGTAGATCGTCGAAGTCCATCGCACCGGCCTTCACCAGTCGCTCCTGATACTCGCGATAGACGTCGGCGTGCTTGCGATCGAAGATGTGGGCCGCGCGTTCGGCGGCGTCGCCCGGCGACCACAGTTCGTTCTTCCAGTTGGAGATGACGGCGTGCACGTTGCGCGGGGTGAAGCGTTTCTGGTCGAGGCCCAGATCACGGATGACGTAGCCGGTGAGACGCTGGGCGTCGGCCTGGTCGTAGATGCTGAAGTTCTTCGGATATCCCAGTCGCTCGGCGTGGACCCGGAGAATGCGCACGCACGCGGAGTGGAACGTGGAGACCCACATGGAGTTGGCCACCGGGCCGATGAGGCTCTGGACCCGGTGTTTCATCTCACCGGCGGCCTTGTTGGTGAAGGTGATGGCCAGGATGCTCATCGGGTGCACGTCGTGTCGCGAGATGAGGTTGGCGATGCGATGCGTCAGGACGCGGGTCTTGCCGGAGCCGGCACCCGCTACCACGAGCAACGGGCCGTTCACGTGCTCGGCGGCCTCGCGCTGATCGGGGTTCAAGCCGTCGAGGGAGATGGGGGTGATGTTGCGGGGGGCCCGAGCGGCGAAGGGAGCCGGCTCGTACGGTTCGGGAATGGAGTCGTCCTCGAGGCCGTCGGGGGCATCGCGCACCGGTGGTTCGTCGCCGAACAAGTCGTCGTCATCGAAGAGTCGCTCGGGGCCGGCCATGGGTGACCCAGCCTAGATCGGGGGTGTCGGACGGACCCGGGGAACCGCCACGAAAACGGACCCCGAACGCGAACGAACCCGGCCGGAGCCGGGTTCGTTCGTCTCGACGGGAGCGGGCGGACGTCGGGCCCGTCGGGAATGGTCGGTGTCAGGCTCCCGGCGCCGTTGCGCTGGGTCGCACTCCGTTCACCAGATCCGTGATGCGCTGCGTGAGATCGGCGCTGGCGTCGGCCACCAGAGCGTCGATGACGTCCTGCGCGGTCGCGCCGTTGGCCACGGCGACTTCGGCGATGGTCTTGCCGGCCTCGATCTCGGTCTTCAGTTCGTCGGCGGTGATGCCGATGGCCGTGGCGGCGGTGTCGAGCATCTCGCCACGCAGGCCGCCGTGGCGCCCACCGTGACGTCCACCGTCGGCGGGTCGGGCGGCTTCGAGAGCGGCCACCACGGCGTCACGTTGCGACGCGGTGAGGGTGCCGTCGTCCACCAGGGCCTGCAAGTGGGCGGTGAGACGCTCACCGGGCGCGGGTCGCGTGGCGTCCTCCGCGGGCGCCTCGGCCGGCGGGGTGGTCAACGCGGTGACGATGGCGTCCAGATCGGAGGCCTCGAGGGTGCCGTCGTCGACGAGGGCCTGCAGAACCTCGCGCAACTTGGCCTCGCGCTCGGCCGGATCGGCGTGACGACCACCGTGGCCGCCGCCGTGACGCCCGCCGTGATGCGCGCCATCGACATCGCCGGCGGCGTCGTCGATCGACGACGCCGGAGCGCCGGTGTCGGTTCCGGTGTCGGTCGCCGAGACGGCCACCGGGGACTTGGCGCTCGCGCCACCGGGAAGGTTCATCAGGAGTCCGGCGCCGGCTCCGGCGACCAGGCCGGCGGTGACGCCGAGGACCGCCAACTTCTTCGTCGAGTACTTCGGTGTGTTCATGTCGTGTGCTCCTTTGTGCATCAGGTGCGGATCACCTGTGTGCTCACAGATTGCGCCTCGTAGGTGAGAAGGAAAGCCGGTTCAGGTGAGAACGAGGTGAGAATCGCGGAATCACACCACCAGCAGGGGCGATGCCCCAGCCGGGGGATCTTTCACGGTCACCATGGCCCCCACGGCGATCGTTCCGCCGTGGACCACCACCCCCATCACGCCGACACGACGCACGACGCTTCCGTCAGGCCGCTCCGAACGAACCTCGGCCAACAGACCCGGACGAAACTCCTCGATCTGTCGACACGGATTGCGCAGACCCGTGATACTCACGACAACGCCACCCTCGAACTCCAGTCGAGCGCCGGTAAGCAACGAGAACAGTTCGATGCCACTCGTGGTGACGTTCTCGCCCAGTTCCCCCGGCCGAATCGGATGACCCTTGGCACACAACTCGTCGAGAGTCTCGACGGCGATCAGATGAACCTGTCGCAGATTCGGAGTCGATGCGTCGGCGCGGCCCGCTTCGATCATGGCTACCCGCGAGCGATGCTTGACCGTTACGCCGGCATGAGCGTCGTCGAGCACTCCGACACCGGCGATCAACTCGATGGCGTCCACCTCGAACTTGGAAAACGTGTGCGTGGACGAACGATGAACCGCCACCACTCGTGGTCGGACATTCGACGAGAAATTCATTCGTGCACCTCACATTCGACGGCTCGTGGCGACCACACTATGGGACATGTCGCGTGCCCTCTCCGATGTCGCCCGTCTGATGCTGAAGCTGGGTGTGATCGGATTCGGAGGTCCGGCCGCGCACATCGCGATGATGCGCGACGAAGTCGTCCGCCGCCGACAATGGTTCGACGACGAGGAGTTTCTGCAGATGGTCGGGGCCACGAACCTGATTCCCGGGCCGAACTCCACGGAGATGGCCATGTACGTCGGGATGAAGCGAGCCGGGGTTCGTGGCTTGATCACCGGTGGCCTGTCGTTCATTCTTCCGGCCGTCGTCATCGTGGGCGCGATCGCATGGCTCTACGTCGAGCATGGAACCAACCCTCTCATCTTCGACCTTCGCTACGGCGTTCTGCCCGTGATCGTCACGGTGATCGCCCACGCGGTATGGGGCCTCGGCGCGGCCAACGCGCGCAACCCGGCCGGTCTCGTCACCGCGGTCACAGCGTTCGGCGGATACCTGCTCGGCCTGCATGAATTGATCGTGATCGCATCGCTCGGCCTCGTGTGGGCCACCGTGCACCTCGTCCGACGAGGATCCATCCGGCTCAATTCGTTCACGGGCTTCGGTTTCGTTGCGATACTCGCCACGCAACCCTCCCTCACGCGACTCTTTCTGATCTTCCTCGAAGTGGGATCGGTTCTCTACGGAAGCGGTTACGTGCTCGTCGCGTTTCTCGACAGTCGGCTCGTGACCGACCATGCGTATCTCACGGCCGAACAACTTCTCGACGCGATCGCGGTCGGACAGATCACACCAGGACCGGTGTTCACCACCGCCACCTTCATCGGATGGCAGATCCTCGGTGTGGCCGGTGCCGCACTCGCCACCTTGGGAATCTTCGGTCCGTCGTTCCTCTTCGTCGGATTGCTCGACCGCATCCTGCGTTGGCTTCGCGCCCGACCAGCCACTCTCGCGTTCCTGAACGGAGTGACGGTGTCGTCACTCGGCCTCATGGCCGGCGTTCTCGTGCGACTCGGCGACGCGGCGCTCATCGATCCGCTCACCTGGATCGTGGCGATCACGGCGCTCGTCCTCCTGATCACCACCAAGGTCGGTGCCGGATGGCTCGTTCCGGCCGGTGTGGTCATCGGGATCGTGCACGCCGCGGCATCCTGACGAGAGTGATCGCCCCGATCACGACACTCGCGCTGGCGAGCACGAGTCCGCTCCAGGTGCGGCCGGTGAGGTCGATCACGAGTGCACCGACCAAAGGACCGACACCCGACATGAAGCCACCCACGAAGTGCATCGACCCCATGAGTGTTCCGAGGTCGTGCGCGGGGAGAACCTCTCGTGCGTAGATGCCGTCGAGTGGCGACACGGCGCCGATGCCCACACCACCGACGATCACGAACGAAATCGCCACGCCGATGTTGCCGCTGAAGGCGAGGAGCAAGGCTCCGCCCGCGACGAGCAACTTCGCTCCGACCAGCACCTGTCGCGTCGGATGTCGATCGAGAACACGACCGAGTGGAAGGCGTCCCAGCAATTGGGCGAATCCCCGGGCTCCGGCCATCGAAGCGGCGGTCGACCGCTCAAGCCCACCGGCAACCATCGCCGGGATCTGGAGCACCATGATGATCGACGTTCCGAACGAGCTGGCGAGTGACGAGAAGGCATAGCGCCGAACGAGAGGCTCCTTCCACGCACCGGCGAGGGCGAGGCGCGACGACGCCGACGGTGATACCGATCGCGACACTCCTTGACGATCGACGAACAACGCGGCGATGACCAGCACTCCGCCAACCACCACTGCCGAAACACGCACCGTGTCGCGCCAACCGACCCACGACCGCATGACTTCGGTGAGGGGAATGAGTATCGGAGACGAGAACGCACCCCAGATCGTGAGTTGGGCGATCGCCCGTGCTTCGCTACCCGCCGAGAGTCGCGCCGCGACCGTTTGAGTGAGGTGGTAGAAGCTCGACGCACCCACCACACCCCCTCCGATACCGAAGAGCACGGCGAACATCACCGGTGAATCCGTGAACGTCGAAGCGATCACGAAGCCCGGCCCGATCGCTGCACCGATCGCGAACGGACGACCGGCTCCATGGCGATCGAGGGTTCGACCGACCCACATTCCGAGGACTCCCGTGAGGATCTGAGCGATGGTGTAACCGACGGTGAGGATGCCGACACCGGAGCCGAAGTCGGCCGCCATGTCGTCGAGCAACACGCCGAATCCGTAGAACCACGATCCGTACGACACGATCGTCAGAACCCCGAGGATCCCGACACGCACGGTGGGGACGGTGGACGGCACGAGCGAAGAGTAGGGCCCGGTCAGTCGACCGGGCGACCTTCGAAGTCGCCGATGAGCGAGAGCACCACCCGCTCGCCGCTCTCGGCCGAGGCGAATCGTTGGAGCTTCTCGGCGTAGTACGACTCTCGCAGATCGCCTTCCGTCAACGCGTTGTAGGTGGGATACAGAGCGCGACGATCACGTGTCGATCGATTTGCTCCGCTGCGATGCGGAGTGAGCGAATGGAACCACAACGTCTGTCCGGCCTCGATCGGCGCGTGCTGCCAGGTCATGTCGGCAACGAGCGAAGCGGAGATGCATCCACGTTCGTCGGTGGCCAGCAGCTCCGCGTGCCGACCACTCACGATTTCGAGACATCCGTTCTCGACGGTGGCATCGTCCACGGCCACCATGCACGACACGTGCGAATCGATGAACGGATACGCCGGGGCGTCCTGATGAGGAGAGAATCCCGCACCGCCAACCAACTTGTAGTTGATCTTCTCCTTGTAGAGCACCGCGGGCTCACCGAGCAATCGCGATGCGGTCACGGCCAATCGTCGCGTGAGCAATTCGCGAAGCCCTTCGTGAACCGGGACGAAATTCTCGCTACGGGCCAACTTCGGGCCGAAGTCGGTCATCTCACGATGGTGGAGAATCGCCCCGGGCTCGTCGAACGTGGCGGCGATCTCGTCCACCCATCCGCGGAGTCGATGGACTTCTTCGTCGTTCAGATCTTCGGTGAGGACCCAACCGTGCGCGACGAAGTGTTCGACGATTGCGGGATCTTCGGGCGAGAACACCGGTAGCGACATATCGACGCTCACCGACCGACGTGTCGCGCCGCGAGTTCGCGAATCGTGTTCTCGTAGATCGCCAAAGGAGCGACCACCTTCCCGGCGATCTTGGCACCGTCGTCGGCGATCCGCAGTTCGACCATCGCGCGAAGGTCCGGATGTCGTTCGAACTCCGACGTCTCGTCGGGAGTCATGGGGCCACCTTGCGCGGCCAGGGTCATGACGCTGTCGGGTGACAGCAATGAGGCATACTCCGCACGGGTGGCCACCAGATAACGCTTTGCCGGTACGTGCGACAGAATCAGGTCGGCCACCCGATCACCCAACACGTCTCGGACGGCGATCGCACCCATGGTTGCGTGCCGCGGTTGCCCCGGGCCGTCCCACGGATGGGCGAGATCGTGTACCAAGCCCGCAATCTGCAACTCGGAGTCGTCGGGAGCGACATCGCGAAGAATCGCCGCGGTCTGCAGGCCGTGATCGAGTTCGGTGAAGTTGTCGGCCTCGACCGAACCGAGCGCACCCAGACGACGCAGATGGTCGATGATCTCGTCGGCATCACGAAAGCGACGGGGGGTCATCTGAGCCGGGGTCACGCGGTCACGATAACCCGAAGAGGTGAACGCCACGTGTCCGATGCGCAAAGCACGGTCCCCGTGGGACGACCTCCAATGTCGGTTCTTCTACCGTTTCGCCAACATTGTCCGGTCGTTCACCTCGGTGAGTTGTCACGTCAACTTCGGTAATTCACCATCGGTCCGTGCTCGAGACGTACGTTGCAGTGGCGAACGAACTGGAAGAACGGGTCCGAGGACTTTCCGTCGGGGACCGCGTACCTTCCGAAAACGAGGTCGTTCGGGAGTTTGCGGTGAGTCGGCCCACGGCGCGGGCCGCGTTGCAGGAGTTGGAACGTCGCTTCTTGGTACGACGGAAGAAGGGCTCCGGAACGTTCGTGAACGAACGAATCCCCTACCCGGTCGGCGGTAGACACCCCGCCAGCATCAGTCAAGCTCTCGCCCTGTCGGGTCACCGGGCCGACTTACGAATCGTCACCGTCACCGATGTTGAACCGACTCAGTCCGAGGCTCGATCGTTCGGCGATGACGCTCCTTCGCGTCTCTGGTCGATCGGTCGGACCATCTCCGTCGACGGCGACATCGTGGGTTTCAACGTCAGCAATTTGTCCGCATCGCTAACGCCCGACGTACGTCGGCACTTGACGGGTATTCCGTCGATCTGGCGGATTCTCGACGTCCATTACGGAATTCGCCTCGTTCGTCGGAGCATCGACGTCTCGATCGACACTCCCCCCGAGCATGTCGCGCGGATACTCGACTCCCGCGAACCGGCTTGGCATCTGCGGAGCGTCAACGTGAACGAGTCTCACGGAGACGTCGTCGAACTCGGGGACTCCTGGTTCCGTACGGACCGAGTGGCCGTGACGGTTCGATTCGATCAATCGACCGAAGCGAGGAGCGCATGACCATAGACCGCAACCGAAGAAGCGAGTTACTCGCTCGCGCCGATTCATCCGATTTGAAGGCGATGGCCGAGGCATTCCTCTCGAGACGTTCGATCGCCGAGGAAACACAGGTCGTCAATCCGCCCGAGGTGGGGATGGTGATGATGCAAGTACGCGAACCCGTGTGCAAGGAGCGATTCCACCTCGGAGAAGTAGTGGTCACCCGCGCCGAAGTGGCGGTGGCCGGTGTTCGAGGATGGGCCATGAGGTCCGGCACGGATAGAGAGACGACGTTGGCGGCCGCCCTTCTCGACGCGTGCGCCGAGCACGACGCCGAACTTGCCGAAGAGGTGCAAGCCTTCTGTCAGCGAACCGCCGACCGGATCGCAGCCGACGAGCGACGCGAATGGGAAGAGCTCGGCGCCACGGCCGTGTCGTTCGAAGAGCTCGACTGAAATGAACCTTGCCATCGACCCCGAGGCCCGCCGTATGCCCGTCAAGGTCGCAGCGTGCAGATTCGATGCCCTCGAATCGCAAGCGGTCTTCAAAGTCATGCTCGATACCACATCGCAACCGGGTCTGATCCTCGATCTCCCACGCCGGATCGTCGATCGAATTCCGAGCGCTCTCGCTCCCCTCGTCGTGCTCGCCGATGTGGAAACGCGCGTACACGTGGTCGACACTCCGACCTTTGTCTGGGCCGATGCCGTCTCCAGTGCCACTGGCGCCCGCCCCGCACAACCGAACGACGCCGATCTGATCGCGGTTCCCGCCGATGGCCGTGAACACCTCACGTCGATCCTCACATTCGCCCATCCGGGATCAGCTTTCTCTCCGGAATCAGGAGCTCGTCTGATGATCGGGGTGAACGACATTCGCTCTCACGGAACGAGTGATTCGGAAGGAGTGCAACTCGTCGTTCGCGGCCCGGGCGTCAACGGTGAGCGAGTGCTCTGCATCGATGGACTCACCGAGGCCGATGTGACCGCCTGGTGCACCAACAACTCCCGCTTTCCGGCCGGCATCGACGTGTGGTTCACGACCGATGACGGTCGC
>VFQT010001461.1_pt1 | contig 28277 bp, 29 predicted proteins | sample 3512381 | NCBI WGS metagenome assembly VFQT01 (sample SAMN10412376, study PRJNA504923) | tailings metagenome | isolation source: Relicate 2 Philex TSF3 active mining site | place: Philippines: Tuba, Benguet | collected 2017-08-29
TGACGGCGAGATACATCATCGGACGCACGACGATCTGACCATTCACGACCACCGGGCGCTCCTGGATCTTGTGCATACCGAGAATGGCGCTCTGCGGCGCGTTCACAATCGGCGTGGAGAGCAACGACCCGAACACACCACCGTTGGTGATGGTGAACGTGCCGCCCTGCAAATCTTCGAGAGCGAGGCTACCCGCGCGTGCGCGTGTGCCGTACTCGACGATCTGCTTCTCGATTTGCGCGAAGCCCAAATTCTCGGCGTTGCGCAGCACCGGTACGACGAGTCCGCGATCGGTCGACACTGCCACACCGATGTCGTAGAACTCGTGATAGATCACATCGTTGCCTTCGACAGCCGCGTTCATCACCGGGAACTTGCGCAGCGCCTCGATGCTCGCCTTCACGAAGAAAGACATGAAACCGAGCTTCACGCCATGTTCTTTCTCGAAGCGATCCTTGTGGCGCGCACGCAGTTCGGTGACCGCCGTGAGATCGACTTCGTTGAACGTCGTCAGCAACGCAGCGGTGTGCTGTGCCTGCACCAATCGCTCGGCAATACGCGCACGCAGACGCGTCATCGGCACGCGCTGCTCTGCGCGCGGACCAGACGGAGCAACCGCGGCCGGAGCAGCAGCGGCCTTCGGTGCACTCGCCGCACTGATGACATCCGCCTTCGTCAAACGACCATCGCGACCCGTTCCGGTGACCGAAGCCGGATCGACTTTAGTTTCTTCGACGACACGACGAACGGCCGGGCTGAGTTTCGGGTCGGCCGCTTTGGCCGCAGCGGCCGGAGCCGAAGCGGCCGGGGCAGCGGAGGCAGCAGCAGCCGGCGCCGAGGCCGCAGCGCCCTTGGCGCCCTCCTCGTAAATGGCAAGCAAGTCACCGCTCTTGACGGTGGTACCCGGCTGAACCTTCCATTCTTTGACGACGCCCGCGGAGGGCGCCGGCACTTCGAGAACGACCTTGTCGGTCTCAAGATCCGCGAGGTTCTCATCACGGCTTGCGGCCTCACCCGGCTGCTTGCGCCAAGCGACCAAAGTGGCGTCCGCTACGGATTCGGGGAGTTGGGGTACACGAATTTCAGTAGTCATCGAAAGAAAGTCCTCAAAAAAATCAACGTTTGCGACGACCCGCAGCCGCGGCACGCGGTGCAGGAGTCGGCGCGCTCGCCGCTACGGCCGGAGCCGGATCGCCGAGTCGTTTGGTGATGCGATTGTCATCCTCGCGGGCTGCGGACTTCAGCGCCGCATCCACAAGTCTGGCCTGTTCGATCTCATGGATCTTCGAAATACCGGTGGCCGGCGCTGCCGCCGGTGGACGACCTGCGTAGAGCAAGCTGCGGCCCGCGAGCGGTCTCTCCAGACGATGACGAATCTGGTACCAGGCTCCCTGGTTTTGCGGCTCTTCCTGACACCAGACGATTTCACTTGCGTTCGGATAACGCGCGATCAAAGCGGCGTATTCCTCGGCCGGGAACGGATAGATCTGTTCGAGCCGCGCGAGCGCGACATCCTGCTGACCTGCCGCACGACGAGCCTTGAGCAAGTCGAAGTAAACCTTACCGCTTGAGAGCACGAGGCGACGAACTTTCGCAGGATCGATGGCATCGATTTCGTCGATCACATTGCGGAACGAATCCCCTGCCAGATCTTCGAGGCTCGACACCGACAACTCGTGACGCAACAAGCTCTTTGGCGTCATGACGATGAGCGGCTTACGGAACTCGCGCAACATTTGGCGGCGCAGCATGTGGAACATCTGTGCCGGCGTTGACGGGACGCACACCGACATATTCAGTTCGGCGCAAAGCTGCAAGAAGCGCTCGAGACGCGCCGATGAGTGCTCGGGTCCCTGCCCTTCATAACCGTGCGGCAAGAACAAGGTGATGCCGCAGTAGCGACCCCACTTCGACTCACCGGAGCTGATGAACTGATCAATGATGACTTGGGCGCCGTTGACGAAATCGCCAAACTGGCCTTCCCAGATCACGAGCACGCTCGGATCCGTTTGCGAGTAACCGTACTCGAAGCCCAGCACTGCCTCTTCCGAGAGCACCGAGTCGATGACCTGGAAGCGCGGCTGACGCTCAGCGACATGCTGCAGCGGGATATGTACGTCACCATTATTTTGATGGTGCAGCACAGCGTGACGATGGAAGAACGTGCCACGTCCGGAGTCTTGACCGGAGATGCGGACAGCAAAGCCTTCTTCGAGCAAGCTCGCGTAGGCGAGCGTTTCGGCACAGCCCCAGTCCAGCGGCAACTCGCCCGCGACCATCTTGGCTCGATTGACCATCACCTGCTGCACGCGCGGATGCAGCGAGAATCCATTCGGCAATTGGGTGATGCGCTCGCCGAGCGCCTTCAAACGCTTGACCTCGACACCCGAATGCACACGTGCCGCCCAGTCGACCTGCATGTAGGGCAACCAATTGACGGTGTACTTGTTGCCGATCATGCCGAGCGAGGCACGCGCCTGCGGCCGACCTTCATCGAGACCGGTGCGATATTGCTCAACGAGTGCATCGGCATCCGCCGCTGCCAAGACGCCCTCGCTCACCAAGCGTTCAGCGTAGAGCTTGCGGGTCGTAGGATGCTTGCGGATGACGCCGTACATCACCGGCTGCGTAGCTGCCGGCTCATCGGCTTCGTTATGGCCGAGACGGCGATAGCAAACCAGATCGATCACGACATCCTTATGGAAGCGCTGGCGATAACGCATCGCAAGCCGCGAGACGAACACCACTGCCTCCGGATCGTCGCCGTTGACGTGGAAGATCGGCGCCTCGAGCATCTTCGCGACGTCGGAGCAGTACATCGTCGAGCGCATGTCTTCAGGCTTTGAGGTCGTGAAACCCACCTGATTGTTCACGACGAGGTGAATCGTGCCGCCGGTGTAGTAACCACGCGCCTGCGACAACTGCAGCGTTTCCATCACGACGCCCTGGCCACCGAAGGCCGAGTCGCCGTGAATGAGAACCGGAACGACGCGCTCACCGACCGTGTCGTTGCGTCGCTCCTGTCGAGCGCGCACCGAACCCTCGACGACCGGGTTTACCACTTCAAGGTGTGATGGGTTGAAGGCCAAGCCGACGTGGACGTTACCGCCGACAGTACGCAAGTCGGCCGAGAAGCCCTTGTGGTACTTCACGTCGCCCGAGCCCTTGATCTGACTCAGGTCGTACTTGCCCTCGAACTCGGAGAACAAATCTTTGGGCGATTTGCCGAGCACGTTCACGAGTACGTTGAGACGACCACGATGCGCCATGCCGATGACGAACTCTTCGGCACCGAGCGAACCGCCAGTCTGCACAAGATCATCAAGCAGCGGGATCAGCGACTCGCCGCCCTCCAAAGAAAAGCGCTTCTGACCGACATACTTGGTATGCAAGTAGCGCTCGAGACCTTCAGCGGCCGTCAGCTGCCAAAGAATGTTTCGACGCTCTTCGGTAGAAAACTTGTGCGTGACACGCCCAACTTGGAATTCGTCCTGCAACCAAAGGCGCTCGTCGGTATTCGACACGTGCGCAAACTCAGCGCCTACCGTACCGCAGTACACCTGATTCAAGGTCTGCAGGATTTCGCGCAACGTTGCGCGCTTCGGGATCCCTTCGGTACGACTACCGGTGTGAAACACCGAACCCAGATCGGCATCGGAGAGACCGAAGTAAGCGAGGTCGAGCACCTTCGGACGCTCGCGACGAGTCAAGCCGAGCGGGTCGAGGTTCGCGACGAGGTGACCACGATTCGCGTAGATCTGCACAAGGCGCGCGACCGCGCCCTGCTTACCACCTTCGTCGGCCAGATCGCCGCCGGAAGCGGCGACAGGAGCTCCAAAATCACGCGCGAACTTGGCTCGTTGCGCGATGCCGCTTTGGATCGACCGGTGAAAGGCCTCTGCCCCGCTCGTTCCGCGCGGCAGTTTGGAGAAGTACTCGCGCCAACGTGCATCGACGCTGGCCGGGTCCGTCAAATACTGTTCGTAGAGAGCTTCGACATAATCGGCGTTACCGCCGTGCAAAGGAGAGGATTCGAGCAAATCGCTGCGCGTTGCGCCCATGGAAGAAAAGGCCCCCGAAAAACCATCGAAAAACTCGCGTAGTTTAACGGATTCGGTGCCGCGGCGTTCGGTTGAGGTAGGCGTTTGCTTGAGGTAGTGGCGCCCCCGGCCGGAGTTGAACCGACGACCTACCGCTTAGGAGGCGGTCGCTCTATCCACTGAGCTACGGGGGCACTGAGCGGAGCGTTGAGAGGAAATGGTGGAGCGGAGGAGGATCGAACTCCCGACCTTCGCATTGCGAACGCGACGCTCTCCCAGCTGAGCTACCGCCCCACACGAGGGCGCGGATTCTAGCACCGACGCCCGCCAATACCGATACCTTCTCAACTAGAGGCTGGATCGCCGCCAGGCGGTCAGTAGCGTAAGGTCACCAAGGCGGGTGGCCCGAAACGGGTGACCGTCACCACAAACAGGGCGTCGTACTCCTCATCTGCCAGCGAAACCGCGCTCGAACCGCGCGTCAATTTATCGATGATCACCGGCACGGTGTTGGAATGCCCAACCACCACCACTCGCCCACCCACGTACCGCTCGCCAATATCGGCAAGCAGACCGTCGACATCCTGGCCGCTGCGAATGGTGACTGGAACACCGAGACGCGCCGCCAACGGGGCGGCGGTCAACTGCGAACGACGCGTATCGCTGACGTAAATCGCGTCGATCTTCTGGGATCCCAACATCGTCGCGAGTCGCAACGCACGCTGCTGCCCCGCCTCACTTAACACCGGATCTTCATCGACGACGAGCGCCTTCTCGGCATGCCGCAATACGATCACGCTCGTCGTTTCGCCGAGCACGTCGATACTGAAGCGCACCACGAAGAAGAGCACGACGCTGGTCATGACGACCGCCGCGGCCGCCAACCAGAGTGGTGCCAGAAACAAACGACGACCCGTCGTGACGGTGGGCGCTTTCATGTACGCAACTATAACGGAATGGCACCGGCGCGGATGCCGGCTCGAAGCTCTCTCGGTGAGTAACCGAACCGATCGCGAAAAGCCTTGGTGAAATTAGCAGCCGAGGAGTACCCGAGCATGTCGCTGATCGCCGTTACGGAGGTGTCGGTGCTCACAACGAGCGAGTAGGCACGGCGCAAGCACTCCTCGCGTAACCAAGAAAACACGGACTGCCCACAGAGCGCTTGAAACGCCTCGTTCAAGCGGCGGCGGTTGGTACCCATCAAGCGCGCCAACTCATCGAGCGATGGCGGATCGGACAAACGATCGAGCAGAATTTTTTGAGCACCGACGACGAACACGGCATCGAGCGATGCGCTTGACAGCTCGGAAGCGAGATCAGTGGTAACTACTGCCGGTGCGTCGCCCGACGCGCGCTTTGCCGCCAACTGCAAGTGCACGCCGACGCGCGCTAAAACCTCCTCGGGTTCAAATGGCTTGGAAATGTAGTCAACCCCCCCTGCTGCGAACCCCTGTAATCGATGCGACAGATCGGTGGACGCGGAGATGAATATCACCGGAATGCCGGAGGTCACAGAATTCGCCTTCAAACGGCGACACACCATGAAACCACCGATATCGGGCAAATTCACATCGAGCAACACGAGGCTCGGTGCTAACGCCACTGCCTGCTGGTATCCGCGCTCGCCATCCAAGGCAACGCTGAAACGAAGGTCTTTCAGCGGCATCAGCTCCATCAATAAACGCAGGTCGCTCGCCGAGTCATCGACCAACAAAATATCGACCCGCGACCCCTTGGCCGATTGCGCGCTCATCGGCCGACACGTCCGAGCAACGACTCGATCGACTTGAAATCGAGCATGTTGATCGCCTGTTCAATGCGATCGGCGAAGTCGACGCACTGCGGATAATCGCGACGCAACTGTCGAGCCCAATCACGGATCGCCGTGACCTCGCCGAGATCCACCATACGTCCGAGCGACTGCAACTCCGGTGGCGGCGGTCGAACGAACTGCGCAGGACTAATCTCGGAAGTGGCGGCGCTCTGCACCCACTGCAAGTCGAGCAGCTCGCCGATGCGACGTAGCAGCGAGTCGTGATCCACGGGCTTGAGAAAACTCATCGTAAATCCGAGATTCAGTGGCCAACCGTCGGGCGGACTTGGCGGTGCAGCGGAGATCAGGATGGTGGGGGTATCCGGCCGCGACTGGCTCACAGCGTCCAGCACGTCCCAGCCGTCTCCATCCACCATGAACTGGTCGGTGATGACGAGGCTCAGCGGCGTTGAACTTTGAATCATTTCAGTTGCTATCCGGCCTGAGTCGGCCTCGAGAACTTCAAAACCAAGCCGCGTCAAAAGACTCACGAGGACACGCCGAGATGCCAACTCATCGTCCACAACAAGCACTGTGCGCCGCTCGCCAAAATAACCGCTAGCCATGATGGGTTGAGTGTCGTCGATCAAACTCACGACATCGCGGGTGGGTCCAACGGGCACATCGATGCTGAATAAGAAAGTCGCGCCTCGACCAAGTTCGCTAGTGACCGACAAAGTCCCACCCATCAGACCGACGAGTTGTCTGGCCGTCGTCAGCCCCATCCCCGCGCCTTTACCCGCCGAGCGGGTGTGACGACCGACACGCTCAAAAGGAAGAAAGATTCGCTCATGATCCTCCGGAGCGATCCCTTCGCCCGTATCGCTGACGGTGAAGCTCAGGCGCACCGTCGCCGCATCGAGAGGAGATACGCCATAACTCAACGTGATCAATCCCTCGCGGGTGTGACGGGCCGCATTGACCAACAAGTTGTCGAGCACTTGCCGCAGTCGACTCGCGTCGATCAATACGACGAGCCCCTGCAAATCGAGGCTTCCCGTACGGCGTTGCAGTACGAAGCGGTTGCGATTACGCGCCGTAAAAATTTGCGCCGTCAGCTCGATAGCACGAATGAACTCGGCCAAAAGAAACGGCTCAGGTCTTAGAGTCAGGGCACCGGACAGTCCACGCGCGTAATTCAATATCTCATCGATCATCCCAAGCAGATGCTTCGCACTCGCGATGATACTGCGAAGACCCTCCGCACCTGATTCTCCGAGGCGACCACCACGCAACAACAACTGCGCGTTGCCGAGCACGGTATCGAGTGGCGTGCGAAGTTCATGGCTCATTCTCGCGAGGAACTCGACCTGCCCTGCACTACGGGCCTCGGCGCGTGTGAGCTGTGTCCGCAGCTCCCGTGTGCTCTCGGTGAGGGCAAAGAGCACTAACGGCATGCCCAGAATCAAGGCCAAGGGCGCAACTCCCAACGCGACCATGTACGACTCATCGAAGGCCTGCGAGAAAACGACCCGCACGATACCGAGCAAGAAGATGACAAGGAGCAGAGCCGGGAGCGTTCGTTGCTCGGCGCTCGAATCGCGCAGAGCCAAGTAACACAGATAAGCGCCGCAGACCTGCGTCGGAATAAACAGAAAACTCCACACACGCAATCCCATACGAAAGTCGATCGCTATCGACCAGAGTTGCGCGATAACTTGTACAGCGATCAGTGCTGCGCACGCGATCAGAGTTCGACGATAGCGACGCAGCACCGGAAAAAAGAAGAATAAGAACGAAGACCAACCGAGCAAGGTCAGTGCGCCTCCGATCGGCATGACGGCAGGCGGTACCGGTAGACTCGTCGGCCAAAACTGCGCCTGCAGCACGCCCGTACGGTGCAACTCGATCAAGGTTTCACCGAGTAACGCCACCACGAAGCTCGCGTAAACGCTCTGTCGGGTGCGAGCGAATAGCAGTAGTCCAAACATCATCCCCAACAACAGGCCACCGACGGCGAGTTGTACTAGCGACTCGCGCATCTCTATTCGGCGCGTCGCCAACCGGGGCTCCAAGATGTCACTGCGCAGATCGAGCCATGCAGCGCTTTGTAGCCGCAAGATCACCTCAACCGTTTGACCGGCTGGCAAATCGACGACGAACAGCCCTCGTGCGGCGGCGAAATGGTCCGGGCGACTATCCAGCGGCACATCAAGACCGCTGTCCTGTCGCAACCAGCGGGCATCCCGGTAAACAAACATCGTTCGATGGTTGATCCGCGTGTGACCTAGCGTGATCCAACGCTCCACCGCGACGGTTGACCGGTTGTCGAGCCGGATACGCATCCAATACGCGCCGGTATCGACTCGTCCGAGTACTTCCGAGAGCGTCAGAGCCTGCCAGTCGCACCCACTTGAAAGGAGCTCTGACAAGGTCACGGAGGGCTCGGTACGGCACCAGATCATCGACTCGCTGAGGCTCGTCCCGTGGGTCAACGTGGCGACATCCAATGTTCGGGGAGTGGCCGCTGTTGATCCTGACGGGGCAGCAAAGGCCTCTCCCCCGAGCCAGGCATAGATCAGAACGAGAGGTATGGTGAGATGCTTAAAAATGATTACTCCAAAATGGATTCATTTCGGCACATTAAGTGCGGCAAGGAATGGTTTCTACCTCGCCAGGAATCATCACTGCAAGCGCTCAAGACTAATCTTTGTCGAACTGTCGTGCAGGAATGACGGATGAAAAAGCCAGCTAAGTTGAACTTCAAAGCCGACGAATATGCCGATGAGCAAGCCAGCAAAGGTCAGCGAGCAACCCTGCCGACCGCGGATGCCGAGGCCGAAGAGCAGCTGATGACCTTGCACCAGTGTGCTCTGCGGGTTCGCGGGGTACTGCACCTCCTGCAGGAGGCGCTACAAAGCAACGGCGGCATAGACCGAAAAAACGTTGACGCCGTCTGCGCGTTAGTAGCAAGCAGCGAAAAGGATCTGCACACCATGGATGCGGCGATCTCGGCGCTAGTCGACCATCACCTAGCGAATTTGCGCAGCTGACTTATCCCAGCAGGTTCAAGAAGGTCGTGATGACAATCGCATTCGTGAAATCGATAAAGAAAGCGCCAACGATCGGTGCCACCAAAAATGCGCGCGGTGCGGGCCCGAACTTCTCAACGACAGTGCGCATCACCGCCATAGCGTTCGCAGTGGTACCCAACATGAATCCCGTGAAGCCACCGCTCATCACGGCAGCGTCGTAATCGCGCCCCATGACCCTGAAGACGACAGCCCAACAGAACACCGCAACGACGATTACCTGCAAAGCCAGATTGACGAGCAGTGGCAAAGCCACGGAAGCTAACTCCCACAGCTTCACATTCATCAACGCCACCGCCAAGAAGAGCGTCAGCGACACGATGCCGACTCGATCGGTGATCTCGTGCGGTATCTTGATCAGACCCGTGAAGTCGTCAAAGTTACGAATCATCGAGCCGACGATCATCGCGCCGACGTAGCCCGGTAGCGTCAAGCCCGCCGCTTTCATCTCTGCGCTCAACCACGAGCCGATACCCATCGCGACCAGAATCACCGTCAGCGCTTTAATGACCCGACGACCTGTTACCTCTTCGGCAGTGGCAGCGGCAGCGGCTGCTGAATCGTCGATCGGGGTTTGAAGCAGGGCATCTGTAGGCAACGAGCCCTTGGCGTCCGTCTCGGCACGTAAGTCGTGTTTCTCGAGTAGCCGAGTTGCAACAGGCCCACCGACGAGCCCGCCTAGCACGATGCCGGCCATCGCTGCGGCGATCGCCACAGTTTCGGCTGATGGAACACCGGCTGCAGCGAACTGCGGCGCAAAAGCTAAGGCAGTGGCAGGACCGCCCGCCATGGCGGCGGGACCCATCAACACACCGAGCAGCGGTGATTGATCAAACAACACTGCAGAAAAAATACCGATGAGACTCTGCACAACCGCAAGAAAGGCAGCCAAAACTAGAAATACCAACGCTTGAGCGCTACCCGTTCGAAGCAGACTCACGCTGGCACTAAACCCGATCGCGGTAAAGAACGCGTTCATCAGCGGTGTCTGCAACGTCGTGTCAAAGCTGATCGTGGCGACATCCTGCTGCCGCAGAGCCAACACGATGAGTGCGACGATCAGGCCACCGACAACGGGTGCCGGAATATTGTATCGACGAAGGAACGGCAGTCGATCAACCAGTTGGAAGCCGAAAAACAAGGCGATCGCACCCGCAGCCAGCGTTTGCACCATGTCTAAAGTGATCGTCACGCCCCACCCCCGATTTCGTTCTTAGCCACCCCATAGTCTACGGTCTGGGGCGGATAACTGCCCGGCATCGCCGCGTACTCCTCCCTCGCGGTCGGAACGCAACATCAGCGGACCATCGAGGTCCACGAAGTCGGATGCCGCAGCCACCAACCACGCCGGCGCAATGGCGAGCGAGGTACACACCATGCAACCTGTCATGACCAACATGTCGTGGCGACGAGCAGCTGCTAGTAACTCAACGGCGCCAGTCAAACCACCGACCTTATCTAGTTTGATGTTCACTGCCTGATAGCGATTTAAGAGCTGTGGCAAATCATCGACGGTGTGACAGGACTCATCGGCACAGAGCGGCACTTCCGCTCTAAAGCCCTCGAGCGCTGCATCTTTCCCAGCTGGTAGCGGCTGCTCGATCAGTACCGCACCGATTTCTTTGAGGAAGGAATTCAACTCCGAGAGAATTTCGATGCTCCAGCCCTCGTTGGCATCGACGATGAGCTTTGCATTCGGCGCAGCGTCGTGCACCGCCTGCAGCTGTCGATCCGGTGACTGTCCATCGACCTTCACCTTGATCACCGGTGCCCCGCTCATCTGCGCCGCAACCAAACCCATCTGCTCGGGCGTATCGAGTCCCACCGTCAAGGCAGTGGTCAACTTAGCCGGTCGCGCCAGATTCAACATCTGATCAACGGCCTGACCCGCGGCGCGCGCTTCGAGATCCCAAAGCGCAGAGTCGATGGCATTGAGTGCCGCCCCTGCGGATAACAGACGGCGGCAATCGATCCGACTAGCACCTTGCTCAAGCGCTGGGAGCACCGAGCGAATCTGCTCAGCCACCGAGTCCACGCTCTCACCATAGCGTGGGTATGGCACGCACTCGCCTCGCCCTGTGTGAATGCCATCGTTGATTTCGACAACCACGACGTCCGCTGCGGTTTTGACGCCGCGCGAGATTCGAAACGGCCGCTCGAGTGGCCACGACTCACTCTGAATAATGATGTTTCGCGCCATGGTTGTAATCTACTGGTGGGATTGCGGTCTCGTGTTTTCTCGATAGAGAACAGTCATACGATATCATGCGGCTACTCGCCAACTGGACTCACCCTCATCACGCAACTTGACCTTATCGGCCTTCTAGGCGCCGCCGTCATCGGACTCGCGCTCGGACTACTCGGATCGGGTGGCTCGGTGCTCACCGTGCCGGTTCTCGTATTTCTGTTCGGTCAAGATCCAAAAACCGCGATCACGGGAAGCTTGCTGGTCGTCGGGACGATCGCGCTGGTCGGCGCGCTGTTGCATGGGCGTCGACAGCGACCCGATGTACCAGTTTTATTGGTGTTTGCCCCGACCGGCATGATCGGCTCCTGGCTCGGCGCAACGGCCAGCGCCTACGTCAGCGGCGCGCTCCAGCTGCAAACCTTGTCGATCGCAATGCTGATCGCCGCCGCCTTGATGATCCGCTCTCCCCCGGCGAAGAACGATGTGTCGCCGCAGCCGCCAGAGCGCTCGCTAGGCGCGTGGTTGACTCTAGGGTTGCTTGGCACCGCTACAGGTTTGATGACTGGATTCGTCGGCGTCGGTGGCGGATTTTTGATCGTGCCGGCGCTGGTGATCGGCGCTTCGCTACCGATGCACCGAGCCGTTGCGACGAGTCTCGTCCTGATTACCTTGAACGCCTACACGGGATTTTTGGAGCAATGGTCGTTTCATCGAACCGGCGCAACCGAGCTCGACTTTGGCACGCTGGCACTCGTCACCGCTCTCGGTATCGTCGGACTGCTTGGCGGAGAAAAGCTTGCGGGAAAACTCAGCCAGAGACGGCTACGTCAATTTTTCGGCATCGTGCTTATCGTGCTGGCTGCGATGTTGCTTTGGGATTCGAGGCAGCGCTAATGCGGCAGGTGCTGCCGCAAGGCACCATAAACCCAGGCGCCACCGATAGCCGATAGCAGCATGATCGCTGCGGGCAAACCCTCGGAGCCAAGCAACGCGTACATCGGACCAGGGCAGGCACCCGTGAGCGCCCAGCCGGCGCCGAACATGAGTCCGCCGAATAGCTGTCCTTTGTCCGCTGACTTCGACGCAACTTTGATTGTTTCGCCCTGAAGAGTTCGCAACTCACCGCGCCGCATGCATTGGACGCCGATCATCGCAACCAAAATTGCACTGAGGATGACGCCGTACATATGAAAACTCTCGAACCAGAACATCTCCTGGATTCGTGACCAACTCGCGATACGACCCTTGATGAGGATCACACCAAAAATCGATCCGGCGAGAAAAACCCACAAGTACCGCAAACGCAAAGCACTCATTTAAAGGCATCCCACAGCGCTGGCAAGAACCATCGCGCCGTCACGAGACCCCCAATAAAAAAAGCGATCGAAGCGATTATCGATGCTCGTTGCAGCGTTGCGATCCCGGCGATCGTGTGTCCGCCGGTGCAACCGCCGGCATAACGCGCACCGAAACCAACCAAGAAGCCGCCGACCGTAACGAGACCCCAGCCGATGCCACCAAGCGCACCAGACCCGTCGAATAACTCGCGCGGCAATAGATCGCCACTGCCAGTCAGCCCCATTGATCGCAGCCTCTCCGCCATCGCGGGGGCCAGCGGTTCGGGGCCACCACCCTGTAGCCACGCCGCAGCCACTACACCGCCAACTGCGATACCGGCGACGAACCATAAATTCCAAACATCTTTGCGCCAGTCATAGGAAAAATACGGCAGCCCGCAAGGAACCGTTGCGGCGCAGACGTGCCTGAGCGACGACGACACACCGAACAAGTGGTTACCCACCCACAGCAGCAGCGGAACCATCAAACCAATCATCGGGCCGGTCACATACCAAGGCCACGGATCCGTGCGCAGCAACTCCAGTATGGCGGTCATGGCTTGACGGACTCCAGCGACTCGCGCTCCATTTCGAGATAGACGTTGTAGGCGTTGATGCGATTAGCGACATCAAAAGCGGGCTCGTTATCAAAAGCCGAAAAGTCTGCCTTGGCGTACGCCTCTTCGAACTCCTCCAAATCAGCCACGGCGCGACCCATCTCTGCTCTTAACGCGTTGAGATAGCGACGGGTAGCGTCGATATCTTTGTATGGCTCTGCGCTCACCGGTCCGTGCCCAGGGATCAAGTGACGTGCTGGTAATGCCTCGAGCGCAGCGAGTGCATCCAGCCAACGCAGCGTGCTCGATTCCTCTCCGACATAAGGCACACGTCCCGCATAAAAGAGATCGCCTGTGAAAACCACTCCGTCCGGCTCGACGATGACGATGAGGTCATCGGGCGAATGCGCAGGACCCACATGACGCAGCGATATCGTAAGACCACCCAACTCGACCGATTCATCACGTGCGAGCCAACGATCCGGTTGTGGAACTCGAAAGCCTGAGCCGAGCCAAGGCCCTAGCGAAGACACTCGCTCTTGGCGACGTAACTCGGATGTATCGGAGCCTGCTGTCGCGCGGGCGGTTTGCCACGCTTCGACTGGGATGCCCAAACGCTGGAATGCGACCACGCCATAAGAATGATCGGCGTGATAGTGCGTGAGTATGACCCGTTGAATGGGCGCACTCGTCTTGGATCGAATTTCATCGATCAGTCGTGTCGACAAACCCGGTGTCGCCAACGCATCGATGACGATGACACCGTCGGGCGTGATGATAAAGCCCGCATTCGACATGAACCCCTGATTGGCGGCACCCGCCATCTCGGTACGGCCGATGACGACCCAACAATGATTCGACACTTGGCGGGCTTCGAATGGCACGCTAGCGCGCTGCCAATCACCCGATTGAACAGAGCTCGCACGAACCGGCAGGGTCGTACCGATGAGCCCCGCAGCACACATCGGCAGCAAGGCTCGACGCGTAATCATGTCAGAGCCGGATCATCACTCATGCCAACCAGTGTTGGCGACTGCAACTTGATATCGGAGATACGCTTACGACCGCGTAAGTGTCGGGCTACCACGTCGAATACCGGCTCGCCCTGAACGTTCTCCGCGACCGATGCCCAGCCTGCAACCTTATAGGTCTTGCTCGCTTCGATTGGCGCATCTCCCAAACGCAGGTTATCGATACGTTGGCCGCTTGGCGCATACGGCGCACAAGACCAAGACAAACCGCCCACGCGAACCATGTCACCACCCTGCTGGTAGTAAGGGTCCTCATTGAAAAGGTTGTCGGCCACATCTTCGAGCACGGCCTTCAACTGCGTTCCGCTCATCTCGGTGAGCGTGACGGCGGGATAAGTAATCGCTGTCGCGTTGAGTACATCCTCATAGGTGATCGTTGAGCCCGCCAGCAGAGAGGTGCCCCACCGAAAACCCGGCGACAGTGCGATCGGCGCATCGAGCTCTGCGCGCAACGCATCGAGAATCAGCTGATCGTAGCTACCGTTGAAGTTGCCTCGCCGATACAGCAGTTGGTCGGTGACCGCCAATGACTCGTTGAGGCGAGACAAATACGGCGCGCGCTCGCGCTCGATCAACTCAGCCATCGATTGATCCGCGGCGAGCTCGTTGGCAAAAACAGGTAGTAAGCGATACTGATGACCGCGGATCTTACCGTCACGCACATCGAAATCGAGCACCCCGAGGTACTTACCGTTGCTCCCCGCATTCGTGACCAGTACAACGCCGCCATCCGGTGAACGAACGGACATCGGCTGCGGCAATCCATCGTGGGTATGCCCACCCAAGATGGCATCGAGCCCACGCACTCGACTCGCCAACTTCATATCGACGTCGAAGCCATTGTGCGAGAGTAGTACCACCACTTGTGCGCCGGCAGCGCGTGCCTCATCGATCGTGCTCTGCAGGTTCTGCTCTTCGATACCAAAACGCCAATCGGCAACTAAGTGGCGCGGATTAGCGATCGGCGTATACGGAAAGGCCTGCCCGATCACAGCAACCGGAACACCATTGATTTCACGCATCGCGTAAGACGGAAATACTGGATCGCCGAAATCTTGGGTTGCGACATTTTGTGCAACGAACTCAATCCGCCCCTTCATGGGGCCATCGACAAGTTCGCGCACGCGATCCATCCCGTACGTGAACTCCCAGTGACCCGTCATCACATCGACGCCAAGTTCGATCTGCGCGCGCACCATGTCGAGGCCGCGCGTCCACAGCGACGTGCCGGATCCTTGCCACGTGTCACCGCCGTCGAGCAACAACGCACCGGGACGTTCGGAACGCATGCGCTTCACGAGTGTGGCTAGGTGCGCGTAACCACCAACCTTGCCGTAGCGACGCGCCGACTCTTCGAAATCGAGCGACAGGAATGCGTGCGCTGCAGCGCTGCCGCGCGACAATCCCATCATGCCGAGCATGCGTTCGGCCGTCAGGTGCGGCATCCGTCCTCGTGCCTCGCCCACACCGATATTTAGACTCGCCTCGCGATAATGGATCGGCAGCAACTGCGCGTGGCTGTCGGTCAGGTGGAGGAAACTGACATTACCGAAGCGGGTGAAGTCATAGAGGTCGATCGCACTGCCACTTCGACGCTGCGCTGCCGAAATCGGCATACCCGCCGCCGCAGCCGCAGCCAAAACGCCCAGAAACTCGCGTCTTTGAATCGACATCAGGAACCTACTGATTGACGGGTGATGCGGGATCGAGCAGGTAGGACATCACATCGCGTAGTTGCTGCTCATCCAAAATACCTTGGCTGCCGAATCTCGGCATGTGAGTACAAGCGAAATAACTTTTGGCGTTGTAGAGCACTCGCCAGGTGTAATCGATGATCGGCTGGGAGTTGCCACGCAGCTTGCCGTAATGCAGCAAGCTCGGTCCGATGGTGCCGTATGCGATTTCGCTCTCGGCCATTTGGTGACAAGCGTAGCAGTTGCCGCCCGCAGGCTTTGCCGGATCGTCACTCGATTGCAGACCTGTTCCGAGTTGCGCAATCGCTTGGCCACGCTTCCAATCACCGAAGTAGTTTCCGTCTGCCGGCGGCTTCACCAAGGCCTCGTTCATCGCGAGAATTTTCGTCGCGTCCTCGTCCGAAAGCCCGGAGGCGGCCCCGGCGCTGCATAGCTGCTGCGTCGGGTCCTGCTGCAAACGCTCCATTCCGGCCTGCCCGGCTTGGGTGAACGACTTCTGCAAAACGTCGAGCACCGCTTGGGTTTGATCGCCCATCGCGACGGGACTGAGGACGAGGGCAACCAACAACGCGAATGAAATCTTTTGCATATGCGATACCTAGCGCTTCAGATTCGGCGCGTCCATCTTGCCGCCGTTGGCATTGACTGCCATGAACATCACCAAAGCGACCGCCGCTGGCGAGCCATAGCCTAACTGTGGCAACCGTTGCTGGCGCAGACAGTCGGCGAGTCGCCACTCCAATGTTCGAAACTCGCCCTGCGAGACGCGGTAGCTAGGCCAAGTGGTGAACGCAAACTGTGCGTCCTTCTTCTCCAGGAGCCCAGGCAGAGATTGCAGACGGATGCGCTTGCCGGGCTCGCCATGACAGCTTGCGCAGGAAAAATCGTGCGGACCGGCACGATAGAAGAACATCGCCTTGCCCGTATCGTAGGCCGCTTTCTCTGCGGGGTGCTGCAACTTGATGTCGACCGTATGTCCACGTGACTGGGCGACGATGTAGGCGGTCAAGGCCTCAAGGTCCGACTTCTTGTCGCCATCACCAAAGCGACTGCGCAACACGGTCTCTCGGTCGAACCCCTGTATCGTTGTCATGCAAGTCACCAAACGCGACTCGAGATCCTCGACTCGAGCGGTATCGGCGAAGTAGCGCGGCAAACGAGCGTACACGCCCTCGATTACACCCGGTCCAAAACCGAAATCGCAACTGGACAGCGGCACATTCTTGGGCCCGCGAGGTTCACTCCAGAGACCTGCCCCACGCTGCTCCCAAAGTTCGGCCGGATTATCCTCACCGAATAGCTCGCGATACTCGGCAACCGGATCCTCTTGCTGCTGCGCAGCCACCGTCACGGACAAGGCTGCCAGAGCGGCAACCCACATCACACGCCATCGATGTTGTCTCATGACGAACCCCTCTCAGATGCACTAAGGTTTGATGTAGGCATAACCTAAACGAAATTGCAGACGACCCACTTCTTCGACACCGGCTTGCACGATACTGACATCTTGAACTAGCCGTTCTGGCGCGATGCCACGACCAAGAAGCGTGTTGTTACAGGCGACAAACTTCACACCTCGCTGCTGTAGATCGAGAATAGCCAACTCGTACGGCTCGCCCGAGGGGTCTAGCTGATCGACCAACATGAAGTCGATACCGCCACCATTGGCGACAACGACGATATGAGTGGTCGGATCTGCGTTGAGATGATTGCGAATGTTGCGCAACCCTTTCGCTGCCGAAGCGGCCTCATCGAAATGGTATACGACACGAATCGGCTCGACGGCCATACCGTTCGCCGCCGACGCGATATGGGAGGACACAACGCCTCCCACCAATACGCTCGCGATAAGTAGCGATCGCATACTCGATTAGCCGATCGCAGCCTCGTCTGTGCGCGTCGAACCAGCCGAGTCCGTCCAAGTCACCGATACCTTATCGCCCGCCACCGCGCCACGGAAGCGGAACGCGATGTAGGGATTCTTCGACACGGAGGGACCCCAATCCGCATTGAGAATCTCCTTGCCGTTGCAGCTCGCGACCACTGTAGTGATGAACAGGGCCGGAACGAGCTTGCCGTCGGTATCCTTACGTTGACCCGTTTCCATCGGGTGAGACATCAATACTTTAACTTCTACGAAATCGGCGCCTGCTTTGGCGCGAATACGCATTGGATCTGACATGTCATTTCTCCAGTAAAGTGGTGTGCGGCCTTAGCCGCCGCAGCCGCCGAGCGTCACCTTCACGGTGCGACGGGCGACGAAGAAGCCTTGGTCGGTCTGAACCAACGCAGTCACATTTGATGTCTCGCCAATTTTGATACGCGTATTGACGAACGGGACGGCATCCGCAGAGTAATTAAAGGCACACGACAGCGGATGCGGGTTTTTCTCGACGACGATGGCGATCGTCTTCGTTCCGGGTAAACGACTCATCACCTCGACCGGCACCGTCGCGCCGTTGTCGGCGATCTCAGGGGCGCTGAAGTCGATCTCGGTGCTTTCGCTGTATGACTTGCCGCCCATCTTGGCGACAACCTCATCGAGCGTATCGACATCGAAAGCAGCCCGCTCAACGCCGTGCGCGATCCTCGACCACAACCCGGTGCTAGCAACCGCCAGCCAGCCCGCTCCGGTACCCAATACTTGCAGGAAAGATCTGCGTGAGTTCATGTTCATTTCTGCTCCAAAATCCAAGTGACCAACCGTTCGATTTCATCATCCGCCAAATTGGTTTGCGCCGGCATCGGAATGATGCCCCAAGTTCCACTCGCACCATTTTTGATCGAATTGCGAAGCTTCGCGACTCGCTCCGGATCGGCTGAGTATCGCTTGGCGACGTCTTTATAGCTCGGCCCGATCACCTTTTGATCACTCGCGTGACATACAGTGCAAAGGTGAGTCTCGATCGCTTTGGCGCCGTCCCACTGCACGGATTGCGACGTTGCAGCATGGGCCACCATTCGGGCAGCGACACGCTCTGGCCTGTAGTCACGAAAGTTATCGGAAATATCGCCGTAGAACTGCTCCGTAAAACCGGCAGGAAGCTGCGAGGTAATCTCAACCGACTTTTCGCAGTTTTTCATGCAGGCCGTGTTGTTGACGTCCGGCTTGCCATCGATCCGCATGAACCCATGATCGGTGGTGTAACCATCTCGATTCGGCATCTGCACCTTGGGTAGCGAGTCCTTGTCGAGTACCGCATCCGCCGGCAGTATGTCGTTGAGATTCAGGATATACGCCGACAGCGCGTACACCTCGGATGGTGTGAGGGACTTCGCATTCGGAAACGGCATCGCCCGATTGATGTAGTCATAGAGCGTGGTTGGCGTATCGAGCTTACTGCCGACGGTACGAATCGGCGCGGAGGACGCGAGCGTTCCGATACCGCCTGCCAACTGGACATACTCCTCGCTATCACCAAAGGTGCCGTGACAGACGGCGCATTGCTGCTCGTAGATCACCTCACCTTCGGCAACGCTGCCTTGCCCTTCGGGCAAACCTTGACCATCCGGACGAACGTCGATGTCCCAAAAGCGAATCTGCTCGTCGGTGGCACGCTTACCGAGCGGCGGGTGTGGGGTCTTGGTTTGGGCCACCGCATAGACAGCGGCTAGCAAAACCGAGGCTGACGCGCAGACCGCGATGAACTTGCGCATGGAATCAGACCTGAACATTGTGCACCTTGCCATCGGCATCCAACCGCCACGTCTGGATGGCGTTGTTGTGGTAGGTCGAGCGAGTGCCGCGAACTTCGCGAAGCTGGCGCATTTTCGGCTGTACGTAACCCGTTTCGTCAGTCACCCGACTTTGCAGAAGTTTGGGCGAGCCATCCCAAACGAAGTCGAGATGAAAGCGCGTCAGTGCCTTGGTGTGGATCGGCTCCTGCAACGTTGCCCGTTGCCAGTTGATACCGCCGTCCGTCGACACATCGACATGTTTGACTCTTCCGCGCCCTGACCAGGCGAGTCCCGTGATCGGGTAATAGCCGCCTTTGTCGAGCAACTGCTGACCGCCGGAGGGAGACGTAATCACTGACTTCGCTTCTTGGATCCATGTGTACTTACGACTTGTACCGTCCGGCATCAGATCGCTGTATTGCAGATTCTCCTCGCGAGTGCTCCAAGGCTGATCGCCCACTTCGATTCGGCGCAGCCACTTCACGTTCGAAATACCCTGCACACCCGGCACCAACAAACGCAGCGGATAACCGTTCTCGGGACGTAGCATCTCGCCGTTCTGGCCATAGACGACCAACACGTCATTGAGCGCGAACTCGATCGGAATCGTGCGCGTCAAAGAGGCGGCATCCGCACCCTCCGCGAGGATGTACTTCGCTTTAGCAAGATCGACTCCACAGTCATCGAGCAGAGTCGACAACGGCACACCCGTGTATTCGGCGCAGGAGAGCATGCCGTGGGTGTACTGCACCGTTGGCACTGCGACATTGCCCCACTCCATCGCAGAGTTCGCACCACACTCGATGAAGTGCACTCGCGATACGGATCGGAATCGCAGCAGATCATCCATCGTGTAAATTTTGGGAACGCTAACGAGCCCATGAATCATCAACCGATGTTGTGATGGGTCGATCTCGGCAAGCCCATTATGATTTCGCTCGAAGTGCAAGCCGTTCGGCGTAATGATGCCGAACAAATTTTGTAGCGGCGTAAAGGCAACAGACGACTGCGGCGTCGGCGTGAGACCCGGACTGATACGTCGCACCACGTTGGACTCAAAAGGCGACGGCTGACCATAAGGCGAGCTGTTAACACCCTTGCCAAGTACCCGCGTCCACGAGGGATCAAAAGGACCCTGCCCTTTGACCGGTACTTCACTCGACACACCCAACTCGGCAGCCTTAGCCCCTTTCGACAACATGGCGGCGCCAGCTGCACCGCCCACCAATCCGGTGAGTACCTTGCGACGCGGCAACACCAAGCGACTCTGTGGCGCCGGCGTTGCGTCGATGAGTCGACCCGGCTTTGGCGTCTTATCCTGACTCATGTCCTATCCCCCCAATATTCAGCGGCTATTGACCACCGGACGCTTGCCGTCGGCCCACTCAACCATGGAGCCGTCGTACAGCGACACCTTCGAGTTACCCAGCACTTCCGACAAGATGAACCACGCGCCGGCGGCCATATGCCCTGTGTTGCAGTAGGTGATCGTCGGTTGATCTACCGCGATCTCCATTCCAGCCAAAGCGCGTCGGTAATCGTCGCTCGTGAGATATCGAAAACCACTGCCCTGCGGCTTGGCTCGCAAATCTGTTGGCAGAACGCGCGATCCGGGAATATGCCCGTAAGCTGCCACGGACGATCGCTTTGTAAGACCAAAGAAAAATGCCAGTGGCCGCGCATCGACGAGTTGAACGCCCGCGCTCGACGCTGCCTGTACCTCGGCTGTATCGGCGAATAAGTCTTCGCGCGGCGCAGTGGCTGACCAATCGCCTGTCGCAACGATCGGCACCGCATCTTCGGTCGGTCGCCCTTCGTCGATCCAACGCACATAACCGCCATCGAGTATCGCCAGTTCGGTTGCGCCGTAGTACTTGAGCGTCCAATAGAGCCGTGCCGCACCATCAAAGTCTTCGATGGTATTCCCGGTGGAGGCGATGACGATCGGCTGCCCCGCTTTGACTCCAATCTGACGCATCAGCTGTTCGAGCGCTGATGCCTCGAGCACCATGCCAGAAATCTTGCGTCCGTCGATGACTCGCGCGGCCCGAATCTTCGCGAAGTCGACCAGTAGCGCACCAGGGATGTGACCGCCAACCTCGACTAACGTCTTTTTGCCGGTCGAATCTGTTTCAAATCGGGGTGCGCCACGATACTCGTCCGGGTAGTCGCGCACATCTAGAACGGTGACCTTACCCGCGTTATCTGCCAACCACTCCGGCGTGACGAGTGGTCCTGGCAACACAGCCGCCTGTGCTATGCCGCTCAAAGACACCAAAGCGACCAGCACCCATGCGTTCAAACGTCTCAGAAACATAGGTAGTTCCCTCAGCGCTTCGGAGCGCACGGATTTGCTGGTTTCTTTTTCGGTGCTGGTGCGCAGGGATTAGCCGGCTTGGCTTTTGGCGCCGCGGGTGCACAGGGATTGGCCGGCTTTTTATCCTCGCTCGGCTTGCTCGGCGCACAAGGATTGGCAGGCGTCGTCTTTCGTGTGGGTGCACACGGGTTCACCGGTTGAGCACTCGCGCTGACGGCCAGTGCTGGCAAAGCAGCGGCAAGCGCAGCCAAGGCAGCAAGACGGCGCGCGGTTGGTAATTTTCGTTTCATATCAAAACTCCTGAATTCCGTTGGCTCAGACAGCGTTCGCTTTCTGACGTGACAAGACCCACTCGACCGCCGCAGCAACACCCACGAGCGCAAGCACAACGATCCATCCCGGCAGATTCAACATCTCGGGAACCGTCAGCCATTGCGGTGCAGCACCCGCTTCCAGCCATGGCGCGAGGCGCTCATAAGCACCCGCGAACATCCAAGTTCCGGCGATGAGACCAAAGAAAAACAACAGCGCGTCGATACGCCCTGCCGCAAAGCCGACCACAGAGGTTCCAGGACAGTACCCGCCGACCGCCATGCCGAAGCCAACGAACGCGCCACCGATCAAGGCAGCCATCAAGTAGGTTTGCGGTACGTAGACCGACTCAACGGGCATGATCTCCATTGCCTGCAATATCCAAAGGCCACCGGCCGCGACGATGATCGCCGTGAACATCACGCGAAACACCGTCCAATCCTGCAGACGCATTTGACCTGTCAGACGGCAGCCGTTACCGAGACCACCGCGCTCAAGGATGTAGCCAAACAAACCACCGAAAACGAGGCCGGAGAGCGGGCCTGCCCAATCGAGAGGGAAGTTCATTTCCAGTACCTCTTGGTAAGAAAGCCAGCCGCAAGACCCATCGCGAAGAATCCCGCGAGGAACACGAAGCCAGCAACCGCCAAGGTTGCTGCGCCCGATAGCCCAAGACCGCTGGTGCAACCCGCCGAGATGCGCGCACCGAAACCCGCCGCAAGGCCGCCGATGATCGCGAACGCAGCTCGCTTACTCGTCGGTAAGCGAGTAGGCCCCTCGAACCGCCAACGGAAGCGGCCGTTGAGCGTAGCGGACAACACGGCGCCAATCGCGACACCGATCACCTGCCAGGTGATCCAACTGTCGAGCGGATTAGCGCCCTCGGCAACCATCGGACCTAAGTATTCGTTACCAGCGACCGCTGCAGGCGCAACGGCCGCAGCAGACTTCGCCGCAAGCGCAGTAGTGAAGCCAGAGGCGCCAAGACCATGCCCCGTTGCGACGAATGTCGCGAGCAGCACGATCCCTAGTAGTCCACCGGCCATATAGGCGTTCCAATCAGGACGCCCCTGACTCTCGTCAATGTGCTGGGTATTCATGCAATACGCCCCCGTGTCTGTACGTGTATTAGAAAATCACGATATATCGAAGTGTGCAAGCCCGGCGACAACCTTTCTGCGACGGCGGTATATTTGCGCACATGTCCAAACGTGACCTTGAGCCTCTGGCCGTCCAACTCGCCAAACAGTCCGAAACAGCGGCTCGCCTGCTTCGAGTCATGTCCAACAAACATCGCCTCCGCGTCCTGTGCGGTTTGGTTGGCGGCGAAAAGTCGGTCGGTCAACTGAACGACGAGATTCCGGTGAGCCAATCTGTCCTGTCGCAACATCTGGCGGTGTTGCGCCGCGCGCGGCTGGTTCAGACGCGACGCGAAGCGCAGGTCATCTATTACTCGATGACACCCGGCCCTGCTCAAAGCGTGATCGCCGTGCTTCACGATGCCTTCTGCTCTTCAGGGGTCGGCGAGGCAACTGCTTCCGCCTGCGCCCCGCCGACCACCAAACCCTCAGTCAAGCGCAAACGCGCTCAGCGCAACCACGCGTAGCTGAACTGCAGCATCCACTGATCCATCGACAGCGAAATCTGCTGCGTGGGATCGAAGGTGTTCGCGCCCTTGACCGTTTGCGACGGTGCGTAGGTCAACGAACCACTCCACTCGCCGTTGCCGCTGCGTCGTGTGAACCCCGCAGCGATATGGTCCTCGGTGACACCCGGCGCCAAAATATTGAACGTGACCTGTGACGAGGCGATCGGTTGTTTGCCGTGACTGACACCGGCACGCAGAATCAAATCGGAATTCACATTCCAGCGAATACCGACCTTGTAGACATCCATATCATCCCAGCCGAATCCTGCACCGCGCGAACCGCCAAGGCACGCATCAAGATCGGTGCCGCCTGCTCCTGCAGTGGGACAACCGAACAAATTCGAGATCGGGTTACTCACTGAAGCAACGTCGGTGTAGAAGATGCGCTGCACGTCAGCGTTGATCGTGACGTTGTCGGTCGCCTTCATCGAGAAGCCCACAGTGAAATTCGACGGAATGTCGAACTTGCCGCCCTCAGCAAACAGATCGGCATACTTGTCGAAACGTCCCATGGAAACTTTCGACGCGTAGGACGCTGCCACCGCGAAGTTGTCCGTCATCGACCAGTGCAAACCCAAAGCACCGCCGATGCCGACCGACATGTCGTGGCCATTATTGGAAAGATTCTTCGGCATGGCGGTGCCGCCACTCGCAGCAAACGATCGCGTGTAGCCGGCGAAAGTGCCGACCCCGATCGCCTCGAAGCGCTGCGCCGCTCCCACCAACGAGGCACCGAAAGCGGCTCGACCGTCGGCGAAGGTTTTGGCCCACGTCACGTTGAGGAAGGCCTGCATCAAATCAACGCCTGCCGTACCGCCGCCGTAAGTTCCCGGCAAGCTCATCACAGGCGCGGGACCCGGACCATCGGGATCAAAAGTCGCTGTGCCGCCCGCCCACTCGGTATTCATGCCGCCGCGACCATAGAAGGCGACGCCAAGACGACTGTCATCGGCCATTGCCCAGACGGCGCCAACGGACGGCATCGGAAACAATTTGTTATCACTCGTGATGTCGTTGGGGCCGATCGTGAAGGCCCCACCCTGCCCTTTGGCGAGACTGCTTGACGAGGAATAACTGCGATCGGGCGAGAACAAGCCCACCCCTAACTCAATGCGGGGCGAGATGAACGCCAGACCCGCCGGATCCGTCGCCATGATCATCGCTTCTTCCGGATCCGCAGCGCCGGCACCGGCCATGCCCTGATTCTTCGTGCCAGTGCCGCCCATGAAGTAGCCGTTGGTCGCTCCGGCCAACGCCGGCAACATCGCAGCGGACAGGAAAAGCGCACGATTGAACGTTTTGCTCATAAGTGATCCCCCGGGATCGTTGGTTATCGTTATGCGAAGGAAGGCTCTAACAGCCCTAGCCTCCTACCCTTGTTGCCCGATGTTAATTACGAAATTCTAAATTTGGAAGACCTAATATTCGAGCGCCAGTTCAGGTCGTCTGGGACAGCAACACCGAGCCCAAGACTTCGACGCGTCGGTTGCGTGCTGCACTTGCTCGATCGACGCCAATCTGGCGCAGCTTCCGGTCGCTCGCTCGCAAGAGAGTTTTGATTTCGCGGGGATACAGTTTGACGGTCTCGGTTATAAAGCGGTCCAAGTCACGGTGCCCCGTGCTCAATCGCAAGGCGGCAAGCGCCCGCCAACTCCAGCGGGCCGAGCGTGGCGCATCGCCTGTGACCCAACCGTTGACCGTAAATAGCCGCCTAGGCATGCCGGACTGAGCAACGCCAATCGCCAGTAGATGTCTGAGAGCAATGATGCGCCCGGCGCGCTTCTCGACGGCGAACAAATGAATGTGGCCTCGCTCTGAACTCGCACTGTGACGTGAGGCGTGTTTATTGCTTTTGGGCGCGTGAATATGGAAATACCATTGATAGCGGCCGCGCTTGTCCATCGCATCGCCCTCAGGGTAGTGCTGCCAGTACGCGAGCTGTCCCACCTCGATCATGCGTACATCCACCTCGGCAAATGGACTCTCAAAAAGACTCGTCTACTCGCAGATAGCGCCATTGCCCCACCGGCAACGCGCCGAGCATCACGCGCCCGGTACGGATGCGCTTCAAACCCACCACCTTAAGACCCACGATCTCACACATACGACGAATCTGTCGCTTACGACCTTCTCGTAAGCCGAATCGCAGTTGATCTTCATTTTGCCAAACCACCCGCGCCGGCTTGAGTTTCACGCCATCGAGCGTCAAGCCATGTCGCAAGCGTGCGAGGCCCTCATCCGAGAGCACACCCTGCACGCGCACGAGATACTCCTTCTCGATATCGTTGCCGCCGATGAGTTGCTTGGCGATGCGACCATCCTGCGTATAGACCATGAGCCCCGTCGAATCGATGTCGAGTCGACCCGCTGGCGCCAGACCCTGCAGGTGCTTCAGATCGAAACGTTTGCCCGACTCATCGCCATTCCAACGATTCTCCGGGCGGATCAACACCGTTGCAGGCTCATAGCCGTCCTCCGCCTGACCTGAGACGTAGCCGATCGGCTTATTGAGAATCACCGTCACGAGCTCGTCCTGCTGCGCTCGAGCACGCGGGTCGATTTCGATTTGGGCCTCTCGGTTGACCCGAGTGCCAAGCACATCGACGATACGACCGTCGACACGTACCCAGCCATTGACGATCCACTGCTCGGCCTCGCGGCGCGAGCACAACCCCAATTCACTCATGCGCTTGGAGAGGCGCGGCTGGTCGTCTGTCTCGTTCATCACGCACGCATTGTGACAGACGCTATCATGTACGGGTCACCCACCAGAGGAATGTCGAGCATGTGGCCATCCGTCGCAGCGGTAGGAATCGGCGCCGCCCTCGGTGCTTGGCTGCGCTGGCAGCTCGGAGAGCGACTCAATCGTCTATTTCCGGATCTTCCGCCGGGCACGCTCGCCGCCAACATCATCGGTGGCTACGTCGTTGGGCTCGCGCTCGCCTCGTTAGCGCAGCGAGAGGATCTACCCGTTGAGTGGCGACTCTTGATCATCACCGGATTTTGCGGAGGCCTTACCACCTTCTCCACCTTCTCGAGCGAGATCGTCGGCCTGTTGCAACAAGGCCGCTTCGGCATGGCGGCCGGCGGCATCGCTCTGCACGTCACCAGTTCGATCCTCGCAACCCTCGCGGGACTCGGCACCTGGCAGTTGTTACGCGGCACATGAGCTCTATGGACCCCATCGTCACCCTGAGTCAGCACTCCATTGTCACGTTGGAGTATCTGGCCACCGCGGCGTTTGCCATCTCCGGCGTCATCGGTGCTCTGCGCAAACGGATGGATATCGTCGGAATCTGTGTCTGCGGATTTCTGGCGGCCTTCGGTGGCGGGACGCTACGCGACATCCTGCTCGATCGCCGACCGTTTTTTTGGGTCGAGCACCAGACCGTTCTACTTGGCGTACTCGCCCTGTCCATCGTGTGCGCGACCATCATCAGTCGGACGCGTCTCGAGCGCAGCGAGCGCTGGCTGCAAGCGCCCGACACCATTGGCCTCGGTTTGTTTTGCGCCACCGGCACCCATCTCTCATGGATCATGCAGCAGCCACCGATCGTCGCGGTGATGATGGGCGTCATCACCGGAACTTTTGGCGGAGTACTACGCGACCTCGTCTGCAACGAGATGCCACAACTCTTCCACGATCACAGGCCTTATGCGATTTGCGCCGCCGCGGGCGGCGGCAGCTACGTCATCATCGCAACGACAGGCGGTGCGGGATGGCTTGCCATGACGGCCTGCGCACTGGTGACCATCGGGCTGCGAGCGCTCGCCATTCGCCTCGACTTCAAACTACCCTCGAGCGGCCGTCCTTAGTGGGTATTGGCGTCGTACGTCACTGCAGCGCCACGAAAGATTGCGTTAAGAAAAATCAGATTCAGACCCGCCATGTGAGCGCGGAAGTTCGGGTCGGCCGTGAAACCCACCACGACTCCACGCCCCGTCTCCTTGCTGACCACGAAGGGTTTGAACGCGAGTTGTCGTCGATTTTCTTCCCACAGCACGCCTGACGCGAGCACTTCATTCGGCGCGGCGAAACGCGCCACGGTATCGGCGTCGTTCAAACGAACCGGCGCATAGATATCGTTGCCCGTGACGAGCACATGGAGTCGAGGAGCAATACCCGCAGTCAACCAATGCTCATCTTCGACCTCGGCGCGCGCCAGAACACCCGCGACCGGACGTGGCGGTGACTTCACCGGGCGCTCGGCTTTGTCGAGATCTGCCTCGGATGCCAATTCTTTGCCTGCCACTCGCTGCTCTGCCGCATCGTCGGACGAATCGGATTTGGCGCTCGACGCTGTTTTGCTGTTCGGCTCGTCCTTGGCCGCGGGCTCCACAGCGTTCTCCAGTTTCAACGGCAATAACTCGACACCCTTCTCGGCGAGGTATCGAGTGCCACTGCCGAGTCCGATCAACACACCGCCTCGCTGCACCCAGTTCTTCAGGTTCTCAGCACCGCGCTTACCGAAGGTCGATGCGTAGCTGCTGCCTTCAGCCGGAAGTACGATGACATCGAACCCATCGAGGTTAGCGGCACTGATACGTCGCGCGCGGATCAGGGTCACCGGATAACCAAACTGCCTCTCCAGAACGAAGCGCGTATGCCCAGCCGAGTACCGTTCGGTCG
>VFQT010001462.1_pt1 | contig 28276 bp, 23 predicted proteins | sample 3512381 | NCBI WGS metagenome assembly VFQT01 (sample SAMN10412376, study PRJNA504923) | tailings metagenome | isolation source: Relicate 2 Philex TSF3 active mining site | place: Philippines: Tuba, Benguet | collected 2017-08-29
GAGCAGCGATTCCGAGCCACCCGCCAATCACAAAGGTGAGGCCATATCCCGCCAGCGGGACAGGGTAAGCGCCCCAAAGCGGGGCGAGACTGATGGTCACCAGATAGGCCGAAAGCGCAATCGGGGCGGTCGGTCGAGGCGCACGGGCGGGCCCTGCCAGCAGTGGGCTCAAAGCCGAGGCGGCCAGGCTGACAGCCATTGCGCTTGCGAGCGCCGGCGAGTGAGACCAGGCCAGGGTCAAGATGCCTTCGACATGGGAAACAGCCGCCAGCGGATCTGGGCGGCTCAGACAGAGTGCAATCAGCCCGACAGCAAGGAAGGTTGAGGTCGCAAGCCCCAGCAGGCCCGGTCGACGACTTGAAGCGATCACGATGGCGGCAAGGCTGAAGGCTGCGAGTTGCGAGATGTCTGGCTGCCAGGCGAGCATTGCGGCGATCACGAGCAGGCAGGGAAAGGCGAGGCGGTCCCGCGCGCGATCGATGGCGACGATGGCGACGGGGAGGACCAGGCCGGCGGCATTGAGCTGGACAGGGCCGAGATCAAGCCAGCGGTGGACGCCCTCCTGTCCGGGGCCGAACAGGCTGAGCGTCATGAGGATCACAGCGACGGGTGCAAGCCACGCGCCCAGCCAGCCCAGACGCGCGAAGAAAATCGTGAGCGCGCCAGCGACCAGCCATGCGATCGGGTTACGCATCCAGATGCCCAGCGGGATATCGGCTTGCGCCATGGCCGCAGCGCCAAGACTGACCGTGAGGAGGGATGCGATCGCAAAAATCAACAGCGCGTTGCCGCGTCCGCGCGTGATCGGTTCCACCTGATTCAAGTTCTACTCGCGGACGTAGCGGCCCGGCGCAGGTTCGAGGCGCGGGATGCTTTCTGGGAACGAGGCTGCAGCGTCGATCTTCTTGCCGGAGCGCTTGACCAGCCATGTCGCCCAATCCGGCCACCAGGAGCCGTCATGCGCCTCGGTGCCCGCCCGCCAGGCGTCGAGATCCTCGCCGGGGTCTGCGTCGCTGACCCAATAGCCATACTTCTTCTTGTCGGGATGATTGACGATCCCCGCGATATGGCCCGACTGCGCCAGCACGAAACGGCCCTCGCCCTTCAACCTCGACAGGCCTTTGAACGAGGCCGTCCATGGCGCGATGTGGTCCTTCTCGCAGGCGACCACGTAGTGGGCGACCTTGATGTCGTCGAGGCCTATCTTGACGCCATCGATCTCGAACTGGCCGCGCGCGAAGACATTGTCGCGATAAAGCTGGGTCAGATACTCGTGCGCCATGCGCTCGGGCAGGCGGGTTGAGTCCTCGTTCCAGAACAGGAGGTCGAATTTAGGCCGCGCTTCGCCAAGGAGATAGGCCTTTACTGCGGGCCCATAAACGAGATCGTTCGGACGCAGGAAGCTGAACGTGCGCGCCATGATGCGCTGGTCGAGATAGCCCTTGCGCTGGGATTCAATCGCGATGCCCGAAATGAACCCTTCGTCGATGAAGGCCTTCAGCGGACCGGGGTCTTCGAAATCGGTGAGGGCCGTGAAAAAGGTGCACGACTTCGCCGGGTTGTCCTGCTTCGTCTTTGCGAGCCAGGCCTGGGTCAGCGCCAGCGTCGTGCCGCCGATGCAGTAGCCGACAACGTTGATGCCGTCCTTGCCGTGCAGCTCGTCGACCTTCTGCATCGCCGGGACGATGCCGTCACGAACATAAGTGTCCATGCCGGCGGTACGCAGATCTTCCCGCGGGTTCTTCCAGCTGACGATGTAGACGGCGAAGCCCTGCTCGGTGAGCCATTTCACAAGCGAGGACTTTGGCTGGAGGTCAAGGATGTAGAACTTGTTGATCCAGGGCGGCACGAGCAGCAACGGTCGGGCATAGACCTTGTCCGTCACGGGTTCGTAGCGGATCAGCTGGAATAGCGGCGTCTCGTGGATCACATGGCCCTTGGTCGTGGCGAGTGTCTCACCGACCTTGAACGCTTCGGGATCAGACAGCGTCACCAGCAGGTCGCCGCCATTGCGCTCGAGATCCTTGACCAGGTTTTCCAGCCCTTCAACGAGGGAGCGTCCGTTGGTCTCGACAGCCTTGCGGATGGCGACGGGGTTGGAGGCAAGGAAGTTCGCCGGGGAGAACATGTCCACCAGCTGATGCGTGAAGAAATGGATCTGCTCGGAGTGCTTCTCGTCCTCGCCCTCGGCCGCCGTGTCGGCGAGTGTTTCGAGATAGGCCGACATGATCTGGTACTGGCGTTTGAGGTAGTAGAAGAAGGGGTGCTTGCTCCACTCGTCGTCCGCGAAACGCGCATCGGGCGTCTCCGACTCCGCCTGCGGCATGCGCTGGGCGCCAGAAAGCATCGCCTGGGTCAGCTCGGCATAGAGCGCCGTCGTGTTCTGCCAGAACTGCAGCTGGGTGCTGAACGTCTTCATCGGGTTGGTCATCCAGCTCTGCATCTGCCCGGCGGCGGCGCGGAGCAGGAGCGGCTGGCCCGGGCCCTCGACGCCGGGATTACGGACCTCGCGCCTGGACAGGGCGACAAAGAGTCGTTGCAGCAGGAAATTGATCCGCTGGAAGTTCTGGCCAAGCTCGAACGCGCCGAGGGAGCCCGTCTGGTCGTTCATGGTGTGCCCGAAATCTTTCCTGTTCGATTGGTAACACTGGGCAGACCCCGGTCAAACGCCCAGCATCGCTGCCCGCGTGCGGCCCTGTGGCAAGTTTCGCCGCCCTGCGGCAAATCCGGGCTTCTTGATTTGAAAAGAGCCGTGTAGAGCCATCCAGAATTGCTGCACCTGCTAACGTGTATTCGTCGGAACGGAGACGTCTTCGCCCATGCAGCTTGGCTCGCTTGCGCCCTGGATCAAGCGCGAGACGCCCCTCTGGGAGGGGGAGCATTTTGTCGTGTCCGCCTCCGGCGCCGGGCGGGACGTGGTTTTTGTCCACGGCCTCGCCGCTTCGCCGGAATGCTGGGATGAGGCGACGCGTCTGGTTTCTGGCGTGCGGGCGCACACGATCCACATGCGGGGTTTTGGCGGGCTCGCGCCGAGCGGTTTCCGCAGCCCGATGAATTTTCTGAAGCCCATGGCTGACGCGCTCGCCGGATACATCCGCACGCTTCGGGTCGGGCCGGTTCCAGTCGTGGGACATTCCATGGGCGGCCTCGCCTCGCTGATGTTGGCGCGCGACCATGCCGATGTCGTGGACCGGACGATGGTGGTCGACGTGCCGGCCTTCTTCTCGGTTCTGATCACGCCGTTTGCAAACGCGACGTCGATGGCCCCGTTGGCGCAGCACTCGCGACGGACCTATGCCGAAAAATCGCGGGCCCAGCATCAGGACGACATCCGCCGGGCCAGTGCAAAGCTGGTGACCGGGCAGGACCAGCTTGAGCGTGTTGTCCGCTGGGGCCTGGCCTCCGATCGGGCGACGACCGCAGACGTGATGGCCGAGGTGATGGTGACCGACCTGCGTGGGGATCTCCGGCGCATCCAGTCGCCAGTGGATGTGGTCTATGCCTGGGACAAGGTGAGCCCTGCGTCGAAGATGGGGCTCGACCAGGTCTACGCCGCGGCCTATTCCGGCCTGGCGCAGGGTCGGCTTCATCGCATCGACGATGCGCGTCACTATGTGATGCTGGACCAGCCGGATGCATTCTATGGCGCCGTCAATGGCTGGCTGGCGCGGTAAGGGCTCAGCATGACACGCCGGAACGAGGACATGAGAGAACCCGAGATGATTGAGCTGCGGCGCTATCCCAGCCGGAAGCTCTACAACAAGAATGCCTCGAGCTATGTGCGCCTTCCGGAAGTGGCCGAGATGGTTCGCAAGGGCGCCAATATCCGGGTGGAGGATACCGAGACGGGCGAGGACGTGACGCGCCAGGTCCTGCTGCAGATCATCATGGAACAGGAGGGGCAGGCTTCGGGAGCGGTCCTTTCGGCTGACCTGATGATGGACATGATCCGGCTACATCAGTCGAAGGCCTCCGAAATCATGACCGGGCTGTTTGAGCAGTCCGTCGCCTTCATCCGGGCCCAGCAAGAGCAGCTGGCAAACCAGATGACCGGAGCGATGTCCGGCGCCATGCCCCAGCCCTGGAACGTCTTCGATCCGGGCGCCATGCAGGCAATGCAGGGCGAGTTCCAGAAAAGGCTCGCCACTTTCTGGGGCGGGACAATGCCGGGCATGCCCACCCCGGCTGCGAAGAAGGCCGAGGCGCCGGCGGCCGCTGACGCAGACGAACTCAGGGCGCTGCGCGCCAGGCTCGAAGAGCTCGAGCGGCGGACGGCGAAATAGATCAGTTCCTGATGCGCTCGTCGCGTTTGGCTTGCTTCAGCAGGTCATCGAGTTTCATCGGCGGTTGCTTCCACTTCTTCTCGGCGAAGAGCGGCGCCTGGTCGGCGTAGTGCGGCGAGGCGGCATCCAGCGTCGCCGAACCGTACTGGTGGATCGTGTCGATCCTGTAGGAGCCGTCGGGCGCCCAGTCGGCGATGGCGACATAGGTGTCGCCGGCGCGGCCGGAGCGGAATTTCTGGGTTGCAAGATCTCCTGCAGCGTACATCGCCCGCAGCGTGTCGGGCCCGCCATCGGTCGGCCATGACTTGCCGCCGCGCGCGACGCGGCTCACCTCGCTCCACTTCGGGTCGATGCGGCCAGTCGCTGCCTTGAGCTGGGCGGCCGTGGCCTTGAGTGCGGCGAGCGCCTTTGCACGATCGTATGTGTCGTGCATCTGACTGCCCATCGCGGCCTGGCCGGTGAAAATGGAAAGTGCAGCGCCGCGATTGTCCATGTCGGCAGCGCCGTTCCAGGCCAGGACCACGTCAAGCGCCGCCCTGAGGTCTGCGTCATTGCCGGGATCGACGCTTCTGAAGTCGGCCTGCATCTTCATGACATTGCTGCCGGCTGAGTAGTTGTGGTCCATCTTGTAGCTGATGAACTCCTCGCGGGTGATCGAGGTGTCCTTGCCATAGAGTTCCTGCGCACGAAGGCCGCGATTGGTGACCAGCGTGTCGAGTGCAAAATCCTTCGGGTAGTTGTCGGCTTTCGGATTGTCCTCCGGGCCCGAGACCAGGAGCGGCGAGTGGTTGGCGTTGACGATGTAGCCTGACTTGGGCCGGATCACCGCGGGGAGGGCTTCGACCGGCTCCCAGCCCTTCCACAGCGTCTCGGAAATGTCGCCCGGGAGAATCTTTGTGCGGTTCCAGCCTGGGACCCGCCTGGGCATGTGGGCGTTCCAGAAATAGGCGATGCCGCCCTTCGAGTCGGCAACGATGTAGTTCACCGACGGGATATCGTTGTACTTCACCTGGGCGGCGCGCCAGTCGTCGATCGTCTTCGCCATGTTCATGGCAAGGTACTGGTCGAGGTGTGCGAAGTCGCCCTTGCCGACGAAGGAGACGGCGTAGACGCCCTTGTCCATCACATAGACCGCGCCGTGTTCGGAGGTGTAGCCCGTGCGCTCGACCGGAACGAGCGCGCCATTGCGCAGGACGTTGTAGCGGATCGTCGTGCGTTCGAGGTCCTTCCACTGGCCATCCATGCGGTACCTGGTGGGGTTTTTCTCGTCGTCGACCACGAGCTTGAACGTGTCATAGAGGTCCGGTTTGTTGACGGTAGCGGCCCAGCCGATGTTGGGGCCGGCGCCGGTGAGCAGGATCGGCGTGCCGGGGAAGAGGCCGCCCACGAGATCGATCCCTTCCTCTGACTTGAGCCGCGCTTCGTACCAGGCGACGCGGCCTTCATAGGGCTGGTGCGAATTGGCGGCGAGGCGCGTGTGGCCGTCGGCCGAGCGCGAGGGCGCGACGGCGAGACCGTTGGAGCCGAGCTCGATGTCGTCGGAGATGTCGAGATAAGCCTGGCGCGTCGACTTCGTGGACATCTCCATGTTGGCGCGGCCCGAGAGAAGCGCATCGACCTCCGCCTCAAGGCCATAGAAGGAGAGCGGGCGGTTGACGAAGCCGGAGATGATATCGCGGCCGGTGACCGGCATGGTGCGGGCGCAGCCGCTCGCCGGATTCCGTTCGCACCAGAGATTGAGGCCGGCGGCGTAGCCTTCGGCGACGGCCTTGGCCTCGGGCGAGGTCTTCGTGTCATAGTCACGGTTGACGATCGCGGTCATGCCGAGGGCGAGGATGAAATCATCGGACTTGGCGCCGGCGTCGCCGACGATCTCCGACAGGGTGCCGCGGCTGGCGCGGATCACCTCCTCGATGTGCTTCCAGTCGTCTTGCGCATGGGCGTAGGCGAGACCGAAGGCGACGTCGGCATTGCGTTTGCCGTAGATGTGCGGAACGCCGAACGCGTCGCGGATGATGCGGGCGTCGTGGCCTGAGCGTGCCGGCTCGACTGTCGCGGCCGGCGCGCTCATGCAGCCTGCGAGCGTCAGGGCCGATGCGGCGAGCGCGAGCGTGCGAAGCGTCATGGGCGGTCTCCTGCTTTTCCAGGAAACCTAGAGGCGCGAGACCGCCAAGGCTAGTCAACCGGAGGCGACAAACGCGTGTTCGCGGTCCCGCAGCCAAGGCCTGCCGGTTGCGGCGGACGGCTTCGAGCCACACACGCGCGGCGATGGCGCATGGGGCGCGTGGAAAGCGGCACGCTTCCAGAGGCCACAACTACAGGCAGGGCCAGCCCGATCCGGCGCGTCAGAAGTCCTTCTCACCCACGCGCCTCAGAACATCTGCGGCGAACTCGGAGAGTGTGTCGTCGCGGGCGCCCATGATGACGATGAGGTCGCCAGGCTGGGCCATCTCGACGAGTTTGTCGCCGCAGGCCGCGCGGTCGGGCAGGGCGACGGCGGACTTGCCTTGCGCGGTGACGCCCTGTGCGATGACGGCCGAGCCCATCGAGCGGTCGACCGTGCCGCCGAAATAGGCGGGCTCGGGCATGATCAGCGTGTCCCTGGCGGCGAGGTCGCGGGCGAACATCTCGATCAGCTGGTCCTTCATCTGGCGGATGGGGCCATAGCCATGTGGCTGCCACATCACGAGCATACGGCCGGGGAAGGCGTGCAGCGTTGCGAGCGTGGCTGCGATCTTGTCCGGGTTGTGTCCGAAATCGTCGATGACGGTGATGTCCTTGGCCGTGCCAACGACTTCAAGGCGCCGGCGAATGCCGACGAAATTCATCAGGGCCATCGTCGCTTCGCGCAAGGATAGGCCGCAGGCCCGCGCCGCTGCGATGGCGGCGAGGCCATTGGAAAGGTTGTGGCGGCCGGGCGTCTGCAGGCAGATGCGCTGGCGTTCGCCCGTGGACTTCTCGGTGACGATGCAGGACTGGCCGTCGGGCTGTGTGACGAGATCGGAGATGCAGAAGTCGGCGTTCGCATCGACAAGCGAATAGGTGAGGGCGCCGGGGAGTTTCAGTGTCTCGTGGAGGTGGCGGGTTTCATCATTGTCGAGGTTGAAGATGGCGACCTCGGCCTTCGACACGAAGCCGGCGAACAGGCTGCGCAGTTCGTCCATCGACTTGTGGTCGAGGGCGATGTTGTTGAGGACGGCGATGGTGGGCTGGTAGAGCGCGATGGAGCCGTCGCTTTCGTCGACCTCGGAGACGAAGATGTCGCCCTCGCCGACAATGGCCGAGGCGAAAGGGAAATCTCCGGCGACGAAGTTCTTCATCACCGCGCCGTTCATGACCGTGGGGTCGCGGCGGGTGGCGTAGAGGATCCAGGCGATCATGCCGGTGGTGGTGGACTTGCCCGAGGTGCCGCCGACGGCGATCGAGACTTTCGCGGAGTTGACGAGCTGGGCCAGAAGCTGCGGACGCTTAACCTGCGGGCAGCCAAGCGCCTTGGCGGCGACGACATCCGGCACGGTGTCCTCGACGGCGGCGGAGGTGACGAGGAGCTGGTTGTTGCTTGTGACGCCCGAGCCGTCCTGCGGATGGAGGCGAATGCCGCGGGCGCGCAGGAAATCGAATTTGGGTGTGGTGCGGCCGGCGTCCAGCGAGCGATCCGAACCCGCAACGTCATGTCCGCGCGCCTTGACGATGAGCGCGAGCGGCAACATTCCGCTGCCGCCGATGCCGCAGAAGAAGTAGGGTCCCTGATGAGCAAGGGGCGTTCGTGAGTCGGGCATGCGGTTTTCCTGCATGAGCGGCATGTCTCAGCGAGGCGAGCATGGGGTCAAGTGAAAAGACGTTCCGCATCGGCGTCGTGGCGCCCGCCGGCGTGCTCGGCGACCATGGCCTGCTCGACCGGATAAGCGCGTTCGTGGCGGCCACTTATGAAGGCGCGGTGGACCTGCTGGTGCATCCGCAATGCCGGCTGGCGGATGGGCATTTTGCGGGCAGCGATGAGCATCGGCTGACGGCGCTGCTGGAGTATGGTGACCGGGAGGACATCGACGCGATCTGGTTCCTGCGCGGTGGCTATGGCGCCAACCGGATTGCGGAGGCTGCGGCAGGGCGGCTGGGGCCGGCGGCGCGGCACAAGAAGTGGCTCGGTTATTCCGACACGGGCTTCCTTCTCGCGGCGCTGCATCGTGCGGGGATCGGGCAGGTGGCGCACGGGCCGATGCCGGTCGATCTCGACCGGGCGGTGCGCGGGCGCGAGGCGGTGGCGCGGGCGCTGGCCTGGCTGGTGGAGGGGCATCCGGCGTCGCTGGAGGCAAGCGAGCGGGCTGAGACGCCGAAGCTGGCGTTCAACCTTACGGTGCTGAGCCAGTTGCTGGGTACGCCGCTGGAGCCGGACTTTGAGGGACGCGTGCTGATGATCGAGGATGTGGGGGATTATCTCTATCGCTACGACCGCTTCCTGTTTCATGTGACGTCGAATGCGAATGTTCGGCGCTGTGCGGGCATTCGCGAGGGCCGGCTGTCAGCGGATGAGAATCCGACGGCGGTGTTCCGTGTGCCGGACGGAGGCCTGGTGGCGGACTGGTGCAGGCGTGCAGGCATCCCCTATCTCGGCGCCTGCGATATCGGGCATGATGGGGACAACAAGGTCGTGGTGTTTGTCTGAGCGCTATTGCGCCACCCATCCGCCGTCGATCGAGAGCGCCGCGCCATTGATCTGGTTGGCGGCTTCTGTGGTGAGGAAGACGGCCATCGCGGCGACGTCGGAGACCTTCACGAACTCCTTGGTGGGCTGGGCGGCGAGGAGTACGTCGCGGATCACGGCTTCCTCCGAGATACCGCGGGCCTTGGCGGTGTCGGCGATCTGGTTCTCGACGAGGCCGGTTCGGACATAGCCGGGGCAGATGGCGTTGACGCGGATGCCGTGCTGCGCGCCTTCCAGCGCGGTCGATTTGGTGAAGCCAAGAATTCCGTGCTTGGCGGCGACATAGGCGCTCTTGAAGGGCGATGCGACGAGTGCGTGAGCGGAGGCGATGTTGATGATGCGGCCCCACTTGTTCGCCTTCATGTCGGGGAAGGCGAGGCGTGTGGTGTGGAAGGCCGACGAGAGGTTCAGCGCGATGATGAGGTTCCACTTCTCGACCGGGAAATCCTCGACGGGCGAGACGTGCTGAACACCGGCATTGTTGACCAGGATGCCGACGGGGCCGAGCTGTTGCTTAACCGTGGCGAACATGGCTTCGATCTGCTCAGGCTTCGTCATGTCGGTGCCGGAGTAGAGGCAGGTCACCTTGTGCTCGGTTTCGATCGAGGCGCGAAGCTTTTCTATGTCGGCAGGATCGCCGAAGCCGTTGAGGACGACGTTGTTTCCCGCTGCGGCGAGCGCGCGGGCGATGCCTTCGCCGATACCTGAGGTTGAGCCTGTGACCAGGGCGTTTCGGGGCATTGATTACTCCAGTCGGGAATCCAGCCTCAGAACCAGTGCTTCGAAGAAATCCGCCGCCATGGCAAGTGTTGCAGGTTCAACGCGGGCGATGGTGTCGTTGGGCGTGTGGATCAGGGAGAGGACTTCCGGAACCGTCGCCGGGTCGGGCTGGGATGTCGGCGGGTTGAGCATGAAGGCGCGGAGCTTTTCCGCTTCGGCTTTCGGCTGGTGGCCGAGCGAGACGGTGGGGGCGCCGGCGGCGGAGAAGGCGCGGTCATCGCTGGGCGGGTATTGCGGGAAGTCGAGGCAGGAGCGCTTCAGTTCGGCGCAGAGTTCCCGAACGGCCTCCGTGATGAAGTCGGACTGAGCGCCATTGTTGAGACCGTGCATCAGCGTGTCGCCATTGGCATTTATGTCGGCGTTGATAACGGCGGCAAGATTGTCGACGCCGTGGGCGGTGATGAAAGCGCGGGCGCCGAGGAGGCCGAGCTCCTCCTGGTCGGTGAGGAAGAGGGTGAGGCCATGCTTCGTACGGCCGGCGAGGCGACGCGTCGCCGCGATCATCGCGACCACGGAGGCGGCGTTATCGACCACGCCATCGACGAGCTTTCCCCCGTCGAGTTCGATCGCGTCATAGTGGGCGGTGAGGAGAATCTGTCTGGCGCCGGCCGGTCCGGTGCGGACGACGACGTTGCGGCCAGGCGTGGCGCGGCGGCCTGTAAATTCCTCGACCGTGTAGACGAGGCCTGCCGCATCAAGCTGCGCTTTCAGCATCTCGAAGCGCGCATCGTGCGTCGGCTGAGCGAAGGCGGCGACCTTGGCGAGGAGTTGCTGCGGCGTGGCGGACGGCGTCGGCCAGAGGGTGCAGCTTCCGGCCAGAAGTAGCAGAGCGGCCGCGACGACACGAAGCATGATGGAAAACCCCTTTGCGCGGTAGTGGCTCAGCCTGTGGCGTGTTGCAAGAGATTGCCCGGCAAAGTTGCGTCGTGAAGCTTGCGCGTGGCGTCGCAATCGGCTGGAAAGATCGCGGGCGGGGAATCGTCGGGCAGTGGCGGTAGCAGATCCGGGCGGCTTCATGAATTCCAGGCAGAAGACAATCATCCGCGTGTTGCAGCTGATCCTCTATCCGATCGCTGCGATCATGCTGATCGCCTTCGCCGTCGAGTTCTACGGCGTGCTGACCGGGCAGGCGGGGGTGGAGATCCTGACGGGGGCCGACCGTGCGCCACAGACCGACTGGGTGGCTGTCGTCATCGTGGGCTTGTTCTGGGTCGTCTTCCTGGCCCTGCTGATCGAGTTTCTCGCGCGGGAAATCCTGAGGCGGCATCCACGTGACTATCTGGGAACGCCGCTCGTCGAGATCGGCCGCGCAAACAGACCCTTGCACTTCCTCCTCGTCGGCGGCGTGGCGCCTTTTGTGGTTGGGCTCAACCTGATCCTTTTCCAGCCGGACGCGCTCGACATCGATCCGAGGCAGATATTGCTGCACGAGCTGATGGCGTTCTGGCTGTTCTATGGCATCGCACACTTCCTGCTCGTGGCCTTCCTGCTGCGAGCGATCCGCAACCGGCCATTCTTCGTGCTGACCGAGAAGGGCTTCCTCTACGAGCCGGGCGACATCTCGCCGGGGTTGATACGCTGGGGGGACGTCACCGAGATCAAGGAGGCAGAGCTTCTCACTGGCCAGTACTCTTTTACCGGCCCCACGACGCGGGCGACGCTGGTGGTTGGGCTCAAGAATCCGGAGGCTTACCGGCAACGCTACACGCCGCTCCTGGGCCTGTTGCAGCGACTGTCCACCAAGTTCGTCAGCTACCAGACGGAGGGCCCTGGCGACATTGTCATCGTCGCGGATGATCTTGGAGCGCGCTATGGCGAGATCAGGGACCTGATGCTGAGCCGGGCGAAGTTGCGGGCTGGACGCGCATAAACGCGGTCGGTGCGCGCCATGTACCTTCAGTCCTATATCGATTCTCGAAAATAATCTGCGGCTACGCCCTTGCAGACACAGGGGAAGGGGGCACGTATTGTGGTAATGCGCCGTGCATCCCCCGCGGCGCCAGGGACAGGGAGAATAACAAGATGGCGGGTAGCCCCACGGCGCTTCAGTATCTCGACAAGGCGGTCGGCAGCCTTCGCAAGCTTGGCCTCTTTCCCGAAACCAAGGGCGATCCTGCGCCCGTCGTCGCCCTGCTCAACCAGATCACCGAGCTGTCGCCGGACAAGGTGACGACGATTGCGCGCACGCTCGACCAGGCCTCGACGTTCAACGAGGTGGTGCGCGAGCACATCTCGGCGATCAAGGTGGGCGAGCGCTATGAGGTGATCACCACCGCGTTCAACTCGATCCGCGACGACGCCAAGGGTCTCGTGGAGCAGTATGCCGACGGCAAGATCTCCACGATGGAGCGGCTGGGCAATGTGTGGATGAAGATGACGCGCGGCGACATCGCCACGCGGTTCGACAAGATCAAGGACACCTATATTGAGGTCCAGAAGGACACCAAGACGCAGATCGAGAAGGAACACCTGATCCTCGAAGCGTACATGGATTTCCGCGGCGCGATGAAGCAGTCCGAAGTGCTGGCGCTGGAGGTTCTGAAGACGGCCGAAGGCAAGCTCGAGGAAGCCAAGGCGCGGATGACGGCGGCTTCGGCTGCTGTCTCCGCCTATACCGGCACGGAGCCGGCGGAACGTTCGAAGCTTGAGCTGGCGCGTGATGAGGAGTTGCGGCGGCTGCAGGCGGAGGAGAAGCGCTATCAGATATCCAAGGACCTCTCCGACAACCTGACGGTGGGCTACAACACATCCGAAGTCATCATGGCGCGGCTGGTGCAGACCACCAACGCCAAGGAGCGCATCTACGCGCAGTCCGTATCGTTCTTCGGCACCAATGAGGTCGTGCTGACGGCGCTGTCGGCGACGTTCACGGGCATGCACGGGCTGCATGAATCGACCCAGACCCTGGAGTCGATGAAGAAAGGTGTGGACCAGTCGCTCGAAGTGCTGGCCGAGATCGGCGGCAAGGTGCAGGAGGCGGCGCTCAAGGCGGGCTATGGCCCGACGATCTCGGCGGCGGCTGTAAAGAAGCTGGTCGACAGCGTGGTGAGCTATCAGGAACGCTCGATCGGCATCATTGCCGAGATGCGCAAGCTGGCGACGCAGAACTCGGCCGAGATCCGGGATGCTGTCGAGGACGGCAAGAAGCGCCTGGCGCAGCTCGTGGAGCAGGGCGCAGCGGCGGCGCTGATCGTCCGCACGTCATGATCGACGCGCGATGAGCGATACGTCTGTACCGGCGCGCGCCGCGACGACGGCAATCGTGCCGGATGAGCCGCGCAAGCTCGATGATGTGATGCTGGCGATGGATGTGGTGGACACGCTGCGCCATCGCACGCGCATCGTCGACATGGAGCTCAACGAGAGCGCGCGCGAGGAGCAGCTCGTCGCGCGGCTCAAGGAGATCTATGGCGCACAGGGTATCGAGGTTCCCGACCGGATTCTCAAGGACGGCGTGAAGGCGCTGGCCGAGCAGCGCTTCGTCTACAAGCCGCCCCCAGACACGTTTTCGGTGAGGCTGGCGAAGGCGTATGTCAGCCGCAGGAAATGGCTGCCGCAGACATTGACGGCGGTGGGCCTGCTGGCGGCGATCGGGGTCGGATTCCAGCTGCTGGTGTTCGGGCCGATGAATGCCGAGTGGCAGGCTATGCCGAACACGCTTTCTGCAGAACTCGCCGAGGGGCAGGCGCTGGCGACCGATCCGGTGGTCGATGCGCAGCTGGCGAGCCTGGCGGCAGAGGGGCAGCGTGCGGTGGCCAATGGCGATCGCGACGCGGCGCGCACGCAGCTGAAGACGATGCAAGCGATGAACGACCAGCTGGCGCAGGAATACGACATTCGGATCGTCTCGCGGCCCGACGAGGACACCGGCTTCTGGCGGCGCGCGAGCGACCAGCCGAATGCCATGAATTACTATCTCGTGGTGGAAGCAGTGGCGCCGGGTGGGCGCGTGCTGAACGTGCCAATCCGCAGCGTCGAAGATCAGACAACAGAAACCGTGAGCATGTGGGCGCAGCGCGTCGACAAGACAACGTTCGATCGCGTTGCGGCAGAGAAGGCCTCGAGCGGGATGGTGGTGAACGACATTCTCGGGCGCAAGGTGCGCGGTGAGCTCGAACCGCAGTTCGATACGCCCGTGCCGGGCGGGGCGATCACTGAATGGTAGACGATCTCGTTTCCGGGCGCGATGCGCTTCACAGGCTGGACGGGCTGACGGCGGGCGCGCGCGAAGAGTTTGACGCTGCGGCGCGCGGGGCGGAGTCGCATGCGCGGCGAAGGGCGGACATCGCGCGGCTGAAGGCCGAGGGCTATCGCGCGCTGGCGGCGATGCGGCTCGACGTGATCAAGGTTGAGGCGAGGGAATCGCTGTCTGCTGCGGAGAAGGAGGCGGCGCGGCTTCTGACGGAGCATGAGTCCTTCACGACGCGGATCGATGGCGAAGTTGCAGCGGCGGAAGCCAAGCTCAAGGACGCCGAGGCGATGCGGCGCGCGGGCGAGAGCGAGGTTGATTCGGCGCTGAACGCCTATGAGGCTCTGGTGACGGAGACCGAAACGTTGGTGCAGACCGATCCCGGCTACATTGCGTTGAAGCAGGCGTTTGAGGAGGCGCGGTCGGTCTCGGTTCGCGCCGAGCAGAAGCTCGAGCTGGCGAAGGCGGACCGGGACGAAAAGCGCAAGCCCTATGAGGCTGATCCGCTGTTCTCCTACCTGTGGCAGCGAAAGTTCCGTACGCCGGACTACAACAAGGGCGGGCTGTCGCGCGGTCTGGACAACTGGGTCGCGCGCCTGTGCGGTTATGACCAGGCGTATCTCAATTATGCGCGGTTGATCGAGCTGCCGGATCGTATCGCCGAGCACATGGCGAACATGCGGCTCGAGGAGGCCGAGGCGCAGGCGGCGATCGAGCGGTTCGAGGCGCAGGCGCTCGAGGCGCGTGGGGCGGGCAAACTCTCTGCGGAGCTGACAGCGGCGAAGGAGAGGTTGAAGGCGCTGGATATAGCGCTGAGCGAGGCGGAGGCGCGACATGCCGAATTGCGCCGTCAGCAGGAGCGCGCGGCAAGCGGCGATGCGGGGCCGCAGGAGCAGGCACGGCGCGTGCTGGAAGAGGGGCTCGCCAAGGCGAGTTTTCCCGATCTCAAGGTGCTGGCGGCAGAGACGACAACGACGGACGATGATCGCGTGGTCGAGGCGCTGATCAAGTTGCGCACCGAAGAGCTGCAGATGGAGGTGAACTGGCGTGGGGTCGAGGCTCTGCCGGCGCGTCGGCGTGCGGGAGCCGAGACGCTCGAGCAGGTCAGGCGGCGGTTCAAGGAGGCCGGGCTGGATAGCCCCTATGTGATGCTGCTGCGGCCTGCCTTCGAGGCGGCGCTGGAGGCCTATGGCAAGGGTCCGGCGCCAGATGGCGAAGCGCTGTGGCGTGCAATCAAGGCGACGGTGCGCCAGGCTCCGCGCAGCGACGACGACTATTTCGGCGGGCCGCGTCGGGGTCGCAATGTCGGCAGCACGGGCGAGGTGATTGCAGGCGTCATTCTCGGCGAGGTGATCAAGGCGGCGACGCGCGGCAGCCGCTGGGGCGGCGGCGGCTGGGGCGGCGGTGGATTCGGCGGCGGCTCGCGCGGCGGCGGCGGCTTCAAGACCGGCGGCCGGATGGGCGGTGGAGGTTTCAAGACGGGCGGTCGGTTTTAGGGCCGAGCTCTCGCCTAAAACTCCATCCTTCGCGCCCCATGCGCTACGCTCAGGGTCTTGCGCCCGGTCTCCTCGGTCCTGCGACCGCCGAGCGCTGGGACGAAGACGTATTCCGTGTCGATGCGATCCTTGCGGAGGTCGAGCGTGAAATAGCCGCGCTGGCTTGCGTCCATCCAGCGAAGCTGAGGGTTTGTGGAGACAAAGTCAGCGGCGAGACGGGCAGCGTCGCCATTGAAGCGGCGTTCGAAGCCGAAGGAGGAGACGCTCTGGCCGGCGAACTCGACGCCGATCGGGCCGCGCGCGTCGGCAAGATCGAACGCCCAGGCATTGTGGCTGTCTCCGGTCAGCGTGACGAGGTTTGCGCCGGCGCTGCGCGCCGCGTCGTAGAGGCGCTGGCGCGCGGCGGGGTAGCCATCCCACTTGTCGAGCGAATAGGGCAGGCCAGCGTCGAGCGCGGCCGTGCGGCGCTGGAGTTCGGCCATCAGCTCGGGCGGTGCGGCGCCCTTGAACCACGCTGTGTTGGGGCGCGGAAAGAGAAGCGCGCCCATGATGACCTGCTGGATCAGCACCTGCCATGTCTGGCCGGAGGCGACCGACGTGCGCAGGCCTCTGGCGAGCCAGGCTTCCTGGTCGGCATCCATCATCGCGCGCGCGGGATCGGCGAGGGGGCCGGCGCCGAAGGCGTCGAGCGCCTGCCGGCTCGCGCCTTTGGCGAAGATGGCCTCGAGCTGGTCGTCGAGCTGGAGCGAGCGGCCGAGCAGGCGGGTCTCGAGACGGAAAAGCGTGGCGAGTTTGCCGATGCGGTGGCTACCATACCAGTCGCCGCGCACGGGCATCCATTCGCGCCAGACGCGCAAGGCGGCGGCGCGGCGGACAGACCAAGGGCCCTCGGTGGCGGGATCGTGCGCGCTGGCGCCGTCGCGCCAGCTGTTGTTGGCCGTCTCGTGATCGTCCCACACTGCGATCATCGGCAGACGCCGGTGGAGTTCGGCCAGATCGGGGTCGAGCCGGTAGGAGGCGTAGCGCTGACGATAGTCGGCGCGTGCGACGATCTCAGGCAGCGGGGCGAGGCGGCGCTGAGCCGCGAGGCCGGGCTGGGCGTCGGCGCGGGTGAGGGGAGATTCGTAGATGTAGTCGCCGGTGTGGATAGCAAGGTCGATGTCGTCACGCGCCGCGGCGTGGGCGTAGGCGTTAAACCAGCCCGACGTGCCGTTGGCGCAGGAGAAGACCGCTATGCGGAAGTTCTCGACCTCGCCATCGGGCAGCGTGCGTGTGCGGCCGGTGTCAGAGACGGCGCCATCGGGCGCAACAAAGCGATAGTGATACCAGCGGCCTGGAGCGAGGCCTTCTGCCAGCACGCTGGCGCAGTTACCTGCGGCGGGCGAGGCTTCGGTTTCGCCGGTGATGACGATGCGCTGGAAGGACGGATCGTCGGCAATCTCGATGCGCAGGCGCACGGCGTTCGGGGCAAGATAGCGCGCCCACAGAACGACGCTGGTCTGCGAGGGTTCGCCGGATGCGACGCCATGGGTAAAGCCGCGGGTCGGCTGGGCAATAGCGCGCCCGGGCAGGCTATGGGCGAGCAGGCCTGCAGCGCCTGCGGACAGCAGGTGGCGGCGGTTGACGGCGAAGGTCATGAGCGACTCCAGCGTCCGGCAATCCTGGAGAGGCTGCATGACGTTTTGGAGTCGGTCACGATCTGGTCACGCCGGCGGGCGGAGGTAGTCGCGCTTGCCGAGCTGGACGCCGTTGTGACGGAGGATGTTGTAGGCCGTCGAGGCGTGGAAATAGAGGTTCGGGAAGACGAAGGACTGCAGGTAGGCCACGCAGGTCATGGGCATTTCCTGACCGCCGCCGACCGGGATGTTGACGATGGTCGTGCAGCGATCGTCCATCGCCTTGGCCGAGGCAGCCTGGACATAGGCGTTGGCCTTCTGCGTGCGGTCGATCAACTGCGCGAAGGATGTCTCGGTGTCGGGGAAGGAGGGCAGGTCCGTGCCAGCGAGACGGGCGGCGCCGCGCGCCAGCGTGTCGGTCGCGATCTGGACCTGGCGGGACAGCGGGAACATGTCGGGGAAGAGGCGGTAGTTGAGCAGGACCTCCTCGGGGATCTTGAGCGTCGCGGCGTGGTCTGCGCCCTTCTTCAGGATTGCGCCGAGAGAGCCCAGCGTTTGCGCGCTGGCATCCTTGATCAGGGTGGAGATCAGAACAGTCATGGTGGCCCTCGTCCTGCGTGGTGGGCTCTCATAGCGCGCTCACCGGGAGGTTGCACCGGGAAAATTCGATAGATGCGCCCTTGCCGCGATCAAATCCGGCGCCTAACGACGGGGCGGAGGGGCGACTGTCTTGAAGCTGAGGCTGAGAGTTCTCGCATGGAGCCATGTCGCCATTGGCGGACTTGGCCTCGGCGCGTTCCTGATCCTGGCGGCTGCTGCAGCGGGCGAACCGGCCTACGCTGATGAGTTTGCCTGGATGGGCGGCCTCACCGGTGTGCTGAGTCTCCTCTACTTCGCACCAATGCTGGCCGGCGGAATTGGGTTGCTGACCGGCAAGCCGTGGGCGCGGGCGCTGTTGTGGAGCGAGGCTGCAGCGCTTGCGCTGCTGATCCCGGTCGGCACCGTACTGGCGGGTTTCAGCCTGTGGGCGCTGCTTACGACCGCGGACTTGTCCGGGGACGGCGGCATGGCGCTAATCGAGCAGCGCGTGAAGCGAATGCTGCATGCTCTGGTTCTGATCCTGATCGGACTCTTCATTCTGGGCGTGATCATCGGCGCCGGGTGGGTGTTTCGCGATGTGATCGATCCGCCGAGTCGGCAGATTCTGACGCCGTTGCCGAGCGGCGTGCCAGGTCGCTTGCCGGAGCAGCCAGACTTCAGGATGCCGGAGTTACCGGACGCACCGGAACGGTGACGTTGCAGAGGCCGATGCGCCCGACGGGCTGCTTGTAGAAATCGTCCTTGCGCCAGCGCCGCGAGTTCACCAGCGTCGCGAAGGAGGCGCTGTCGGTGCGCATGACTTCGAGGTTCGTGCGCTGCGCCGGAGGCAGGTCCGCCGCTACCTTGATGTCGGCATAACGACGGTACTCGGCCGGCGTTCTGTAGAAGCCTGCGTCACCGGTGCCGCGGGGAAAGGCGGACATGATCTCCATGCCCTGAACGACCCGGCCGAGCATGGTGAGCTGGCGGTCGAGATTGCGTGGACTGTGGCCGATGATGACGTAAAGCTCTGTGCCGCCGCCGGAGTTCTCGTCATTCTCGCGGCCGACGCCAACCATGCCGTAGCAGTGCGTGAGCCAGACGCTGGTCGCATCGCGCGCAGCGGTCATGCCGTTGATCCAGCCGACTTCGGCGGCATAGGTGTCTGGATCGGGTAGCGTAACGAAATCCGCAACCGCGGCGCGTGGCAGCGTGAATTCGGCGTTGAGCTTCTCGACACCGATCTTTGGCGGGCGGGGCGGATCGAGCGCCTGGGCCCACTGGGTGACAAAATTGTCCTGCACGCGGGTGACGGCGCCGCCGACGAAATAGCCTTCGCGCGAGAGCGCTTTCACATTAGCGACGTGGTTGGGCGCGAACTGCGGCGCCATTTCGATGACGACGCGTCCCTCAGGGAAGTCCATGTAGAGTGTGGTCTCGGGGTCAAGGGCGCGCCATTCTTCCGGCTTGGAGGCGGCCACGACCTCTGCCGGAGATGGGGTGTTGCCGGCAGGAGGCGGCGGGATAGCGCTGGCGGACAATCCGGGAGGCGACTGGCAGGCGGCAAGGCTCAGCGCAGCAAGAGCGATCAGGCGTTTCATCGTCCCTCCACAGTCTTGGCGGGAGATTGCGACGACGCACGCCCAAGCTCAATCGGAAAACGAAAACGCCGCCCCCGCCTGGGCCGTGTCCGGCCCTCGCAGAGAACGCTGAATGTCGCCTGGCTGCGAAATTCGCCGCCTTCCCGGTCGGCGCGAACGGCGGTGCAGTCGATATTGAGGTATCGGCCATCGTTCTGATCACAGACAAGGTCGGAGCAGGACGCGACCTGCCTGCCGCCCACGCAGCAGCCGCCCCGTTCCCGGCGGGCCACATGGTAGCTGACGGTTGCGCGGAGGAGCCTGCAGATGAGTGCGCCTTCGAGGTCATTGGGCGACAGCGCTGCGCCTGCAGTGACGCCCACAGGGCATTGCCTCGCGATGGGTCCGAGGTGTCCAACGATGGGCAGACTCGGCCTTGTCAGGATCCCCGGCGCAGCTGTTTTCGGTTAGCATCGCGCGGGCATCCGTCATGCGCGTCGCCAGCGAAGGTCGGACAGGGACAATGCCAGGCATCCGCGTTGGCGGCAGTGAGGTCGAGAATGCGGAGGGGCAAGGCCGCGCTGTCGGGCGAGCACCCGTCTGCGACTGCAATTTTGCAACGACCAGCGACGATGGGAGAAATGGTTCCTCAAGCGGGGGGTCGCCAGCGTCCACGGATGCGCCGCCGCGACCCGGCAGGCATCAACCAGTTACGAGGGGAACGAGGTGTCTTGAGGGGCAGCCAGTCGGGAATGCGTCGTTTTGCAAGCCAGTAGGGTTTCCATAGCGCCTGCCAGGCGCCCTGCGGACTCGAGCGGCAGGGCCGCGGCATCAGTCGCGGCGTGTGATAGGTCCGGAACCAGCGGGCGACCGCGAGCGCGACTTCGGGTGGCACGGCGCTGTTTCGGGGTCCGCTGACCTCCCCAAGCCGAACGATGCTGTCGCTCGAGAGCGAGAGCATTGCGACAGGCTCGCCACGTTTCTTGACCAGCCAGATGCGGCTGCGGTCGCAGGCGATATTGCCGGCGTACGAACGGGAGCAGTTCTTCAGGGCAGATGCCGCAGCGACCAGATCTTCTGCGGTGTCCACAGGTTCGAATGCAAAGTCATCGACCGTAGCGGACCTCGCCCAAACATCGCGGCGCGCTTCGGCGCTCAAGAAGGCGTGGCTCTCAACATCGGCCATCCAGGCGTCCAGGGCGTCACGGGCGTTGGCACAGGACATGTCGGGCGTCCAGCGCGTCCTCATGATCCGTCCGGCCCAGGTATCCGGCCGCCTGCTGTACCAGGCCCAGACGGCCAGGCGTGGGAGCTGGGAGATAAGCCTTTTCATCTGGGGGTGCTCGAAGTGCCTTGCGCACCAGATGGCCAGGTCTTCGTGTCCCCAGTGGCCTGCGAAGGCTATCACCTGCAGCCACAGTGCGGCTCTCCGGCGTTTGGCGGGGAGATGGTTCGCGATCTGCCGACGGAACTCGAAACTGTCGGGCAGCTTGGTGAGCGGCATGTCGAAGGCAAGCGGATGAAGTTTGCGCATCCACATCGGCACGCGCGCGGATGCAGCAAGCTGGGCCAGAGGCTCACCTGCGATGGCGCGCGCGATGACGGGTTCAACCTCGAATCCGCGACGCGGGACGGCCATTGAGAACAGCAGGGCCGGGAAGCTGATGGCAAGATCTGCCAGCCGTGGATGGCGGCTGGCAATTCGAGAGATGGCGGCGCGGTGAGGCTCCGCAAAACGCGAGATGGCCTGTGCTGTGCGGTTGGCCGGCGCACATTTGCCGTCGCGCGCAGGGGATAATGCGGCGTTCATTGAATGATCTTGTGCTGGCGGACACGCAGGTCCGCACTGTCAGTTGCGTCTGGAAGGTGATGGATCCGCGCGCTTGCGCGGAAGGCGTCAAATGTCGCGCGAGGCGAGATGGAGGCGAATGGTGCAAGACATGTGCGCCTCCCTTGAAGCGGCTTCCATTGAGACGAGCGCCTTACACGCCGTGAACGAGGAAGACAAGCGGGGCGCGCCGATGATGAACGCCGCGCCCCAGCGCCATCACAGCACGTCCAGCATCTTCGCAACCAGCGGGTGACGGACGACGTCTGTTTGCGACAGGCGGACGACGCCAATGTCCCCGCCCATGGTCTCGATGCGGTCGGCTACGGTGTTGAGGCCCGAGAGTTCCGGGAGGAGATCCGATTGCGCCGGGTCGCCGGTGACGATCATCTTCGAGTTCCAGCCGAGGCGGGTGAGCAGCATTTTGAGCTGGGTGTAGGTGCAGTTCTGCGCCTCGTCGATGACGACAAAGGCGTTGTTCAGCGTGCGGCCGCGCATGAAACCGACCGAGGCGATCTCGATCTGGCCCTCGGCAATCATCGCCTTCACCTGCTTTGCCGACATGCGGTCCTGCAGCGCGTCGTAGAGCGGGCGGAGATAAGGGGCGAGCTTCTCCTCCATGTCGCCCGGGAGGAAGCCGATATTCTCGCCGGCGTCGACCGCGGGGCGGCAGAGCACGATGCGGCCGACCTTGCCAGCGCGCAGGGCTTCGACGGCCTTGGCGATGGCGAGATAGGTCTTGCCAGTGCCTGCAGGGCCGAGCGCGAGCACGAGGTTGGCGCGGTCGATCGCTTCCATTAGGCGCGCCTGGCCTTCGGTCTTGGGTGTCACATTCTTGACATAGGCCTGATCGCGCTGTGGTTCACGCTGCTGGTGCTGGTCGTGTGCGGCATGGGCGCGCCTGCGCTTCTTCGGGTGGCGTTCATCCTCCGCGATCGGGTCCCAGCCGCCTTCGATGACACTGAGCTGAACGCCGCCGGCATCACGATCGCGGCGAGCCTGGAAGTCGGCGCGGACGCGGCGAACGGCTGAACGCTTACCCATGGAGGCACTCCTCTTGCGGCAAGAAAACCCGCACCGTAGCTGGCGGTGCAGGCGGAAAAACGAAAACGCCGCGAGCCTCTGGGGCGCCGCGGCGTTTGAACGAGCCGGTTGAGACGAAAACGGATGGAAGCGGTGGCGGCCGCGTCGTGCGGCCTGCATCGTAGGCGGATGGTGCAACCGTGCGCGGTCGACTCAATCCAGTTCCCCGTATGCCGAAGCGACAGACCTGTCAGCGCGCCACTTCGAATCAGCTTCCCTAGGAGTAGACTAGTTCTGCGTTAACGGAACTATAAAGAGTGAGTTCCGCGCAGGATGGCCCAAGGCCGCTTTCTGCCCGGGAATGTTGCAGTCGGATGACACCGGCGCCGGGTTTCGAGTCGCCGGCGCCCAGGCAGGGAAGGAGCCGTCATGGCGATCTACGAGCTCGATGGCGAGAGGCCGCAGTGCGATCCGGAGAGCTGGGTGGCGGAGACCGCCGCCGTGATGGGGCGCGTGGTGCTGAAGAAGGGCGCCAGCGTCTGGTTTGGCGCAACGCTGCGCGGGGACAACGATCCCATTGTCATCGGCGAAAACTCCAACGTCCAGGACGGGTCGGTGCTGCATACGGATGTCGGCCAGCCGCTTGAGATCGGGCGCGACTGCACGATCGGCCACATGGTGATGCTGCATGGCTGCACGATCGGCGAGAACACGCTGATCGGGATCGGGTCGATCATCCTCAATGGCGCGAAGATCGGGAAGAACTGTCTGATCGGCGCCAACACGCTGATCACCGAAGGCAAGGTCATACCGGACGGAGCGATGGTGATGGGCGCGCCGGGAAAGGTGGTACGAGAGCTTTCGCCCGAGCAGATCCAGATGATTACCGGTTCTGCGCATCACTACGCGGAAAACTGGAAGCGCTATGCACGCGGGCTGAGGAAGATCGGCTAGAGTCCATACTCGCTCTTGAACGCCTCGAGGGGCGCTCGCGTGGTGAGGACCTGAAAGGGAAAGCTCAGCCAGGGCTGTATCGCGTCGAGTGTTTCGAGATTGCGGAAGAATGCATCGGCGACAGCCGGCTTCACATGTCCGCGGAAATCGAGGAACTGACCCCAGGTGGAGAGGCCGTGCATGGGGCGCGGACCAAGCAGGGGCGTGCGCGAACCTATGTAGGCCTGGGGGAAGAGTCGGCGATAGGCTTCGGTATTGTAGAGCCAGGACTGGCCGACGACGCTGCGTGCATCTGGCCAGCGGCTTGCGACGAAGGCGAACATCTCCGAAAGCTCGGCGCGGCGCTGCGGGATGTGCGAGGCATGCAGCGGGCCGACGGCCTCGCGGTTGAGGCGATTGCGGAAATGGATGCGCACCTCGCCCTCGGCATTCGGCGCCTCGCAGGCGAAATGATTGCCGAACGGGAAGCGGTCTGGCGGCCAGGGATCGGGCGGGCGCTGCGTGTAGGCAGTCACGATCGTATCGAGGCGCGTGGCCGGGTCGGCGAGTGCTGCATCGACCAACGCCAGGAAGGCGGGGTTCGGATCCTGTTTTGCAAGGTTGCCGTACGCGAAGAGGCGGTGAAGGTTTGTGTGGAACGTGACCGCTTCTGCCAGCGGCAGGCCGCTCCTGGCCGACAGTGCGTCTGCATAGCGCAGCTGCAGGCCGAAGAAGGCGCGCGCGGTCTCTGCGACGTCCGTGCCGTTTGCCTGTGTCACCGAATCTGAACCCGTCCTTGAGCGCGCCATCCTAGCGCGCTGCGCGGCATCGCCTATATGTCGCGGATGGCCAAGCTTTCCGTTCTCGATCTGGCGCCGATTGTCGAGGGGTCAACCGCGCGGCAGGCGCTCGACAACAGCCTGGACCTGGCGCGGCATGCCGAGAAGCTGGGCTATAACCGTTTCTGGCTGGCCGAGCATCACAACATGCCCGGGATTGCGAGCGCAGCAACCGCCGTGGTCATAGCGCATGTGGCGGCGGGCACGTCGCGGATACGCGTGGGCGCCGGCGGCATCATGCTGCCCAACCACGCGCCGCTGATGGTGGCGGAGGCCTTCGGCACGCTCGCGGAGCTGCATCCGGGGCGGATCGATCTCGGGCTCGGCCGCGCGCCGGGGACGGACCAGGCGACGATGCGCGCACTCCGTCGTTACATCGGCGGTGCAGAGACGTTTCCGCAGGACGTGGTTGAGCTGATGGGCTGGTTTGAGCCGCCTGTGCCTGGCCAGACGGTGCGGGCGGTGCCGGGGGCGGGTACAGATGTCGAGATGTGGATCCTGGGTTCATCGCTCTTCGGCGCCCAGCTGGCGGCGCATCTGGGGCTGCCCTACGCGTTCGCTTCGCACTTTGCGCCCGGCGACATGATGGACGCGATCCAGATCTATCGTGAGAGCTTTCGGCCCTCGCCGCGTTTGCACGCGCCGTACGTTATGCTGGGGCTCAACGTGATTGCGGCTGAGACGGACGGTGAGGCGAAACTCCTGTTCACCTCGATCCAGCAAGCGTTCGCCAATCTGCGCATGGGGCGGCCGGGCAAAATGCCGCCGCCAAAGGCTGACCTGCAGCTCGATCCGCTGGTGGAGCAGGGCATCCTGCATGCGCTGTCCTGCTCTGTCGTCGGTGGCCCGGAGACAGTGAGGCGCGGCATCGCGGAGTTCATTGCGCGCACCGGCGCGGACGAGCTGATGGTCACCGGGTCAGTGTGGGATCACAAGCTCCGGCTGCGCAGCTTCGAGATCGCAGCTCAGGCGATGGGGTAGCGCAGGCGCGAGCTCACGGGACTATCCGTGTGACTTGCGCTTTCCGTGAGGCTTGCCGCGGAAGGGTTTGCCCCCGGGCTTGCCCGAGCGCGCGAATGGCTTGTCGCCGCCGAAGGATTTTCCAAAAGGCTTGTCGCTGCGCGGCTTGAAGGACTTGGCGACTTTGGGGCCGCGCGGCTTGAAGCCCTCGGAACGATCGCTTTCGCCGGCCCGGCGCTCGGCGTGACGGGCCTCGGCGTGTTTCTTCGCGGGGCGAACAAGCGGCGCATCGGAATCAGGCGTCCACTTGTGGGGCTTCTCTGGCGCAACCGGCGCCAGTTGGCCGGCGGCGCGTGCTGCGTCACGGCGCTGCTTGCGGTTGAGACCGCTGGGGTGGGGCGGCGGCGGTCCATCAGACGTGGGCGCCTGGGGCACAAGTGACGCCATAACCGGATCGGCGGCCATCATGGCGCGCTCGTTCTCGCGTTGCTGATGCCGCACGGCGCGCGCTTCATCGCGGCCGGAGCGCTTGAAGTCTCGACGTGGCGGACGCTCGCCCTGTTCCCGCTTCTCGCGCGGCGCACGGTCGGCGCGGACGCCGTCGTCGCGGCGGGCGCGGGCGGGATGGACGCTGTCACTTGCAGTGGGAGGCGAGGTCGGTTCGATCCGGATCTGGTTCTCGCTGGTGTCGCGCACGGCAATCGCGAAGGCCTCGGCGGCGTGGCCGACGATCTCGAACTTCGTCTCGTCCTCGAAGATGCGGATTGGACCGACCTCTGCGCGCGTGATGTGGCCGACGCGGCAGATCAGGGGAAGAATCCATTTCGGGTCGGCATTGCGGCGGCGGCCGACATTGAGGCGGAACCAGACACCATCGCCCTCGGAGGCTGCAAAGCCGCGTCCGGCGCGGCCAAGCTGGGCGGGCCGCTCGCCAGTCTGCCGTTCGAGCGTTTGCGCGTTGCGCATGCGGCCGTCGTCGGAGACGTCCTCCGGCTCAGGTAACTCATTGCGCAGGAGGCCGATGAGGGCGGCGGCGAGCTGCTCGGCCGGGACCGTCTCGGCCAGTTGTCTCGCGACGGACTGGTCTTCTTCCGTAACGCTGGCGCCGAGCGCCGGGTGCGAAAGCAGGCGCTGGCGGTCCTGCGCACGAATCTCCGCTGCTGTCGGCGGTCCGCTCCAGGTCGCCTCGATATTGGCAGAGGCAAGCACCTGTTCGGTGCGTCGGCGCCTGGTGTGCGTGACCAGAAGGACAGACGTGCCTTTCCTGCCTGCCCGGCCGGTGCGGCCGGAGCGATGCAGGAGGGTTGCCTTGTTGGTCGGCAGATCGGCATGGATGACGAGTCCGAGATCAGGCAGATCCAGGCCGCGGGCGGCAACATCTGTGGCCACGCAGACCTTGGCGTGGCCGTCGCGCAGGGCCTGCAGCGCGTCATTGCGTTCGCGCTGGCCCATCTCGCCCGAGAGACCAACGGCATGGAAGCCGCGCTCGCGCAGGGCAGCGTGCAGATGGCGAACAGCCTCGCGCGTGGCGCAGAAGACGAGCGCGCGACCGGCTTCGAAATAGCGCAGCACGTTCACGACGGCGCGCTCCGTATCGCCGGGTGAGACCCGCATGGCGCGGTAATCGATGTCGCCATGGGGTTCGGTGGCGCTTGTCGTATCGATGCGGATGGCGTCGCGCTGGTAATTCTTCGCGAGCATGGCGATGCCGCGCGCGATAGTGGCTGAGAACAGGAGCGTTCGGCGTGTTTCCGCGTTCGTTGCATCAAGAAGCGTTTCGAGTTCCTCGCGGAAGCCGAGGTCGAGCATCTCGTCGGCTTCATCGAGCACAGCGACCTGCAGTGCCGAAAGATCGAGAAAGCCGCGGGTGAGATGGTCGCACAGGCGGCCGGGCGTGCCGATGACGATATGGGCGCCGCGTGAAAGCTGCTGTTGCTCGGCGCGGACGCTCATGCCGCCGACGCACTGGGCGATGCGGGCGCCCGTGTCGGCGTAGAGCCATTCGAACTCGCGGCTGATCTGCATCGCAAGTTCGCGGGTCGGCGCGATGATGAGGGCGCGGGGACGATTGACGTCATCGAAACGCTCGGCGGCGCCGAGCAGCGTCGAGGCGATCGCCAGGCCGAAGGCGACCGTCTTGCCCGAGCCGGTCTGGGCCGAGACCAGCATGTCTGCGTTGGGGCGGCCCGGGTTCTGGTCGGCTTCGACGACGGCAAGCTGGACGGGCGTGGGCTCGGCATAGCCGCGCGCGGCGAGGGCGCGGTCGAGCGCGGGATGGACGGTCGGGAAAGGCATTGGGGTCGTTTTCAATCGGGCGGGCCGTCCCTTCCGGCATTGGCCGGGTGCGGGAAGCAGGTCGCAGGGAGGCCGGGTCTGGCGCGCGTGCCATACAGCAAATGCGCAAAAATGCCACCCCGGAAACCGCAGCCCGGGCAGGGCGCGTCAGACTACCGCGCCGAAGAGCATGCCGATCCCGGCGGTAACCAACATTGCCGCAGCCCCCCAGAAGACAACGCGGATGACTGGCCTCCACACAATTGCGCCGCCCGCATGTGCTCCCAGATAGCCGAGCAGCGCCAGGAAGAGGATTGAAGCGATGCCCACGGTGATCTCGAGGCCGTTGGCCGGCGCCACAAGAAGAGCCAGCAGGGGCAGCGCCGCGCCGAGCGCAAAGGTCAAGGCCGATGTGAGGGCCGCCTGTACTGGCCGGGCCGTGGTGAAGTCCGAAATGCCCAGCTCGTCGCGAGCATGCGCCTTGAGCGCATCCTTCGCCGTCAGCTGTTCGGCAACCTGTCCGGCCAGAAGGCGATCAAGCCCGCGCTCGATGTAGATTTGCGTCAGTTCGAGCTTTTCCAACTCCGGGCTTTCGACCAGTTCGCGCCTTTCCTTGGCGATGTCAGCCTTCTCGGTATCGGACTGCGAACTGACGGAGACGTATTCCCCCGCCGCCATCGACATCGCGCCTGCGACCAATCCGGCCGCGCCGGCGACCAGGATGGCGGCGCGATCTGTCCCTGCCGCCGCAACCCCGATAATGAGGCTGGCGGTCGAGACAATCCCGTCATTGGCGCCGAGAACCGCTGCACGCAGCCAGCCGACTCGTGAAACGGCGTGGCGTTCGATGTGGCTCTTGTTGCGGGACATTCTTGATCTCTTGCTGACGATGCATCATCAAGCTTGCCAGTCGCGATGTCGATGCGGCAGCCTCGTCAGGTGGACGGGGAGCGACGGATGAGACGCATTCTCTCTGGATTTCTGACGCTCGTCACGATCCTGCTCGTCGGATCGTGCGCGCTCAACGGGTATCCTGACCAGGCAGGTTCAGGGCCGTCGCGTCCCCCGCCCAACATTGTGCTGATGATGGTGGAGGACTTAAGCCCGCGCATCGGCGCATTCGGAGATGCGGTGGCGCGGACGCCCAACATCGATCGGCTGGCGCGGGAGGGCGTGCGCTACACGCATGTGTTT
>VFQT010001463.1_pt1 | contig 28272 bp, 17 predicted proteins | sample 3512381 | NCBI WGS metagenome assembly VFQT01 (sample SAMN10412376, study PRJNA504923) | tailings metagenome | isolation source: Relicate 2 Philex TSF3 active mining site | place: Philippines: Tuba, Benguet | collected 2017-08-29
CGAAGATCTCAATCAGGAATGGAAGCTGGGAGACGAGCGGCTGGAGCTTGAAGGCCGGAACGACCCCGTCCTGCGAGCCCTGGGGCGGCGTGTACTCGAGCGCGACGTTGCGCAGGTCGAGGGCGCGCTCCCCCACGTTGATGACGCGGATTGTGCGGAGCTGAGTGTCGCCAGGCCTCATCCCGGCATCGACGATTTCGAGGCGGGGCTCAGACGGTTGGGTCGCGAGGCGAGGGAGCTGGCCAGCGCAGATGCTGTCGCCTGGTGCGCAGCTGCCCGGGTCTTTCGAGGCGTCGTCAGAGCAGCCTCCGAGGAGAGCGAGACCGAAGGCGATCGCGAGCAGTCCCCTCGGCTCGAGTGTGTTTCGTGCAGGGGCACACCCGCCATTGGGGCGGCGAAGGGGCGTGGTCATGGTCGTGGCTCCTCGGCGTTGGCGGCTTTCGCTGCGGTCGGGGTCGGGCTGCGGTTGCTGTCTTCGTTGTCCCGTCCACCGAGCGTCGCGACAGAATGGTGCGTTCCCGACTATCGAATCAACCCGTTTTTGTCCACGGCGGGTTCGGGTATCCGAAAGCGCATCGAGCCGTAGAAGCCGACGCAACAACGCACATCGGGCCCTTGATTGGTGAGGCGTTCGGCGCGATAGGTGCTCCCCTCTTGCATTGCGCGAACGGGTGAGACATATTGCTTTCGGTTCCGGGGGTCCTCCGACGTTCTTGTCGCTGCGCTTGTCTCAGCCAGCCGCAACACACGTCGAGTCCTGTCTTACCTCTCTCATGAGGTGCCGGGAACGCCAGTCAGACCTGCCCCACGATGACGCGAGCACCCTGAGTTGCCGTCTGCGAGTCGCGGTGGTAGCTTCACACCTGTCAGCGCAAATCCAACACGAGCTCGGGCGAGCTCGAGTTGCAACCAGGGAGCACGGGAGAAAACGATGTCCTACTTCGACGAAGCCATCAAGAAAGCGTTTCCGCCGCCGCCTCCTCCCACGCCTTACACCTGGCCCGTCTTCTCCCGCGAGGTCCACATCACCAAGCTCGAGCGTACCGAGATCCAGCCTGCCGGACCAGGCAAGCGGATCCCGATCCCAGTGCGCGTCGTGACCGTGAAGGGTCTCATCACGACCTACCGGTTTCGGCCGGCACCCTGGACGAGGATCGGGCCGATTCGCCTCGCGAAGCCGCGCCAGACCGTCCTCCCGCACAACACAAAGGCGACCCCGGGCGTCTCGCCGCACAAGCCGAGCAAGGGACGTCGCGAGTTCGATCCGTATGGCGACTTCAACTTCCACATCACCATCGGCGACCTCGGTCCCATGGCCTTCCAGAAGTTCGAGGGGGTCAGCGTCGAGATCGACGAAATCGAGTACAAAGACAGCCTCGACACTCATCCGCACAAGCGCCCGGGCATCCACCGCTTCGGCAACCTCAAGTTCTCGAAGGGCGTCATCGCGAATAAGAAGCTCTGGAACTGGATTCACTCAGTGATGGCGGGCGACGTCAAGCGGATGAATGGATCGATCCATATCCTGAACGACGACAAGGACACGAAGAAGCCCGAGATCACCTACAACTTCTACCAAGCCTGGCCATGCAAGTGGAACGGCTTGAAGGTCGACGGCAAGGGGCAGGGCGCTCTCATCGAGGACCTCGAGCTGTCCGTCGACTACGTCGCGCGCGCTAAATAACTCAGGGTTCGGACCAAAACTCTCGAGGCCACCGGTTCCCCAAGAACAGGTGGCCTTCGTCGTTTCAGAGGAAGGACATCGGGTCGATATCGAGACCGATCTGAAGACCAGAGGGTAAGCGACCGCTCCAGTGCTCCCGGGTCATCTCGAGCACCCTCCGGAGCGCCTTGCGATCGGTCCCCCGGACGAGGATCTGGAAGCGCCACATCTCCTTCACCCGCTCGATCGGCGCGGGTTGGACCGGGTTACACACCGCGCGATCCCCGGTGGTGAGGCTCGCTTCGCGGAGATGGCGGGCGAGGTCACGCGCGAAGCCCTCGGTCTTCATGCCATCGCGGCCTGAGACGCGGAAGAGCGCAAGATGCGAGAACGGCGGGAATAGGCGGGCCTCGCGGAGCTGACCTTCGAGGTCGAGGAAGCCCGTGACGTCGTGGCTAACGGCACGCGCGATGGCGTAGTGGTCAGGCATGCGGGTCTGGATGATGACACGTCCTGGGCGCTCGGCGCGGCCCGCGCGGCCTGCGATCTGGGTGAGAAGCCCAAAGGTTCGTTCCGCAGCTCGGAAATCGGGGAAGGCGAGGCTCTGTTCGGCGTTCAGCACGCCGACCAGGGTGACGCCCGGAAAGTCATGTCCTTTCGCGAGCATCTGGGTGCCGATGAGGATGTCGAGCTCCCCTTTTCGGAAGTCCGTCAGCAGGTTGAGCAACGCCTTACCGCGAGTGGTGTCGCGGTCCATGCGGCCGATGCGCGCGTGGGGCAGCAGGTGCTCGAGCTTGTCCTCGATCTGCTCGGTACCGTGGCCGAGTTCAGCAAGGTCGGCCGCGCCGCACTTCGGGCAAGTCTCAGGGAAGGGGCGGGATTCGTCGCAATAGTGACAGATGAGGCGGCGCTTTTTTTTGTGCCAGGTGCAGGTGACGCTGCAGGCGTGGCACTCGATGGGTTCGCCGCAGGTCCCGCACTGGATGAGATTCGAGTAGCCGCGGCGATTGAGGAAGAGGAGGCTCTGTTCGCCACGCGCGAGGGTCTCGACGAGCGCGTCGCGAAGGGGCACTGAGAAGAGCTTGTCCGGATCGGCGGTCGGGGTGTCGCGCAGATCGACGAGGCTGACCTCGGGTAGGGGGCGCTTCTGGTGGGCGCGTTCGGGGAGGGCGAGGCGCGTGAGCTTCTGTCGCGCGACGTTCGTCCAGGACTCGAGCGATGGGGTCGCGGAGCCGAGGACGACGGGCGCGCCTTCGAGGTGGCCGCGGACAAGCGCGAGGTCGCGGGCGTGATAGCGGGGTGAGCTCTCTTGCTTGAACGAGGGCTCGTGTTCCTCGTCGACGACGATGAGCCCGAGTTTTGGCAGCGGCGAGAACAGGGCCGAGCGTGCGCCGACGACCACGGGCAGCTCGCCCGAGCGGACACGGAGCCATTGCTCGTGGCGGGCGACGGGGTCGAGGGCCGAGTGTTGGACCGCGACCCGGTCGCCGAGGCGGACGCGGAAACGAGCGACGAGCTGAGGGGTAAGCGCGATTTCAGGGACGAGGACGATGGCGCCTTCGCCCCGCGCGAGGGCGTCCTCGATGAGCGCGAGGTAGACCTCGGTCTTGCCTGAACCCGTGACGCCGTGAAGGAGGAAACCCTGATAGCGGCCGAAGCTCGCCCGGACGGCTTCGACAGCCGCTGTCTGGGCAGCGGTCAGCGGGTGGGCGGCGCCGCTACCGGTCTTCAGGCCTGCGAGGGCGCGACCCGAGAGGGGATCTCTGAACCGCTGTTCATTCTCGAGGGCGACGTGGCCCTTCGCCTCGAGGCGGCGAAGGGTGTCGAGTGAGGCGCCGGTGGCAGCTCTCAGCGTGTCGACAGAGGCACTACCCTGACGTGCGAGCCACTCGAGGACGGCCGACATCTTCGGAGAGAGCTTCGGGGTCTCCGCGGCGGCCGACACAAGACGAACCGAGAGGGTTGTCTTTGGAGACGGAGCTTCGGCCCCTTCTGCCATGCGGGGCGGGAGGAGGAGACCGACCGCCTCGCCCGGGGGCGCGAACCAGTAGTCGGCGACCCAGCGAGCGAGGGTCAGTTCGTGGCGACCGAGGAGTGGCTCCGGATCGAGGATTTCCTGGATATCTTTGATTTTGTGAGGCGTGGCGGCGTGTTCTTGTGCGCGTCCGAAAATGACGCCGACGAGTTTGCGGGGGCCAAATGACACCCGGACTCTCACGCCGGGGAAGGCGGATTGGCCTTGGCCGAGGCGATAGGTGAAGAAGGTGGCAAGCGGAACAGGGAGGGCCACCTCGACGAGGTCGCCTTCGATCATCGTGTCACCGCGTGGGGGCGTCGCGTCCACCCGCAAGGGCTAGCACGGTGGGGAATCGGGCGCCAATGGCGCTTGACGGAAGGGCGGTCGAAGTCGATACGGAGTCGCGATAGTGATTTGATTGCAGGCGGTTATGTGTATGTCGGGGCGCGTGTGGCAAGCTTGGTGCTGGCTTGCGGTGGTCGTGGGCTGTGGCGGTGATGGGCGTGGCGGTATGGAGGTCGCGCTCGACACATCCGAAACGAACGATGCAGTCTCGGTGCTCGACGCGGTCGAAACCGCCGACACGGGCGAGAGGAACGACGTTCGCGCAGACGTCAGCGAAGGCCTCCCCGATGATGTGTCCGAGGAGAACGATGTGAGCGGGGAGGCGCCAGTGGGTGGATGGTTGCTTGCCTTCCATACATGCGACCCCTCGAATCCTTCGAAGCCTTGCGGCAACCCGATGAATCATCAGGTACAGCTCGCGTGGAGCGCCGATGGAGAGCGCTGGGAGCTCGTCCCCGGATGGGATGCGATTCCTGGTTCGGTGCCCGACGTCATCCGTCGGGGAGACAAGGCCTACGTGATCACGGCGGGTGGATTTCTCACCCGCTTCGACCTCGTCTCAGGGAGAGCTTTGGCAGCGGTCCAGGTGCGGGTCGATGGTGAGAGGGCGCGTTTCGTCGACCCGTCCTGGGCGCTCGATGACGAGGGAAGACTCGTCATCGTGTTCATGGACGGGGGCCCACCAGGGGCCGATCCGGCTCGGTGTCCGCCCGGGGAGGAGACCTGTGTGAAGGTGTTCGGATCGGCGACCGAAATCCCGGGAAGTGACGGTGAGCAATTCCTGCGCGATTCGGGATCGAGGCTCGAGGTTGAGATCGGCAACGGCCAGACGGCTTCGGATCCAGACGTCTTCTTCGACGGTGAACGTTGGGTTCTCTATCTCTCGAAGGGCGGGGTGACTGTCTACACATCGAAGGACTTGCGCGGAACCTACGAATTGAACGAATCCCTTCCAAATGGGGTCCTTGCCACATCTGGAGCGACCGTTCCGTGCGGTGAGCGAGCGGGCACGGAATTCTGGACCCTTGGTCACTGGAACGAGGGAGGAATCAACGCCATCCGGCGGGCGCGCCACGCATCCATCGAAACGCCGCTTCAGGCCTCCGATTTCAAACCCCTTTTCGATACTCAGGCGCTCGGGCTCGGACGCGTCAACGCGGACAGTCCTGGGCTCGCCAAGAACCAGCGGGGCCGCTGAGCACAGGGGCGGGACTCTTGACGCGAAATGCGGACTTGAACGAAAACCCCGGGGCCCCGGGAAGCGCACAGATGGGCGAGTGCAACCCAAATCTGCCCGAACCTCAAACGACCCGACAGGGTTTCGCCTCAGGCTGCTCCAAGCGAGGACGCGTCATGACTGACTTCACGAACCTGCCTGCTGATATCACCCCAACCGCCTTCTTTTCCCTCGTCGAGGACGCGCTGAAGCATGAGCCCGCACCCTCCAACGCTGCGCCCGACAAGCTCCTCATCCACGTCGTTGGCGACGGCGGTGGCACCTGGGCGATGGGCTTCGAGGGCGGACGACTCGCGATCGCTCCGGGCACGGCGTCGACCCCGCCTGTCCAGGTCTCGGTCTCGACCGACGATCTCCGCGCCTTCGTGGCGGGTTCGATTCGCGATGCGATCAAGGCCAAGGCCGGCGGCCGAACGATTGACGCGCGCGAGATCTCGAAGGTTTACGCCATTACCGGCAAGACCGAGCAGATCAAGAGCTTCAGCGGCGACGTACAGCTCGTCGTCGAGAACGCTGGCGCCGCGCACCGCCTGACACTCACCTTTGGCGGTGGTGCTCCGAAGGCCTCGGCACCCAACACGACCATCAGCGTCGGGCTCTCGGATTTCCTTGGCATGCTCGGTGGCGAGGTCAACCCGCAGATGGCTTTCATGATGGGCCAAATCCGCCTTGACGGTGACATGAACCTCGCCATGGGACTCGCTTCGCTCATGATGGGCTGAGACCTTCGAGGTCTCCATGCCCGGTCCGGACGGTAGATTTTGAGTGCTCTGGATTGACACGACGCCCAAAATCCTTACCATCCGGCCGCCTTTTGTGCGCTTTGTCGCGGCAGAGGGCAGATTCGATTCTTCACCAAGGGCGAAACCGCCGTATCTGCGGCGACGAGAGGGCAGGGGTTGTCAGGCTTCGACGAAGCGTTCCTCAAAGAGGTGCGCGAGCGGAACGATATCGTTTCGGTCGTCGGGGACTATGTTGCCTTGCGCAAGGCGGGGACGAGCTACAAAGGCCTCTGCCCCTTTCACGCTGAGAAGTCGCCGTCCTTCCACGTTCACGCCGACAGGCAGTTCTTCTACTGCTTCGGGTGCCAGACGGGTGGGGACGTCATCAGTTTCGTTCGCGAAATCAATGGGTACTCCTTCACGGAGGCGGTGAGGCACCTCGCCGACCGGGCGTCTTTGCCCGTCCCAGACCTGCGCTCCTTCGAACGCGACCCATCACGCCGCTCGGGACAGGCCAGCAAGGCGGCGCGCGACAACTTCTACGAGGTCAATCGCCTCGCGCAAAAGTTCTTCACGGAGTGCGTCGACACGGTCGAGGGCAGCGCCTGCCGCGACTACCTGCGCGGTCGCGCGATCGAGCGGGAGACCGCGTTGCGCTTCGGGCTCGGCTTCGCGCCAGACCGCTGGGACGGGCTCGTGTCAGCGCTCGCCCGCGACGGGGTCGACCTCCGGGTGGCCGAATCGCTCGGCCTCGTTGTGAAAAAGACCTCGGGTTCAGGCTACTACGACCGTTTCCGCAATCGGTTGATGTTCCCGATCCGCTCGGTCGCGGGCGAGGTTCTCGGGTTCTCGGGGCGGACGCTTGGCCAAGACCCGGAGACCGCGAAGTATGTGAACTCGCCCGACTCGCCTGTCTACCAGAAGGGCGACACAGTCTTTGGTCTCTTCGAGGCGCGCCAGGCGATGCGCAAGGCGAACCGCGCGCTCATCGTCGAGGGCAACGTCGACCTCGTGAGCCTGTCGCAGGCTGGACTGACCGAGGTCATCGCGCCGCTCGGGACGGCGCTCACGGCCTCCCAGTGTCGGCTCCTCAAGCGTTTCGTGCCCCAGGTCGTGGCGCTCTACGACGGGGACGGTGCTGGGCGTGAGGCGGCGAAGAAGGCGGCGGCGCTATCGCTTGCCGAAGGGCTTGCCCTGCAGGTCGCGTCCCTACCCGACAAGGAAGATCCCGACAGCTTCGTGCGTAAGCACGGTCGTGCAGAGCTCGATGCGTTGCTCAGTAAGGCGCGGCCAGCCTGGGAGTTCCTCGCGGCTCAGGCGATCGCAGAGACACGGGCGCTCGAGAGCGTCCAGGGGGCGCGCCTCGCGGTGGAAAAGCTCGCGCCGATTCTGCACGAGTTGCCGAGTCCGGAGGAGAGGACCCTCTTCGAGCGGCAGCTCGCCGAGACGCTGCGGATGGACGACAAGCTCGTCGCTGATATCGCTCGCAGCGCGCAGCGAAGGGCGCCTGTTCGGGAAGGCGAGGCGCTAGTCGCGCGCCCCGTCGAAGCGCCGATACCGCTGAGCGACCTTAAGCTCCTCGAGATGCTCGTCCTCGTTCCAGGCGCGCGTGCGCTGTATGCGGGCCGAGACATCGAGTCGCTCGTGTCGGACTCGAGGACGAGGGACGTGGCAGAGCGCCTCGTCGATGTCGAAGGCGGGGTCAGCGAGGCCCTCGAGGTGATCCCACCTGGGACAGCGCGTGACCAGTTGATGAGGAGGCTTTCCGAGGCGCCGCAGATGGCGGACGGGCTCGGGGCCTTCGAGAAGTTGGTGATGGTCCTCAGGCGTGAGTCGGTCGAGCGGAAGCTCGAGTCGATTCGGCGTGATGAGCGTCAAGCGTGGTTATCAAGAGACGAGGAGATGGCGTTGTCGCTCTCGCTTCAGAAGATGAAGCTCGAACGTCAGCGGGACGACCTCCTCAAGGCAATCCGGGACTGAGGCAACATGGCGAAGCTCACTGAGACTCGAGAGTTCAAGAAACTCGTGGCGCGCGGGACCGAGCGCGGCTACCTCACCTATGCCGAGGTCAATCGCATCCTGCCCGAAGGGGCGCTTGATGCGGAGCAGCTCGACAAGCTGATGCAGTTTCTCAAGAACAAGCATCGCATCGAGGTGGTCGATGACCCGACGGTGATGAAGCAGGTCGTCGAAGACGAGGACGAGCGTCAGGCGCTCCGAAAGGTTGGGGCCGCCGACAAGGCGCTGACCGAGGCCTACGGAAAGACCAATGATCCCGTGCGGATGTACCTCCGTAAGATGGGGTCGGTGTCGCTGCTCACGCGCGAGGGCGAGATCGAGATCGCCAAGCGTATCGAGGAGGGCGAGCTCGAGGTCCTCGAGGTGCTGCTCGAGACGGACCTTGCGATCCAGGGGATCCTCGAGCATCAGGCGCTTATCGACTCGGGTGAGATCAACATCCGCGACATCGTCAAAGACCTCGGCGGCGAGGAGAGCTCGGCGGAGCTCGACGACGACGTGTTGAAGAGGGCGGCGATTGACGTGCTCGAGCGCGCCGAGAAGCTGTTCAAGGAAAAGCGACAGAAGCAGGCCGATCGCGACAAGCACCAGGCTGGCAGCGGCGAGTGGAACAACGTCAACCGCAAGGTGAAGGACCTCGGCGCCCGGATTCAGCAGATCTTCGGTGAGCTGCGCTGGAACAAGAAGCTCCTCGACAAGGTCGTGGGTTCTTTCAAGAAGATCGTCGTCCGTGTCCAGCGCGCGGAGAGCGAGATCCGTCGCGTCGAGAGGCGCCTTGGTCTGACGAGCAAGCAGATTCGCAACCTCGCGCGCGAGGCGAAGAAGAACAAGGCCTTCAACGCGAAGCTCCAGGCTGAGCACGGCATCTCGGCGGACGCGCTGCTCGAGGGTGCGCGCGTCATCGGAGCGAACTACAAGCGCTTGCTGAAGTCGCAGGAAGCGGCCGAGATGAGCCTCGAGGCGCTGCGCGACATCTACAATCGCCTGCTCGTCGGCGAGAAGAAGGCGGAGAAGGCGAAGACCGAGCTCATCGAGGCGAACCTTCGTCTCGTCGTGTCGATCGCGAAGAAGTACACGAACCGCGGTCTGCAGTTCCTCGACCTGATCCAGGAAGGAAACATCGGTCTCATGAAGGCGGTCGACAAGTTCGAGTACCGCCGCGGCTACAAGTTCTCGACCTATGCGACCTGGTGGATTCGGCAGGCGATCACCCGCGCAATTGCCGATCAGGCGAGGACCATCCGCATCCCCGTCCACATGATCGAGACGATCAACAAGCTCATCCGGACGAGCCGCTATCTCGTCCAGGAGCTCGGCCGCGAGCCGCAGCCCGAAGAGATCGCCGAGAAGATGGACATGCCGATCGAGAAGGTCCGAAAGGTCCTAAAGATCGCGAAGGAGCCGATCTCTCTCGAGACCCCGATCGGAGAGGAGGAGGACAGCCATCTTGGCGACTTCATCGAGGATAAGCGCATCATGAGCCCGTCGGATGCGGTGATCTCGATGAACTTGAGCGAGCAGACGCGCAAGGTGCTCGCGACCCTGACGCCACGCGAGGAGAAGGTCCTCCGCATGCGCTTTGGCATCGGCGAGAAGAGCGACCACACCCTCGAGGAGGTCGGTCAGGACTTCTTCGTCACGCGCGAGCGCATCCGACAGATCGAGGCGAAGGCGCTCCGCAAGCTGCGCCACCCGAGCCGCTGCAAGAAGCTCAAGAGCTTCATCGATTCGCAGTGAAGGCGGCGGCGGTGCGGAAGCGCCGTCGTGTTGCTTGACTTCGGGATCCGCGGGGGATAGACCGCGGGTCCCTTACTGGGCCCATAGCTCAGCGGTGAGAGCCGCCGGCTCATAACCGGTTGGTCCCTGGTTCGAATCCAGGTGGGCCCACCGTGAACCTGGCGCCGAGGTTGCGCGCGTGATGACATTCCGGTTGAGTCCATGGTCGAGCCTACGCGGAGGAAAAATCCCTCCGCGACCCCTGACAAGGGGCGGGCAAGGCCAGCGGGCTCGGGCGGAGTCTCGTTCGCACGCAGTCTCGGGGCCTTTCTCTGACACCCCGTGCGAGGTGACGCCATGAACCCGACAATCGAGCGACTCATCGAGCTGCAGCGCATCGACGACGAAATCCGGACCCATCGCAAGCAGCGGGAAGAACTCGCGACGAACCTCGAGAGGTTGAAGCGTATTCTCGCGCAGATGGCGGCGAGCCTCGACGAGAAGCGGATGCGCCTCGCGGAGAGCATCCACTGGCACGAGGACAAGCGCATCGAGCTGCAGGCGGACAACGAGCGCATCAACAACGCGAAGACGAAGCTCGTCGCGGTGCAGCGGACGAAAGAATACCAGGCGATGACGAAGGAACTCGAGACGCTTCGCAAGAAGTTCAACGAGGACGAGGCCGAGCTCGGACGACTCTCGGCGGTCATCGACGAGACGCGAGCGGCGGTCTCGGCGGAAGAGGCGAAGTTCGCCGAGATTCAGGCCGAGGTGCAGCGTGAGGACTCGACGAGCGCTGATCGGCTTGCGGAGCTCGACAAGGCGATCCATGCGGTCGCGTTGAGGAAGGGCGAGGTCGGCAAGAACCTGCCGAAGCAGATCGTCGCCACCTACGAGCGCATCCTCGAGAAGCGTGACGGTACGGCGGTGGTGCCGGTCGTTCAGGGCAGCTGCACGGGCTGCAAGATGAAGCTGCCGCCTCAGAACTGGGTGAAGATCCAGCTCGGCAAGGAACTCTTCCAGTGCAGCACCTGCAACCGGTTCATGTACTACACGGTGCAGGCGTCACAGGCGCAGATGCAGTGACAGGCGAGCGGGCTCGAGGTGGCTTCTGAAACGAGGCGTTGACCTCGGGCCCTGCCGTTGTTAGGGGACCCGCGTGTAGAGTGAGTGGACCGGATGGTCGCTCGCGCGCAGCGATGCGCGTGGGAGGAAAGTCCGAGCTCCGCAGGGTCGTGGTGCTGGATAACGTCCAGCGGGGGTGACCCCAGGGAAAGTGCCACAGAGAGGAGACCGCCTCCCGGCGCGCGAAAGCGGGCCTTGGAGGTAAGGGTGAAAGCGTGAGGTAAGAGCTCACGGGCGCCCCATGGTGACATGGGGGGCCGGTAAACCCCACCTGGAGCAAGATCGAATGAGGGGTTGGGGCTTCGACGAATGCAGCGATGCGGGCGTTGGAGAACCACGGAGGACCCGTCCGAGTCCCCCGGGTGTATCGCTCGAGCGGCGCAGAAATGCGACGCCCAGATGAATGACCATCGCTGCCTCGAGGGTGACCGGAAGGCAGGACAGAACTCGGCTTACAGGCCGCTCGCTCTACACGCTTCTAATCTCTCGCGGGGAAATCGTTCGGGCGGTTCGCCCAGAGGGCAGACATGCGGTCTCAGAAGAAGCCCGGTGGTGGGGCGCAGGCCTCGGGTCGTAGTCGGCCAGCTGCGCGTGATGCGGCGCGCGGGCGGCCAGGTCCCGCGAAGGGTGGAGAGGCGAAGGGGACGAACCCGACGAAGGTCGGGCGGCGTGCGCCTCCACCGAAAAAGCCCGGGCCGGACGCGAAGATCATCAAGCATGAAGCGGGCGTGACACTCGCACGGTATGTCGTGATCGAGTCGGGTGGCGGGCTGTCAGGGCGGGAGGCGAAGCGGTTGCTCGAGTCGGGGGCGTGCTTCGTCAATGGGCGGCTCGAGACCTTCGGGAGTCGGGTGCTCGAAGCGGGTGATGTCGTCGAGCTGCGTTTGCCGGAAAAGCAGGAGCCGCGGCAGCGCTTTTCGTTCGACCGGGCACGGGTGGTCCACGAGGACGAGGCGATCCTCGTGTACGACAAGCCCGCGGGGCTTCAGGTCGTTCAGGGGGATGGCAAGAAGGCGGTGAACCTGAGCGAGCTCGTCAAGGGCGCTTGTCCCGAGGCCGAGCCTGTCCATCGCATCGACTCGGATACGAGCGGTCTCGTCGTGTTCGGAAAGTCACAGAGGGCGCGCGACGTGTTGCTCGAGGCTTTCAAACAGCACGAGGTCGAGAAGCGTTATCTCGCGCTTGTCCGCGGGCAGCCGCGACCTGAAGGCGTCTACAAGAGCTACTTCGTGAAAGTGGCGGCAGGCACAGGCTTCGAGCGGTGGGAATCGGGCAGCGGGGAAGGGGCGAAGGAGGCGATTACGCGCTGGAAAGTCGTCGAGAAGGTCGGCTTCTGGGGGGCGATCGTCGAGGTGCGGCCCGAGACTGGGCGGCATCATCAGATTCGTATCCACATGGCAGAGCTCGGCCATCCGTTGGTCGGCGACACGCGCTACGGGGATAGGAAGGACCGCATCTCGGTGAGTCGGCATATGCTGCACGCGTCGGAGATCGAGTTGACGCACCCCGAGACGGGCAAGAAGCTCGCGCTAAAGGCGCGCCTGCCAGATGACTTCAGGGCGGCCATCGAGGCGCTGAGAAAGGCCTGAACCCGCGTTAGCGTCGGTGGGGGAGGGCGGCGGCGGGGCCCTGTCCTGAGACCCCATGGAGGACCTCCATCGCGCGGCCTGCGGCGCGACCTGCGGCGTTTTCGCGGTAGAGTTTCTTACGTGCGGAGGCCCAACCGCGGCCGCGCTTTTCGTGTTCGACGCGGGCGAACTCCTCGGCCTCTTCGAGGGTATCTTCGGTGTCGGCGCTGTCCTCGTCGGCGATGTGCTTCAATTTCTTTCGGAATTCGATGACGGCGCAGTCGCAGAAGCTCGTCTTCTCGACGCGGGTCTCGGCGGAGGTGGTCTTGCCGCGCACCTTCTTCCAAGCCGCGATGTGGGCCTCGCACTCCCGGGTGATGCGGGCGGCGCTCACGCTGTAGAGGTATTCGGCGGCGATGACGTCGGCGTAGGCACCGAAGAAGTGCATGTGCAGGGTGTTGTTGATGGCGAGCGAGAAGACGCCGAAATGGGCGGCGACCCCGTGGGCGAGGAGGCGGCGCCAGACGGCGTTGTCATGGAGTTTGACCCATCGGTCAACGAGCTGTTCGTCGTCGATTTCCGGGAGTCCGACGCCGTAGCTGCCGAGGTCGTAGTGGGTGACGAGGTCGTTGGCGGTGGCGGTCGCGGCGATGCCCTCGGGGCGTCCGAGCTGGTTATTGGCGAGCTCGCGGAGCTTCTTGAGTTTGCCGAGTGTGCGCGCGAGCTGGGTGTCGTCGGTCGATTTCGGGCGGGGGATGTCGTTGCTGCGCAGGGCCGCCCGAATGGAGGAGGCGAGCCAGTAGTCGAGGGCGCGAACAGGGCCGGAGATGCGGGTGCGGGCGGTCTCGAACCAGCGCTCTCCGAAGTGGGTCGAGGCGAGGTCGACCATGGCGCGTTTCATCGGCTCGTCGTGGGCCCGGGAGCCGGTCGTCGTGTGGGCGAGAGGGTGGGCGAGCTCGTGGACGATGGTCGCGAGGACCTCTGCGAGGTCGGAGTTCGGGCAGGTTGTCAGATGGACGCGCAGGGGGGCGCCGCCGACGCGGAACCAGACGCGTCCTGAGACGAGGCCGAGGCGGTTTTCGCGGCCGCGGGTGAGCGTGAGTTCAGGGGGCTCCGAGTAGCCTGCGGTCTCGCAGAGGTCGGCGAAGTGGCGGCGGATGGTGGCGCTGTCGATGAAGGCGTCGGCGTCGTCAGGCGGGGGCAGGTGGACGAGCGGCAGGCGGTCGGTCGGGGCGAGGACGCGGACGTCGTCGTCGCGGTCGTCGTCAGCCTCGGCGGAGGGCTCGTGGCGCGGGCGGGGCGGGACCCAGGGCAGCGGCAGGCCAGCGGCGTCGACCTCGTGGGGTTTGACCTCTTCGAGGGCGCTCAAGACGTAGCGGGTGTGGGTCGACAGCACGAACAGGGTGTCGCGCGGGTTGACGAAGGCGATGGCGTCGGGGAGCCTCACGGAGCCTACCCGGGGAATGAGACCGAGGTGCTTTGCGGCTTTTTCGGGGACGATGAAGGCCCATTGGTCGCGGTCGAGGCTCAGCCCGTTCGTGGTGGACGGCCCGTCGAGCAGGGTGAAAGGGCCGCCCTTGCCGAGGTAGAACTCGACGGTGGCACGGGCGAATCGAGGGGGCAGGTGGACGATGTCGCCGTGTTGTTTGTGTTCGATACGGGCGGTGATTTCGGCGGCGGGGCGTTCAAGGGCGAACGATGAGTTGCGAGGTGCGAGTTCCGTCATGGGGAGCGCCTAGCAGAATGTGTTTGAGAGGTCGATGGTTGGGCGTGCGCGGGTGTTGGGGACCGTCGGCGAAATTTGCGGTTCTTACGAGATTGGATGTACCAACGTGCCTTCAACAGGGAGACACGCTCATGAGACGCCCATGCCATTGGTTTGCGAAGCTCCTGCCTCTGGTCGCGATCACCGCAGTCGTCGCGGGTTGCGAGTCCTCGCCGGAAGAAACACCCGAGGGTGACGATGTGACCCATGGGGATACGGCAGGCGGTTCGGATTCGGTGAACGATGATTCACTGGCCGAGGACGGTTTGTCGAGCGCCGAGGTCTCCGATGGGGCAGAGCCTGCGGACAGTAGCGAGGGCCCTCGGGATACGGCCATCACCGAGGACACCTCGACGGGCGCTGACACGCAGGATACCACCACGGTCCTCGACACCCTTGACACGAGTGACTCGAGCGACGCTTCGGCAGGCTGCCGTGCTGGCGAGAAGCGCTGTGTCGGCGATGACCTCGAGGTCTGCGGGGCGAATGGGCAGTTCGGACGCGCGGAGACCTGCCACCACGGGTGTGCCAATGGGGTTTGCTTGCCAGCACCGGTCTGTGAGGCCGGTGAGTTGCGGTGCGCAGGAGCTGACGTCCAGAAGTGCAAGGCAGACGAGTCGGGCTTCGAGCGGGTCGAGACATGCGCCTATGGTTGCGCAGACGCCGCCTGCCACACGCCGCCGAGCACCATCGAGCTCTTGCCGCGGGGGCTCGAGATTATCGCGTCCGGCCAGACCGTGCCCTTCTCGGCAAGGGTCCTCGACGAAGACGGTCACGAGATTGCGTCACTGCCCGTGACGTGGTCGGTCTCGAACGGTGCGCTCGCGTCGGTGACCTCGACGGGCGCCTACACCGCGGATGTGAAGGCTCTTGCCATCGGTGGCGGTGATGCGAGTGCGACGAACGGCACGTTGAAGCTCGAGGCAAAAATCGGCGATGTGAAGGTCACACGTGCGCTGCAGGTCGTCCAGCTCACGCAGGGGACGGGTTTCGTCTTCGTACCTGCGGAACTCTCGACCTCGCCAGCCTCTGTGGGGGCCGACCATTACGACGGTGTCTTTCAGACGACGCTGTCGCCTGCAGTGAGTCAGTGTAACCCGTACAACGGGTCGCAACCCTCTGGTTGTACGTGGAAAAACGCGGAAGCCCGCCTGTTCGCGGGGCACACGATGGAGGTGCGCGGGCGCGGCGCAGGCAAATGGGGGGAATTCGGTATCGGCGTCCTCGAACACCCGGCGGTGACTGACGGCAATGGCCTCGTCATCGGGCCGCGCGAGCCGCGCCAGATCTACGTCCAGTGGAGTTCGGCCAACACCAATATCGCCGAGGTTCGCGACGGTTTCGTCACCGCCAAAGCGACCGGTCGGACGACGATTTCGGCAAAGGTCGGGCCTCAGACCTGGACCTTCGATATCGTCGCCTATGACCGCTTCGGCTACGACCCGGTCGTCGATTTCGCCCCGGGAATCGAGCCCGAAGACGGCCACCTCGTCCTTTTCAGCTCGTCGTCGGGGATGGCCATCGACGGCACGCTCGACACCGTCCGGTATGTTGACCTCGACAGCTACGAGAACCTCGACTTCCGCCCGAGCCAATATGGCCCCCAGGGCGTTCGCCTGGTCGAGAACATCAACGGGGTCCGCGAGCGCCACACCGGCTTCGGGTGTGGCTATGTTCGCGGTCGCGGTGACGTCATCTGGCTGCTCAACGGCTGGACGGCCGTGCCCTTCGATGTCCGTCTCGCCAAGCAGGTCGGCAGTCTCAATACCGTCGAATTCCGCACGCCCAATGCCGCAGGGGGAGCAAACTCGGTCTGCAGCGGCGCCTTCGTCGAGTTCGATGGCCGCTCCTACCTCATCGGCTTCGACTCCCGCCCGTATGGCTACTCGGCCTATGTCGCGGACGTGACTGACCTCGACAGTGGCAATGTCATCGCGAAGGGGCTCACCGACCCCATCTTTTCGCAGACCCCACCCGTCGAATTCTACAACCCCCAGGTCTTCACCCGCGACGGCTTCTCGTGGCTCCTCTTCGCGGAGCAGACGCCTCGCAACAATCCCGCCGCCCCAAACAAGCTGCGCGTCGCCTCCCTGTCGCGCGTCGGGACCGACCTCGCGGTTATCCTCGACGACGATATGACCGTCGAGACCGCACCCACCCCAAACGCGGCCGACAACATCGCCGAAGCCCCGGGACTCGCGGTCGCCGAGGTCTCTGGAAAGCCATTCATCTTCGTCGGCAACAAGGACACCATCACCGTCATCGACGCCGACACCTGGGACATCGTCGACTTCTCCGGTTCGGGGAGTACGAACCCATTGCTGCGCGACTTCGACACCCGTCAATTCGGCGCCAATATCCGCGCGTTCGCGAAGAGCCCCGACGGACGCACGCTCTTCTTCCTCCCCGAGACCTCCTATCCCGACGCACCGTTTTTCAACACCCGCGTCGAGTGGCGAGGCAGCAATGGCGCGACCCAGAACACCAACATGACCGTTCACCGCCTCGGTCTCATCGATCTCGGCGCCGTCAAGCCACGCCTCCAGACCAGCCCCACCGACCCGCGCAACTGCTACCGCCTCACGCCGTGTACAGCCGACCAGTTCGAGTACGGCTACGACCTGAACCTGCTCGAGCTCAAGCAGTGGATGCTTGCGACGGGCCTCTCGCCGAGCACTGGCGCCATCCTTCCTCCCCAGGCGATGAACATCCGCCAAGTCGCCGTCGGCCACGAGGCGATCTTCCTCATCGGCAATGACCACCCCGACGGGGCGGGCACGGCGCTCGGCAACATGTCCGACGTCGCCGTCATCCACCGCACCACCGGGCGTATGGCTGCCTTCCGCGGCTGGCGCAGCGACCCCGCCCGCCTCCAGGGATTAAGCGACCCGTTCGGCTTCCGCGTCGGCGAAGATGACGCCGTCCTCGGCAATGTCCGCACAAAGAACGCCGGTATCCTCTGGCTCGACGGAGCCCCACCGGCCGAACGCGCGGGCGACGGCACCGCGCGCCTCCCCGACGCCACGCCGCCCCTTTCGAAGGTCTACGCGAATGCCCCCACACCTGCTGCAGAGACCGGCCGCGTCATGTTGCTCTCGTCGTCGCATGTCGCCCCAACCGACGGCACCCACGACGTCATTCGCAGCCTCGATCTCGCCGCAACCCGCTGGCAGGAGCGCGACTTCGATCCGGCCATCGACGGCGCTCAGGGGGCAGAACTCGAGTATGTCGTCTCGGGCGAGCTCATCAAGTGGCGCGGCGGTTGCGGCACCCTCACCGCGCCTGACGGCACGCTCTGGCTACTGAACGGTGATTCAGCCATCGTCTTCGACCCCACCACCATGAGTCAGGGCGCGAACGGCCACCAGGTCACCTTCGACCCGAACCCTGCGGTCGGCGCTGTGCGAATTTGCACAGGCGCCTTCGTCGAGCAGGAAGGCCGCACCTGGCTCGTCGGTGTCAACATCGCCGAGCGCCCGAATCCGCTGCTCATGCTCGCGGACGTCACCGACATCGCCTCCTCGAGCGTGACCGCCACCGCTGTCACGAGCCCGTTCTTTACCCCAAACCCCAACGCCGACCCCTACTTCGTCCGCTACGTCGCGGCGGTCACGGTCGGCGACGAGGTGTGGGTCCTCGAGGAGAACGACCCCTGGAACAACCAGCGCAACACCGTCCACCGCGCCGTCTTCGCGGGGGGCAAGCTCAACTTCGACCTCACTCGCAGCAGCGATCTCACGGCGGGTTTCACCCTCGACGGAGACCCCAACATGGCCGTCGTCGCGGTCGACACCGCGCGCCTCCTGCTCGTCGGAAACCAGAACTCGGTCGCCATCTTCGACGTCACGACCGACCTCCCGAAGCGCATCAACTTCAACGCCGACGGCGACGGCGTCCAGGACGACCTCGACACGAGCTGGTATGGCCGCGGCATCCAGGGCTTCGCGGTCTCCCCCGACGGCACCCGCGTCTATGCCCTCCCCGCCGCCAAGAGCGCCGCCCTCCCGCGCGCCACCTTCGACATCATCATGTCGTCGGGACCGCCCGCCCAGGTCTACGCCGACCGCTATCGCATGGCCGTCCTCGATCTTTCTTCAGCGACACCCCGCATCGACGCGTCCGTCAACAACGGCAACGGCATCGACCTCAACTACTGGTGGTTCAAGCAGTGGATCCTCGACCACCACGGCCTCACCCCGCTGCCGCCGATGTTCCCGAATTTCCGACGCCAGTTCGCCGCCTCGAGCCGCTCGCTCTTCCTCATCGGCGCCGACGCCGACGGCGGCACGGGCTCGGCCCTCGCGAACGCGGGCGACCTCGCGACCTATGACGTTGCGACCGGCCGCGGCCACCTCTGGCGCGGCTATACCTATCAGGGCATCACCAACGCTGGCGCGCTCTGGGGCTTCGACCTCGGCATCGCCGAGGACGGACTCGACGACGATAACCTCGGCGGCGCCCGTGCGAAGAACGCCGGCGTCCTCTTCCTCCCCTGAGTCCTCCAAATCGCACGCGAAGGCCTTGCCCGACGCGGCGTTCTCCGCTAGTTCGCCCCAAACGCCCAGCGCCCATGCCGGGCCACTGCGGGGATCTATGCACATCATCGACGAGCTCGACGCCCGGGGACTCATCGCCGACTGCACCGCCCGAGCTGACTTGAAACAGCTCATGGCGGACGGCGTCATGACCTATTACGCGGGCTACGACCCGACCTCCACGAGCCTCCACGTCGGCAACCTCGTCCCCGTCATTCTGCAGGCCCGCCTCCAGCGCGCGGGCCATCGCCCCATCGTCGTCGTCGGCGGCGCGACCGGCATGATCGGCGACCCCTCCGGCAAGAGCGCCGAGCGAAACCTCCTCGACGAGGCGACCCTCGAGCGCAACGTCGCCGCTATCCGCGCGCAGCTCTCGCGCTTCCTCGACTTTGATTCCAACGCCCCGAACCAGGCCATCATGGCGAACAACGCCGACTGGTTCAAAGGCGTCGGCTACCTCGAGTTCCTGCGCGATGCGGGCAAACACCTCACCATCAACTACATGATGGCCAAGGACTCGGTCCGCGCCCGCCTCGATGGCGAGAGCGGCATCAGCTACACCGAGTTCTCCTACATGCTTCTCCAGGCCTGGGACTTCGTCCAGCTGAACCGCCTCCACGGCTGCCGCCTCCAGGTCGGCGGGAGCGACCAGTGGGGCAACATCACGGCCGGCACCGAGCTTCAGCGCAAGCTCGGAGGCATGTCCCTCTTCGGGCTCGTCTCGCCGCTGCTTCTCGATTCGACCGGCCAGAAGATGGGCAAGACCTCGACGGGCGAGCGCGTCTGGCTCGACCCCGAGCTGACCCCGCCCTACGCCTTCTACCAGTACTGGTTGAACGTCACCGACGCCGATGTCGGCCGCCTCCTCCGCATCTTCTCGTGGCGCCCCCTCGACGAGCTCGAGGCGCTCATCACCGCCCACGCGGCCGATGCTGGCAAGCGCCAGGCCCAGCGCGTCCTCGCCGAGGACATGACGACCTGGGTCCATGGCAAGGACGCGACCCTCCGCGCCCAGAAGGCCGCGGCCGTGCTGTTCGGCGGGAGCCTCGACAACCTCGCCGACGCCGACCTCGCGCCCTTGTTCGCGACCCTCGACAACAAGCTCGACCTCCCCGCGAGCGAGCTCGAGGCGGGTCTCCCCATCATCGACCTGCTCGTCCGCGCTGGCCTCTCTTCATCAAAGGGCGAGGCCCGCCGCACGCTCACCCAGGGCGGCGTCTACCTCAACAACGTCCGTGTCGACGCGGTCGACCTCGTCGTCCGCTCCGAGCACCGTGCGACGCCGTCCTTCATCCTGCTGCGCTCTGGCAAGAAGAGCTACGCCCTCGTCCGCGTCGCCTGAATCGGGCGTTTCACGGATTTGTGCGAAATTGTTTCACGGGCTCGCCCTTGCGGAAATCCGACCCGGAAATCCGACCCAGTCGCCCCCGGAAGTCTGACTTTCTCCGGGGGCTCGTGCTATAGACCCCGACGCTTGCAAGGGGAGTAGACATGCCGCCCAAAGGCCCCATCACCTGGAACGATTTCATGGCGCGCCTCGACGCCATCTATTGGCCGTCCTTTGCGCCAGAGGCCCGCATCACCTCGCGGCCCAACCCGCCCGAGAACGAGCCACCCGTCCCGGATGACATCTGGAAGGCCACCTACATCGTCTTCCCCGACCCCGAGGCATGGCTTCACAACCCCGTGCCCCAGCTCGGCGGCCGCACCCCCATCGATGCCATCGCGAAGGGCCGCCCCGACGATGTGCGCAGCTGCATCATGGGGGTCGCCGACTTCTTCCTGCCCGACCCCTCCGAGGTCCGCCCCTGGTCCGAGGCCGAGGCCGCCTTCGCCGAGGCCGCGGAGCTCGACGCGCAGGAACTCGCGAACGGCGCGACCTCGGGAGATGACCCGCGTTGAGACCGTCCGACCCGAGCCGCGCGCGCCTACGCATCCTCGTCGCCGAGCCCTCCCGCACGCTCGTGGCGCTCGTCCGCGCGACCCTCGCCGAGCTACCCGCCGACCTCGAGGTCGCCCCTGACGGGCCCCAGGCCTTCTCGCTCGCCCGTCAAAAGGTGCCCGACCTCGTCATCTGCGACGAGCGGCTCCCCGGTCTCGACGGCTACGCCCTCGCGCATGCGATTCGGCAGCTCCATGCCGAGCGCCCCGCCGAGGTCCTGCTGCTCGTCGCCGAGCACTCGACCCCGGATCCCGAGCGCCTTGCTTATGTCGGCATCTCCGACGTCCTCGCGAAGCCCTTCGAGCGCGCGGTCCTCCTCGAGCGCGTCCGCGGGCTCCTGCCCGTGCTCTCGAAGCCCGTCCTCCCCGAGCCTTCGCGCCAGCCTCCGTCCGCGTTCCCCGAGCCGGCGCGCCCACTTCCCGAGCGCCCTCAAGAGCCGCGCCACGAGCCACAATGGCCCGACTCGCGCCAGCTCCCGCGCCCTGAAATCTCCGACTCGCAGCTCGAGATGCTCCTCGATGCGCGTCTATCTGCGCTTGTCGACGCCCGTCTGTCGGCGCTCGTCGACGCCCGTCTGAGCGCGCTCATCGAGACCCGTCTCGGGCCGATGCTCACCCAACGCCTGCCGTCGCTCGTCGAGGCGGCGCTCGTCCGCATCGCCCCCCAGCTCGCCCAGGCGGCCGTCGACCGCGCCGTCGCCGACCGCGTCCCCGCCGCGCTGCAGTCGGTCCACGACTCGGCGCAGGCAACGCTCGCGGAGCTGACGAACCCCGCCCACGTCGAGGCGATGGTCGCAAACCTCGCGCGCGACGCGGTCATGACCGCCCTTGGTCGCGAGCTCATGACGCTCGTCCCGACGGCCCTCGCCGAGGTCAAATCCCACATCGAGAGCGAGCTTCTCACCCGCCTCGACAAGTTCGCCCGCACCGAGCTTCCCCAGAAGCTCACCTCGCACGCCGAGCAGATCGTCTGGAAGGTCGTCCCGACCCTCGCCGAAGACATCGTCAAAGAAGAGATCCGGCGCCTCACCGCCGAATGAGCCGCCCCAACGTCAGAGAGAACCGAGATGCCCATCGAGCTCCCCAAAGCCTACGAGCACACCGAAGCCGAAGCGAAGTGGTACCCCTTCTGGGTCGAAAACAACCTCTTCCACGCCGAGGATACCTCCGACAAGCCTCCGTATTGCATCGTGATTCCGCCGCCGAACGTGACGGGCTCGCTGCACATCGGACATGCGCTGACGCTCACCATCGAGGACATCCTGATTCGCCATAAGCGCATGCAGGGCTTCAACACCCTGTGGATGCCAGGCACCGATCACGCGGGCATCGCGACGCAGATGGTCGTCGAGCGCGAGCTCATGAAGGAAAAGAAGCTCTCGCGCTTCGACCTCGGGCGCGAGGCCTTCATCGGCGAGGTGTGGCGCTGGAAGGACAAATACCACGCGCGCATCGTCGAGCAGACCCGGGTGCTCGGCGCCTCGGTCGACTGGGCCCGCGAGCGCTTCACGATGGACGAGGGGCTCTCTCGCGCGGTCCGCGCGGTCTTCGTGAAACTCTACAAAGACGGCCTCATCTACCGCGCCAACCGCCTCGTCAATTGGTCGCCCGGCATTCACACGGTCTTGAGCGACCTCGAGGTCGAGTACAAGCAGCTGAAGGGCTCGCTCTGGCACATCGCCTACCCGGTGGCGGGCACCGACGAGCGCCTCGTCGTCGCCACGACCCGCCCCGAGACGATGCTCGGCGACACGGCCGTCGCCGTCCACCCCGACGACCCGCGCTACCAGCACCTCATCGGCAAGATGATCGATCTGCCGCTGACGGGTCGCCAAATCCCGATCATCGCCGACCCGATCCTCGTCGACATGACCTTCGGCTCGGGCGCGGTCAAGGTCACGCCCGCCCACGACTTCAACGACTTCGAGACGGGCAAGCGCCATAACCTCCCGATGATCGCCGTCCTCGACAAGGACGCGAAGCTCAACGACAACGCGCCCGTCGCCTACCGCGGGATGGACCGCTTCGCCTGCCGCAAGCAGCTCGTCGCGGACCTCGAGGCGGCGGGTCTCCTCGTCAAGGTCGAGGACCACGCGCTCAACCTCGGCCACTGCCAGCGGACGGGCGTCGTCGTCGAGCCGATGCTATCGACGCAGTGGTACGTCGTGACGAAGCCGCTCGCCGACAAGTGCATCGAGGCTGTTCGCGACGGGCGGACGACGTTCACTTCCGAGGAGTGGACGAAGGTCTTTTTCCACTGGATGGAGAACATCAAGGACTGGTGTATCTCGCGCCAGCTCTGGTGGGGCCATCAAATCCCCGCGTGGTACTGCGGAGATTGCGAGCACGTGACCGTCGCCGAGTCCGCCCCCCACGCCTGCGAAAAATGCGGCAGCGCGAAGCTCCGGCAGGACGATGACGTCCTCGATACATGGTTTTCGTCCGGGCTCTGGCCGTTCTCGACCCTCGGCTGGCCCGACGCGACGCCGGCGCTGAAGACGTTCTACCCGAACTCGGTCATGGAGACTGGCTTCGACATCATCTTCTTCTGGGTCGCCCGCATGATGATGATGGGCCTCTACTGCATGGGGGATGTTCCCTTCAAGACGGTCTATCTCCATCCGATGGTCCGCGACGAGAAGGGCCAGAAGATGTCGAAGACGAAGAACAACGTCATCGACCCCCTCGACCTCACGAAGGAGGTCGGCGCCGACGCGCTGCGCTTCACGCTCGCGGCGCTGACGACCCAGGGCCACGACCTCAACTTCTCCCCAAGCCGCCTGGACGGCTATCGCGCGTTCGCGAACAAGCTCTGGAACGCGACTCGCTTTATTTTCATGAATCTCGAAGATCAAGATAACGGCCCCGAGCAGGTCGGCCCGATCTCCGAGGACGACCGCGCGCATCACTCCGTCGCGGACCGCTGGATTCTCCACACGCTGCAAAAGACTATCGCGGATGTGACGGAACAGCTCGACCGCTATGAGTTCGCGGCGGCCGCCAACAGCATCTACCAGTTCTTCTGGAGCGCTTATTGCGACTGGTACATCGAGCTCAGCAAGAACACGCTCCGCGAGGGCGGCGAGAACGCGCGCCGGACAAAGCGCGTCCTCATCCATTGCCTCGACCAGGCCCTGCGTCTGCTGCATCCGTTCATGCCCTTCGTCACCGAGGACCTCTGGCAGCGCCTACCGCGGACGCGCGAGACGCTGAGCATTTGTATCGCCCCGTGGCCGACCCCGCGCGAGGACTTGATGGACGCGACCGCCGCGATGCAGCTCGAGCAGCAGCTCGCCATCATCAGCGCGGTCCGCAATATCCGCGGTGAAAATCGCATCTCGCCGAGGACGTCGCTGTCCATCGCCGTGTCGGCGCCCGACGAGGCGACCGTGCAGCTCGTCGAGAACGCGCGTGGGGGGATCGCCTTCCTCGGTGCGGTCGGCGAGTGCGAGGTCGGTATCGGGCTCTCCCGTCCGCCGAAGAGCGCGGTCGCGGTTGCGGGCGCCTGCAAGGTCTTCGTGAAGCTCGATGGGGTCATCGACCTCGGCGAGGAGGTCTTGCGTTTGGAGAAGGCGATAGCCAAGCTCGATAAGGACATCGAGAAGATCGCAAAGAAACTCTCCGATGAGCGCTTCGTCAGCAATGCCCCAGACGAGGTCGTCGTCGAACAGCGCGCCCGCCTCGCCGAGGCCGAGTCGACCCGCGCCGCCTACCTCGACAACGTCGCCCACCTCAAAGCCTGAACCTGCAGGACAGATGGCAAGAGCCCCATGAAAACCCGGATCGCCCAGAGATGCCTGCTGCTCTCCCTCATGGTTCCGGGTTGCATCCGGGATCCGCTCGACGGGGCTGATATCCTCGTCGATGCCGTCGATGTGTCGAGCGCCGACATCGCGCGGCCCGACGGCACCGAGGCCCCCTCACAGGATACCGGCACTTCCGATACGGGTGCTTCGGCCGACGCTTCAGAGCCCTCGGCCGACGCCTCGAGCGACACAGCCTCGGCGGACGCAGGGCCCGACCTCGTGGCACCCGACGCGGCCTCGGACTGGGAGGTCTCCTCCGAAGCGGGTTGGAGCCTCGGTCGCCCGCTCGTCCTTGGGGCGGGCGATGGTTCACTAGTTCACCTCGGGCCCTTCGTCGGCAAGGGCGAGGGCGCCTTTGTCCCCGTCCTGACGAAGGCTGGCAGTGTCACGGTCGATGGCCGCATCTTTGCTGCATCCGACGAGGGCGGACATGCCGCTATCATGGTCGCTGCGGGCGAGCTCGAGACGCCTTCGGTGCGCGGCCTCGCCTACGTCGATGGCGACATCGGACAGCCCGAGCTGCCAGGACTCGCGGTTTGTGACAGCTTCGTCATCGCGACCGTCAATGACGCATTGCGACAGCGCTCGAGGCTCGTGCGCCTTTCGCTCGATCTTCAAGATATCAGCGTCGCACAATTCGAGGCCCAGGCGGGGCTCGGTTCGAGCGTCGAACTCGGCAAACCCGTGTGCGGCGGCCCGGGCTTCGTGGTCCCCCTCGATGCGGTGGGTGGCGCGGTCTTTACGGCCCCTGACGGGCGCAAGTCGCAGTTCCTCGCCGAGCAGACCACCGGCCGTACGCTGATGCTGAACGGCGCGAAGGTGTTCTCCGAGAACGCCGCGCAGACCGTGTCGGCGAACGCGATGAAGATCGTCCACATCGCGCGCAGCGCGGCTCAGAAGGTCCTCTATGTCGGCGAGGCGACGGCCGAACGGCAAATCGGCGAGACCCGTATCGTGCCTGGCGACCAGCTCGTCTACCAGCACGACTTCTCGACCAGCACCGGCGGCTCCATCGGCAGCCAGGGCTTCTTTGGAAGGAAGGACATCAAGCTCGTCGCGGCCGCTCCGAGTGGACGCTTCGTCGTCGTCTGGCAGGACGTCACCGCGCCCGTCGTCGCAGGTGACCCCGAGCTCGTCGAGACGGTCGTCTCGATGTTTGCGGCCGATGGCACGAAGGGCTGGGTCAAACGCTCGCCCGTCTGGAGCATCGACGCGGTCGATTTCGTCGGAGAGGACGTGCGCATCGCGGGCACCTTCCGCTCTCTTGAGGTGCTCGGCCTCGCGACCATCACGACAGGCACAGAAGACGCCTTCCTCGCGGTCCTCGACGGTGCCGAGGGCACCCGCAAGCGACATGTCACATTCGGCCTGACCGCGCTCTCCTCGCATCTTGTCGAGCGACCCTTCGTCGCGACCGGCACGGGCGCTTGCGAGGCCTCGGCCCTCGACGCAGTCCTCGTCTCGACCGATGGAACCACCCGTATCGTGGGCGTTTCCGAGGACGGCCTCCGCTGTGCCTCGACCCCCATCGAGGTCGGGAGTGCGACGCTCTTCACGACAAGTTCACGCGTGCTCGGAGGTCAGCGCCTGTGGCTCGGCGCCGCGCCACTCATCGACGGGCTCGTCCCTGATGCCGGACCCTCTTGGCCCGCCGCTCCCGCGCTGCTCGGGCCGGCTTTCGTCAGGGTCGAGACGCCGCTCTGAACAGGTCTCCAGAGCGCTTCCCGCCCGAGTGCGGCCTCGAACTTGAAGTCCCGTTACCGTCAGTGGTAACACTTTACGAATGCCGAAGATCCGCCGCGGTGGCTTTGTGTTCTTGGCCTGGGCAGGCGACCATGCGCCGCGTCATGTCCATGTCTACCGGGACGGCCAGCTCGTCCTGAAATGGAATCTCGACGATTCTGAGCCAATGAAAGGTCAGCCCACCGCTCGACTTCTCAAGATCATCGCCCAACTCCAAGAGGAGGGTCTCCTATGAAGGTCCGCAGCGTCACATTCAACAACCGACGGAGGATGCTCGAATTCGTCACCTTCTCGGGGGCGGTCTATCCCTTGCCTTTCTCCTGCCTCGACCCGAAGCCCTCGGCCGCCAACAAGATGGTCCATGCCTACGTCGACCCCGAGCTCGGTCGCGAGGCCGTGACGTTCTCCCTCGAGTCTGGCGAGGAGGGTTCGGTTCACCTCGATCAGGCCCTCGACCATAATCGGGACCCGGCCTATCTCGCCGACGTTCTCACCCACAAACTGACCATCGAGGCGCGGGTGTGTGCCGATCGGTCGGGCCTCAGTCGACGCGAGATTGCGCGGTTGCTTCACACGTCAGTGCCCCAGCTCTACAGGCTGCTAGACCCCTCGAATACGTCGAAGAGCCTCGCTCAACTCATCGCGCTCCTCGAGGTTGTCGGCTGCGAAGTCGATATCGTCATCAAGCCCCGAGACGCCGCATAGCCTTCTCAGGATGAATGTACCCCACGACACCCTGCGCTATCGCGGCACCCTCAGAATTCGCACCATCGGGCCAGCTTCGACGACGAGGGGGCCGTTGCAGGTGTAGAGGTCACCATCGACCATGTAGTCGATGGGCTCGGTCGCGGTCAGCACCGCGCGTTTACCGACGAAGTTCATGCCGTTGTGGGGTTTCACGGGGAGTCCCATCCAGACGCGCGGCAGGTCGCGGACGACCGTCGATGGTGTGCCCGTCAGGGCGAGCAGGTGGAAAGCGCCTCGGAAGCGGTCCGCAAGATAGAAGGGCGTGAAGCCGAGGCCGACCTGTTCGACCGTGCCCGCGGTGACCGCCATGTACGGGGTCGGCTCGAAGCGTTGCCCGTCGACCTCGAGGGTCATCGTCTGGGGGCGTGCGAGGCTCTTGATGAGGGGCCCCTGCACGATGGCGCTGGCGGCCATGGCGCCGATGGTCTCGGCGGCAGTGACAGCGCTCGGGTCGTTGTTGCCGCGCTTGTAGTACTCGCGCAGGAAGGACTGAAAGACCCCGGTCCCAAAGAGGAATCCGACGCGACCGTCGGCGATGAGGGTGTTGCACTCGATGCTGGCTGGCATCGTCGCGCCTGAGGTCGCCGACAGGAGATTCTGCAGGTTCTTCTCCGGCGTGCTGCGCCCGAGCTTCAGCGCGTTCGACACCGTGTTCATCGTGCCACCGCGCAAGAGCGCAATCGGCGGCAGAGGCTTGTCCTGCTTGCGATAGACCTCGTCGAAGGCCTTGATGGTGATGCCCGCGGTCCCGTCACCGCCCGCGATGCCGATGACCTCGACGCCCGCCGCGAGGAAGTCCTCACCGACCCGCTTGATGTGCTCGAGGTCCTTGCTCTCGGCGACAAGCCCGCGGTCGCCCACCATGAGGTGCAGGCGCCCGATAGCCGCGGGGTGGCGCCGCAGATAGCGCGAGCGCGGGTTCAGTACGATGCCGATTTTCTTGCCCATGGCGGGGCTCAGGCCTCGGTCCCGGGAATGACGAGATCCTCGCGCGCGACCGGGTCCATGATGCCGCGGAGGCGCTGCTCGCGGATGCGGAGCAGGATGGCCGCGGTCTCTTCGATGGCGCGCTCGGACACGTCGATGACCGGCCAGAGGGGGTGGGCCGTGAAGATGTCGCGGGCGTATTGGAGCTCACGGACGATGTGGTCGCGGCGTGCGTAGTCGGTGTCGTCGGGCATGTTGAGCGAGCGCAAGCGCGCCCTTCGGATGCGGATGAGCGCACCAGCGTTGATCGTGAGCCCGAAGATCTTCGACTGGTCGATGTGCTCGATCTCGCGAGGCAGCGGGAGACCGAGGACGACGGGGACGTTCGCGACCTTG
>VFQT010001465.1_pt1 | contig 28218 bp, 25 predicted proteins | sample 3512381 | NCBI WGS metagenome assembly VFQT01 (sample SAMN10412376, study PRJNA504923) | tailings metagenome | isolation source: Relicate 2 Philex TSF3 active mining site | place: Philippines: Tuba, Benguet | collected 2017-08-29
CCTCCCGAGCCCCCGCCGCCGGACCCCCCGCCGCTGCCGGCCGCCACGGTGATCGCCGAGACGGACGCATCCGTGGACCCGGCACCGTTGGTCAGCCGCACGGTGAGGGTGTAGGTGGTGCCACCAGAGAGTCCGGCCACCGTGGTCTGACAGGTGCCGAGCGTGCACTCCGATCCGAGCGTGACCGCATGGGTCACTGTCGATCCGCTCGTCGGCACCGCAACGACGGCCGCCGAGGCGACGGGCGCGGCCGTCGACGTGACGTAGACGAAGTCGACGACAGGCACGGTGACAGTGGAGCCGGCAAGAGGGCCGGTGACCGTGGCGGGCAGGGGCACGGTGATGGCGCGCTCGGTGTCGGTGGCCGCGGTGCCGGCCCCGACGGAGTTGCTCGCCGTGACCTCGAACGTTTAGTTCGTGCCGGCGACGAGTCCGGTGACCACAGCCGACGCATCGGAGGCACCCAGTGAGCCGCCGTAGGTGGACCAGGATCCACCGGCCGGCAGGTAGCGAAGCGAGTACCCCGTGATGGCGGATCCGCCGTTGCTGCCGGGGGCTGTCCAGGCGACCGTCACCTGTCCGTCGCCGGAGACAGTCGCTGCGAGGGACGCGACGGCTCCCGGAGTCGTCATGGGGGTCACGGTCACGGCCGAGCTCTCCATGCCGAAGACCCAGTCGCCGCTGTCGGAGTCCGTGCTGACGGTCGCGGACGCCAGCACCGAGTAGGACGTTCCGTTGACCGGTGCCGAGCCGTTCAGGTCGGTGACGGTGTACGCCTTCTTGCCGCCCGTGCAGGTGCCCGACGCACCCCACGCCCCTGCGGCCGTGACGATGCTCGAATAGCTCGTGCCGCCGTCGGACGACACGCGGAGGCGATATCCCGTGATCGACCCGGTCGGGATCGTGGCGGGGTCGCGCAGACACACCTCGAAGGAGGCGTCGGCCGAGGTCGCCACCACGTCGCGCGGCGCCGAGGGCTGTCCCGTCACGACCACGACGTCGGATGTCGCCGCACTGTCACCCTGGGCGTTGGTCGCGACGACGCTGACCGTGTAGGGGCGATCCTGGGTGACGTTCTCGAGCGTCCCGGTGTCGGTGCCGTCATCGACCTGCGTGATCGTGCAGGTGCGGGTCGAGGTGAGGCAGCTGCCCGAGCCCGCCGTCGTCTTGACCGTCGTGACACCGTCCGGGTCGACCACGGTGACGGTGTAGGACGTGATGGCTGAGCCACCGGTGCTGGTCGGCGTGTCCCAGGCGGCGGTGAAGCTGGTGGTGCCGGGCGTGAGCGCGAGGTTGAGCGGAGCGCTCGGTGGCCCGAGTGGGGTGCCCGAGTTGGAGGCCGCCGGTCCGGAGCCCGCGACGTTCGTTGCCGTGACCGACACGGTGTAGGAGACGCCGTTGTCCAGTCCCGTCACGAGTTCGTTCTCGGTGGCTGACGACACCGTGGAGGTGTACACGGTGGTCGCGCCGTTCGCGACGGTGATCGTGTAGCCCGTCAGGGACGAGCCGCCGTTGCTGGCGGGTGCCGACCACTCGACGTCCAGCCCGCTGTCGCCGACCGCCACGGCGAGGGCCTGCGGCGCCCCGGGCACGGTGCGCGGCGTCGCCGTCACGATGCTGCTGTACGGGCCGGCTCCTCCGGCGCTGTTCGCCGAGACCTTGACGTTGTACGTCGTGCCGTTGGTGAGTCCGGTGATGGAGCCTGTGCAGGTGCCACCCGAGCAGGCACTCGTCGCCACCGACACCGTGGTGGCCGAACCCCCGGTGTCGTGACTGAGCGTGTAGCCGGTCACCGTGATTCCCGTGACGTCGGCGACCGCCGCCCATGTCGCGGTGATCGACGCATTGCCGGCACTGGCCTGAAGATCCGTCGGCGCCGAGGGACGACCGGGAATGACGGCCACCCGGTCTGACTCCTCGCCCAGGAGGGTAGGTGCGGCGGGCGGCGTCGCGGTGTCCTGTGCGGCGGTGACGCTGACGTCGTAGGCGGTGCCGTCCGTGAGACCGGTCAGCGTCGTCGACGTCGTTCCTGCACTGACGACATCGGATGCGACGAGGGAGGAGGTGCCGGAGGAGTACGCCCGCACGTAGTACGACGCGATCGCGGCGCCGCCGTCGGCGAGCGGGACTGACCAGTCGACGACCGCCGCCCCCACGCGCGCGGATGCAGTGACGTTGCGCGGAGGCGTGGGGCGCCCGACGATGACGAGGCTCTCCGACGCGGCGAGACTGCTGCCCTGGGCATTGTTCGCGACCACGGAGACCTGATAGGCGGTGCCTGCCGTGAGGCCGGACACGGTCACCGGGCGGCCTCCCGTGGCTGCGACGGACTGCGTGTCGACCACAGTGCTGTCCGAGGTACGCGTTGTCGTCGCGGTGTAGCCGGTGATGGCAGAGCCACCGCTGGAGGACGGGTCATCGAACGCGATCGACACCGATGATGTCGATGGCGTGACGACGAGATTGCGGGGTGCCGAGGGCACTGACACGGGGACCCCCGTCACGGCGCTGCTCTCGGGGGAGGTTCCGTACTCGTTCGTCGCACTCACGGTGAGGGAGTACGTGGTGCCGTTGGACAGGCCCGTGACCGTGGCGGTGGTCGTGCCGGCAGCCGCCCCGACGCTGGCCACGATGGCGCCACCGGAGCGTGCGATGACCGTGTAGGAGCGCAGGTCCGCCGGAGTGGCCGGCGGCGACCACGAGACCTGGACCTGCCCGTTGCCGGGAGTCGCCGATGGGGACTGCGGCGCTGACGGGGCACTGCCGGTCGTCACGGGTGTGAACGTGGCTCCCCAGCCAGCGCCAGCGACCGGCACCGATCCGGCAGCGAGCTGAGCCCCTGCGGAGGTGTTCACCTGCTGCGGGGAGTACCGGTAGGAGTTGGCACCCGAGGCGGCGGCGGCCACGTCGGCTCCGAGCTGCCCGTAGACGTTGGCGCCCCAGCTCCAGACGTCGCCGTTCTCGTCGATAGCCACGGTGAGGGCGGTGTAGAAGGCCGAGGTGGTGACCTGGGAGATGAAGGAGTCGACCGCGACGACCCTGGCGGCATCGGTCACCGCGGTCGCCACGTAGGTCGGCGACTTCAGCGCAGCATTCGAGCCCGTGCCGAGCATTCCGTAGTAGTTGGTGCCCCAGGCGACGAGCTTGCCCGACGATGTGCGCACCATGGTGGCGCGGCCTGCAGCCTGCACGGAGACGGCAGTCTCGCCGCTCGGAAGCGCCGGCGAGTACCAGTAGGGGGCGGCTGTCGTCTTGGTGGTGTCGCCGTACTCGTAGGCGCCATTCGCACCCCATACCGCGACGGTGCCGTTCGCACGCAGGACGGAGGAGTGGTACCAGCCGGCAGACACGTCGAGCACGTTCGGCACGGACGACACGGCGGAGAAGGCCGTGAGACCTGTGGTCACCGCACCGTCGGGAGACGCTGCCCGGTTGGAGTTGTAGCCCCAGCCGTAGACCGTCCCCCCGCTCGACCCGGGCTCGACGTAGAGACTGAAGTAGCGTCCCGCCGCGATGCGCGGCACGGATGCGAGGTCCGTCACGAGAGTGGGGGTGTTGTAGGCGTTGGCCGCGGTGCTCGCCGTGGGAAGGACCTGCTTGTACGTCTGGTCGCCCCAGCCGAAGATGCGTCCGTCGCTCGTAGCCACCAGGCAGTGGTTGGCGCCACAGGTCAGGCGCTGGATCGTCTCGTTGGGATAGCTGGTGTCCGGGCCGATCGGCAGGTCGATCTTGCCCGGCCACAGTCGGCTCCCGGTGCCACCGTCGCCGTTGTTCCAGTTGTTGACGTCGTTGTAGCCCATGGTCCAGACGGAGCCGTCGCTGAGCACCATCACCGTCCCGCGGTCGGTGCTGTCGAGCAGGTTCACGCCCGTGCCGTCGGGGACGCCGAGCCGGTCGAACTTCGCTCCTGTCGCGGTGGAGGACGGTCCCTTGGTGCCACGGCCGAGCAGGCCGGAGACGGCATTCCCCCACGAGTAGAGCACCCCGTTGCCGTCGATCGCGCCGCCGGTGAACTCCGTCGCCCAGATCGACGACAGCGTGCCGCCCGCGGGGATGGCGACTCGTGTCGACGACTGGGCGGTCTTGTAGATCGTCACGCCGGTGGCGTAGTTGGCCGCGATGCCGAGCTGCCGGTACAGATTGCTGCCCCAGGCGTACACCGCTCCCGTCGACGTGCGCGCGAGAGCCGCCGCGGCACCGCCCTCGACCTGGCTGATGGCCACGCCCGACGGGAGGCCCTGCACCGTCACGGGCGTGTTGCTCGCCGTCGTGCTGTTGTTGCCGAGTTGGCCGTAGGTGTTGTTGCCCCAGGACCGGGCGCCTCCCTCGCTGCAGCCGACGACCGCACTGACATACATCGACGAGGCGGAGTAGATCGACCATGACGCCGAGGTGGGTGTGCACCCCGAGAGCGTGAGGGTGGTCGGGTTCAGCCAGTTGGAGCTTCGACCGGCATAGGCAGCCGAGTATCCCCACGTGATCAGGGCGCTCGAGGTGCGGGCGATCGTGCCCAGGTGGCCCATGTCGATCGCGAGCACCCCGCTGGGTGCGGTGCCGCCGAGGGTGTTGCTGTTCGTCATCTGGACGGGACTGGCCTGGGCCGCGCTGGACGACAGGCCGAGCTGTCCGTTGGTGTCGTTGCCCCAGACCCACACGTCGCCGTCGCCGTCGACCGCTGCCATCGACAGGTAGCCGACCGTGACGTCGCGCACTCCGAGATCGCGCAGGCCCGTGATCTCGGTGGGCGTGGCCGTGGTGCCGGTGGCCACTCCCTGACCCGTCCAGTAGCCCTCGTTGTGCCCCCAGGTGTAGACACGACGCCCGCTGCTCCGCGACGTGATCATGGCCTGGGCCTGGCGGTTGCTGGCGTCGCGGTAGGCCGACAGCGAGATGATCTGCTCCCCGCTCGCAGCCGTCCAGAAGAGCGACGGGTTCAGGTACGACGTGTTCCACTGCCACAGCTGATGCGTGCCGTCAGTCGCCTCGACGGCGGCGTACATGGTGCGCGTGCGGGGCGCGTCGACCACGGAGACCACACGGCCGCCGCCGAACGCGTTGAGCACGCCGAGCTTGTTGACGGGAGATCCACCCGAGAGCAGGGCGTTGACCGTTCCGCCGCCACCGGGGTTCGACGACGTGGTCGTGCCGGTCGAGACGGTCCCCTCGCCGCGGACGGGAGTCCCGTAGATCATCGCGGCCGAGCCGGTGGGCCTGGCGCCCCACGTGTAGAGGCTGTTGGACGGCACGGCCGCGGCCGCAGGCGGTGCGACGGCCGATCCGAGGCCCACCGCGACCAGCGCGAGCGCGCACGACTGCACGATGGCGCGCCGAAGCGCACTCCCCCGGCTTTGCATGCTCATGAGAGCCTCCACGGCCGACCGCGAGGAGGGTACCCAAGCCGATCGTGGCGTCGGGCTCCGGTGGGCGTTTCGCCCCCTGCCCCGCAGATATGGGCGACCTGACCGTATCTACGGCATACTCGCCCCATGAAGACGACGCTCGTCCTCGACGACGACCTCTACCGGCAGGCCAAGGTCACCGCCGCGCATCGAGGCGTCAGCGTGGCGTCCGTGGTGGAGGAGGCACTCCGCCTCCTACTCCTCGGAGCAACCGCCGAAGAGCCGCAGGCGGCACCCCCGCCGCTTCCCTCCTGGGATCTCGGCGAGCCCCTTGTCGACATCTACGACAACCGCGCCCTGCGCGACGCGCTCGATTCCGATCGTGACCCCGATGCTCTGCGCTGACGTCAACCTCCTGGTGGACCTCGTCAACCGCGGGGGGCGCCGCCATGAGGCGGTGCGGGCGTGGTGGGAGGCGACCCAGCAGTCGCCGGAGGCCGTGCTCGTGCCCGACTTCGTCGCCGCGTCCTTCGTCCGCGTCGTCACGGATCGCCGCATCCTCCCCCGGCCGATGAGCAGTGACGAGGCATTCGACTTCCTCGACCGCATGCTCCAGGCACCGCGTGTGGTCGTGGTGCACGGAGCTCCTGAGACCTGGGCGCGATTCCGGGAGCTGACCACCGGCCTCGGACTGACCGGGAGCGATGTGCCGGATGCGCGGCTGGCTGCTGTGGCTGTGTCCATGGACGCCACCGTCGTCACCGGTGACCGTGGATTCCGGCGGTTCCCGGGCCTTCGCGTCATCGATCCGGCGGCCTGATCCGGGCCGGTGCGGGACCACGGGAGCCGGGGTGGGCCGGGTTAGCATCGACTCACGCCCATCCGGGCGCCTGTGGCATGCCGGTCGGAGGATCACGTGGGTCTGCTGGAGCGCTTCGAGGACTCCCTCGATCGGCTGGTGAACGGCGCCTTCGCACGCGCCTTCAAGGCCGAGGTGCAGCCCGTCGAGATCGCCTCCGCGCTCCAGCGTGAGGTCAACGACCGCGCCGCCGTGGTCGACCGCACCCGCACCGTCATCCCGAACGTCTTCGTCGTCGAGCTCTCCGACCACGACTATCGACGCCTGGCCGTCTTCCGCGACGCCCTGCAGACCGAACTCGCCACCCTGGTGCGCGACTACGGAGCGGAGCAGGGCTACACCCTGCTCGGTCCGGTCGACGTCACCCTCGGCCAGGACGACGAGCTCGACACGGGCATCTTCCGGGTGCGCAGCGAGGCACGCGCCCAGGTGCAGGCGGCAGGCAGCCAGCAGGCCGCCCAGGCCGACCTCCGCCAGCCCCGGCTCGAGGTCGGGCCGATGGCCTATCCGCTCGTGCGCGCCATCAGCCGGCTCGGCCGCGGGAGCGACACCGACATCCGCATCGAGGATCCGGGTGCCTCGCGCAACCACTGCGAGATCGTGCTCGGGCAGCCGGTGCTGCTGCGCGACCTCAACTCCACCAACGGCACCCTCGTCAACGGCCAGAAGGTGGCGCAGGCCGAGCTGGTCGACGGCACCACCATCACCATCGGGACCACCTCGCTGGTGTTCCGCACCTCGGGCTCTGACGGTGCCGCACTCGCATCACCCCACCGAGACGGCTGACCTGTGTCCGAGCTCGCGCTCACCCTCATCCGCCTGGGCTTCCTGACCCTGCTGTGGGCGTTCGTGCTCGTCACCGTGCTCGTCCTGCGCCGTGACCTGCGCATGCCGGCCGACGCACTCCCAGCGCGACGCAATGGTCGACCCGGCCGCGCACCCAAGCCGGCCAAGCGACCCCGGGCACCCAAGGCACCCAAGGGCAAGGGCACCAAGCTCGTCGTCATCGAAGGGCCACTGCTCGGCACCGTGATTCCGCTGGCCGACACCCAGATCACCATCGGACGCGCGCCCGACTCCACCCTCGTCATCGACGACGACTACGCATCGAGTCGGCATGCCCGCATCTACCCGGCCGAGGGCACCTGGATCGTCGAGGACCTCGGCTCCACCAACGGCACCTGGATCGATCGCACCCGCATCACGACGCCGACCGTGCTGCCCGTCGGTGCACCGCTGCGCGTGGGACGCACCACGCTCCAGGTGCAGAAGTAGGCGCGATGGCCCAGGTGCTGCGCTACGCCGCCCGATCCGACGTCGGGCTGATCCGCGAAGGCAACGAGGACTCCGGCTATGCCGGTCCGGGCCTGCTGCTCGTCGCCGACGGCATGGGCGGCCACGCAGCCGGCGAGCTCGCGAGCGCCATCGCCGTGGCATCCGTGGCAGATCTCGACGTGCATCCGCCGGACGCCTCGGACGTCCTGGGCGCACTGGCGGACTCCATCACCGACGTCGGTGACGGCATCGGTGACGTGATTGCCGACGATCCGGATCTCACGGGCATGGGCACGACCGTCACCGGCCTGTACTGGATGGGCGAGCGGATTGCCATCGTGCACGTCGGCGATTCGCGCGCCTATCTCCTGCGCGATGACGAGCTCACGCAGATCACGCATGACCACACCTACGTGCAGACCCTGGTGGATGCCGGGCGCATCTCCGAGGAGGAGGCCGCGGTGCATCCGCGACGCTCGCTGCTGATGCGTGCGCTCGATGGCATCAACCCGGTCGAGGCGGACCTGTCGTTCCGCGAGGCACGCGTCGGCGACCGCTACATGCTCTGCACCGACGGGCTCTCCGGACTCGTGCGACCTGACGAGATCGCCGCGCACCTGCGCGACGGAGACCCCACAGGTGTCGTCACGCGGCTGGTCGATCTCGCGCTGGAGCGCGGTGCGCCCGACAACGTCACCGTGGTGGTCGCCGATGTCGTCGATGTCGCCGGCGGATCCGACGACGGCAGCGCCGACCGGTCCGCCTTCGCTCCCGTCGTCGTCGGAGCTGCTGGGGAGCCCCGCGTGCGACTGCGACTGCCGGGCATACGGTTCCCCGACGACGCGCAGCCCGACCCTGATCGCCCCGACGCACCCGCGCCCTTCGTCGGGGGACCGCCGACCGCACCGCAGCCGCTGATCGACGCCGAGATCATCGTGCCCGCGGCCGAGACAGCGCGCCGCAACGCCGCACGCGACCTCGCACGCAGTCAGGACCGCCGACGCCTGGTGCGGATGTGGGCGTGGATCGGCGGCGCCGTCGCATTCGTGCTGCTCGTCCTCGTCGTGATGCTCATCGCGGCGACCTCGTGGCTGGGCTCCCAGTGGTACGTGGGAGTGAACGAGGGCAGCGGCACCGTTGCGGTGTACCGGGGAGTGCCGCAGAGCCTGTTCGGCTTCCCCCTCTCGAGCCTGGTATCGGACTCCCAGCTGCCCGTCGACTCGCTGTCGTACCAGTACCAGTCCATGCTCGGCGACACGATCAGCGCCCCGGACGAGGCCGGGACGCAGATCATCCTGGAGGCCCTCGCGGCCGATGCCGCACAGTGCGCCGTCATCGATCCACCCGCCGGCTGCCCAGGGTCGGTTCAGTGACCGCTCCCGCCCTCGACTCGAGCCCAGGGCGTCAGCCGACGAGGCGGAACGTCGAGCTCCTCCTCCTGGTGTTCGCCTGGGGCATCGGACTCCTCGGCACCCTGCAGGTCGGCTGGGCCATCGGGCGTGAGCCCGACACCGGCCTGTGGGTGACCTCCGGGGTCGTCGGCCTGCTGGCCCTGATCACGCACCTCATCGTGCGACTCCGGGCGCCCTACGCCGATCCGATCATGCTGCCGGTGGCGACACTGCTCACCATCCTCGGACTGGTCATGATCTACCGAATCGACGTGGCAGCAGCGCGTCGCGCGGAGCTGAACGGCAATCCCCTGCCGACGCCTGACGTCTACTCGCAGCTGACCTGGTTCACGGTTGCGGTCATCTTGTTCTGCGCCGTGCTGATCCTGCTGCGCGACCACCGGGTTCTGCAGCGCTACACCTACACCCTGGGCCTGCTGGGCCTGGTGCTTCTGGTGCTGCCGCTGGCTCCCGTCATCGGCACGACGGTCAACGGCGCGACCCTGTGGATCAGGATCGGCGGACTGTCGTTCCAGCCGGCGGAGATGGCGAAGATCCTGCTCACCATCTTCTTCGCCGGCTACCTGGTCGAGAAGCGCGACTCCCTCGCGCTCGTGCGCACCAAGGTGCTCGGCCTGGGCCTGCCCCGCCTGAAGGACCTCGGTCCTCTGGTCGTGGCGTGGCTGGTGTCACTGGGCGTGCTCATCTTCGAGCGCGACCTCGGCACCTCTCTGCTGTTCTTCGGCCTCTTCGTCGCCATGCTCTACATCGCGACACAGCGCAGGTCATGGCTGGTCATCGGAGGGGTCCTGTTTCTCGGTGGAGCAGTGCTGGCGTACTACCTGTTCGGCCATGTGCGCCTGCGCGTGATGGTCTGGCTGGATCCCTGGACGTACGCCACCGACGAGGGCTACCAGATCGTCCAGTCGCTGTTCGGGCTGGCGAACGGCGGGATCCTCGGTGCCGGCATCGGCCAGGGCTTCCCCAACCTGGTGCCGTTCGCGAACACCGACTTCATCGTCGCGGCACTCGGCGAGGAGCTCGGCGTCACCGGTCTCATCGCGCTCCTGCTGCTGTACGCCCTGCTCATCGAGCGGGGCCTGCGCACGGCCCTGTCCGTCCGTGATCCGTTCGGCCAGCTCGTCGCCGCTGGTCTGTCGATCACGCTCGCACTCCAGGTGTTCGTGATCGTCGGTGGCGTCACTCGACTCATTCCGCTCACCGGCCTGACGACTCCGTTCCTGTCGTACGGCGGTTCCTCACTCATCGCCAACTGGATCATCGTGGCGCTGCTCCTGCGCATCTCCGATCGTGCGCGGCGACCGGCTGTCGCGTCTGTCGCTCCCGATGAGGCCTTGACCCAGGTGGTGCGACGGGTATGAACCGTCCGATCCGCCGCATCGCCCTCGTGCTCGGTGTATTGCTCATCGCCCTCATCGCGAACGTGACGATCATCCAGGTCGTCCTCGCCGGCGACTACCGCGATCGCCCGGGCAACCAGCGTGTCCTCCTCGAGGAGTACGACCGCGAGCGCGGGCCGATCCTCGTCGGTACCAATCCAGTCGCAAGATCGGAGGAGACGGGCAACTCACTGCGCTTCCTGCGCGTCTACGACAACGGGCAGCTCTATGCACCCGTCACCGGCTTCTACTCCCTCATCTACGGGGCCACCGGCCTGGAGCGCACCGAGAACCGGGTGCTCACGGGAAAGTCACCGCTGTTCGTGGTCGACCGTGCGGAGCAGCTGTTCGCCGGGCGCGAGCCACGCGGTGGTGCAGTCACGACGACGATCAACGCACGTGCGCAGCGCGTCGCGTTCGCCGGTCTCGAGGGCAAGCGCGGGGCCGTCGTCGCGATCGAGCCGGCCACCGGCCGGATCCTCGCCAGTGTGCAGTCTCCGTCGTTCGACCCCAACATCCTTTCCAGTCACGACCCGGAGGCGATCCGCGAGTACTACGCCGCACTCGAGGCCGACCCCGCCAAGCCCCTCCTGAACCGACCCATCGTCTCCCTCAATCCCCCCGGGTCCACGTTCAAGGTCGTGACCGCCGCGGCTGCGCTCGCCAGCGGTCGCTTCACTCCCGACTCCGTCATCCCCGGCCCGCGCACCTACAACCTGCCCAACTCCATCAAGAAGATCCGGAACTGGAACGGGCAGGCGTGCGGTCCGGACGGCCTCGTCACCTTGCGCGACGCGCTCGCGATCTCCTGCAACACGGCGTTCGCGTGGCTGGGCAACGAACTCGGCGCTGATGCCCTGCGCACGCAAGCGGAGGCCATGGGCTTCGACCACTCGTTCGAGATTCCGCTGCGCGCATCGACCTCGCGCTTTCCCGAGGACCCGGATGCACCGCAGACAGCGATGTCCGCGATCGGGCAGTTCGATGTGCGGGCCACCGCGCTGCAGATGGCGATGGTCGCTGCGGCCGTCGGCAACAACGGCCGGCTGATGGAGCCGTATCTGGTGCAGGAGGTCCGCGGCCCGGATCTGGCCATCCTGAAGACGACGCAGCCGACGCAGTTCGCGCAGACGATGACCCCGCTCGATGCCGTGCAGCTCACCGAGATGCTCGTCAATGTCGTCGACAACGGCACCGGCAGCAACGCCCGCATCCCCGGCGTCAAGGTCGCGGGCAAGACCGGCACCGCGCAGACCGGCAACGACAACCCGGCGGTCGCCTGGTTCATCGCCTTCGCCCCGGCGCAGTCCCCCGAGGTCGCCGTGGCCGTGGTCGTCGAGGATGCCGGGGCAGCCGAGGTGAGCGGCAACCAGCTCGCTGCGCCGATCGCACGCGATGTCATCGAAGCGGTGTTGCGCTGATGGCCGGTATCGGTGTTCCTGAGAGGATGGGGTCATGAGTACCGAGGACGGCCGCCGCATGCTCGGTGATCGCTACGAGATCGGCGAGGTCATCGGACGCGGCGGCATGGCCGAGGTGCACGAGGGACGCGATCTTCGGCTCGGCCGCCGGGTTGCGGTCAAGATCCTCCGCCCGGACCTCGCCAAGGATCCCACTTTCCAGGCCCGCTTCCGCCGTGAGGCGCAGTCCGCGGCTGCGCTGAACCATCCGAACATCGTTGCGGTGTACGACACCGGCGAGGACATCCTCACCTCCGCCGACGGCACGTCCGTCGTCGTTCCCTACATCGTCATGGAGTACGTCGACGGCATGACGCTTCGGCAGCTGCTGGCCAGCGGACGCCGGCTCCTGCCGGAGCGTGCGCTGGAGATCACCGCCGGGATTCTGGCGGCCCTGGACTACGCGCATCGGCACGGCATCGTCCACCGCGACATCAAGCCGGCGAACGTCATGCTCACCCGAACCGGCGACGTCAAGGTCATGGACTTCGGCATCGCACGCGCCATGAACGACACCGGCAACACCATGACCGCCACGTCCGCCGTCATGGGCACGGCGCAGTACCTGTCACCCGAGCAGGCAAGGGGTGAGGTGGTCGATGCCCGCAGCGACCTGTACTCCGCGGGCGTCCTGCTCTACGAGCTGCTGACCGGGCGGCCGCCGTTCACGGGGGACTCCCCTGTGGCGATCGCCTACCAGCACGTGAGCGAGATGCCCGTACCGCCGTCGCAGGTCGATTCCGGTGTGACACCGCAGGTCGACGCCGTCGTGCTCCACGCCCTGGCCAAGCGCACGGATGACCGGTACCAGTCCGCAGCGGAGTTCCGCTCCGATGTCGAGCGGGCGGTGGCCGGCGCGCCCGTCACGGCAGCCGTGCCCATGGTCACGATGGACCAGACGCAGATGCTCACTCCGACCCAGGCCGCCGGATCCGGTGGTGGATACGAGCCGATGTACGACATGAAGCGACGTCCGCGCCGCCGTGGCATCGCGTTCTGGTTCCTCAGCTTCGTCGGAGTGGTGGCTGCCGTCATCGCCGCGCTGCTGATCGGCCGCTTCATCTTCGGTGGCCCGGCAGCGAACCAGGTGCAGGTGCCGAACCTCGAGGGCCTGACCATCGAGCAGGCGACCACGACACTCGGCGAGTTCCAGCTGCGCCTCGGGGCGCAGACCCCGGAGATCTCCGACCGCCCCGTCGACACGGTCATCGCCCAGCAGCCTGCGGCCGGCGAGAGCATCGAGCAGGGGCAGTCCGTCAACGTCACGATCTCCGCCGGGCTCGAGCAGGTCACTGTGCCGCAGCTCATCGCACTCACGTCGATCGAGGCGGCGCGCATCGCACTCGAGGACGCCAACCTGCAGCTCGGAGCCATCAAGGAGCGCAACTCACCGCAGCCGGCCGGCTACGTGCTCGCACAGGAGCCCGAGGAGGGCACCCAGGTCAACGCCGGGTCGAGCATCGACATCACGGTGTCGTCCGGTCTGGTCAAGGTGCCGAACGTGACGGAGGTCAGCGAAGCGCAGGCCCGCAGCGACCTCGCGCAGGCGGGCTTCGACGTGCAGGTGGTGGAGATCGAGGACCTCACGGTTCCCGGTGGGACCGTGCTGGCGCAGTCGCCCCAGGCCGGTGAACTGCTGGCCCGCGGGTCCATCGTGACGATCACCGTGTCGACGGCACCCGTGGCCCCACCCACCCCGACGCAGGAGCCGGTGCCGACCCAGGAGCCGACTCCGACACCCACCGAGGAGCCTGTTCCCCCGGTGGATCCCGTTCCGGAGCCCCCGCCGAGCGACGTGTTCACGCCGGCGCCCTGACCCGCTCACCGGCGGGGTTCAGCCGACGACGGGAGCCAGTCCGCGTGCGCGCTCGCGAGCCGTGGAGTCACCGCACTCGTCGAGCCAGTTGGCGAGCATGGCGTAGCCGCCCTCGGTCAGCACCGACTCCGGGTGGAACTGCACGCCCTCGACGGGCAGGTCGCGATGGCGGATGGCCATGATCACCCCACCCGCGGTCGTCCCGGTGACGATGAGCTCATCAGGAACCGTGCCGGGAGCCACGGCGAGCGAGTGATAGCGCGTCGCGACGAACGGGGACGGGAGACCGGCGAGGACGCCGACGCCGGTGTGCTCCACCGGTGACGTCTTGCCGTGCAGCAGCTCCGGTGCCCGCTCGACGGTGGCGCCGTACGCGGCGGCGATCGCCTGGTGGCCCAGGCACACCCCGAAGATCGGCACGTCGCCGGCACACTCGCGCACGATGTCCATGCAGACGCCTGCGTCCTCTGGCGTGCCCGGTCCGGGACTGAGCAGGACACCGTCGAACTGTCGTGCCTCGTCGGGTGTCACCTCGTCATTGCGGCGAACGGTGACGTCGGCCCCGAGCTGCGCGAGGTACTGCACGAGGTTGAAGACGAACGAGTCGTAGTTGTCGACGACGAGGATGCGCACCACGACGCCATTGTGGCCCCCGAGCGGGAGCAGTCTCACCCGAGGGTCGTGGTCGATCCCGGGGGAACGGTCGCCGATTGCAGGCCCACGGGCCCCTCGAAGGCAGGAATCACCAGGTCGGGGACGCGCTCGAGCGTGTAGCCCAGGCCGACGGCGTCAGCCCAGTCGCGGTAGTCGGCCACCGCGGGATCCTGCCCGAGGCTCGTGCGCATCCGCTTCACCGGCCCGACGGCCTCGATGACGTAGGGCGGTGAGTAGACGCGTCCATTGAGCAGCAGGGTGTTGCCCACGCACTGGACGGAACTGGTGCTGACCAGGCGCTGACCCATGACGGCAACGGCCTCCGCACCCCCGCGCCACAGAGCGTTGATCACCGCCTCGACATCCGCTTGGTGGACGATCACGTCATTGGGAGTGAGGGTCTGCCACAGCGGATCATCGGACTCCCGCAGCGGCGCATCATCCAGCGTGACCCGCAGTCCGCGTCCGGCGACCTCCGTGAGTCCCGCGTCGGTGCGCAGCTGCTCGATCTGCCGGCGCACCTCCACAGCCGCCGGGTCGCCGGTGCGCCCCTCGGTGAGATCGTCGACGACCTGCCGCTGATCGGCCACGGCTGTCTCGAGACGGGCGATCCGGGCCTCCTCCTGCCGGACGAGGTCGCGCAACTGCGTCACCCGTTCAGCCCGCAGGTCGGTGCCCTTGCTGGCCGACGCCGCTGCGGTGAACATCAGACCGGCCAGGGCGAAGACCAGGGCCGAGGCGATGACGGCCGGGCGCACCCGGGAACGCAGCCCCGCACCTGACCCCATGGGCCCACGGTAATCCGCGCCTCCCGGACGTGTGGCAGGCTGACCCCATCGACCGGTCGCCTGCGCGGCCACCACCCGGGAGGACAACCGTGCCTGAGTCCAAGGGCCGCAAGAAGGACGTCTACACCCCGCCCCCCACGCAGAAGGGGGAGCGCAAGGTGGCGCGCATCGGCTCGCCGTCCTGGCTGGCTCCCACGATGGTCACGCTGTTCGTCGTCGGGCTGGCCTACATCGTCGTCTTCTACATCGCCGGGTCGTCCATCCCGATCATGCGCGACCTCAGTGCCCTGGTGAATGTGGCGATCGGCTTCGCCTTCATCATGGGCGGCTTCTTCCTCGCCACCAAGTGGAAATGACCTGAGTCGCTGCATCAGGCTGCTCCGTCGCGTTGGTGCGTCAGTAGGTGGGGTCGTGGAGCGGCCGGGAGCCCACCTAGTGACGCACCAACGGGGGTTACACGCGTGTAGTTCATCCCCAGCTGTGGATAAACCTGTGGATTCCCTCGTGGTGGCGGTGGACGACTGGGTCGGGTGTGACTACTGGGGATCCTCGCTGACGACCGATACGAGGGTGTAGGCCAGGCTCGATCCATCGGCCGGGGGGTCGGCCACCTCGGTCACCTTCACGTCGATCACATACGACGTGCCCGCCTCGGGCTCGAACCCGGTGATCGCGTCGTAGAACAGCTGGGGCTCCCCGCCCTCGGAGTAGGCGACCTGCAGGCACTCCATGGGGACGACACCGACGCACTCGACCCGCTCGGGCCCGACCCACATGCGCACGACGTCGGCGCTGGCCGGGTCGGCCTGGTCCGTCGAGCCGGAGCACGCGGCCAGGACGGTGGCGCTCACGACGAGGGGTGCGAGCAGGGCCATCACGACTCGACGGTTCACGGCGTCCTCCGATGCAGGGTGCGGGGAATCACAGGGTGATGGGTCCGAGGGGTGCGAGCATCTCGTTGATCTGGGCCGTCCGCCACGCCACCATCGCGGCCAGGATGAGGACGACGCCGACCAGACCCGCCGACTGCACGAAGGCGCGGTGATGCCGGGCCGGCAGGACGAAGATCGCCGCCACGACAGCGCCGGTGACCAGACCGCCGAAGTGCGCCCGCCAGTCCACACCGGGTGAGAAGAAGCCGATGGCGACATTGATCGCCAGCAGGATGACCACCTGGGTGATGTCGTAGCGCAGGCGACGCCCGGCGACGATGAGTGCGCCCATCAGCCCGAAGATCGCCCCGCTCGCTCCCACCGACACCGTGCGCAGGTCGGAGAACACGTACGACGCGACCCCGCCACCGAGGGCGGCGAGGATGTAGAGGGTCAGGTACCGGCCGTGGCCCAGGATCCGCTCAAGCGTCGGACCGAGGGCGAAGAGCACATACATGTTGAACGCGATGTGCAGGAACGATCCGTGCAGGAACGCCGCCGTCAGCAGTCGCCACCACTCACCGCCGACGGCGATGCCGACCGGCCACATGCCCCAGTCGCCCGCGACCTCGTTGATGCCGAGGGCGAACTGCAGCAGGAAGATCGCCGCCGTCAGGCCGATCAGCGTGTACGTCACGACGGGCCGTGCGATCGGTGTGCCGCCGGCCGGGGTCGTCACCTGGCGCACCGATGCCGATGCGGCGGCGACGCATTCGGCGCACTGGAACCCGACGGGCGCGGGAACCATGCACTGAGGGCAGACGGGGCGCTGGCACCGCGTGCAGCGCACCCCGGTCGCCTGGTCCGGATGCCGGGGGCACACCGGCAGGGACCCCGGCGCCGGGGTGGGCTCACTCATGCGGCGTGCTAGTCGCGCGTGATCTCGATGGAGGAGATGACGACGTCGTTCTTCGGGCGGTCGCCGGGTGCTGTCTCGACCGCGGCGATGGCGTCGACGACGTCGCGTGACGCCTGGTCGGCCACCTCGCCGAAGATGCTGTGCTTGAAGTTCAGCCAGGTCGTCGGAGCGACAGTGATGAAGAACTGCGATCCGTTGGTGTTGGGTCCCGCGTTCGCCATGGCAAGCAGGTAGGGACGGTCGAAGGTCAGTTCCGGGTGGAACTCGTCGTCGAAGCGGTAGCCCGGGCCACCCGTGCCGGTGCCGAGGGGATCGCCGCCCTGGATCATGAACCCGGAGATCACCCGGTGGAAGATCGTGTTGTCGTAGAGCGGCGCGGTGCTCTTGGCGCGCACCTTCGGGTCGGTCCACTCCTGGGTGCCCTCGGCCAGGCCGGTGAAGTTGCGGACGGTCTTGGGCGCCTGCAGGTCGAAGAGGGTGACCTTGATGTCGCCGAGGTTGGTGTGGATGGTCGCAGTCGTCGTCATGGAGGCGATCCTGTCAGACGGCCGGGCCGAGGTTGTCAGGGCCCGTCGTCGCCCCACGGGTTCACGACGTCGAGGCCGAGACCCTCGAAGTCGCGGACGTTCCTCGTGGCAAGGGAATAGCCGTGAACGAGTGCCGTTGCCGCGATCTGCGCGTCCGGCAGCGACAGGGGGCGCCCGTTCACCAGGCGTTCGGCGAGGAGAAGGCCTGCCGTCCGCGCCACCTCGATGGTGATGGGAAGAACGCGTCCGTGGAAGGCGCGGATGGCGTCGTCGACGGACCGCTGCAACTCCGCCCGTCGCGCGCCACGAGGCATGCGAGCCACGCCGAAGGTTAGTTCCTGGACCGTCACAACCGACAGGTGGATCGTGCTCTCGCGACGACGCAGCCACGATGTGACCTCGGCGCTAGGGGCTGGCCGCAAGACCTCTGACAGGACATTGGTGTCGACGATCATCCGTCGAAGCTCACCCGAGGCTCATAGGGCTCGCGTGCGGGGAGCAGGTCGTCGATGCCCACCCCCGCCTCGCGCAGTTGGAGGCCGAAGTCGAGGAGCGCGTCCACGAGTGACCTCTCCACGGGGGACGCCACCGCCTCCGTCAGGATCGCCCGCACCTCGGCCTCCATCGACCTCTTGTTGTGAGCAGCCCGAATGCGGAGCTTGTCTCGAACCTCGTCATCGAGGTCCCGGATCGTCATCACGGCCATGCCGGGATTCTCCGACTGTGACGGCATTGCTGTCAATGACGGCAATGCCAGCAATCATGGCAATCACAGCACTGCCGGCCATGCCCCTCAGCGGAGCCGGAGCCAGACCATCGTCCCCGGGCGGGCATGCGCACCCTCGACTCGACGGACCCCTGAGGCCACCCGGATCGGCTTGGCGAACCCCTGGTCGACGAGGCCCTGCTTCACGGCGAGCGCCTGCCGACGAGCCTCGGTGGCCTGGGCCTGGGTGGCCTTCGCGGCCACGACCGGGACGATCAGGGCTGAGGTCGACTTCGTGCCGTTGCGCCTCACGAATGCCGCGAGGGCCGAGGTGCTGGCGCTCGTCATGGTGGCGGTCGCCGAGGGGAACGTCACTCGGAGGGAGGTCGCCTTGGCGGCCTTGCGCAGGGCGGGAAGCAGGAGCATGCCGAGGTTCACCGATCGCACGGTTGTCGCCGTCCCGAGGCCGTTGACCTGGAAGACGTACTGCCCGGCCCGGAGCGACGCCGGGATCATCGCGTTGACCTCGAAGGTGCCATCGCTCTCCACCGTCGACTGACCTAGTGAGTCGGCCCATGCTCCCGGGAGGTAGCTCGCGATGAGCGTGCCCGGCGCGAACCCGTCACCACGCACGAGCACCTTCGCTCCGGCACGGGCCGTGAACGAACCGTCCAGCTCCCCCGCGAGCGCCTGCGGAATGAACTCGAGCGTGAAGTCCTCTCCCTGCACCTGCCACGCGCGACCGCCGATGGACTTGACCGCGACCCTCGTGGCGCGACCGTCCACCACCACGAGGCCCTCCCCGACGGCCACAGGCTCGGGCACGGTCACCTGCGCCGGAGGAGCGGTGGGCGCTGCCGACGGAGTCGGCGACGGCGACGGCGACGGCGTCGCCCTGGGCGTGGGATCCGGCGCCGACACCGATGATCCGCCCCCGCTCGACACGGGATTCGGCGTGACGCCGACGGCTGTCGATCCTGTTCCCGAGCCCAGCGCGTTGACGGCGCGCAGCGACACGAGGTACTGCACGCCGTTGGTCAGCCCGCCCACGACGATCGGCCCGGACGTGACGGCGGGGGACTGCGCCTGCCACGTCGATCCGTTGTCGATGCTCACCTCGTAGTTGGTGATCGCGAATCCACCGTCGGACTCAGGGGCCGAGAAGCTGATGGAGATCTGGCCGCTCGACGGCGTGATGCTCACGCTGCGAGGAGCGCGGGGCGTGCTCTGGGGAGTCACCGTCACCGATGAGGATGCCGAGCCGGTGCCCTGAGCGTTCACAGCACGCAGTTCGATCGACGCCGACGTGCCGTTGGTGAGCCCCGTGACAGTCACGGGACTGGTGGTGTCCGCCGGAGACAGGGCCGTCCAGGACCCCGTGCCGTTGACGCGGAACTCGTAGTTGGTGATCGTCGAGAGGCCGGAGTTCGCCGCAGTGAACGTCACCGACGCGCTGTCGTCACCCGGCGTCGCCCCGAGAGATGTCGGCGCGTAGGGCGCCGACGGCAGCTGGATGATCCGGCTCAGTGCGGCCGAGCTGACGAGCACCTCGTCAGCGGCGCTGGTGCGCGAGGCGCTCGGGCTCGCGGCCAGGTCGTCCGGGGTGTCGGCCGACAGGGAGGGGTAGGCCGTGCGGAAGTTCAGGCGGTCCGCCACCGTCAGGTCCGATGTCCGGATCTTCACGAGGGACCGGGACCAGATCGAGCCGACGTAGGCGTAGGTGCCGGTGGGGTCGATCACCATCTTCCGCATGCCGTTCTCGTCGCCGTAGGAGGCGCTGGTCACGGTGCCGGCACTCGCACCGGTCAGCACGACCTTGCGCACCGTCCGGGTGCCGTCCGTCACGAGCAGGTAGCTGCCGTCCGGTGCGATCGCCACGGCGTGCGACGGGCCGGAGCCCGTGAGGGCGGTCTCCGCGCCCGTCGACGTGTCGATCACCCGCACCTCGCTGCTCTCCTTGCCCACGTACACCGTTGCGCCGCTCGGGCTGACGGCAAGGGAGCGGGCGGTCCACGAGTCTCCACCGAGGCGCGACCACGACGGGCCCCATGTGCTGCCTGCCTTGGTGATCTTGTAGACCATCCCGTTTCGGGATCCGACGACGTAGGCGGCATCCGCGCCCACGCTGACCTGCTGTGCCCAGTCGAACCATGTCGTCGTCGTGGTGAAGCCCGACGGATTCGCCAGGGGGATGGTGAACACGCACGAGTAGCCGCCGGCCAGCAGGGTCGTGTTGTCGGGCGTGACCGCCATGGCGGTCACGTGAGCGTGGCAGCCGTACGGATCGCTCATCGTCACGACATCCGTGACGTTTCCGTTCGACAGGTCGAGGCGCTTGATGGTCCCTGTGCCATAGGTCTGCGTCGCAGGGCTGAAGTACGCGTACTGGCCGTCCGGGCTCCACGCGATCGCACCCGGAGCCGTGGCGAGCGTGAAGTCGCCTGCCTGCACCGTCGTCGGAACCGTGAGGCTGACGACGATGAGGGAGAGGAGTGACACGAGGGCGAGGAGAGTCTTCTTCAGCACGAGAGGACGGTACGAGCGGAGATCCGTCTGCTGGGAAGATCGCACACGTGTGCGCGGTTGGCACAACTGTGCCATCTCGATCGGGCTCGGGTCAGGCAGGCACCCGCAGCGTCACCCGCACCACCGCGCCGCCCTGGATGCCGTTCGACAGCGACCACTCTCCGTCGAAGAGGCGCGTCCATGTGGTCAGCACCGCTGAGCCAAGCCCCTGACGACGGGACCCGGGGGCGCCGCTGCCGTCGTCGGTCACCGTGATGACGATCAGTGAACCGTTCAGGGAAACCGAGACGCGGGTGTGCTGCGCGCGCCCATGCTGAGCGGAGTTCATGAGCGCCTGTTCGATCACGCGATAGACCGCCAGGACGATGTCGTCGCCGAACTCTGCGCGTCGCGAGTCGAGTTCAGGGGTGACGTGGACGACGCTCCCCATCGCGGGTTCGTACTGGGCGGCGAGGTCCTCCAGTGCCGTCTGCAGGTCCACGTCATGAAGATCAGGGCTGAGCGCGCGAGCGGCCCGTCTCACGTCGAGGGTGCGCAGCTCCTCCAGGCGGGAGATGATCTGGCGGATTGCCGCGCGATCGCTCTCCGGTGATGTGTTCATCAGCATCTGAAGCTCGAGCCCGGAGGCGATCAGGCCGGCTTGGACCCGATCATGGAGCAGCGCGGCGACCTGTCTCCTGGCGGACTCATCTGCGGCCAGCATCAGTTCCTGCTGCTCCTCCACCTGATCCAGAGCTCGCTGGGTCGCCTCGACCTGGCGCTGCAGACGAGCGGTGAGCGCACCAGCGATCGCAAGCGTGATCGTCAGGAGTGCGACGATCCGGAAGACACCCACGATGATCGGAAGTGGTGCATTCAAGGTGCTGAGAGGAACCGCACCGATGATGAGGCGGACCGCCAGCGCCACGGACGCTGCGATGACCAGGGTCAGGGCATACGCCGGGAGATGGATTCCTCGACGTCTCTGCCACTGCCGACCCGCGAGGATGATGAGGGCCAGGATGAGGGCAGCGGGGGTCGCGTCGAGCACCACGCTTCGGATCCAGTCGGATGGCGCGACGTTCTCCTGACCGAGTAGCTGCCCCGTCGCCGTGGCGACGTAGAAGTACCAGACCACGAAGAAGCTCACGACAGGGCGCAGGGGCCACGGTGCGATCACACGAACCCACGAGAGAGCGCGCGCCGACAGAGCACTCATGGAGTCTCGTCCCATTCGCTTTCACGGACAGCCTGCAGGTAGGCCAGGATCGCGCGCGTGCGCAGGTCATCCCCAGGCTCTGCCTCCGGGACGAGGTGCTTGTACGCCCGAGAAAGGTCGTGGCGCACACTGTCGTGCGAGACGCCGAGTCGCTTCGCGACCTGTGGAGCGCTGAGTCCGGAGGCCGCGAGGGCCATGACGGCCCGCTGGCGCGGCGTGAGTGACTCGAGTATCGAGTCGGCGGGTGCCTCCGGGGTCGAGGGTGAGGTGCCGGTTGCAATGCCCTGCGCCGTCACGCGGAGAACAGCCACGAGATCGTCGACGTCGAGATCGGCTGTCTTGGGCAGGAAGGACCACCCGATCCGGGACTCCTCGGGGACGCGCCGGGCCATGTGGTCCAGGGAATGCTGGGAATGGATGACGATGCCGAGATTCGGATTGCGCTCACGGAGCGCCAGCCCGAGGTCGATGCCGTTCATCTCGTTCACGCCAAGCGCCAGGTCGATGAGCGCCACATCCGCCACGGGAACGAGGTCCGAGTCGAGGACGGCGGTGCCGTTCTCGCCCGCCAGGATCAGGGAGAGCTCGGGCCGCTCTCCGAGGAGCCTGGTGACGATCCCGCGCAGGGCAGGGTCGTTCTCAACGTAGATGACTCGTGTTGGTCGCACCCCGTCCTCTTCCTTCGCACGGGGGAAGGCTAGGCCATGCCTGCCTGAGGCGGGCCCCTCGGCACAAGTGTGAAGGACGGTGTGCGGCTACTTCACCAGTCGCAGCGTGATCGGGTAGCGGTACTCCTCACCGCCATAGGCCTTGATGCCACCGATGATCATGAACACCAGGCCGAAGATCGCCACGATCGGGATGAGGAACGCTCCGATCACCACGAAGGTGAGGATGAAGCTGATCACCATCGCGATGACGAGGGTGATCTGGAAGTTCAGGGCCTCAGTGGACTGATTCTTCACGAATGCCGACCGCGGACCGAACACCAGCATGACGATCAGCGGCCCGATGACCGCGATGATGATGCCGGAAAGGTGGGCCAGCATGGCCCACAGCTTGGCTTCGGAGTCGGAAAGCTCCTGCGGAGCCGGAACGCCACTGCTCATGGTGGGTCTCCAATTCTCGGGACTGCGAGCCCCGACGGTCCTCAGGGTGGCACCACATCGATCACTGCCGCAAGGCACCACGCTGACGCATGCCTACAGCACCGTGTTGTCCACCGACCATGGCGCAGTCCCGCGCCTGACCATAGCCCGGTCGCACGCCCAGCCCCCGATCTCGGACACGCATGGGGCTGCTACTCCGCCACCACTCGCACGAACTTCCACCCAGCCTTCGCATTGCCGATGCGGACCATGAAGGCTCCTGGCTTCTTGGCAGTCATCTCAGGTGTTCTCACGCCACCGGCGGGACCGGACGTCACGGCCCCCACCATCTGCCATCGCCCGTTCAGCCACCGCTGCACGGACATTCGGGTGGACGCGGGCAGCCCCGAGACCTGGACCTGAATGGGCTCCGCGACCGAGACCTTGACGACCGGTGCCTCCGCGACCGTGTCACCAGCCGGCTTGGTCACGCGGACGACGGCAGGCGGCTCCTCCGGACGGGTCGTCGTCGTGCCCGTGGGCGTGGAGCTGGGGGTACTTGGCGTCTCGGCCGGGGCGGTGATGACCGGCTCCTGGCTCACCACCTGCACGGAGGACTGCGGAGCACCGGAACCCGATCCGCCGCTGCTGGGTGGGTTGGAGACAGGGCGCGTCGGCCCCGGCCGCGAGCAGGTCGTCGTCGAGCCCGTGACCACGGGCTGACCAACGCCAGGGGTCACCGTGATCGTCTCCGAGTCGTAGCTGGCAGCAGCCGAGTTGACCGCACGGAGCTTCACCGCGACCGGAGTGCCATCCGTCAGGCCCGAGATCACGACTGGACCCCAGATGGTGGCGGCATCGGACGGCATCCACCCTGCCCCGGCGTCGAACTCAATCTCCGTGATCGGCGCGGCACCCTCATAGCACGGGGTGTAGGCGACAGAGACGCCCCCGGCGACGGGTGTGGCAACGAGACCGGCTGGGGCATCCGGGATGCCCGGGACCACAACTGTCTCCAAGTAGGACGGTGTGCTGGCACCAGCCTCGTTCACGGTGCGAAGACGGAGATACCGACCGACACCGTTCGTGAGCCCGGTAACGAGGACAGGAGACGAGGTTCCCGGTTCAGTGGGGAACCACTCCCCATTGAAGTCAAGCTCGTACTCGTACCGGATGACTGGCGATCCATTGCCACCCCCATCGGTGAAGGAGATCCACGCACCTCCCGGGATGTTCAGGGAGGAGGGGTTCTCGGGTGAGAACGGGAGCTGAGCCACCGGAGTCACGGTCACGGAGTCGGATGCGGGACCCGTCCCGGAAGCTGTCACCGCCCTGAGCTTGATGGTGGATGCGATGCCGTTCGTGAGCCCGGGGACCGTGACAGGTGATGTGGCGTCCGCGGGTGACAGCGCCTGCCAACTCGTACCCCCATTCAGGGAGTACTCGTAGTTCGTGATGCCGTAGTCGGCTGGCGCCCCACTACCGCTGCACGTGCCGAAGCCGAGCGTTGCGCTGTTGCTGCCCGCCGTCGGCCGGACACCCACAGGCTTCGGTATCCCGCTGCTGGCATCAGGCGTACCGTCCACGTAGGTGGTGAATGCCAGTGCCCCAACACCGGCAAGCCACGTGGACGACCTTTGCTGGTAGACGTGCCCGAGGCAGTAATCCCCCGAGAACCAATGGTAGGGATCTCCTGCGTCCGTGGTCGTCACGCGGATGGCGTACACCGTGCCCGAGGTCACGCTCGCCGGGGTGTCGAAAACTGCACTGACTGTGCTGGGTGGGCTCACACGACCCTCGGTGAGTGTGGGAAAGTTCGATGGGCCGAAGGTGTGAGACGCCAATGGGGTGCCCGTGGGAACACCCTGTGACGTTGCAAGGATGCTGACCGTGAAGGTCGTGGGGGTGCCGAATTCATTCCGGCCCATGGGAAGACGAACCTCCGTCAAAGTGCCACTCACCTGCGGGACGAACAGCTGGGCAACAGCCGTGAACCAACTCCCGGGCCATGCCGATCCGGCCGTGTTGACCGGGCCCGAGACCTGGTCGACCGCCGGAGCGGCCGTGGCGGGCACTGACACCACACCGGTTGCCATAAGGGCCAGTACGAGAGCCGAGACGATACGTCGACGCATGAGTGAGCACCTTTCGCCGGGGACGGCGTGACGGTATGTCGAGATCACTCCACGGCCGGGAACCGCGAACACCCGTAGTCAACGGACGCGAACATGTGTTGGTCACATCAGCAGAGCTGAGGCATCACCCGCTGCCTAGGCAGCGTTGTCGACCGTCCAGATGTGACCCTTGTTCACGAGAGTGCGATTGCAGGCCCAGCCGCCTGTGCCACCGTCGACCCAGGGCTCCCAGGACTTCACCCATCCTCCGGTCAGTGCGGTGCCCCACGCGTAGTCACGGTCATCCACCGTGGCGCACGTTTCGCCACCGGGAAGCGGGAGGCTCTGACGAATCACTGGCCATGAGGAATTCGTCGCCGCGGGCCGACTCGTTCCGCCGTAGATGATCGGGATGATGATGCTCGGGATGCTGGGGGCAGGCACCCCGTCGTTGTCGACCTCCGCGACGGTGCTGCCAACGAGCAAGGGGCTTCCGAGGAAGTTCGTTGCCATGAGCCGCACGGTGACGCTCGACGGGGGGGCAGCACTGAAGTAGGCGTACCACCGATCCTGAGGCGTGACGAAGGCACCGCTGCTCACCGACATGCTGACGTTCGAGCGGTACTCCAGCCACCCGGGAACGCTCGATCTGTAGTAGTCCAGTGTGTTGTGAACTTCCCAGTTGTTGTTGCATGCGCCACCACCGGAGAACTCGAACTCATCCCCGACCGCACCGTAGATGGTGATCGACGTCTCGGTGCATGTCACCGGGATGGGCGTCGCCGCATGGGCCACCGGTGCCGACAGTGCGACAAGGCCCGCTGTGAGAAGCGCGAGCAGGCCTGCCCTAGGCCGACGAGGACGGGTGAGGGCATGCCTGTGCTTCGCCTGCGGCCCTCCCCGACGTCCGTCATGTGGAGGCGCTCCGGTGGGCAGCAGATTCGCGGGCATGTCACTCCTCCGGGTCCGATGGCTACTCGTGAAGGAACGGCACACGGATGCCGCAATGCTCTCGAGACGCTAGACGCGACACTTATCAGCGCGCGGATGTCCATACATGTGTGCACAGAGCCGACAACAGATGTATGCACCAACGCGGTGTGCCGCGTCTCCTGTCAGCCCAGCAGGTTGACGAGGAGGAGGATTCCGCCTACCGCCATCACGCTGACGACACAGGCCACCACGATGGCGAGGGCTCTGGGTGGCTCCGGGCCGTCCCTGCCCGAGGGTCCCGATGCATGCGACACGCGGGGACCCTAGGAGGCCGGGAGGGGAGGCCGTGGATGTCCACACACGCGTGACCTACCGCGCGAACACGTGTAGGAAGGGCCTCACGCCTCACAGGGGACTCGGACCGTGACGTCGGTCCCTGTCGGGGACCCCCCCACAGCCCATGTGCCGTCGATCGCCGCCGTCCACGCGTCGATGATGGCGAATCCGGCACCCGGCGTCACGGGCTCCTGCCCGAGTCCACGACCGTTGTCGCGGATCACCGTCACGAGATCCTCATCGTCCTGGTGCGCCATCACGCTCACCTGCGTCGCACCACCATGGGCAGCAGCGTTCAACAGCGCCTGCTCCACGATCCGGTAGGTGCCCAGGCTCAGCGGATCCTCAGAAGCTCGACGATGCGCCTCTGCCTCCACAGCGCCGACATCGATGGTCGTCTGCATGGCTGGCTCGTAGTTCGATGCGAGCACCTTGAGGGCCTGGGTGAGGGTGACATTGCGCAGGTCCGGACTCAACTGTCGACTGGCGGAGCGCACATCGTGCGTGCGGATCGCTTCGAGGTCAGCGATCACTGACTCCAGCCGAGCGGCCTCCTCACCGCTCAGCGAGTTCGTGAGCTGCTTCAGCTGGAGGGTTGCGGCCACCAGCCCGGCCTGGACGCGGTCGTGCAGGATGGTGGCGATCGACTGACGGGCCCTCTCCTCTGCCTCGAGCACGGCGCTCCTCTGCGTGCGCACGAGATCGAGGGCGGCATCCGTCTGACGAATCTGCCTCAGGAGCCGTGAGTCAGCGATGCCGAGGGCGCTCGTGAGGATCATGAACGTCACCACGCCCCGGACGAGGCCGAACAGCAACTGCTCGGGGACGGGTTCGCCAGAGTTCATCATGGTCACGTACCGCGTGAGCGCTGCGCTGAAGCCTGTGACGATGATGATGACGAGGTACCCCGTCCTCGTGAGTTCGATGCGCCCCGTGATCCTCCGATAAACATGGAGCAATACGGCAAGAACAACGCCTACGGCGATCCCGCGGGCGATGTTCACGGGCAGCCCGTATGCCGCGGGAACGAGCACCTCTTTCTGCTCCACAGCGGCGGAACCAGTTGCATACTGGAAGACCGCGAAGGCGATGAACCCGATCAGAACCGGTCGGATGGGCCACGGCCCGAGGATGACCTGCGCGACCTCAGCGCGGATTCGGCGAAAGCGCGACGGTGTGGAGGGGTCAGTCCTCATCAGCGGCCTCGGCGTAGGTGCGTGACTCCCTCAGGTAGCGGAGCACGGCGCTCGTGCGCAGGTCAGTGCCGGGAGGCGGGTCCGGTACCAGCACCGCGTAGGCCTTCGAAAGGTCCTGCCGGACGGTCACGGGTGCGAGGTTGAGCTGTGCCGCGATCGCTGTCGCGTCCAGACCCGTCGACGCCAGTGCCAGGATCTCCCGCTGCCGTGCCGTGAGCTTGTCGATGACCGAAGATGGTGCCTTCTCACGTGCGCGCTGAATGCCTGGGTCGAGGACGTTCAGCCCCCGGGCAGTGGAGCGCAGTACGTCGACGAGGGCCTCGATGTCGAGGTCACCGCGCTTCTCGAGGAAGGACCAGCCCCACTGGATGTCCTCCGGCAGTGAGGCCACGAAGTCCGGCACCACATGCTGGGTGAAGATGACGATGCCGACGTTCGGGTTGCGCTCGCGGAGGACGAGCCCGAGCTCGGTGCCGTTCAGGCTGTTCTTCCCCAGCGCAAGATCGAGAAGCGCGACGTCGAGAGCTCCTGCATCGACCTGCGCCAGCGCCTCTGTCGCATCAGCGCAGTCCGCGACAACCTCGAGAGCCGGGGACGAACGCAGCATCGCGGCGACGATTCCGCGCAGCGTCGGGTCGTTCTCGACGTACAGCACACGCGTCGGTCGTGCCACGGTTCACCCCCTCGACAGAGCGCATCCGAACGGCCTCGCGTGTGCCTGTCCTCACGAGGAACGGCATCCGATGCAGCTGAACTCGTCACGATTGTGGAGGCTAGGGGACTCGAACCCCTGACTTCTGCCTTGCAAAGGCAGCGCTCTA
>VFQT010001466.1_pt1 | contig 28193 bp, 25 predicted proteins | sample 3512381 | NCBI WGS metagenome assembly VFQT01 (sample SAMN10412376, study PRJNA504923) | tailings metagenome | isolation source: Relicate 2 Philex TSF3 active mining site | place: Philippines: Tuba, Benguet | collected 2017-08-29
TGGCGAATGCATCAGCCCTGTGGCTGATGCGGTGTTTCTCCTCCGGGTCGATTTCGCCGAAGGTAAGGTCTCCCCCGTTCGGCACGAAAATCGGATCGTATCCGAAGCCTCTGGTCCCGCGCGGCGGCCAGGTGCAGTTGCCGTCGACGCGGCCTTCGTAGATCGCGGTCGCGCCGTCCGGCCAGGCAATGGCCAGCACGCAGCTGAACCAGCACGAACGGTCGGCTTGCGGACCAAGCTCGCAGAGCAACCCTTCGACCTTGCCCATCGCCATGTACCAGTCACGGCCCTCCGGCCCCTCGAACCACTGCCGTTCGGCCCAGTCGGCGGTATAGACCCCGGGTCGGCCACCCAACGCCGTCACCGATAGTCCGCTGTCGTCCGCCAGCGCCGGGAGCTTGGCCGCTTCGGCGGACGCGCGCGCTTTGATGAGGGCATTTTCGACGAAGGTTTTGCCCGTCTCCTCCGGCTCCGGCAATCCCAGCGAACCGGCGGATACGCAGTCGATACCGTAGGGCGCCAGCAGCGCCGAGATTTCCCTGAGCTTGCCCGCGTTATGCGTGGCGATGACCAGGGTTTCTCCCGCGAGCCGGCGCGCCGTCACCCGACCGTCTTCGCCTGCGCCGCGAAGATGCGGTCGCACCCGATGCGCGAGAGCCGCAGCAGCCGCAGCAAGCCTTCCTCGTCATAGGTCGCGCCTTCGGCGGTCGCCTGCACTTCGGCGATATGCCCGCCTTCGATCAGCACGAAATTGGCGTCGGCATCGGCGCTGCTATCCTCAATGTAGTCGAGGTCGAGCACCGGCGTGCCCTGATATATGCCGCAGCTGACGGCCGCGACCTTGCGGGTCAGCGGGTCTTCGAGAATGAGCTTCTGGTCGAGCAGCTTCTGCACCGCCAGGCGCAGCGCCACCCATGCGCCCGAGATCGCGGCGGTGCGGGTACCGCCGTCGGCCTGGATCACGTCGCAGTCGAGGGTGATCTGCCGCTCGCCCAGCTTGCGGAAGTCGGTGACGGAGCGCAGCGAGCGGCCGATCAGCCGCTGGATTTCCTGCGTGCGGCCAGATTGCTTGCCCTTCGCCGCCTCGCGGCTGCCGCGCGTGTGCGTGGCGCGCGGGAGCATCGAGTATTCGGCGGTCACCCAGCCTTCGCCCTTGCCGCGCATGAAGGGCGGCACGCGCTCCTCGACGCTGGCGGTCACGAGCACTTTGGTGTCGCCGAACCCCACGAGCACCGACCCTTCGGCATGTTTTGTGAAGTTGGTCTCGAACGAAAGGGCGCGCATTTCGTCGGGCGCACGGCCGGAAGGTCGCATGGCAAATCCTTATGCGGAGCAAGAATGAGCGGCCCTTGGCGCAATGGGGTTGAGGCTGCAAGTCTTGGCCCTACATTGCCGGCATGGGCACACCGCCAATTTCCGAACTGACTACCCGGGCACGAGACATCTTCCGCCTTGTCGTTGAGGGTTATATCTCCTCGGGCCAGCCGGTGGGATCGAAGACGCTTGCCGGGGCGGGGGGCATTAACCTCTCGCCCGCGTCGATCCGCTCCGTGCTTGCCGATCTGGAGCAACTCGGCCTGCTCGCGGCACCGCACACCAGCGCGGGGCGCATGCCGACCGAATCGGGGCTGCGCCTGTTCGTCGACGGCATGATGCAGGTGGCCGAGCCCAGCGCCGACGAGCGCGCGGCGATCGAGCGCCGTTTGTCGCAGCCCGGCCCGATCGAGGCGGCGCTCGCAGCGACCAGCGCGGTGCTCTCCGACCTTTCCGCGTGTGCCGGGGTCGTCATGGTCCCGCGCCGCGAGCCGCATGGCGCAAGTAAGCCTGATCCAGCTCGCGCCCGACAAGGCGTTGGCGGTGCTGGTGGGCGAGGACGGCGCGATCGAGAACCGGCTGATCGACCTGCCGCTGGGCCTCCCGCGCAGCGCGTTGGACGAGGCATCGAACTACATCACCTCGCGGCTGGCGGGTCGTACGCTGACGGAGGCGGGACGGCTCATGAGCGCCGAGATAGCCTCGGGACGCTCGGCGCTCGACGCTGCCAGTCGCGACCTGGTCGAGCGCGGGCTTGCCGTGTGGAGCGAGGACGCTTTGCATCGCCCGGTGTTGATCGTTCGCGGCCAGGCCAACCTGCTCGACGAGACCGCGATCAGCGACCTGGAGCGGGTGCGCTCGCTGCTCGACGATCTCGAGAACAAGCAGTCGGTGGCTGCGCTGCTCGATTCCGCGCGCGAAGCGGAATCGACGCGCATCTTCATCGGTTCGGAAAATCGTCTGTTCGCGCTATCGGGCTCTTCCGTCATCGCCGCGCCTTATCGCGATCGCGACGGGCGGGTGGTCGGCGTGGTGGGTGTTATCGGGCCGACGCGGTTGAATTATGCGCGGGTTGTCCCCATGGTGGATTTCACCGCCCAGAGCCTGGGCAAGCTGATCGGATAGCTGGAACTTTTGACAAGATGAGCGAAAACAACAAGCCGCAGGAGGATTCCGCGGTCGCCGACGAATTGCAGGGCGTCCCCGATGAGCTGCGCGAGGCAGCCAGCCAGATGGACGATGCCGCATCGCTGCGTGAGCAGCTGGAAACCGCCAAGCAGGAGGTTCTCTACGCACGCGCCGAAACCCAGAACGTGAGGCGTCGCCTCGAGAAGGACATCGCCGACACGCGCGCTTACGCCGCGACCGGCTTCGCGCGCGATATCCTTTCGGTCGCCGACAACCTGTCGCGCGCTCTTGATTCGATTCCCGCCGAGCTGCGTGAGGACGAGAAGTTGAAGAGCCTCGTCTCGGGCATCGAGGCGACCGCGCGCGAAATCGACAAGGTGTTCGGCCTGCACGGCATCAGCCGCATCGCCGCCAAGGGTCTGCCGCTCGATCCTAACCAGCACCAGGCCATGCTTGAGGTGCCATCCGACGATGTGGAAGCCGGCACGGTCGTGCAGGAGCTCCAGGCCGGTTACATGATCAAGGACCGGCTGCTCCGGCCCGCGATGGTTGCCGTCGCCAAGAAGCCGGACTGAGGGCACGCAGGGGAACCCGACGCCGCCTTGGCCGTTTGCCTATCGTACGGTTCGCAAACGGAGATTTGGTCATGCGTTCGCTTATACTTCCTGTCATGATGGCTGGCGCTTTAGCTCTTGGCGGCTGCGCGGGTAATTACGCCGGCGAAGGCGCGCTCGCGGGTGGCGCCGTCGGCGCGGCTGTCGGCGCGGCGAGCGGCGACATCGGCGAAGGCGCGGCGATCGGCGCTGCGGCTGGCGGTGTCGGCGGTGCCCTGATCAAGAAGAACGATCGCCGTGGCTGCTATCGCTATGATCGCGACGGCGATCGCTATTGGGATCGCGATTGCTGATCAGGCTTTGGCCGGCGCGGCGAAATCGACGAGCAGGTCGTAGGCCGCCGCGCTGGCCATCCCAGCCACCTTGCCGCCGTTGCGCAGCAGGAAGGCATGGCGGACAATTTCCGCCTGCTGCTCGATCCCATAACGGGTCAAAGGCTGCCCGGGCTTGATGGTGTAGGTGTAGCGGCAGAACGGATGCCGCATCAGCGGAAGATACCAGCGCCCGCGACGCTGGCTCTGCCAGACATGCGTCATTTCGTGGATGAACAGGCCCTGCCGCGAAAGATCGGCGCTCGCGAAATCATCGCAATAGTGGGGCGACGCCGGTGAGAAATGGAGATGGCCCATTGGCGCCATCGTCACGCCCACCGGTTGCAGCGGGAACCATCGCCTCCGCCTGATCCGCACGGGGGAGCAGTCGATCGCTTCGCCGAACACCGAATAGACCAGATGGCGTTCGCCCGGAGTCAACGGGCGCTCCCCGCCGATGGGGCAGGAATCCGCCGACAAGATGGTGCTCAGTGCGTCATGCCTTGCATGCCGCCGGTCATCTTCTGCACCTTGATCGGCACGGAAATCTTGTCGCCGCCTGCGAAGATCACCGTCATCTCAGCGCTCGGCGCCGATATCAGAGGCTCCGAGAGGTCGAAGGCCATCACGTGCTTGCCGCCGCGCTCGAACTTGACCGTCGCGCCGGGTGCAAGCGCGACCTCGCCAAGGGGCTCCATCTTGCCGCCGATGGTTTCATGGAGTTCGGTTTTCGCCGCGCCGTCGATGTGGACAGCGGCCAGCGACGTCGCGGCGGCGCCGTTGTTCGTCACCGTGAAGTAAGCGGCGCCGGGCCGCCCGGCCACCACCGGCAGCAAGAGGACCGCGTCGCTAACGGAGATACCCGGCTTGGCATCCGGTGCCGGTGCCGAAGCCGTGACCTCAGGCGCCGGAGCTGTCTCCTGCCCCTGGCAGCCGGCGAGCGAAAGCGCCGCCGCAGAGGCGAATGTCAGCCGGGCCAATGATACGGATTTCACGCGCTTTTCTCCTGCGACGATGCGTCTCGGTCAGGCGCGATTGCTAATCCCGCGACGCTCTTGTGCCAAGCGAAACCGCTCCTATATCGCGCTTCGACGACGTGCCGGCGTGGATTTGGCTGCAAAGCCCTGACCCCGAAGGCACGACGACGTCATCGAGCCGTCGAGCCGCCTTGCCGCATCTGCGGGAGGCGAAACCGCGCGGTGTCACATTGGACGTGAGGAATGGGGACTCATGGCTAAAGTAATCGGTATCGACCTCGGCACCACGAACAGCTGCGTTGCCGTCATGGATGGGGGCAAGCCCAAGGTCATTGAAAACGCAGAAGGCGCGCGTACGACGCCCTCGATCGTCGCTTTCACCAAGGATGGTGAGCGACTGATCGGGCAGCCGGCGAAGCGCCAGGCGGTGACCAATCCCGACAACACCGTATTCGCGGTCAAGCGCCTGATCGGCCGCCGCTTCGACGATCCGGTGACCCGCAAGGATACCGAGCTGGTTCCCTATACGATCACCAAGGGCAAGAACGGCGACGCTTGGGTCAAGGCCGGCGGCGAGGACTACAGCCCGTCGCAGATCAGCGCCTTCATCCTTCAGAAGATGAAGGAAACCGCCGAGGCTTACCTCGGTGAGACCGTGACGCAGGCGGTCATCACCGTTCCGGCCTACTTCAACGACGCGCAACGCCAGGCAACCAAGGACGCCGGGCAGATCGCGGGCCTTGAAGTGCTGCGCATCATCAACGAGCCGACGGCGGCGGCCCTGGCCTATGGTCTTGAGAAGCAGGACGGCAAAACGATCGCGGTCTACGACCTCGGCGGCGGCACGTTCGACGTCTCGGTGCTTGAGATCGGCGACGGCGTGTTCGAGGTGAAGTCGACCAACGGCGACACCTTCCTGGGCGGCGAGGACTTCGACTCCAAGCTCGTCGAGTGGCTGGCCGACAAGTTCAAGGCCAAGGAGTCCATGGACCTGCGGACCGACAAGCTTGCGCTCCAACGACTGAAGGAAGCGGCCGAGAAGGCAAAGATCGAGCTTTCGTCGACCGCCACCACCGAGATCAACCTGCCCTTCATCACCGCGCGCATGGAAGGCGGCAGCACTACGCCGCTGCACCTCGTCGAGACGGTGACGCGTGCAGACCTCGAAAAGATGGTCGCGGACCTGATCGAGCGCACCAAGGAGCCGATGCGCAAGGCGCTGGCCGATGCCGGTCTCAAGGCTTCGGACATCGACGAAGTCGTGCTCGTCGGCGGCATGACCCGCATGCCCAAGGTCCGCGAGACCGTGAAGGAGTTCTTCGGCAAGGAGCCGCACACAGGCGTCAACCCCGATGAAGTCGTCGCCATGGGCGCGGCGATCCAGGCAGGCGTGCTGCAGGGCGACGTCAAGGACGTGCTGCTGCTCGACGTGACGCCGCTGTCGCTCGGCATCGAGACGCTGGGCGGCGTGTTCACGCGCATGATCGATCGCAATACGACGATCCCGACGAAGAAGAGCCAGGTCTACTCGACCGCTGAGGACAACCAGCAGGCGGTGACGATCCGCGTGTTCCAGGGCGAGCGCGAGATGGCCGCGGACAACAAGATCCTCGGCCAGTTCGACCTCGTCGGCATTCCGCCCGCGCGGCGCGGCGTGCCCCAGATCGAGGTGACGTTCGACATCGACGCCAACGGCATCGTGAACGTCAGCGCCAAGGACAAGGGCACCGGCAAGGAACAGCAGATTCGCATCCAGGCCTCGGGCGGGCTCAGTGATTCCGACATCGACCAGATGGTCAAGGATGCCGAGCGCTTCGCCGATGAGGACAAGAAGCGGCGCGAATCCGCCGAGGCGAAGAACAACGCCGACAGCCTGGTGCACGCGACCGAGCGCCAGCTGGAAGAGAACGCCGACAAGATCGACGGCGCGCTCAAGTCCGACATCGAAGCGGCGATTGCTGCTACCAAGACCGCGATCGAGGGCGGCGATGTCGCCGACATCAATGCCAAGGCTCAGGCCCTCACCGAAGTGGCCATGAAGATGGGTCAGGCGATCTACGAGAAGGAGCAGGCCGCTGCCGCTTCTCCCGCTGGCGCCGACGATTCGGGCGCAGAGCAGGGCGAGGATGTGGTCGACGCCGAGTTCTCGGAAGTGGACGACAGCAAGAACTGATCCGCGAAGGCGGGACAGGCTCTCATGAGCATTGGCGTGAGTGATTGGGGTCCCGCCGCTTTTCCGATATGGACGAGGGGCGGGATTTCCATTGGTCATGGAACAGGCGGGAAGCTGAGGGTTGCTAAGTGTCAGCCACTGAAGTCGATTTTTACGAATTGCTCGAAGTCGAACGCACGGCGGACGACAAGACGATCAAGTCGTCGTACCGCCGCCTCGCCATGCGCTATCACCCGGACAAGAACCCCGGGTGCAAGGATTCCGAAGCGCGCTTCAAGGCGATCTCGCAAGCGTACGATTGCCTGAAGGATCCGCAGAAGCGCGCTGCTTACGATCGCTTCGGGCACGAGGCGTTCCAGAACGGCGGCATGGGCGGCCAGGGCGGCAACGGCAACTTCAACGACTTCGGCGACATCTTCGAATCGATCTTCGGCAGCGCCTTCGGCGGAGGCCGCCAGCAGGCGCGGCGCGGCGCCGACTTGCGCTATGACATGGAAGTGAGCCTGGACGAGGCGTACCACGGCAAACAGGCTGAAATCCGCATCGAAGTTTCGCAGTCGTGTGAGCCGTGCGCCGGGCAAGGGGCCGAGCCGGGCACCGGTACGCGGCGCTGCACGCTGTGCGGCGGCCACGGCAAAGTGCGCGCACAGCAGGGCTTCTTCATGGTCGAGCGGACTTGCCCGACTTGCCACGGTCGCGGCGAAGTTATCGAAAAGCCGTGCCGCGCCTGCGGCGGGGAGGGCCGCGTCGATCAGCCGCAGACGCTGGAGGTGAATGTGCCGCCGGGCGTCGATACCGGCACGCGTATCAGGCTTTCAGGCAAGGGCGAGGCCGGTCCCTTCGGATCGCCGCCGGGCGATCTCTACATCTTCATCCACGTGCGCCGGCATAACGTGTTCGAGCGCGAGGGCACGACGCTGATCACTCGCGTGCCGATCAGCTTCACCACCGCCGCGCTGGGCGGGGAGATCGATATTCCCGGCCTCGACGGCAGCCGGCACTCGATCGAAATTCCGGCGGGCATCCAGTCCGGCAAGCAGCTTCGCAAGCGCGGCGGCGGCATGCCGGTCCTGCAAGGGCGCGGCCATGGCGACATGGTCATCGAGATCGCGGTCGAAACCCCGACAAAGCTGTCGGCCCGCCAGAAGGAACTGCTGCGCGAACTGCAGGCGACCGAGACCGGCGACGAATGCCCTCAGTCAAAGGGCTTTCTCGACCGCCTGAAAGGCGCATGGAGCGACCTGACCGACTGAGTTGGTCGCGCAGGCCGGTCCCGCGACCAAACTCCACAAGCGCCATCAGCGCTGAAACGCGTTCAACATGAGCTTGTCTGCCGCAAGCGTGGTATGGTCGGTCGTCTCGAGCGAGTCGGGCCTGTCACGAAGGGGGACTGGTCATGCCGTCAGCGATCGATGAAACCAAACTCCATGCATTCGTAGGCAAGATGCTGGCCGATCTAGGTGGCGCGTACAGCGTGCCGACGGTGCGGATCGGCGTCCGCCTGGGCCTGTTCGAGGCGCTCATGCAAGCGCCGGCCACCGCACCGGAACTGGCACGGCGCGCCGGCGGGCTGCACGTGCGCTACGTTCGCGAGTGGGCGCTGGCGCAGGCGGCGAGCGGCTATGTCGAATACGATCCGGCGAGCGAGACATTCACCCTGTCGCCCGAGCAGGCGATGGTCTTCGCGGTTCCCGACAGTCCCGTCTACTTGCCGGGCGCGTTCGAACTGGTCGCGGCGATGATCGAGGCCGAGCCGAAGGTGGAGCAGTGCTTCCGCCACGGCACCGGTGTGCGCTGGGGCGACGATTCCGGTTGCCTGTTCTGCGCAACGGGGGCGTTCTTCCGTCCCGGATACGTCAACAACATCGTCCAGGCCTGGATCCCTGCGCTCGATGAGGTGGAGGCACGGCTGCACTCCGGCGCGAACGTGGCCGATGTAGGCTGCGGCGTCGGCTTCTCGACGTTGCTCATGGCCGAAGCCTATCCCGAGAGCCGCTTCACCGGCTACGATTTCCACGAACCCTCCATCGAGGAGGCGCGCCGCCACGCGGAGGAACACGGCGTTTCCGATCGCGTCCGCTTCGAGGCCGCGCCTGCCAAGGAGATCGGCGAAGATGGCTTCGACCTGATCACCATGTACGATTGCCTGCACGACATGGGCGATCCGCGCGGTTGCGCGGCGCATATGCGCCGCATCCTCAAGCCCGGCGGCACCTGGATGATCGTCGAGCCGATCGCCGGCGACAGCCCCGGTCAGAATATGAACCCGGTCGGGAGACTCTACTATAACGCGTCGACCATGATCTGCGTGCCGGCCTCGCTCGATCAGGAGGTGGGAGAGGGACTGGGCGCACAGGCCGGCGAGCCAATGCTCACGCAGATCATCCGCGAGGGCGGGTTCGACCACGTCCGCCGCGCGACCGAAGGACCGTTCAACATGGTCCTTGAAGCCCGCTAGGTCGGCCGTCAGAGCGCCGCCACCTCGGCCCTTATCCCCGCTACCAGGCCGGGGTCGGCAATGAGCCGTTCCTCCTCTTCGTCGAGGATGGCCAGGAACGCCTCGCGCTTGAAAGCCTGCAACATCTCGGTCGGATGCGCGGCACCATCGGGCAGCGCCGATGCCAGCAGGTCGATCATTCGCTCGGCGCCGTGCAGACGGCCCCACAGATAGTCGTTCTCGCGATAGGCGCGGCTGAAGAATGCGCCGAAGTTGTAGAATTCCACGCCGCGTAGCGTATCATGGGTGCCCCCAGCCCGGATCGAGCGGGCGTCATCGGGGGAGATGCGGTCGACCTTGGCCGGCTCGAACTCGGTCAGGCCTTCGCCGCGCAGCAATGGCAGCGTGACCGTGTCATAGAACGGGTAGCCCAGATAGGTGAGCAGCATCCGCCGTCGCAGTTCCACCGGCATCTCGGCGAGGGCGGCCGCGAGCATGGCATCCACCAGCAGATCGGTATCGGCGAGACGCCGCCGCGCGGCGATCCCCTCCAGCACCGCGCCGGGATCCTCGAACACGCGGGCGGCGAGCTGCGGGAAATCCTCGCCAAGTGCGCTCGCTGGCTCGCGATCGATATAAAGCGACAGCGCAGCATAGACCGCCTCGCGCGCGCGCTCGCGCGCCTCCTCGGCCACTTGCGCGCCGTCCTCCACGTTCCACTCCTGCGTCAGCCGGCGGGCGAGCAGCCGGAGGCGGCGGATGCGAAAGGGCAGGTCGTGCTCTTTGAAGAAGTCGATCGCCTCTTTGGACGCCCCGCCGCGGGCGGCGGCAATCCGGTCAAGCCCGTGTGCCGCCAGATGCGCGGTCAGGTGCGCGGCGATAGGCTGGGGCGAGGCAAGGCGAAGGTCCGGCGCGGCCGCGTGAGCCATGTCCGCCAGCGCATCGACGATGCCGGTGAACTTGACTTGTGCATAAGCCTGAAAGGCAAACCCAGCCTGCTCCGCCGCGGCTTGCTGCGCCTTCGCCCGCCAGGCGGCGAGCCGCTTCGCGGTCGGCCGGTCGAGAAAGAGCGTGCGGCCGAACAGGCGCTCGACGGTCTGCTCGACCTCGGGCCGCAGCGCGGTGACGATCTCGCGCATCCGCGCCATCTCGTTCGATTGCCGCGCCAGCGCGTCGAGATTGTCGCGGATCGGCTGCTCGCGCGGAATTGCTGAAAGCGAACCGAAGATCACCGAGAAAAATCCCGGCGGGCGTGGATCGTTGCGTTTCAGATCGCCCACTTTGTCGGGGCGGGGGTCGATATAGACAAAGCGGCGGTCGATCTCGCGATGCGCGGGGCGGTCGCGCAGCACACCCATGGCATCGGCGAACGGCGCGTTCACCAGCACCGATCCGTCGATCAGCGACACGCCTTCGAGGTCGCCTTGCCGGGCATGTTCGGGCATCAGCCGCGCGAGGAACCCGTCACGGCCAGGCCAGACGAGTTGCCGCTCCTTCGCAAGGGCGTCGATCTCGGCGACCTGAAACGCGGGAAATGCGCCGGGAAAACTGGCGGTCGATCGTGCGGCGAAGACCAACTCGGGCATCGGCGCCAGCATGCCGCCGCCCTGCGCGGGCGTATCGGCGCGAAACCCGATCGAGAGGCGGTGCTCGCTTTCCTGGACCAGCGCGGGACTGTGCAAGCGCAAGGTCTGCATGTGGCCTTTGAAGTCGGTCGCGGTGACGAACAGGTTCAGCGGGTGCCCCGGCGGCAGCAGCGGCTCCCCGCATTCGGCCCGCGCCATCGCCTCAATTGCATCGCAGAGCAGCCGCGAGAAGCCGAGGCCGCCGAAGGGCGGTTCGAACCAGCGCGAGCGCACGAGGCGCGATAGCTTGGCACGCACTTCCTCGCGGGTTTCGGGCGCGACGCTGGCGGACACCACGTTTCCGGGGCGGCGCAACAGCCACCAGACTAGCGGCATCGCCCAGAACTTGGCCACGCGCGACCAGGGGCGGGCGTCGGGATCGAGCAGCACGTCAACGTCAGCGCGTTCCAGCCAAAGCTGGGTCAGCGGTTCGAGCGACTGGCCCGAGTGGATGGCCTGGGCCAGAAACACTCCGTTGATCCCGCCGGCGCTCGCGCCCGCGACGATATCGGTCAGCACGCGCAGGCGCAGCGAATGCTCCTGCTCGATCTGCCCCAGCAAACGGAGATAGACCTGCTCGGTGCCCGAGAGCGCACCTTCGCCGCCGAAGAAACCACGGCTCGCGCGCGCCAGCTTCCACAGCTCCTTGGTGACGCCGTGCATATAGACCGCCAAGCTTACTCCGCCGTAGCAGACCAGCGCGATGCGAAGCTCCTTCTGGCGCATGGCCGCAGGGATGGCAGAGCGGAGCGGCTTTAGCCAGTCACTATCGGTGCCACTCGCTATTGAGTTCCCATTCTGTTCTTGCTAGGCGCTCGCCATGGCCAAACCCAAGCGCCGCTATGTCTGCCAGGCTTGCGGGAGCGTCACGCACCGCTGGCAGGGACAGTGCGCCGACTGTGGCGAGTGGAACACGCTGGCCGAGGAGGCGCCGGAGACGGTATTCTCAGCGCGGCACGACCTTTCGTCTGGCGGGCGCGCGATCGCGTTCGAACCTCTCGATGCGCCCGGAGAGAAACTGCGCCGCCGGCTTACCGGCATTGCCGAGTTCGACCGCGCGCTGGGAGGCGGGCTGGTGCCGGGCTCGGCGATCCTGATGGGGGGAGATCCCGGCATCGGCAAGTCCACGCTGCTGCTGCAGGCGGCGGCGCAGATCGCGTTGAGCGGGGCAAGCGCGGTCTACATCAGTGGCGAGGAGGCGGCGGGGCAGGTGCGCCTGCGCGCCGAGCGGCTGGGGCTGGCGCATGCACCGATCCGGCTCGCCTCAGCGACGTCAGTGCGCGATATCCTGACCACGCTCGGCGGCATGGAGCCGCCCGCCCTGCTGGTCATCGATTCGATCCAGACCATGCATTCCGACCAGATCGAAGGCGCGCCAGGCACGGTCAGCCAGGTGCGCGGCTGCGCGTTCGAGTTGATCCGCTACGCCAAGGAGACCGGCGCGGCGCTCGTGCTGGTCGGCCACGTCACCAAGGACGGCTCTATCGCCGGTCCTCGGGTGCTGGAGCACATGGTCGACGTGGTCATGAGCTTCGAAGGCGAACGCAGCCATCAGTACCGCATCCTGCGCGGGCTGAAGAACCGCTTCGGGGCGGTCGACGAGATCGGCGTGTTCGCCATGGCCGGCGCCGGGCTGGAGGAAGTATCGAACCCATCGACGCTGTTCCTGTCCGGTCGCGATGAGCCCGTGCCCGGCAGTGCGGTGTTTCCGGCAATGGAAGGCACGCGTCCGGTGCTGGTGGAAATCCAGGCGCTGATCGTCCGCCTTGCCAGCGGGGCGACGCCGCGCCGGGCGGTGGTGGGCTGGGACAACGGCAGGCTGGCGATGCTGCTGGCGGTGCTGGAGGCGCGTTGCGGCCTCAACTTTTCCAGCGCCGAGGTCTATCTGAACGTCGCGGGCGGCTATCGCCTGACCGACCCGGCCGCCGACCTGGCGGTTGCCGCCGCACTGGTTTCCGCGCTGGCCGACCGGCCGCTGTCAGCCAGCGCGGTGTGGTTCGGCGAGGTCTCGCTCGCCGGCGAGATCCGCCCCGTGGCCCACGCCGGCATCCGCCAGCGCGAGGCGGCCAAGCTGGGCTTCGCCGCCGCACATGGCCCGCCCGGGGGGGGCAGCAGCGAAGGCGGCGCGCGCTATGCGGAACTGAGCCTGCTGCCAAATCTCGTTGACCGGATCATGACGCAAGCCTAGTTCAACGCGCAGCATGACAGGCTTCGATATTGCGGTCCTCCTGCTGGTCGGCATGGGGGCGATCACCGGCTTCCTGCGCGGCTTCGTGCAGGAGATCCTTGCGCTATCCGCCTGGATATTCGCGCTCTTCGCGATCCACTATATGCACACACCGCTGGCGAGCTTCCTGGTGCCGTATATCGGCACGGTATCGGGCGCGGCCGTGCTCGCCTTCGCGCTGCTGCTGCTGGTCCCTTATGTAGTGATCAAGCTGATCGCCAAATCCATCGGCGCGCGCAGCCGGTCATCCATCCTCGGCCCGATCGACCGGGTGCTGGGCTTCGGCTTCGGCGGGCTCAAGGGCGTAATCATCGTGGTGCTCGCCTTTTCCGTGCTGGTCCTCGGCTACGACACGGTCTGGGGTGTCGGCGGACGTCCGACCTGGATCACTCAAGCGCGAACATATCCGTTCGTGAACGCCAGTAGCGAGGCGCTGGTGAAGATGATCGCCGAGCGCAGGAGCGCGGCGGCGGAGGCCGAGGCCAGGGCACTCGGCCAACGCTGACGATGTCGACGGCAGTCCTCTACACGCCCGAGGTTCTCGCTCTCGCGACCAGCTTGTCCGCGTGGAAGTGGGACGAGGCCCTGCCGTTGCAGGGTGAGGCGCGTTCCAAGAGCTGCGGCAGCGCGATCACGCTCGGCCTCGCGTTGGACGCCGACGGACGGATCGAACAGGTCGGTTTGCGTTCCCAGGCTTGCGCCATCGGTCAGGCAGCGGCCGCCATCTTCGCGCAAGGGGCCGTGGGCCGCGACGCAAACCAGGTTGTCGAGGCCGAAGATGCGCTCGCCGCATGGCTGACCGACAACGCCCCGATGCCCGACTGGCCCGGCCTCTCCACGATAGCTCCGGCACGGGACTATCCGGCCCGGCACAGTGCGATCCTTCTCGCCTGGAAAGCCGCGCGCGAGATGCTTCCCTCGCGCTGAAACCCTCGCTAGAGCGGCTGTCGGGGTTTGGCCCGGGAGAGATGCATGGGTGAGGGGACACCGGCCGCGCAAGCGGAGCCGAGCGCAAGCGACATTCGCCTGGTAATCGCCGCCTCGTCGGCCGGCACCGTGTTCGAATGGTACGATTTCTTCATCTACGGGACGCTTGCCGCGATCATCGGCAAGACGTTCTTCCCTTCGGGAAACGCTACGCTCGAAACCCTGCTGGTCTGGGTCGGCTTTGCGGTGGGATTTGGGTTCAGGCCGTTGGGGGCCGTGCTCTTCGGCTTCCTCGGTGACAGGCTGGGCCGCAAGTACACGTTCCTGGTGACGGTGACGCTGATGGGTGTCGCGACCGCGGGCGTCGGCCTTATCCCCTCGGCTGCTTCGATCGGCATTGCCGCCCCCTTCATCGTCATTTTGCTGCGCGTGTTGCAGGGCCTGGCACTCGGCGGGGAGTACGGCGGCGCGGCGATCTATGTGGCCGAGCATTCGCCGCCATCGAAGCGCGGCTATTTCACGAGCTACATCCAGGCGAGCGTCGTGGGCGGATTTGTACTCAGCCTCGTCGTCGTGCTGGGCTGCAAAGCGGCGATGAGCGACGAAGTGTGGAACGCCTGGGGCTGGCGCCTGCCGTTCCTCCTCTCGATCGTGCTGCTCGCGATTTCGCTGTGGATGCGCCTCAAGCTCTCCGAAAGCCCGGTCTTCAAGGCGATGCGCGAGCAGGGCGAGATCGCCGCCAATCCGTTCAAGGAAAGCTTCACCTATCCGGGCAACAAGCGGCGCATCTTCGTCGCGCTGTTCGGCCTTTCCGCGGGCCTGACGGTAATCTGGTACACCACGATGTTCGTCGCCCTCGGCTTCCTCAAGGGCCAGATGCGGGTCGAGGACACGACGGCGGAGATCATCGTCGGCATCAGCGGCGCCATCGGCATGGGCTTTTACCTGATCGCCGGCAAGATTTCCGACCGCGTCGGGCGCAAGAAGCCGATCGTGTTCGGCTATGTCGCAACGCTGCTGCTGCTGTTCCCCGCGTTCTGGGTGATCGGCCAGACCGCCAATCCCAGCCTCGCGCAGGCCGCAGAGCGGGCGCCAATTGTCGTCGCGGGACCGGATTGCCGATATGACCTGTTCGCGGCCGAGCAGGCTACCCCTTGCGGCAAGCTGCTGGCCGACCTGACCGGCGCGGGCGTCAGCTACGAGCGCGAAACCGCGCCGCAGTTGAGCGCGACCGTGGGCGGGACGCCGATGCCGCTCGCCGATTATGCCTGGTCCGACAAGGCGGCGCGGCAGAAGGAGCTTCTCTCCTGGCTGTCCGCCGCAGGCTATAACTTTGAAAAGGTGCGCCCGTCTGCCGCTTCGATTGCCGCGATCGTCGCCAGCCTGCTGGTGCTGATGGCATTGTCGGCCTTGACTTACGGGCCGGCCGCCGCACTGCTGTCGGAGATGTTTCCGCCACGTATCCGCTACAGTTCCATGTCCATCCCCTACCACATAGGCACCGGCTACTTCGGCGGTTTCCTGCCGCTGATCGCGACATCGGTGGCCGCGCTCGCCGGAAGTTTCTATGCGGGCCTGTGGTACACATGGGGCGTGGTGGCGGTCGCGCTCCTGGTCTCGATCTGGGGGCTGCAAGGCGGCCTGCCGCGCGATTTCGGTGACGATGCCGCCTGAAGCCCCGCCGGCCGCGCTGCGGCTCGACCTCGACGAAGACGCGCTCGCTCATAACTGGCGCGCGCTGGATCGCCTTTCGGGCGCGGCGAGCGCGGGCGCGGCGGTGAAAGCGGAAGGATACGGCATGGGCGCGGCCCGCGTGGCGAACGTGCTCGAACGCGCGGGCTGCCGCGATTACTTCGTCGCGCACTGGCGCGAGGTCGAGGCGGTCGCCGCCGCGATCGATCCGGCGCGGATTTCTGTCCTCCACGGTCCCCTCAACGAAGCGGATGCCGAATACGCTAAGGCCGTCGGCTGCAAGCCGGTAATCAATTCCGTCCATCAGGCGCGGCTATGGCTGGACGCGGGCGGCGGCGCTTGCGATCTGATGATCGACAGCGGCATTAATCGGCTAGGCCTGCCGCTTTCCGACATCGGCGACGAAGCGGTGCGACAGCTTGAGGTCGATGTGCTGCTTTCGCACCTTGCGTCGGCCGAAGAGGATACACCACTCAACGAATTGCAACGCGAACGGTGGAACGCCGCGCGCGGGCAGGTGCGACACCGCCGCGCCAGCCTCGCCAACAGCGCCGGCATAGCGCTCGGCGCCGCCTATCATGGCGATCTCACGCGGCCGGGGCTATCGCTGTACGGTGGCGTGCCATGCCCCGCGCTGGCGCCTCACATCCGTCAGGTCGCCCGACCGATGGCCGCGCTGATCCAGGTCCGCACCGTCGCGGAGGGTGACAGCGTGGGCTATAACGCGACCTTCACCGCGCCGCGCTGCATGCTCGTCGGGGTGGTCTCGCTGGGTTATGCAGACGGCTACTTGCGCTGTTGGTCGGGCTTGGGAACATTGCGTGCTGGCCAGCGGCGCCTGCCGGTCCTGGGCCGCGTCAGCATGGACCTTACCGTCGTCGATCTCACTACCGCTCCGGATTTGCGAGAGGGCGACTGGCTTGAAGTGGAGTACGAGCTGCCGAGCGCCGCAAAGCTGAGCGGACTGTCCCAATACGAGCTGCTGACCTCGCTCGGACGGCGATTTTCGCGTTGATGGAGCGGCTTACGGTGCCCTTGCTGCGCAACATCTGGTCTGTTGCGCCGCACAAGCTGCAAGTGCTAACATATGCGGCACGACTTTGGAGGGGTGCAGGCCATGGCTGAAGAAGCAGGCAAGGACGATACCGTCGTTATCAAGAAATACGCAAACCGGCGGCTCTACAACACGCAATCGTCAAGCTACATTACGCTCGATCACCTCTCGAAAATGACCCGCGAGGGCGTCGATTATAAAGTGCTCGACGCCAAGACCGGCGCCGACATCACGCACACCATCCTGACCCAGATCATCATGGAAGAGGAATCGAGTGGCGAACACATGCTGCCGGTGAGCTTCCTGCGCCAGTTGATCGCGATGTACGGCAATTCGATGCAATCGCTGCTTCCGCACTACCTCGAAGCATCGATGGACAATTTCCACGCCAATCAGGTCAAGCTGCAGCAGGCCTTCCAGGGCAGTCTCGGCAACAACCCGCTCGCGCGCCTGGCCGAGCAGAACATGGCGATGTTCAAGGCCGCGGCTTCCGCTTTCATGCCGGGTGCGGAAAAGGCCGAGCCGAACGCCGACAAGCCCGCCGACGACACCCGCGACGAGCTTACGAAGCTGCGCGAGCAGATGGCCGAGATGCAGAAGCGGCTGGATTCGCTGGACCGCTGAGCCGGACTTCGCGGCGGCGCTTTCGCGTCGCCCGCAATGGCGCTAACAGCCGGCCATGACTCAGGCCAAGATCAAGCACGCCCTATCCGTCACGCGCGAGACGGACTTCGCCCAGTGGTATCAGGAGGTCATCGCCGAAGCGGAGATGGCCGAGGAATCAGGCGTTCGCGGCTGCATGGTCATCAAGCCCTGGGGCTATGGCATCTGGGAGCGGATCCAGCAGCTGATGGACGCGCGCATCAAGGCGGCGGGTGTCGAGAACTGCTATTTTCCGCTGTTCATTCCGCTCTCCTACTTCGCCAAGGAAGCCGAGCACGTCGAGGGCTTCGCCAAGGAAATGGCGGTCGTCACGCATCACCGGCTGATCGGCGACGGCAAGGGCGGGCTGATGCCCGATCCCGAAGCCAAGCTGGAAGAGCCGCTGATCGTGCGCCCGACCTCGGAGACGGTGATCGGCGCCGCGATGGCGCGCTGGGTGCAGTCTTGGCGTGACCTGCCGCTGCTGACCAACCAGTGGGCGAACGTCGTGCGCTGGGAAATGCGCACCCGCATGTTCCTGCGCACCAGCGAGTTCCTCTGGCAGGAGGGTCACACCGCCCACGCCGACCGCGACGACGCGATGGCGGAAACGCTGCGCGCGCTTGAGATGTACCGCACTTTCGCCGAGGAGGTGCTGGCCATGCCGGTGGTCGCCGGGGAAAAGCCCGAGAACGAGCGCTTCCCGGGCGCGGTCGCGACGTATTCCATCGAAGCGATGATGCAGGACGGCAAGGCGCTACAGGCTGGCACCTCGCACTACCTGGGCACCGGCTTCGCCGAGGCGGCGGGCATTCGCTATCAGGACCGCGAGGGCAAGCAGGCGCTCTGCCACACGGCGAGTTGGGGCGTCTCCACCCGCATGATCGGCGGGGTCATCATGACGCACGGAGACGACGACGGACTGCGCGTGCCGCCGCGCATCGCCCCGCAGCAGATCGTCATCCTGCCGATGCTGCGCGAGGACGACGGCGACGAGGCGCTGCTGGCCTACTGCGAGGAGATCCGCGCGCGGTTGGCTGCCATGACCGCGCTGGGCGAGCCGGTGCGCGTGCTACTCGACAAGCGCCCCGGCAAGGCCACGCAGAAGCGCTGGGCCTGGGTCAAGAAAGGGGCGCCGCTGATCCTGGAGATCGGCGGACGCGACGCGGCGGGCGGCATGGTCTCGTGGCTGCGTCGCGACCGCCTCTGGCGCGAGGATGGCAAGCCGAACTTCACGGCCGAGAACAGGGATGCCTTTCTCGGCAGCGCCGTGTTCGAGCTGGAAGCGATCCAGCGCGCGCTGCATGACGAAGCCCGTTGCAAGCGCGACGCGAACATCACGCGCGGCATTGCCAGCATGGATGCGCTCGCCGCCTTCTATGCCGAGGATCAGCGCTATCCCGGCTGGGTGGAGCTCTCGTGGTCGCGTCCCACCGGCGCCGAACTGGACCAGGTGGTGCAGCGTTTGAAGGCACTGAAACTCACCATCCGCAATACGCCGATGGATGCGGAGCCGGTTTCGGGCGACTGCTTCTTCACCGGCAAGCCGGCGGTCGAGCGGATCTACGTCGCGCGAGCATATTGAGGCGGTTGCCAGCAGGGTCGCCAGTCGCCACATCGTCCTGATGTCGCAAAAGCACGCACCGGGGCTCCCGAGCCGCCAGCAAGTCCTCGATTTCATCGCCCAATCCGAAGAGCCCGCCGGTAAGCGCGAGATCGCGCGCGCGTTCGGGCTCAAGGGACAGGAAAAGATCCAGCTCAAGGCACTGTTGCGCGACATGGCCGATGAGGGTCTGATCGACGGACAGAAGACCGCGTTCCATCGCATGGGCGGTGTGCCGCGCGTCACCGTGCTTCGCGTGGTCGATGTCGAGGAGGGCGAGGCCATCGCGGTGCCCGACAGCTGGTCGCCCGACGATGCCAGCCCGCCGCCCCGGCTGAGGCTGGTCGAACGCGGCAGGGGCAGCGCGCTCAGGAAGGGCGACCGGGTGCTGGCACGTACCGAGGAGGCAGGCTCCGGCTGGCGCGCCCATCCGATGAAGAAGCTGCCCACTAGGGCAGAGCAGGTGCTGGGCGTCGTGGAGATCGACGGGGCCGGGAAGGCCTGGCTTGCTCCGGTGGACAAGCGTTCGCGCAATTCCTCGCCGATAGCCGAGCTGGGCGGTGCGGACGTTGGAAATCTGGTGCTGGCCGAGCCAGCCGGGCGCACGCCGCGCGCCGGGGTGAAAGTGACGGACGTGCTAGGCGATCCGCTCGCGCCGCGCGCGTTCAGCCTGATCGCGATCCACAAGCACGGCATTCCGCACGTTTTCCCCGAGGACGTGCTGAGCGAAGGCGAGCTCGCGGCCAAGCTGGCGCTGAGCGAAGACAAGCGCGAGGATCTGCGCCACCTGCCGATCGTCGCGATTGATCCGGCGGATGCCCGCGACCACGACGATGCGATCTGGGCCGAGCCCGACGGGCAGGGCGGTTTCCGCGCGGTCGTCGCGATTGCCGACGTTTCGTTCTACGTGCGCCCGGGCGGGGCGCTCGATAAGGAAGCGCGCAAGCGCGGCAATTCGGTCTACTTCCCCGACCGGGTGGTGCCGATGCTGCCCGAGGTGCTTTCGGCGGACGTCTGCTCGCTGAGATCGGGCGAGGACCGGGCGGCGATGGCCTGCCACCTGACGATCGACGCGGCGGGCGTGGTCAAGGACTGGCGCTTCACGCGGGCAATCGTGCGCATCGCAGAAGTCATCGCCTATGAAGAGGCGCAGGCGCGAATCGATGGAACCGACAACTCCTCCCCGGGCGTGGACATCGCCGTTCTTCAGAACCTCTGGGCCGCCTGGCGCGCGCTTGCCGCCGCGCGCGAAAAACGCGACCCGCTCAATCTGGAACTGCCCGAGCGGCGGGTCGTCCTCGACGAAAAAGGCCGGATCGCCGAGATTTGCCTGCGCGAGCGGCTCGATGCGCACCGCGTGGTCGAGGACTTCATGATCGCCGCCAACGTCGCGGCGGCCAAGGCGCTCGAAAGCAAGGTCGCGCCGGTGGTCTATCGTCTGCACGAGCCGCCGAGCCGCGAAAAGCTGGTCAACCTCAAGGATTATCTGTCCACGTTCGACCGCAAGCTGGCGCTGGGGCAGGTGATCACACCCAGCCTGTTCAACCGCCTGCTCAAGGATATCGCCGACGAGGCGGAGAAGGCGCTGATTATGGAAGCGGTGCTGCGCAGCCAGACGCAGGCCTATTATGGTCCGCGCAATCTGGGCCATTTCGGCCTCGCGCTCGGCAGCTACGCCCACTTCACCTCGCCGATCCGCCGCTATGCCGACTTGCTGGTCCATCGCGCCCTTGTCGATGCGTTTCATCTGGAGCAGCCCGCGCCCAAAGCGAAGCTGCCGCCGTCATCGGGCCTGTCGGATCGCGACCGGGCCGATCTCGAACGCATCAGCGACGCGATAAGCGCTGCGGAACGGCGGGCCATGGAAGCTGAGCGCGAGACGATCGACCGCTACGTCGCCGCCTGGCTGGCGAGCCGGGTGGGCGAAGTCTTCGCCACCCGCGTCACCGGCGTGCAAAAGTTCGGCATTTTCGCGACCATCATCGGCCTCGGAGGAGACGGGCTGGTGCCGGTGTCGACACTCGGGGCGGAGCGCTTTGTCTACGACGAAAAGGCGCATGTCCTGGAGGGCGAGCAGACCGGAACGCGTTATGCCATAGGCGACCTGCTGCAGCTGCGCCTGGCCGAGGCGAACCCGCTCACCGGCGCTCTCAAGTTCGAACCCGTGGAGAGCACCGGCGCGGCCATTGAACCGCGCAACCGGCCGCTGCCGCTCAGGCATAAGGGCAAGCACCTGGCCGGCAAGCGGGGCCGGCCCGGCAATATCCGTCATCAGGGCAAACGGCGTTAGCGGGTACTGGCTGCGATCGGCCGGCCGCGCGCAACGGCTGAGGTCAGCTGACCCGGTCGATGTCATCCTCGCCCAGAGAGCCGGGAATCACGAAGACCGGGCAGGGCAGGTTGGCCACGTGCGATCCGGCGAAATAGGTAACCAGCGGTCCCGGCCCGCCTTCGCGCGCCGCCCCGAGCACCAGCGCGGAAACTTCGGGATGCTCGGTCAGGTAGTCGCGCACGATTTTCTCGGCCTCGCCCACCCGGACCGAGATCACCGGCATGATGCCGCTTTCCGATAGGAGGTTGCCTGCGGCGGCGGTTACCAGTGTCTCGGCTCGCGCGCGCGCCTCTTCCTCGATCGTCGCTTGCACGCCCGCAAAAGCGTTGAAGGGCTGCGGCGAGACCAACGCCAGAAGATGCACGGCGCCCCCGGTCTTGGCGGCGCGGCGTGCGGCGAAGCGTAGCGCCATAAGCGCTTCCTCGGTCTCATCGATGATAACCAGATAGACGCGCATCAGTTTCCCCCGGTCGCTTTATCCGCCGGATCGAGAAGCCACGCAAGGTTCTTGCCCTTGAGCGCCATTTTGGCCAAGGAAAGCCCATCGTTCCTCGCCAAGGAAAGCCACACCTGCCCATGTCTATCGATATCAAGATGCCAGCGCTCTCGCCGACGATGGAAGCCGGTAAGCTGGCCAAATGGCTGGTCAAGGAAGGCGACACGGTCAGCTCCGGCGACATTCTCGCCGAGATCGAGACCGACAAGGCGACGATGGAGTTCGAGGCTGTCGATGAAGGCAAGATCGTTTCGATCTCGGTGCCCGAGGGGACCGACGACGTGAAGGTCGGAACCACGATCGCCACGCTGCAAGGCGAGGACGACGTCGCGGAGGCGAAACCTGCCGCCAAGCCGGATAAAAGCCCGGCACCTGCTCCGGCCAAGGCGGAAAGCGCGCCCAAGCCCACGGCGACGCCAGCCCAGGCACCCAAAGCGGTGGCTCCCCCGAGCGGCAACGGGTCTCGCGTGATCGCCTCGCCGCTTGCCAAGCGCATTGCCGCCGCGAGTGGCATCGATCTGGCGTCGGTTAAGGGAAGCGGCCCCCACGGGCGGGTGGTCAGGGCCGATCTTGAGGGTGCGGGTGCCGGAGCTTCGGCGCCGGCAGCCGCCACGCCGCAAGTGCAGGCCCCTGCCGCGGCAGACACCAAGGCGCTGCTCGACGAACGTGTCCCGCACACGATCGAGAAGCTGTCCAACATGCGCAAGACCATCGCGCGCCGCCTGGCGCAGTCGATGCAGCAGGCGCCGCACATCTATCTCACCGTCGATGTCCGGCTCGATAAGCTGCTGGCATTGCGCGGCGAGCTCAACGCCTCGCTGGAGAAGCAGGGCATCAAGCTCTCGGTCAACGACATGCTGATCAAGGCGCTGGGCCGTGCCTTGATCGACGTGCCGGAGTGCAACGTCACGTTCGCCGGCGAAGAGCTGATCCGCTACAGCCGCGCAGATATCTCGGTGGCGGTCAGCATTCCCGGAGGGCTCATCACGCCGATCGTGCAGGATGCCGGCGGGCGGAGCATCTCCTCCATCGCCGAAGCGACAAAGGATCTTGCGGCCCGCGCGAAGGAGGGCAAGCTCAAGATCGAGGAGTACCAGGGCGGCACCGCCAGCATTTCCAATATGGGGATGATGGGCATCAAGCAGTTCACCGCCGTCATCAACCCGCCGCAGTCGACGATCCTGGCGATCGGCGCGGGCGAGCAGCGGCCCTACGTGATCGATGGTGCGCTTGGCGTGGCCACGGTTATGACCGCCACCGGCAGCTTCGACCATCGCGCCATCGACGGCGCCGATGGCGCGCGGCTGATGGCGGCCTTCAAGGATTACGTTGAACGCCCGCTCGGCATGCTCGCCTGATAGGTGGCCGACCATCCCGCCGAGCCGGTCGTCCGTGTCACCGCCATGCCGGCGGACGCGAACGCCTATGGCGATATCTTCGGAGGCTGGCTGATGAGCCTGATGGACAGCGGCGCCGGGCTGATCGCCGCACGCTATTCGCGGGGCCGGGCGGTGACCGTGGCGATGGACGGGATGCAATTTCATGCGCCGGTCAAGATCGGCGACGAAGTCTCGGTCTATGGCACGCTGCGCAAGGTGGGCCGCACATCGATGTCGATCGCGGTCGAGGCCTGGCGGCGCGAACGCCATGCGGATGCGGAAGTGAAGGTGACGGAAGCGACTTTCACTTTCGTCGCGGTGGATGAGGCGAACAGGCCGCGTCCGTTGAAGCAGGAGAACTAAGCAAGTGTCCGAAAGCTACGACGTTATCGTTCTCGGTTCCGGCCCCGGCGGCTATGTCGCCGCCATCCGCGCGGCGCAGCTTGGCCTCAAGACCGCGATCGTGGAGCGCGAGAACCTGGGCGGCATCTGCCTCAACTGGGGCTGCATCCCGACGAAAGCGCTGTTGCGCTCGGCCGAAGTGTTCCACCAGATGAAGCACGCCAAGGACTATGGCCTCGCCGCCGACAACGTGAGCGCGGACCTGGATGCGATCGTCAAGCGCTCGCGCGGAGTGGCGGGCCAGCTCAACCGCGGCGTCACCGGGTTGATGAAGAAGAACAAGATCGCCATCCACATGGGCACGGGCAAGCTCACCGCGCCCGGCAAGCTTTCCGTAACCGGCGCGGACGGCAAGGCGAGCGAGCTTCAGGCAAAGCACATCATCCTTGCCACCGGCGCGCGTGCACGTGAGCTTCCCACGGCCAAGTCGGACGGCAAGCGCATCTGGACCTATCGCCACGCGATGGTGCCCGCCGAGATGCCGAGCAAGCTGCTCGTCATCGGGTCAGGCGCGATCGGCATCGAGTTCGCCAGCTTCTACAACGATCTCGGCGCCGACGTCACCGTCGTGGAGATGATGGACCGGGTCGTACCGGTGGAGGATGCAGACGTGTCCGCGTTCCTCGAAAAGGCGCTCAAGAAGCAGGGCATGACGATCATGACCAAGGCCAGCGTCGGTGCGGTCAAGGCATCCGACAAGGGCGTCAAGGTCACGATCAAGGACAAGGATGGCAAGGAAGCCGAGCAGGACTTCAGCCACGTCATCGTCGCAATCGGCATCGTGCCGAATGTCGAGGAGATCGGCCTCGAAGCGCTGAAAGTGGAACGCGACCAGCGCGGCCATATCCAGTCCGATCCTTATGGACGCACCAACGTGAAGGGACTGTGGGCAATCGGCGATTGCGTCGATGGCCCCTGGCTCGCCCACAAGGCCAGCCACGAGGGCGTCACGGCGGCCGAGGCGATCGCCAAGGAGCTTGGCAACAAGGACGTTCACCCGCATCCGCTCGACCGGCGCAACATTCCGGGCTGCACCTACTGCCACCCGCAGATCGCCAGCGTCGGCCTGACCGAAGCCAAGGCCAAAGAGGCCGGCCATGAGCTCAAGGTCGGCAACTTCCCCTTCATCGGCAACGGCAAGGCCATCGCGCTTGGCGAGCCGGAGGGCTTCATCAAGACGGTGTTCGACGCCAAGACCGGCGAACTGCTGGGCGCGCACATGATCGGCGCGGAAGTGACCGAGCTGATCCAGGGCTATGTGGTAGGCAAGACGCTGGAAACCACCGAAGCAGAGCTGATGCAGACCGTGTTCCCGCATCCCACGCTTAGCGAGATGATGCACGAATCCACACTCGCTGCTTACGGGCGCGTCATCCACATGTGATCGCGCCGTTGCGCCCGTTCACACCTGAAGGCGCGAACGGGCGACGATGTGTTCGAACACGGCGACGTGCAACGGCGCCTCGAATTCGCAGCCGATTGCATGGCCGTTGCGCCAGCGGATCTGTGCGGAGAGCATCTGCAGGCCGGGTATGCGGATCCGCAGTAGGGTGTCCTCTCGCACTTTGGGCAGCCACGCGATGCGGAAGCCGGCCTGACTGATATCCTCGAGGCGCGCTTTCTGCCAGGGGCCGGTACCCTGACGAACTTCGCAGAAGAGCGTCAACCGCTCACGCTGCGGGAACTGGCGGCCAACTCCGGTCGGTAGGTCGATCTTCTGGTGCTTCACGCGGCATCTCCCGAGACGCTGCCAATAACCTACGTGTGTTTCCAAGAGGTTAGCGCTCGAAGAAATCGATACGTGACAGGCCGCGCGCGAGCGCGTAACCGGCGCGCCATGCGATGGATGGGGACAGGCAGGTTGGGCAGGCCGCTCTTCGCGGCGCTGGTGCTGCTTGCCCTGGCCATGCGAGTCGCTGTCCCGGCCGGATTCATGCCGACCGCCACCGAGCGCGGTGTTGTCGTCTCGATCTGTACCGGCGAGGGCGTACTCTCGCACGTCATCGACCTGGGGATCAAGGACACCGGCGAAAAGCAGCAGGGCACGCAGTCGCATTGTCTGTTCGCCTCGGCGGCGGGTGGGGCACTGCTGCCCGAGATGCTCGGCGACGCGCCATTCGTCTGGCTGCCCACGGTGCTTGTCCTGGGCGCGGCCGTCCCGCATCTGACGGTTAACCGGCTCGCCGCGCCACCACCGCCATCGCAAGCTCCGCCCGCGCGCGCCTGAGGCTCGCACGGACCCGCATCGTAACCTGTCCGCCCGCGAGCCATCCGGCTCAGCAATTCTGCCCACGCGTGTGCGTGGTTCTTACGGGCAACAGGACACTTTCATGAAGACTTATCCCATCGCGCTCGCCTGCGCGGCGCTTACGATTGCGATTCCCGCCAATGTTTCCGCCGAAGAGGCCGACGATCAGGCGATCATCGTTGTCGGAACGACGCAAACCGAAGCCGCCGAGGCACAAGCCGCCGCCACCCCCGGCGGCACCGATGTCGTTACGCATCGCAATTATGCCGATCGATCGCTGGTGTCGCTCCGCGATACGCTGGCCTTCTCGCCGGGCGTCTATACGCAGCCCCGCTTCGGGCAAGAGGTGCGCATTTCAATCAGAGGCTCGGGCATCTCGCGCGGGTTTCACATGCGCGGACTGACGCTGCTGCAGGACGGCGTCCCGATCAACCTTGCGGACGACAACGGCGATTTCCAGGAGCTGGAGCCGATCTTCTTCGATCACCTGGCCGTCTATCGCGGCGCCAATGCGCTTCGGTTCGGCTCGGGCACGCTTGGCGGTGCGATCAACGGCGTGACGCCCAACGGACGGGACGCGCCGGGGCTGTACATGCGCGCCGATGCCGGCAGCTTCGACATGGTGCGCGGACTGGCGACCGTCGGGGGGAGCTCCGGCCAAGGCGACTACTGGGCCGGCGTCAGCGCCGACACGTCCGATGGCGACCGCGCCCACGCCAAGCGGCGCAGCCTGCGCTTCAACGGAAATGTCGGTGTGCGCTTGTCCGACCTGATCACGACCCGTTTCTACGGCAGCGTCAACCTGCTGGAGCAGGAGTTGCCGGGTGCGCTGTCGCGGACAGACGCGCTGACCAATCCATCCAAGGGCAATTTCACTGGCGATCAGCAACGCAACATCAAGTCGCTCCGCCTCCAGAACCGCACACGCTTCGATTGGGGCATGACGAGGCTGGAGGCCGGGCTCTTCGTCAATGCGAAGGATCTCTATCATCCCATCTTCCAGGTGATCGACCAGCAGTCCACCGACATCGGCGCGTTTGCTCGGCTGGAGCACGAGGCCGGACCGCTGAACTTCATGCTGGGCGGGGAAATCCGGCGGGGGGATACGCGCGCCCGGAATTTCCTCAACGTCAACGGCCAACGCGGCTCGCGCGTGTTCGAAGCCGATCAGGACGCGCGCACCGCCAATGTCTATGTCGAAGCGCGGTTCAAGCCTGTCGAGCAGGTCTCGCTGATCGCCGGCGCGGTTTACGCCGATGGCTTCCGCAAGCGGCGTGTCCTGTACTCAAGCTCGCCGGGCGCGCAGGACGGCCGGCTTCACTTCGATGCGCTTTCGCCGAAGTTCGGCATTTTGGTTGAACCTGCCCGGGGCGTGCAGGTTTTCGCCAACTTCAGCCGCTCGGCCGAATTTCCGGGCTTCGGCGAGGTGTTCCAGACGGTGAACGGGGTCAGCACGCTGATCGGATCGATCCGCGAGCAGCGGGCCTGGACGGCGGAGGTCGGAACGCGCGGCAAGCTGGGCTGGGCGAGCTGGGACGTATCGCTCTATCGTGCCACGCTGAACGGCGAGATGCTGCAATATGCCATCGATCCCAATGCCGGCATCCCGGCCGCTACGTTCAACGCGGGCCGGACGCTGCATCAGGGCATCGAGGCGGCGCTCAGCCTTGATCCCACGCCGTGGCTGCGGCTGCGCCAGCTATGGCAATATTCGGATTTCCGGTTCCGCGACGACGCGGGGTTCGGGGACAATCGCCTGCCCGTGGTGCCCCGCCATGTGCTGCGGAGCGAGGTTCGACTGGGCAGCGACGCGCTGCATATCGCACCCAATCTTGAATGGGTGCCGCAGGGCGCCTGGGCGGACTACCGAAACACCACGCGGGCGCCCGGCTATGCGGTGATCGGGGTGACGGCAGGAGCAACGCTGGCCGAGCACTTCGACCTTTTCGTGGATGTTCGCAACATCGCCGGGAAAAGGGCGATCGGCGACATCTCGGCCGTGCTGGATGCACAAGTGCCGGCGTCGTCGGCGATCTATTATCCGATCGAACGGCGTGCCATTTACGCGGGTGTGCGGGCGCGGTTCTGACGACCCGCCGGCTAGCGCCGTAGCCCACCGCGCGCATCGCTGCTCGCCCACTTTCTCCGAATACCAGAAGAGACAGCGGGCGAGCAGACCGGCTGCACTGGACAGCCAGTCAACGGCCTTCAGCGACGCTGAAAAGGGAGGCGCCCGCAGACGCCTCCAGGTCGTTGCTGTGTGCGCGTGATACGGGGCGGAAGGGGGAGACCGACCCCGTATCAGGCTGACCCGGATATGGGTAGCAAACAGAAACCTTTCAAGCCCGCGCCCCCCTTCGAGCAGGCTCAGTCGTGCTGCCGGCCCAGCCAACGCGCCAGGATGTCTTTCGTGTCCTGACCAACCTCACGGGGGGCGGGGCGACGGACGCTTCCCGGCGTGGCGGAAAGCTTGGGAAACACGCCCTGCATCGGCGTCGGACCGAGCACGGGATCGTCCACGGTGATGATCGCCTCGCGCGCCTTGAAGTGCGGATCGGCCATCATGTCTTCCGCGTCATAGATCCGCCCGGCGGGGACGGCGTATTCGATCA
>VFQT010001467.1_pt1 | contig 28171 bp, 30 predicted proteins | sample 3512381 | NCBI WGS metagenome assembly VFQT01 (sample SAMN10412376, study PRJNA504923) | tailings metagenome | isolation source: Relicate 2 Philex TSF3 active mining site | place: Philippines: Tuba, Benguet | collected 2017-08-29
GCCAAAGACCTGACCAAGACCGCCAGTAAGTCAGCGATCAAGCTGACGGCGGGACAGGTCTCTGAAAAGCTCTTCAAGTGGGTGGCCTGGTTCACGGGCAGCAAGAACGCCATGAAGGGTGTTGGCTTCTTTTTGGGAGGCCTCTTGCTCGATGCCATGGGCTTTCAGGGCGCGCTGTATCTGATGGCGGCCCTGCTGGGGGTGGTGCTGGTGGGGGTCTTTGTTGCGCTCCCGCGCCTGATGGGCCAACGCAAGGCCTCTGGCAGTGCCAAAGAGTTTTTTGCCAAGGGATTGGCGCTGAACCTGCTGTCTGCGGGCCGGGTCTTTTTGTTCGGGGCCCGTGACGTCTGGTTTGTGGTCGGTGTGCCCGTCTTTCTCTATTCCCAGGGCTGGACCTTCACCATGGTGGGGGGCTTCATGGCCGCCTGGACCATTGGCTACGGGCTGGTGCAGGCCGCCGCGCCCGCTTTGGTCAAGAAGAGCCCAGACGGCCTGTCAGCTGAGGTCCCAGCAGCAAGGCTTTGGACCGGGGTCTTGACCCTGGTGCCGCTATTGTTGGCGGCCCTCGTCCTGATGGCACCCCTTGAGCCAGCGCTCATGGCCTGGCTGGTGGTGGCTGGTCTGGTCTTGTTTGGTTTTGTCTTTGCCGTGAACTCCTCGGTCCACAGCTACCTGGTGCTGGCCTATGCCGGATCTGACAAGGCTGCTGAGGACGTCGGTTTTTACTATGCTGCAAATGCAGCAGGCCGTTTTGCTGGCACGCTCTTGTCGGGCCTGCTCTATCAGTGGGCTGGCCTGCTGGCCTGTCTGGTGGGATCGGGCCTGATGCTGCTGGTTTGTTTTCTGCTGACCATCGCCCTGCCAAAAAGTCGTTAAATCATTGTTTTAAATCACTTTTAACAACCGCTTCTGACCTGTCATGGAAGCGTAACAATGCGGGTTTACGCTGGAGTCCGACGCAACAGCTTGCGTTTTCTCTGTCCTGCTTTTCATTGATAACCGAAAGAGGCTCTCTTCATGCGTAAATCTCTCATCAAATCGCTGATCGGTGGCGCCGCTCTGGCCTTCGGCCTGAATGCTGTTGCTGCTGACATCACCGGGGCTGGTGCATCGTTTCCCTACCCCATCTATGCCAAGTGGGCTGAAGCCTACAAAAAAGAGACTGGCAAGTCGCTGAATTATCAGTCGATCGGCTCCTCTGGTGGTCTCAAGCAGATCCGTGCCAAGACCGTCGACTTCGGTGCCTCTGATGATCCTGTCAGTGCGTCAGATCTGGACAAGGACGGCATGGTTCAGTTTCCCGCCATCATGGGCGGCGTGGTCCCCATCTACAACCTGCCCGGCGTCGGTGAACTCAAGATCACCGGTGATGTGCTGGCCGACATGTTCATGGGCTGGATCGTCAACTGGAACGACCCCAAGATTGCTGCGCTGAACCCCGGCGTTAAGCTGCCTGATCAGGCCATCACCATCTCCCACCGCGCTGACGGCTCCGGTACGACCAAGGTCTTCACCGACTACCTCTCCAAGGTGAACCCTCGTTGGAAAGAGAAGGTTGGTTCGAGTGCGACTGTTCAGTGGCCTGCTGCAGCCTCGGTAGGTGGCAAGGGTAACGCCGGCGTCGCTGCCAACGTGTCCAAGATTAAGGGATCACTGGGCTATGTCGAATACGCCTATGCCAAGCAGAACAAGCTGCCCTACATGTCCATCAAGAATGCTGCTGGCAACTTCGTGAAGGCCGAGGACGATACATTTGCCGCTGCCGCTGCTGGCGCAGACTGGGCCAAGGCTCCTGGTATGGCTCTGATGCTGACCAACCAGCCTGGCGCAAAGAGCTGGCCCATTACGGCGGCCTCTTTCATCATCATGTACAAGCAGCCCGCCAATGCCAAGGCCTCCAAAGAGACACTGGCCTTCTTTGACTGGTCCTTCAAGAATGGCGGAAAGCTTGCGGCTGAACTGGACTATGTTCCAATGCCAGCTGCTGCCACCGACTTCATTCGCAAGAATGTCTGGTCTCAGATCAAGAACTAACTGGTAGCTGGTTGACTCAATCGGGCTCACATCTGTGAGCCCGATTGTTCAACTCAAGAAGTCGTTTTTGTATGGGTGACTGAACAAAACCAAGGGTGAGCGCGTGAGTCCAACAGATGCCTTGTCGAGCAGCGGTGAAGTGAGCCCTCAGGTGGCCAAGATCATTCGCAAACAACGTCTCCAAGATTTTGTCTTTGAGCGCACCACCCAGTTTTTCGCCTTCTTTGTCCTGGCCTCTTTGCTCGGCATTCTGATTTCCCTTGCAGTAGCAGCTTGGCCTGCATTCAAGGAGTTTGGTCCCTCCTTCATCTGGACCGTGCAATGGGATGTCGTAAACGATCAATACGGTGCCGCGATTGCAATTTTTGGCACGGTAGTGTCCTCGCTGATCGCGTTGCTGATTGCTGTGCCCTTGTCCTTTGGTATCGCGCTATTCCTTACCGAGACCTGCCCGGTCTGGCTGCGTCGACCGCTGGGTGTTGCCGTGGAGCTTTTGGCTGGTGTTCCCTCCATCATCTACGGCATGTTTGGTCTGTTTATCTTTGCTCCAATCTTCTCTGATTTCGTGCAGCCCATTTTGAGTTCGACTCTGGGCCAAGTGCCCGTGATTGGTGCCCTGTTCTCGGGTGCGAATATTGGAGTCGGTATGCTGACGGCCGGTCTGATTCTGGCCATCATGGTTTTGCCGTTTATCGCGTCCGTGATGCGAGATGTCTTCGACATCGTGCCACCCATCCTGAAGGAATCTGCCTATGGCTTGGGTTGCACCACTTGGGAGGTGGTCACCAAGGTGGTGCTGCCGTACTCCAAGACGGGTGTCATCGGCGGGATTATGCTGGGACTCGGTCGTGCACTCGGCGAGACCATGGCGGTGACCTTCGTGATTGGAAACGCCCACAAGTTGTCGGCCTCGTTGTTTGCGCCCGGCAACTCGATTGCCTCTACTCTTGCAAATGAGTTTGCAGAGGCAGCCAGTCGACTTCACGTCTCAACGCTGTTTGCCTTGGGCTTTATCCTCTTCGTGATCACGTTCTTGGTACTGACGGCCGCCAAGCTCTTGCTTCTGAAGATGGAAAAGGGCGCTGGCACCAAGACCTAAGGACGATCAGTCATGAACACTCTCTCAGAACATCTTCAAGGCGATTCACCGCTCTACAAAAGGCGGATTCGTCGAAACACCATCGGCCTCACCCTGTCGATGACAGCCATGGGCATTGGGCTGTTTGCCCTGATTTGGATTCTAACGATCCTGCTTTGGAAGGGCTTCGCGGCTATCGACCTAAACCTCTTTACCCAGAGTACGCCTGCGCCAGGTACGCCGGGCGGTGGTCTGGCCAACGCAATCGTGGGCAGCTTGATGCTGGTTGGTGTCTGCGCGCTGTTCAGCACGCCGGTTGGTATTTTGGCCGGCATCTATCTGGCTGAGTATGGAAAGGTCAGCAAGTTTGCCGGGCTGACTCGGTTCGTGACTGACATCATGCTCTCGGCCCCATCGATTGTTGTTGGCTTGTTCGTCTATGCGATCGCCGTGGCAACGGTTGGAAATTTCTCCGGCTGGGCCGGCACTCTCGCCTTGTCCCTGATTGCGGTGCCAGTGGTGGTAAGGACGACTGAAAACATGCTGAATCTGGTGCCCACGCCCCTGCGTGAGGCTGCCGCAGCGCTTGGGGCCCCCAAGTGGAAGGTGTCTCTCAGTGTAGTGCTGCGGGCCGCCAAATCCGGGGTGATCACGGGCATTCTGTTGGCGGTGGCTCGCGTTAGTGGTGAGACCGCTCCCTTGTTGTTCACCGCACTCAACAACCAATTCTTTTCGATGGACATGGGCGCACCGATTGCCAACCTGCCGGTAGTGATCTTCCAGTTTGCAATGTCTCCTTATGAGGATTGGATCTCGTTGGCCTGGGGTGGGGCGCTGCTCATCACCATCTCCGTCCTTGCTCTCAATATATTGGCGCGCGTTGTCTTCCGCGAAAAAGTTCAGGCCTGATCAACAAAGGAAACCAACATGTCAGAGATGGAAATGACCAACCTTAAGAACGCGATCGAGGTCCGCAACCTAAATTTTTACTACGGTAAATTTCAGGGTCTCAAGAGCGTCAATCTGAACATTGCTGAGAACAAGGTTACGGCCTTTATTGGACCATCTGGCTGCGGCAAGTCAACGCTGCTTCGTACCTTCAACCGGATGTACAGCCTGTATCCCGGCCAGCGGGCCGAGGGGGAGATCAACCTCTATGGTCAGAACGTGCTGGGACCCAAGCAAGACTTGAACCTGTTGCGGGCTCAGGTCGGTATGGTTTTTCAAAAGCCGACGCCGTTCCCCATGTCGATCTACGACAACATTGCCTTTGGTGTGCGCCTATACGAAAACCTCAACCGTGCCGAGATGGACGAGCGGGTGGAGTGGGCGCTGACCAAGGCTGCGATCTGGGGTGAGGTTAAGGACAAGTTAGGCCAGAGCGGTCTGTCGTTGTCTGGTGGTCAGCAGCAGCGTCTGTGTATTGCCCGAACCGTTGCCGTCAAGCCAAAGGTCATTCTGCTGGATGAGCCCACCTCTGCATTGGACCCCATTTCGACTGCCAAGGTCGAGGAGTTGGTCCACGAGCTCAAGACCGACTACACGGTGGCCATCGTGACCCACAACATGCAGCAGGCCGCCCGGGTCTCTGATTTCACGGCTTATATGTACTTGGGGGAGTTGGTTGAGTTCGGCAAGACCGACGAGATCTTTATCAAGCCCAAGAAGAAAGAGACCGAGGACTACATCACCGGCCGCTTCGGCTAAGCCTTTATCTCTCCTCGACGCCCGCAGGATGGGGTGCTCGGTTGCCGGCCAGGATGTCGTGCTCTGGCCGGTTTTTTCTTTTTAGGCTTGCTATACTTCCCTGCTCTCGGGGTGTAGCGCAGTCTGGTAGCGCATCTGCTTTGGGAGCAGAGGGTCGGGAGTTCGAATCTCTCCACCCCGACCAGGTTGACCGTTTTGGGTTTTGCCTCGACTGCCGGTAGCTCAGTTGGATAGAGCATCAGCCTTCTAAGCTGAGGGTCGGGGGTTCGAATCCCTCCCGGCAGGCCAGTTGTCAGGGCCGTTCAGCCTGTTGTCCGAGAAAGCGTGGTGGCCGTAGCTCAGTTGGTAGAGTCCCAGATTGTGATTCTGGTCGTCGTGGGTTCGAGTCCCATCGGCCACCCCACCGTTTCTTGTTTTACTTGGCCAAGACCAAGACCCAGACCACCACTGCATTGATAATGGCGCCCAGCACGGCTGCGCTGCCCATGTCCTTGACCCGCTTGGATAATGGGTTGTTTTCGGTGCTGATTCGGTCAATCGTCTTCTCGATCGCAGTGTTGAGTAATTCAACAATCACCACCAAGAGCAGTACGCCGATCAACAGGGCGCGCGAAATACCGTCGTCTGTTAGGTAGAAGGCAAGCCCCAGAAAGACGGGCAGCAGAGCAATCTCTACCTTGATGGCCTCCTCGGAATGCCAGGCTGCACTAAACCCCTCTAATGAGTAAAAAAAGGCAGAGACCAGTCGGCGTTTGGCCAGAGCCAGGGCTTGCTTGAGCATGTAGATCGATCCTCTCGTTGACGTCGGGGGCAGTGTAAGGTGTTTTAGAGTGCATTCGGCTCGGGTCATAAAACCTTCATGGCAATGACATGTTGATGTCACGCCGGTTACGCATCATGAATTCCCGTGGACCCCCGAGACCTTCCTCCCCAAGTTCAACCGGATAGCCAGGCACCGGAAGGGCGACACTACCGCGCGATTTGGATCTCCGATGTCCACCTGGGCACCCCGGGCTGCAAGGCGGACTTCCTACTAGACTTTCTGAGAGCCAACGAGTCCGATCAACTCTACCTGGTGGGCGACATCATTGACGGCTGGCAGCTGAAAAAAGGCTGGTACTGGAAGCAGTCTCATAACGATGTGGTTCAGAAGATTCTGCGCAAGGCGCGCAAGGGTACCAAGGTCACGTACATCGTTGGTAACCACGACGAGGCTTTGCGAGAGTTTCTGGGCCTGACGTTTGGTGAGATTGTGATTGCAAACGAGGCGGTGCATGAGACCCAGGATGGCCGGCGTCTGTGGATCACCCACGGTGACTTATTTGACGGCGTGATTCAGTACGCCAAGTGGCTGGCCTACCTGGGGGATACCGCCTACACCTTCATCTTAAAGGTCAACGACACCTTTAACTACCTGCGACACAAGATGGGTCTGTCGTATTGGTCCTTGTCTCAGTTTCTGAAGCACAAGGTCAAGAATGCGGTCTCCTTCATCACGGCTTTTGAAGAGGCCCTGACGACTGAAGCGCGACGTCGCGGCTATGACGGCGTGGTCTGTGGCCATATCCACCGTGCCGAGATTCGCGACATTGATGGCACCTTGTACTGCAACGATGGCGATTGGGTTGAGAGCCTGTCCGCTCTGGTGGAGACCCACGAGGGTGAGCTCAAGCTGGTTTTCTGGCCCTACCGTGCGCATCTCAAAGGTCAGGAATCCAAGAAAACCAAGCTGGAGACACAACATGCAGAGCAGCCTACCCCGGTTTAAGAAGCTAGTTATTGTGACGGATGCCTGGCATCCGCAGGTCAATGGGGTTGTTCGCACCCTGGGCAATACCAAGGCAGCACTGGAGTCGATGGGCATGGAGGTGGTCTTCATCACGCCGGACCAGTTCCGATCCACCCCTTGTCCAAGCTATCCGGAGATTCGTCTGGCCTTGACCACCAGCAAGACGGTGGGGCAACGGATCAAGGACTTGGCACCAGACGCCTTGCACATCGCCACCGAGGGGCCGTTGGGGTGGGCCGCTCGAAAGGCTGCACTTCGGAACGGCTGGAACTTTACGACGGCCTTTCACACCCGGTTTCCGGAGTACGTCAACGCCAGAACGGGCATTCCGGTGAGCTGGCTATATGCGCTGTTCAGAAAATTCCATGCGCCCTCGTCAGCCGTCTTGGCGCCCACCCAGGCGATCATTGACGATCTGGTGCGCTGGCGCTTCAAGAACGTGACCTACTGGTCTCGCGGCGTGGATCACCAGATCTTCTATCCACGGGTCGAGCAGACGGCCATGCCGCGCAAGGACCATCCCATCTATGTCTATGTTGGACGGCTGGCGGTCGAGAAAAACATCGAGGCCTTTCTCAGGCTGGATCTGCCTGGTGAGAAATGGGTGGCGGGCGAAGGCCCCATGGAGGCAGACCTCAAAAAGCGCTATCCCAAGGTTCGTTGGATCGGTGTGCTGGCACAGCCAGCCTTGGCCGAGGTCTACAGCCAGGCCGATGTCTTTGTCTTCCCCAGCCTGACCGACACCTTTGGCCTGGTGATGGTCGAGGCCATGGCCTGTGGTCTGCCGGTTGCGGCCTACCCGGTCGCAGGCCCGATTGATGTGGTCGGTGAGTCCGATGCTGGCGTACTGGACCACGACTTGCGGCAGGCCTGTCTGCAGTGTCTGGACATTCCCCGTGCCAGAGCCTTGGCTCGGGCTGCGGGCTTTACCTGGGCCATTGCCTCAGAGCAATTCGCCAATGCACTGGTATCCCTTGAGCGGTCTGCTGGTTAGCAGTGCGCCGCTAGAAACCCGCGCATGACCGCCAGACAGTAGTCGGCTCTAGAGGGTTCGACCCGGCCTGATGCGAAGGCCTTGGCGATGGTCTCCAGGGCGACGGCTCGGTCTTGTTCGTCTCCCAGTCTTTCTTGCTCTCTGGCAGCCTCTTTGCTCAGGCGCTCGAATCGCGCCTTGACACCCAGGTCCGACAGGATCGGTGAGGCGTAGCGCATGGCCTTGTAGGCCAGTCGCAGGCGATGGCGAGCCTCTTCTTGGGTCTTGGCGAGTTCTGCCAGCTTTTTAAGACGTTTTCTGAGTCGACCAAACAGGAATTCACCAATGGTCTTGGTCTCAACTGGCGCAAGGACCAGTTCGGTGCTGGGCGCTGGGCCCTCGGCCAATGATTCTGAAGACTGGCCTGGGGCGGTGTTGGCGGGTTGGGTGATGTGACTGGGTAGCTGCAGGCGCAGACCAAAGACCTGAAGATCACAGAGCAATTGAACGATGGGCGGCGTCAGCAGATCACGGCGGATCTCCGCGCGCAGTTCGGCCTGGGCGGTGCTCACCGATCGGTTGGCGATGAGAAGGTGTTCGTCATTTGGCAGGGCCTTGACCATCGGGGACCAGAAGCGCTCTAGCGTGACATCCAGATTTCGCAACTCCCCGAGTCTGGAGGCCAGCTGTCCGGTCCTGATGTTCAGCTCCGTCACCTGGGGGGAGGGAGTCACCATTCTGAGCAGCTTAAGCACCGTGCGGATGCGCCGAAGGTTGACCCGAGACTGGTGGATACCTTCTGGGTCGTCAGAGACCTGGACCATCTGAAGCCATTGCACCAGCTCAGTGATGGCTGAGCGCAGGTGGGCTCGCATGGTTTTACTGGGCTCTGTTCGTTTGGCCAGCTCGACACTGGCCTTTGAGGGCCGCAGAAATTTGTCCTGCCAAAGGCCGTAGCCCCGTTGGGCCTTGGATCTCGGTTCGATCTGAAAGCCAGGTCCCAGGTGAGCGACCAAGTCTTTCAGGGCGATCCAAAGGTCTTTTTCCTGTCCGGACTTCAGCTCTAACTCAACCTCCTGAATCACGGTGCTCTTTTGGTTGCTCGCTTGAATGTGCCCAAGGTCCAGCGCCAGCTCAATCGTGGATCGCCCCTGAGGAAACACCCAGGTCGTCCGCCTGACCTCTACTGAGAATTTGGGTTCGAGCTGTTCGGGTTGGGCCAGGACTAGGTTAAGGGCCTTGGTGCATTTCGCCTGTTCCGCTTTGGTATGAGGCAGACCGAGCGGGCTGATGGCCGGCAGCTGGCCTGCGGCCACGCGGGGATGACGATGGGTCCATTCCTGTCGGACCCCGTCGTTGAGTTCGGTCTTGAGCGTCTGAACCCAGTAGCCCGACTCTCGACGAAGGCGCAGACCGGCCCGCGATCTGGCCAGATCAAACCTGGGGGTGTCGAAATAGACGGCATTGAGCTGCTGGCGCTTGGGGGCGATGCCTTTGAGGGCTGGCCAGTCTTTTAGGGCAGACAGGGTGACTGGACCGGCCAGGCAGATCTCGGTCTCCAGGCTTATATGAACTGTCACAATTGGCCGCCTTTGGGGTGAACGCTTGGGAAAAGACAAAACCACACTGTCTTGGGCGTTCCGGGCATGGTGACGGCGGACCTACATTCTTGGAAGACGATCCGTCAGTGTAGTGGAAATTTCAAGCAGCGCAGTAGGGTGCTTCTAAACAGGCTTGGCCAGACAAGCCAGCGCCGACTCAGCAGCAACGCGCCCCTCGTCGGTGGGGATGACCCAGATCTCTACAGCACTGTCATTGGCATGAATGGCCATGGTCTGCGAACCATTGGCCTGCTGGTTGGCGGCTGCGTCAATGCGCAGGCCCAAGTGGGCCAGTCCTGCGCAGACACTCTCTCGCAGGTCCGCATCGTGCTCGCCAATGCCGCCCGTAAAGGCCATGCAGTCCAGTCCTTGCATGACCGCGGTCAGGGCCCCCGACTCGCGTCGAATCCGGTGGGCATACAGGGCAATGGCCAGGCGTGAACGTGGATCGTCACTCTGCTTCAGTGTGCGCATGTCGGCCGACAGGCCTGAGAGCCCCAGCAGTCCAGACTCCTTGTAGAGCAGCTTGGTGATCTGCGCAGGCGTCTGGCCTTGCTCTAAAAGGTGCAGCAGAACACCTGGGTCCACGGCGCCCGAGCGTGTGCCCATGATCAGACCATCGAGGGCAGAAAACCCCATGGTGCTCGCCACGCTCTTGCCATCGACCGCGGCACACAGGCTAGAGCCATTGCCCAGATGGGCCATCAGCAGTCGCTTGGTGGCCACCTGTGTTCTTTGGGACAGTCGTCCACTCACGTACTCATAGGACAGGCCATGAAAGCCATAGCGACGGATGCCTTTTTCAAAGAGTGCCAACGGCAGTCCAAAGTGGGTTTCGAGTTCGCCCTGGGTGCTGTGAAAGGCGGTATCAAAGCAGGCCACCTGCGGCGTGTCTGCAAAGGCCTGCATGAAGGCCTGTGCGCCGGCCAGGTTGTGTGGCTGGTGCAAAGGGGCCAGTGAATTGAACTGGGCCAGACGCGCCAGGTGTTGGTCGTTGAGCACGATGGGGCGCTGGTAGACCCCGCCGCCGTGAACAATCCGGTGGGCCACGGCCAACAACTGTCGTCCGTTGAGCAGTGGCTGAATGAGGCCTTTGAGATGCACCAGGGCCGCCTGGATTGGCGTTTGACCGGCTTCTACCACCACCACTTGCTCCGTCTGGCTGCTGCCGGATGTCAGCACCAGCCGTGGCTGGCCATTGGGCTCCAAGCCCTCGAACAGACCCGATGCATGGGCGGACTCGGTGTGCTGGTCTGCGGTCACGCCATAGAGCGCGAACTTCAGGCTCGATGAGCCAATGTTGACGGCCAGAACGTCGGCAACCGCTGGCTTGGTCTGGTTCACGGGCGATAGCTGCGGTAGTGGTGGGCGATCATCTTCATGAGCAGGGCCGAGGCCATGCGGGTATCAGGACCATCTGCCCGACTGGTCAGTGCGATGGGCACGCGGGCCCCCATGACCACGCCGCTGCCGCTGGCGCCGGCCAGGTATTCGAGCTGCTTGCTGAGCATGTTGCCGCTCTCCAGGTCCGGTACGATGAAGACATCGGCATGACCAGCCACCATGGATTCGATGTGCTTGATCTGGGCGGCCTTGGCGGACACCGCATTGTCAAAGGCCAATGGACCATCCAGGCGTCCTCCTGTGATCTGTCCGCGGTCGGCCATCTTACACAGGGCGGCTGCATCGATGGTTGAAGGGATGTTGGGGTTGACCGTCTCGACGGCCGACAAAATCGCCACATCGGGTCGCTCGTTGCCCAGGATGTGGCAGAGGTTAATCGCGTTTTGGACGATGTCGACTTTCGCCATGAGGTCTGGCTTGATGTTCAGGGCGGCATCGCTGATGAAGACCGGTCGGTCATACAGGGGAACATCAAATCGAAACACATGGCTTAACCGATGCTTGGTTCGAAGGGCCTTGTTGATGACGACCTCGTGCATAAGCTCATCGGTGTGAAGGCTGCCCTTCATCAGGCCTTCGAACTCGCCGTTGCCGGCCATCTGAGAGGCTAGTTGGGCAGCTTCGTGGCTGTGGGCGGCAGCCAGGATCTGAAGTCCAGTCAGGTCAATGCCCTCGGACTCAGCGGTTGAACGGATTTTTGACTCTGGTCCAATCAGAATCGGCACGATCAGATTCTGCTGGGCCGCCTCGATGGCGCCCCGAAGAGAATCTGCATCGCAGGGGTGGACAACCCCGCAGCGAATCGGCTCTAGGTTTTTGCCCAGGCCGAGCAGAGCGGCCATTCTGGCGATGGGGTCAAAGAGCTGAACACGCGGAACGCTGGCCAGCGGCCGACGCACCTTGGACATGGGGGCCAGCACAGTGGCCTGGCCCTCGAGTACCACGGTGCCCTTCTGATTGGTCACCCGACAGGCCATGATCACATGCTTGTTCTCAGTGATCTTTTGCGTCACCTGGAGGCTGACGGTGACCGTGTCACCTATGTGGACCGGTCGCAGGAACTGCAGCGTCTGGTTCAGGTAAATCGTGCCTGGTCCAGGAAACCGAGTGCCCAGCAGAGTGGAGATCAGCGAGCTGGTCCACATGCCATGGCCTACGATGCCATGCAGCGGGGTATTGGCTGCGTACTCTGCATCCAGGTGGGCGGGGTTCATGTCACCCGAGACGGCTGCAAAGGCCTGGATGTCGTGCTCGGTGAGCGTCCGCGATAGAGCGGCCGTATCACCAATGTTGATCTCATCAAAGAGGCGGTTTTCGAGGACTTCTGGTTCTAGGTTCATGATGAGTTTTAGGCGATAAAGTTGTAGCCGGCATCGACATAAATGGTTTGGCCAGTCATGCCGGCCGACTCGTTGGCGCAGAGAAAGGCCGTCAGGTTGGCGATTTCCTCGATCGTGACCAGTCGTTTGAGAGGGCTGCGATCGATGGCATCTTGCATGAGTTTGTCGAAGGAGGCGATACCGGATGCAGCCCTTGTGGGTACTGGTCCTGGCGATACCGCATGCACCCGGATGTTCTGGCCGCCCAGTTCATTGGCCACATAGCGCACCATCGATTCGAGGGCTGCCTTGACCGGGCCCATGAGTCCGTAATTGGGCACGACCTCGTCAGCACCGTGGTAAGTCATGGTGACCAGACTGCCGCCGGCTGGCATGTGGGGGGCTACCAGTTTGGCGACCTCTGCAAAAGAGTGGCAGGAGATCGACATGGCACTGGCAAAGCCTTCACGGCTGGTATCTGTGACCCGTCCTTGCAGCTCGGCCAGTGGTGCCCAGGCCAGGGAGTGAATCACAAAATCCAGCCGGCCAAACCGATCAACCGCCTGCTGAACAAAGGACTCCAGCTCACCGGGCTTGGTCAGGTCGCAGTTCACCAGTGGAATGCCCAAGGGCTCGGTCACTGGGCTGGCAAAGGGTCGAGCCTTGTCGTTCAGGCAGCTGGCCTGCACCTTGGCCCCGAGTCGATGCAGGGTTTTGGTCACGGCCGCTGCAATGCTGTGGTCGTTGGCCACGCCGAGCACCAGGCCAGATTTACCGGTTAAGTCACAGAACTGGGTCATTCAAAAGTCCTTTTTAGGGTAGATGTCACACATCTGTCATATTTGGGGTCTAGTCTAGAACACTAATATTTCATTTATACGGATCCGCTGGACCATGCCCTCCTCCGACAGTGCTGGAAAGACCATGCAGGCCCGTGCAGACGCCGATCTGTTGGACAGCTACGACGAAGAGTTGGAAATGGAACTGGACGATGACCGTCTGGACCAGCTCCTCATGGATGTCCCGCCGCAGGGTCCAACAGCCGATGGCAGCGTGGATCGTCGGTTGTACTTTCGGGAGCTATTTCGCCTACAGGGCGAACTGGTCAAGCTGCAGGACTGGGTGGTCCATAACAAACTCAAGGTGGTGGTCCTGTTCGAAGGGCGAGATGCGGCCGGCAAGGGCGGCGCTATTAAGCGCATTACCCAGCGGCTCAATCCACGGGTCTGTCGAGTCGCCGCACTGCCAGCGCCCAGCGAGCGGGAGCGCACCCAGTGGTACTTCCAGCGCTATGTCAGTCACCTGCCGGCGGGCGGCGAGATGGTGCTCTTTGACCGCAGCTGGTACAACCGGGCTGGGGTGGAACGGGTCATGGGCTTTTGCACCGATGACGAGTACGAAGAGTTTTTCAGGACGGTGCCCGAGTTCGAAAAGATGCTGGTCCGCTCCGGCATTGTTCTGATTAAGTACTGGTTCTCGATTTCCGACGAGGAGCAGCACGTTCGTTTCACCATGCGGATCAAAGATCCGCTCAAGCAGTGGAAGCTCTCGCCCATGGACCTCGAGTCTCGCAAGCGCTGGGAGGCCTACACCAAGGTCAAGGAGACCATGCTCGAGCGCAGCCATATTCCAGAGGCGAGATGGTGGGTGGTGGAGGGCAATGACAAGAAGCGCGCCCGATTGAACTGCATTTCACACCTGCTTGCGCAGATTCCTTATCAAGAGATTGCCCATCCCGAGGTGATCCTGCCGGCCAGGGTGCACAACCCGGATTACATCCGCAACCCGGTGCCAGCCTCGATGTACGTTCCTAATCTGTACCCCTGAGCTCTACCCCTGAGTGCGCCAGAGGGCCTCAGGCGCTGGGAATGAAATCCTGGTCGCCCTGGTGCTTGCGCTCGAATTTTAAGAAGGTGTAGTAGCCGCACTTCTTGCCATCCGGAAATTGACGGCAGACATCCGGTCTGGCCTCGTAGACGGTGCAGCGTCGAAGGTCTTGGTCAAAAAACTGGCAGACGGTGGCATAGATGTGGTCTTTTCTATGCTTCAGGATTCGCTCTTTGATGTTTTCTTTGGGCTTGTCGGACTTAAAGACATAGCTGCGGGTAAACCGCGTCTTGGCCTTGTCCTCTGACAGACCAAAAAGTTTGGCCAGTCGTTTGATGTCGTGATCGGTGACCACGATGCGGGGGTAGCTGCAGCAGTAGCCTGGGCATTTGCTGCAGTCATAGTCGACTTTGTTTTTTGGCATGGGCGGATTGTATAGTGATCACCATGGAAAAAACTCAGCAGATGCTCAAAGAAGAGGTGGCCCTGGCTGCGGTCCAGGCCCTGGACGACAACGTGTTGCTTGGCGTGGGCACGGGGTCAACCGTCGATTGTTTTATTGATGCCCTGGCAGCCAGCGGCAAGCGGGTGCGAGCGGCCGTGGCCAGTTCCAACCGAAGTGCTGAGCGACTCTCCCGCCATGGCATTGCGGTGGTTGAGTTGGGTCAACTGGATGAGCCACTCACCGTCTACGTAGACGGCGCAGATGAGATCGAGCCGGGCCTGGCCATGATCAAAGGCGGGGGGGCAGCGCTCACACGCGAAAAAATTGTCGCCAGTGCATCGCTTGGCTTTATCTGCATCGTCGATGAGTCCAAGTTGGTCGACCAGCTGGGCGCCTTTCCACTTCCCATCGAGGTGATTGAGATGGCCATTGGCCCCGTCAGCCGAGCCTTGGTGGCCATGGGCGGCCGGCCGGTGGTTCGGGCTGGTGTCATCACCGACAATGGCCATCCGGTTATCGATGTGCATGGTCTTCGGATCGATGACCCGCTGGCCTGGGAGGATCGGCTCAATGCTCTGCCCGGCGTGGTCACCAATGGGGTCTTTGCTCGGCAAAAGGCCAGCCTGGCCCTGGTGGCCAGTCAGTCTGGGGTTAGACGGCTGGGGTAGCGCCCTCTCTCTTGCAACATAAATGTCATTTAGAGGCATTGTTTAGGGGGTATCCTTGCCCTTTGAAAATTTTTCTTCTGGACAAGAGGATCCAACGCCATGCCCAATCACACCGCTCAACAGTTTGATGCCGAACTCGAAGCCGTCCGAACCAAAATTTTGAAGATGGGCGGGCAGGTCGAGGAGATGATCAAGTTCGCTCTGGTGGGATTCTCTTCAGCCAACACCGCCCAGCTCAAAGAAGTGCTCGAGATGGAGCACCGGGTCAACGGCTTTGAGATTGAGACCGATGACCTGATCAATCACATCATTGCCAAGCGTCAGCCAGCTGCATACGACCTGCGTTTTCTGGTGGCCTCACTGAAAATGATCCGTGACCTGGAGCGGATTGGTGACGAGGCCGAGAAAATGGCTCGCATGGCCATTCGTTTCTATGAGGCTGGCCCCAGTTCAGGGCCGCGGATGGACTTTACCGTGATGTCCACCCACATCACGTCTATGCTCCACCGTGCACTGGATTCATATGCCCGTGAAGATGCCACCGCGCTCGATAGCATCATTCATGAGGACAAAATCGTGGATGACCAATTCCGCAACAGCATTCGTCTGCTGATCTCGTTTGTGTTGGAAGACGCCCGCACCATCTCCCGTTCCATCGATATGCTGTTCTATGCCAAGGCCATGGAGCGCATCGGTGATCACGCCAAGAACATGGCTGAGCACGTGGTCTTCATGGTTCGTGGCAGCGACGTTCGTCACGCCAAGACCGAGGCCAGCAACTAAGCCGAGGGCGGAGGCACAAAGCCCGAGGCTGTCTCGGCCCCACCACCAAAGAAGTGGGCTTCCATTTGTTGCATCAGGTATTTACGGGCCCGCTGATCCGATAGGTTTAAGCGGTATTCGTTGACCAGCATGGTCTGGTGCTTGAGCCAGTCGGCCCAGGCCTGCTTGGAGACGTTCTCGAAAATACGCTTGCCCAGGTCGCCGGGTGCCGGCGCATAGTCAAGCCCCTCGGCTTCTTGCTGAAGCTTGATGCAGAAAATGGTGCGTGCCATGGATTAAAGTATGCCATGGTCCAAACCTCTCCAATTCATTCCAATGCCAAGCCCCTTCAGGGTGTGAGGGTCCTCGAGTTTTGTCAGATTGCGGCTGGTCCGTTTGCGGGCATGCTGTTGGCCGACTATGGCGCTGACGTGGTCAAGATTGAGCCGCCTGAGGGCGATGCCATGCGTCAGTGGCCGCCAGTAAAAGAGGGCATGAGCGAGAACTTCGCCTCTCTCAACCGGGGCAAGCGATCCCTGTCACTGAATCTAAAAGATCCCAAGGACCTGGCCAGGGCACAGGCTCTGATTCTGCAGGCGGATGTGGTGTTGGAGAACAGCCGGCCTGGCGTGATGAATCGATTGGGCATTGGCCCAGATTGGGCCTTGACCCAGAAGCCTGGCCTGATCTATTGCTCGATCTCGGCCTTCGGCCAGACGGGTCCAAGGGGCCAGGAGGGGGGCTTTGACGTCACCATACAGGCGGCCTCTGGCGTGATGAGCGTCACGGGCGAGCCTGATGGCGCGCCGGTGAAGTGTGGTGTGCCGATTGCTGACTTTACTGCGGGGCTGTATGCAGCCTTTTCCATCAGCGCCATGCTGGCTAGGGTCAGGGCTGGTGGACCTGGTGGTCAGATCGATGTGCCCATGTTTGCCACCAGTCTGGCCATTGCGGCCTTGCAGACCTCCGAATACTTTGGCACCGGACGAGACCCCAAGGCCCTGGGCTCTGCCCACCCCCGCAACGCGCCCTATCAGGCCTATCGGGCGGCTGATGACTACTTTGTGATCGCAGCAGGCAACAACAAGCTATGGGCCAGTGTCTGCGAGGTAGTGGGGCTGCCCAGCCTGGTATCAGATGATCGCTTCACGACCACGACCCTGCGGGCCAAGAACCAGGCCGCACTCAAAGTGCTCTTGGAGGAGCAGTTTGCAGAGCGCAACGCGTCGGACTGGGTCAAGGCCTTCCAGGATGCTGGCGTGCCTTGCTCACCCATCCAGAAATACAGCCAGGCCTTGCAAGATCCTCAGGCCATTCATTTGCAGTTGGTCAATCCCCAGCAGTTGCCTGGGCATCAGACCAGGACGGTGGGCTGCCCGGTCTGGTTGTCAGGTCAACCGGTAGCCGTAGATACTTCTGTGGAAACCTTGGGACAGTCCAACGACGAGGAGCAGCCATGGCGCAGTCTTTGAACCACACCGGCACGCCAGTGGCCGACCGGCTGGCGCCCCTGCGCACGGCGGTCCAAGCCTTTACCGCATTGGCCGATGCGAAGGCCGACGAGGCCAGGTTTCTGACCGAGGGGCGAGAGATCTTGGCTGATTTGATTGCAGACGATAGCTGGCTAGAGGATGACTTTCGCCAGACCCATCCCCAGTTCTATCAGCAGTACCTGCTCTACTGCGATCCGCATCAACGGTTTTCGATCCAGAGTTTTGTCTGGGGTCCCGGGCAGGCTACACCGGTGCATGACCACACGGTCTGGGGCTTGGTGGGCGTGCTCCAGGGAGCAGAACGGTGCGAGCGCTTCAAACAGACCCCCCAGGGCTTTGTCGCCGACGGCGGTCCCGTTTTGCTGGAGCGCGGCCAGGTGGATGCGGTCAGCCCCACTGTGGGCGACATCCACAAGGTGAGCAACGCCTTTGAGGACCGCACCTCCATCTCGATCCATGTCTATGGGGCCAACATTGGTAGCACGCCTCGTCATGTCTTTGATGTGGGCACGGGACTGGTTAAAGATTTTGTCTCTGGTTATTCCTCGTCTCGTCTGCCGAATATCTGGGATCAGACCGCCATGGTTCGGGCGCAACTCGCGCAAGCGGCTCGTTGATGGTCGAGTTGTTTTGGCCGCAGTCGGGCGTGGCCCAGCTGGTTTTGAATCGACCCGAACGTGGGAATGCTTTTAGTGCTGCATTGGTCACTGAACTGACCCAGGCACTCGATCAGGCCCATGCCGAACCAGATACCCACACCGTGATCTTTTCTGCAGAGGGCGATGACTTCTCGACCGGTATGGATTTGTCTGGTCTGTCACAAGAGACCGACGAGTCCCTCTTGGAGCGGTTTGTGGCCATTGAGGATCTGCTGGCCAAGGTCTGGTCCTCGTCTTGTCGAACCGTATCGGTCGTGCATGGTCGCGCCTGGGGTGCGGCGGCCGACCTGGTGCTGGCCTGTGACCTGCGACTGGGGCAGGCCAATGCCAGCTTTCGGTTTCCTGGTGCGCAGTTTGGTTTGGTGTTGGGCAGCCGTCGACTGGCCTGTCGAATCGGCTCAGACCGAGCCCGACAGATCATCCTGCAGGGGAGCACCGTCAAGGCGGACCAGGCTTTGGAGATTGGCATGCTGAACAGACTCGTCGAAGGCTTTGAGCCAGCCGACCTGCCCCAGATTCGGGTGGACCTTGAGACGCAGCGCCAGATCATGGCAGCCACCAGGGCTGCGGACGACGCCACGTCTGAGTCCTTGGCCCAGGATCGCCGGGTACTGGTGGCATCGGCCCAGCGTGCCGGTCTGAAAGACCGCATGCTGCAGTATCTGGCGGGCGTTCAGGCGGCCAAGCAGAAGTCCTAAGGAAGAGGGGTCGAACAGATGGGATCCGCTGCAACTGGGTTTGGGGGATTGGGGGGGCTTGGCATTCAGGCGCTTGCCATAGGCCTTGGGGCGGTATTGGGGGCCTGGGGGCGTTGGGGTTTGGGGCTGGCCTTGAATGCCGTCTGGCCCCAGATGGCCCTGGGTACGCTGATGGCCAACTGGTTGGGCAGCCTGGTTATGGGTGGCCTGTTGGCCCTCATCCAGACCATGCCCGATTTGCCACAGGTGTTTCGCTTGTTTCTGGTGACTGGTCTGCTGGGGAGTCTGACCACCTTCTCGGCCTTGACCGGCGAGGTCCTGGAGATGCTGCAGGCTGGTCGATTTGCGGATGCTGCAATTGCATCAGCCACCCACCTGATTGGCGGGTTGATCTTGGCCGTGGCAGGATTCTATCTTGTTGATTTATTGAGAAAATAGTCTTTTCAATCAGCTGGACACTTGTATTTGTTGCACCGCGTCATTATAGTTGGATCCATTGATACCCACTTCTTCAAAGGACCCACATCATGACCAACCAAATGACCCCTGAGCAGATGCTCAACTCCCTCAAAGAATCCCAGGCTGCCCTGGTCGACCTGGCTGCTCGTTCGCTCGAGTGCATGGAAAAGCACATCGACCTGAACCTGAAAGCCGCCAAGGCCAATCTGGCCGACGCCACCCAGGCCGCCCATCAGCTGCTGGCCGTCAAGGATCTGCCCGAGTTGTCCTCGACTGTTCAATCGGTCGCCACGCCCAACGTCAGCAAGGCCGCCCATTACAGCCGCAATGTCTACAACATCAATGCCGAGGCTGCTGCTGAGTTTGCCAAGCTGGTCGAGTCCCGCATCGCCGAAGCCAATAAGCAGATGGCCAGCGCCCTGAACGACCTGAGCAAGAACGCTCCTGCCGGTACCGAGGGCATGGTCGCCATGATGAAGTCGGCTTTCGCGGCCTCTAACTCTGCTTTCGATGCCATCAACAAGGCGACCAAGCAGGTCGTTGAGATGGTGGAGACCAATGTGGATGCTGTCACCAAGGCTGGTGAGGCTGCTGTTGGTCAAGCCACCAAGGCCACCAAGCGCGCTGCCAAGTAAGACCGCTGAGTCGTCAAAGCGAAAAAGCCCTGGACTTGTTCCAGGGCTTTTTTATTGGCAGTTGCTAACGATGCGGGAGCGCCCCTGCGGACTTAGCCGAGCAACCCTGATTAACCCAGCAACCACCGGGCTGCTGCGAGATAGAGCGGGATGCCAAACAAGATGTTCAAGGGGAAGGTGATGCCCAGAGACAGGCCGACATAGACCGAGGCCTGGGCCTCCGGGATCGCCTCGCGCAGAACGGCTGGCACGGCAATGTAACTGGCTGATGCGGCCAAGACGGCCAGCAGGGTTGCGTCCCCCAGCCCAAGACCGGCGGCCTTACACAGCAACAGGGCCATGGCAGCATGCACCAGGGGGGCTGCCACTGCATAGCCCAGCAGCAGCACAGACTGACCTCGAAGCGCCCCCAGGTTGCGTGCGGCCATCAGACCCATGTCCAGCAGGAAGAAGGCCAGCATGCCTTTGAACAAATCAGCAGAGAAGGGCTTCATGGCTGCTGCGCCCTCTGGGCCCATGTAAAAGCCAATCACCATGCTGGCGAGCAAGAGCAGCTGTGCGCCATCGGTAAAAGACTCATGCAAGACAGACATCACGCCACCAGGGTGAGGTGTGGTGGCTTGCCCCTTGGGCCCGCCCAGGCGCCCCTTGCGAACCAGGTTGGCCAGGACCACAGCCAGGATGATGGCTGGCGACTCCATAAGGGCCATGGCGGCAGCCATGTGGCCACCATGAGGCACACCATTGATGTCCAGAAATTGATTGGCGGTGATAAAAGTGACCGCACTGACTGAGCCATAGGTGGCCGCAACCGCAATGGCATTAAATGGCGTGGTCAGAGGGCGCAGGATGAAAAACCCAACCACCGGCACCAGCCCCGCCAAGACGATGGCCAGTACCAGGCTCATGCCCACCTCGTAGGTGAGACCAGTCTCAGCCAGGCTGAGACCACCCTTGAGGCCCAGGGCCATGAGCAGGTAGAGGGCTAGAAAGCGACTGATGGCCGGTGGGATCTCCAGGTTCGACCGAACCAATCCGGCAAACAATCCAACGATGAAGAAGAGAACAGCGGGGTCCAGCAGGGAGGTCAAAGCTAGGCGGCTTTCTGGTTCTTTTGATCTTTGGCCGCGTGGCTGCTGAGTTCCTTGTAGCGGTCGGCTGCACAGCTGGCCGCAAAGGCATCGGGCTTGACGCGGGGCGAGACATTACACACCCCCCGAATATACCCGATGGCCTGCTGCACCACGCAGTGGGAGCCGGTCTCCGGGTCCGGGTTGAGGTCGAGGTGAACCTCTACCGGACGATCCCCAATGGCCTCGGCCAGGCGCAGGTAAAGGTCCGCCACCTTGTAGACCTCGTTCATCAGGCGAACCTGGGGCTTGCTGGCCTTTTGGTCGTAGTCGCGTTCGCGCTGGGTTTCCCCAAAGAGTTTGCAGCCTCGGTTGCCATCGATGTGGACGACAACCACCAGGGTGTAGTCGGCATGCCAGGCCTCGTTGACCAGAACCCGGCAGGAGTCCGCACCGATGTATATACGCGTGTTGTCAGACTGGGCCGCGATGAACCGTCGGATGGCGTCAAGGTCAAGGGTCATGTTCATGGCTGACCATAAGGCTAGGGCCAAAAGCACTCAATAACAAGGGTTCTAGTGTTATTGCCCCTACGAGAGGCCGACAGACGGATGCTGCCTCAGTTTTGATGAATTCTGGCGCAGCGCACAGTTGACCAAATCGCCGTCGAATTGAATGTTTATATCGTTTTTCTACGAGACGGTATGTTTGTTATTGCGTTGCATCACAATTCAAATTGTGGTGTAATCCGGGTCACGGGATGTCTCCCGTGTTGTTGTCTCCTTGCAGAATCATTCTGCCTTGCAGCCCAGGCCCTCAAAGGCCTGGGCTCTTTTTTTGACAGACAGGTCATTGGCCGCTGAATGGTGCTTGATAGGTTTGCTAGGCTAAAGACTTCTGCCTCAAGAAAGTCTCTCTGATGCGAGTCTTAGCCAAATCCTCTTGCCTCGGCCGCCTGGTGCTGGTTGCTGTTTTCCTGTCAGTCTCTTCTCTTGCCCGAGCAGACGGCCATGGTCACTCCCATTCCCGTGGACAGGCTCATGCCCATGCACACGGCCAGGCTGCTGCCGAGGTGAGTCTGCAGGGCAAGGTCCTCAAGGTTGAGATCCGCGGGGCCATGGACAACTTTTTGTCTTTTGAGCATGCGCCCAAGACCGATGCCCAGCGCGCGCAGCTCAGGGCCTTGCAGGATCAGCTCAAGGATGCGGCCTGGCTGGTGGTGCCTGCTGCCCAGGCCCAGTGCAAGGTCACCGCCTTGAAGGCCCAGTCGGCCCTGTTTGATCTCAGCAAGCCTGTTAAAGGCCATGCCGATTTGGATGTCGACCTTGCCTTCGAGTGCGACCAGCCGTCAGCCCTGACCTCGATCCGATTTACCAGCCTGGACAAGGGCCGGCGCATGAAAAAGCTCATGGTGGAGTACGTGGGGCCTGCTGGTCAGAAGGCGGTGACCCTGACCCAGTCCAAGCCAGTCCTGGAACTGAAGTAGCTTGGTGATCTCGCTTTCACAGCTGGTCTATGCCTGGCCGGGTCAGCCCCCCTTGCTGCGGATTGACGCCCTGACCCTTGAGGCTGGGCAGTCTCTGTTTGTGGGTGGCCCCAGTGGCAGCGGCAAGAGTTCCTTGCTGTCCTTGCTGTCCGGCGTGGTGCTGCCCACTGCCGGTGATTGCCAGGTCCTGGGCCAGTCCATGGCCGCCTTGTCGCCTGTTGCCAGAGATCGACTTCGGGCCGATGCCATGGGCATTGTCTTTCAGCAGTTCAATCTGCTGCCCTACTTGTCGATGATGGACAACGTGCTGCTGCCAGTGAAGGTCTCCCATCGGCGGCACGCGCAATCCTGTGATCGATATGGCCATCCAGTGGCCCAGGCTCGTGGGCTGTTTGAGCGCCTGGGGCTTGATGCTCTGCCAGCCTCTACGCCAGTACACCAGTTGTCTGTCGGTCAACAGCAACGTGTCGCAGTGGCTCGGGCCTTTATGGGTTCCCCAGCGCTGGTGATCGCCGATGAGCCCACCTCCGCGCTCGATGATGACAACCGAGACGCCTTTTTGGAGTTGCTCTTGGGATTGGCCAACGAGGGCTCCACCAGTGTGGTCATGGTCAGCCACGACCGTCGGCTGGCCGATCGGTTTGATCAGCAGCTCTGGCTAGTAGGCCCCCCGCCGCTTGCGGAGAAGATTTCCTCATGATTTGGCAGCTTGCTCTCAAGAGCGCCTGGTCCCGACGACTGGGCCTGTCCTTCGTGGTCTTGTCTGTGGCTGTCTCGGCCATGCTGGTTCTGTCCGTCTTTCAGCTGCGTCAGGACGCCCGTCAGAGTTTCTCTCAGGCCGTCAGTGGGGTAGACCTGATGGTGGGGCCAAGGGGGAGTGCCTCCGAGTTTCTGCTCTACACCGTCTTTCAGCTGGGCCAGCCCAGTCGTAACATGCAGGCCTCGCATCTTGAGACCCTGGAGAACATACCGGGTGTGGCCTGGGCGGTGCCCCTGCAGTTGGGCGATCGCTACCGAGAGGCTCCGGTCTGGGGCACGAGCAGTGCCTTCTTTGATGTCTTTCGGGTGCAGCAGCAACCTCTGGTGTTCGCCAAGGGCAGGGCGTTTGCCAAGCCCTCGGCCGACAACCGTAGCGCGGTATTCGAGCTCGTTTTAGGGGCCTCTGTGGCAAGCCGTTATCGGCATCAGTTGGGAGACCAGATTGTCTTGACGCACGGTGACGGTGGCGAGTTGGCGGCCCGACACGAGCAGACCCCGTTCACGGTGGTTGGCGTGTTGGCACCGACCGGTGGTTCGATTGACCGTGCTGTGTTGGTGTCTGTTCAGGGCTTTGAGGCCATGCATGTGGGCTGGGGTGTGATGCCAATGGGATTGGGCAGTCGAATGGCCAGTGTCCAGAAAGACTTGCTCGCCGACATGCCAGTGGATGCGCTCAAGCCCAGTTCTTTGACGGCCATTCTGGTGGGCCTGCAGGACCGATCGAGAGTCTTTCAGGTCCGACGTCAGATCGAGAACACCACGACTGAGCCCCTGATGGCGGTCTTGCCTGGGGTAACGCTCGACGAGTTGTGGCAGGTCTTGTCGGTCGCTGAAAACACCCTGCTGTTGGTGGGTCTTGTGGTGAGTCTGGCCAGCCTGATGTCAGTCGCAGCCTTGATGCTGGCAGGGCTCTCTGCTCGGCGCCGGGAGTTCGCGATTCTTCGGGCCGTTGGCCTGTCGCCTGCTGCCATGATGAGGCTGGTGATGTTGGAGACCGCGGTGGTGGCCTTGGTCGGGCTATTGATGGGGCTGCTGGCCCAGCAGTCGGGCTTGATGCTGGCCTCTGACTGGCTGCGTCAGACCATGGGAGTAGCCGTGCGGGTCTGGTCCATTCCGACTGAGGCCTGGATGGCGCTTGGCGCTATGCTGCTGACAGCGGTGGCCATCGCAGGGATCCCTGCTTGGCGGGCCTACCGCTGGTCGCTCTCCGACGGGTTGTCGGCTCCTCAGGCTTAGCAAAGAGGCAAGGATATGGATGTCAAACGCAGGGCATGGCTCAATTCGGCATGTCATCAATTGTTAGGGATGTCGGCACTGGGTGCCCTCTCTGGCGGTGTGCTGGTGTCCGGTGCATCGGCCTTGGCGGCCGACGCCTATCGCACGATTACCTGGGACGATCTGATCGATGAGCAATGGGCCAAGTCCATGCAGGCCGAGATGATGGCCATTGGTCGACTGGGCTTCCTAAAAGACGGTACCGAGGCTGCCGATCGCGCCATGGCCAAGCTTCGTCAGAAGTGGGATGAGGCACCCGTGGTGGATCGGTTCAACGGCCAGAAGATTCGGATCCCCGGCTATGTGGTGCCCCTGGACGCCAGCCGAGACCCCAAGCGGGCGTTTCTGTTGGTGCCGTATTTTGGGGCCTGTATTCACACGCCTCCACCGCCAGCCAATCAGATCATCCTGGTTCAGCCCAGACTCGACAGTCGCATCAAGTCGGTACCGGAGAGCATGGCAACGGTCTGGATCGAGGGGCTATTAGAGGTGGGACGCACCACCACCAGCCAAGGGGTGACGGGCTATGTGGTGCAGGCCGATTCAGTGCGTCCCTATAAGGGCCCGCCTGGCGCGGGCTAGCCAGGCGGCTAGGCTTTAGTGCTTTTTGGAGCCGTGGCCACCGTGGTGGCTCTCGTCGTGCCCGTGTGGCTTGATCTCGCTGCGGGCCTTCACCGACAGATCGACGTCGACTTTGCCGGCGTTCTCAAATTGCAGAGTGGCTTTGACCGTGGAACCGGGTTTGAGCGGCTCCTTGATGCCAATGATCATCAGATGATCGCCGCCGGGCTGTAGCTTTAGTTTTCCGCCAGCAGGGATTTCAAACTTTGGTACTTCGCGCATGATCATCTTGCCGTTCTCGTGCTTCATGGTGTGAAGCTCGCCACGCTCTGAGACGGTCTTTGGAAAGCTAACCGACAGCAGTCGTTCAACCCGTTTGCCACGGTTCTCGACTTCGATAAAGGCACCACCGTTGGGCTGGCCGGGGCGCGTTTCCATGGCGTAGCCATGTTCAATCTTGAGGCTGCCGACCTGAATCTCTTTGGCTTGAGCGGGAAGTTGCAAGGCAAGAGCACCGAATAGAAGGCTGGTGAGCAGGTGTTTCATGGCATGTGGTCCTGTATTTGGTTGTTTGATGGTGGGAGCGCTACCATACAAATCTTCCTACAAATCTAATAACAAGAAAGCAGCGCCGGTGCAGGATTTCTCCCGCCTGATTCGCAATACTAGTCGTACCAAAGACTATCTGCTGCACATGAGTGGTGCCATTGTGGTGGCCTTTGTGGTCATCGCGCTGGCCAAGATCGCCGATGCGGCCCTTCACTTCGGTGAGGATCTTTTTGAAGTCTATCCCTGGGCTTTTCTGGTCATCATGCCGGTTGGCTTTGGCTTTATTCGATACGTCACCGTCCGATGGGCTCCTTACGCAGCAGGCAGCGGCATCCCTCAGACCATGGCGGCCATTCGCATCAAAGACGTCGCACTTCAGACCAAGGGGCTGCTGAATCCCCTGCAGACCCTGCTGAAGGTCTTTCTGGTGACGCTAGGCTTGGCCTGTGGAGCTTCTATCGGTCGTGAGGGTCCGTCCATTCAGGTCGGTGCCGCAGCCATGGCCTTTTGGGCTTACCGGCTGGCGGGCCGGCTGCGTGTGTCAGCGGAGTCGCTGGTCATCGCCGGTGGCGCTGGCGGCCTGGCGGCAGCCTTTAACACGCCACTGGCCGGGATCGTCTTTGCCATGGAGGAGTTGGCCAAGGGGCGGGCCATTCGGGCCACCTGGTTCGTGTTGATGACCATTCTCGGTGCCGGTTTTATCTCACTGGCGGTTCAGGGCAACTACGACTTCTTTCCTATTTTCGATCGAAGCGATGCCACACCAAGTCTGCTGATTTTGGTGCTCTTTTCGGGCCTGGCCGGTTTGGTGGCTGGTCTGATGTCCTGGCTTTTGGTGACCGGGTTGCCACGCTATTTGCCCGAGGCTGCGACGGCCTGGCGAGCAGCGGCCTTGGCCGCTGCCATTGGCCTGGTGCTGGCGGTGCTGCTGCTCGTCACCGACGGCAGTTCACTGGGGACGGGCTATCAGACGGCGGCTGGCCTGCTGAATGCAGACCCCGCAGTGGATCAGCGCGAGCTTGGATTTAGCCTGGTCAAGTTTGTGGCCACGGTCCTCAGTTACCTGGCAGGCATTCCCGGTGGCATCTTCACGCCGTCTCTGTCGATCGGGGCAGGGCTGGGTCACGATTTCTCGATGATCTTTGGACTTCAGAGCCTGCATCAGCACCTGGTGCTGATCGGCATGGTGGCCTTTCTGGCCGGTGTGGTTCAGGCCCCGGTGACCGCCACCGTGATCGTGATGGAGATGACCGGTAGCCAAGATGCCTTTATCTATCTGATGCTGTCCGCTGTCATTGCCAACCTAACTTCCAAGATCATCTGCCGGCAGAGCATCTACGAGATTCTGGCCAGGCGTCTGCTGGAGACCATACACCCGACCCAGGCGGCTAAAATGCGCCCGGAGCATCAGACGAATCAGGATGAGCCGCTGCCACCTTCTACTGATCACAGACAAAAAACCCTCTGGGAGGAGAAGCACTAAATGCAAGCTGTAGACACCTTGTTCATTTTGCTGGGCGCCATCATGGTGCTGGCCATGCACGCAGGCTTTGCCTTTCTCGAGGTCGGCACGGTTCGCCAGAAGAACCAGGTCAATGCCTTGGTCAAGATCATTGCGGACTTGGCAGTCAGCGCCATCGCCTACTTCTTCATCGGGTATGGCTTGGCCTACGGTCTGAACTTTCTGGTGGGTGCCGACAAGTTGGTCGCAAACAGCGGGTTTGAGCTGACCAAGTTCTTCTTCCTCTTTACTTTTGCCGCAGCCATCCCCGCCATCATCTCGGGTGGCATCGCAGAGCGCGCCAAATTTGGCCCTCAGCTGTTGGCCACGGTCTTTCTGGTTGGGCTGATCTACCCCTTCTTTGAAGGCCTGGTCTGGAACAATAATTTCGGCTTTCAGGATGCGCTCAAGGCTCAGTTTGGTGCCCCTTTTCATGATTTCGCTGGTTCTGCCGTGGTTCATGCCGTTGGTGGTTGGATCGCGCTGACGGCCGTGTTGCTTCTGGGTGCCCGGTCAGGTCGATATCGCAAGGAGGGGGCTGTCGCGGCTCACCCGCCCAGCAGCATTCCGTTTTTGGCCTTGGGCAGTTGGATTCTGATCGTGGGCTGGTTTGGCTTTAATGTGATGAGTGCCCAAAAGGTGGGCGACATTTCGGGGTTGGTGGCGCTTAATAGCCTCATGGCCATGGTGGGTGGGACCTTGGCCGCCTTGGCCATCGGTCGAAACGACCCTGGCTTTATCTACAACGGCCCCTTGGCGGGTTTAGTGGCCGTCTGTGCGGGCAGCGATGTCATGCATCCAGTGGGCTCCCTGGCCGTGGGCTTCATGGCTGGTTTGCTGTTCGTCAAGATGTTCTCCTACACCCAGAACAAACTGCGAATCGATGACGTGTTGGGAGTTTGGCCTCTGCATGGTCTGTGTGGTGCCTTCGGCGCGCTGGCCTGCGGCATTTTTGGCAGTGCGTCACTGGGTGGCCTGGGCGGCGTCAGCCTGGTCAGTCAGTTGATTGGTACGGGCTTGGCCATTGTGGTCGCCTTGGTAGGCGGCTTTGTGGTCTACGGTCTGATCAGGGCCTTTATGGGGCTTCGCCTGGACCAAGAAGACGAGTACAACGGCGCAGACCTGAGCATTCATCAGGTGTCGGCCACGCCTGAGCGCGAGACCAGTTGGTAAGGCAGTTGGTAGAGCAGGGTAGGCGTTAGCGCAGGACTATCGGTCTGATTGAAAATTACAATTTGATCGGGTTTTCACTTAGGCAGAAGATATCGGTGCGTTGCAGCAGTTGCGTCGCCACCTAAGCTGTCAATAACAAATAATCCTCCCAACGAAAGAAGACCATCATGTCCCTGATCAATACCGCTATTAAGCCTTTCAAGGCCACCGCGTTCCAAAACGGCAAATTTGTCGAGATCACCGAAG
>VFQT010001469.1_pt1 | contig 28165 bp, 21 predicted proteins | sample 3512381 | NCBI WGS metagenome assembly VFQT01 (sample SAMN10412376, study PRJNA504923) | tailings metagenome | isolation source: Relicate 2 Philex TSF3 active mining site | place: Philippines: Tuba, Benguet | collected 2017-08-29
CACGGCATCGAGATACGCGAGACCGAGTCCGTCAGAACGATGTGGCTCAATGATGACCGCCCATAGTGCAGGGTGCGCACTATGTGTAATCACCTGGTCTACCGTCTGTGCAACGAGGATTTCATAGTGGCGTGCCAAGGTGCGCACATAGAGCGATCTGATGATCGGGTCATGCTCCACAATGAGGAGGGCATGCTTGCGCAGTGACATCCCAATGGTTTCCTTAGTTCACAGAAAAATCGCTATGTGTAGCTTACAAAACGTCGTTACGTACGTCTTGGAATAAAAAAGAGTAAAGTTGGAAAATGCGTGAATGTTGGGAAATACCAATGAGAATCGTAGTCTTAAAGAGGGATTATTGTAATAATGGGTGGTCAGAACGCGGATTTTGGCGATAGGCACGGGGAGATGTGCCGGTTTCGTTGCGGAATACTTTGCTGAAGTAACTCGGATCTTCGAAGCCCACTGCTACTGCAATGTCAGTAATGGACATGATTGTTTCACGCAAGAGCTTGCCAGCTTGGGCGACACGGTAGCGTGTCAGGTAGACCCATGGAGTCATGCCCATTTCTTGTTGGAACACCTGTGTGAGGTAGCTTTCGCTGACTCCCACGGCCAGGGCAATGTGCTCGCGCGCAATCCGCCGGGCATAGTTGGCCTGTATGTACACCAGCGCCTGCCGTGCCAGCGCACTAATGTGCATGGGTGCCTGGATGCCTGTGTGGGCAGTTTGTCGAAATAACGCTGCGAGTGACTCATTGTCGCTGCCAATCTTGGGACGTACCACGGTGTGTGGGTACTGTAGTTGTTGTAGTTCATCACGCGTCAGCACTTTGCCACTGATAATCAAAACCGGTACGTGTTGTAGATGCGTTTGGCTGCGGATCCACGCCAATGTACTGAAGCCATCTTGGTTGGGCATCAGCAAATCCAAAATGATAAACGATGGGGTGATCGTCTGGAGTTGATGTTGTGCCTGCAGGCCATCGCTACATGCGGTGATGTGCACAGTGCTCAGGCTCTGGGTCAGTACATCGTGATACCACCCTTGCATGCCGATGTCGTCATCGACAATCACCACATGGTGCGGCTGGTGGTGATGCTCGTGCACGATGAGTTTGACGATGTCGACAAATTGTTGATTGTGAAACGGCTTCTGCAAGATGGGTGCTTCGGCTGTCGCATACAACAAAAACGGCACCCGACTGAGCTGAGGGTGAGTTTGGATGTGTGTGAGCAGGTGTTCCGCCTCGTGTGCAATCCCTGCCCCCTGCCATACGAGCGCTTGTGGTGTGTATTGATTTATGGCCTGCTGGAGCGTGGCCACATCGTTGATGACGACGGTGGTCGCGCGCATCCGTTGTGCGAGTGCTACACAGGTAGCGGTAAGTGCATCTGTCGAGTCGATTACAAACAGTGCCGCCGGCAATAGGCTGTCGCTCTGGGCTACAGGCTCGCCTTCGAGGCCACGAAGTGGCAAATAGAGATGGAAGGTGCTCCCTTGGCTCGGCACACTTTCGACAGTCAAAATGCCGTGATGAAGAGCTACTAATCGGCGCGTGATGGCTAGCCCGAGCCCGACTCCGCCGCGCTGGCGAAACAACGGGTTTTCGGAGGTGACAAATGCCTCGAAAATGGTCTCTTTTTGCGCTTCAGAGATGCCAATCCCCGTGTCACGCACCCAGATGTGGATGTACGGCGGCTCGGCACGCGCCCCGAGTGTAATGCTCCCCGTTTGCGTGAATTTGGCCGCATTGCTGAGAATGTTGGTGAGGGCTTGGCGAATGCGTGTATGGTCAACATAGGCGTAGGGGAGTGTTTCGTCGCATTGTAAATACCACTGCACGTGCGCAGTTTGATGCGTGTCACGCAGGCTGGCGTAGAGCTCGTGGATGAGCGCTTGTATGTTGGTGAGTGTCGGGTAGAGCACCAGTTCGTCGATTTCGGCACGTGACAGGTCCAACAAATCATTGATGAGGTGGATGAGGTGGTCCGCACTGCGTTGAATGGTGACAATGTCACTCTGTGTTTCACGGTCGAGGGCATGTGCCCCAGATTGTTGCGCTGACAACAGGAGTTGACTATACCCGAGGATGATGTGCAGCGGCGTACGCAGCTCGTGGCTCACATTGGCGAGTAGGCGGGTTTTGAGCTGATCGGCGCGCTCGGCCTCACGTTGAGCAACTTTGGCGGCCTGGTACAGGTCAATGTTCTGCATGGCGATGCCGATTTGATCGGCGACCAACTGCAAACCGTCGATTTCACCACGTGAGTGGGGCACTAGGTCGGTGCTGTGCACATCCAGTACTCCCACAATGACGGCATTGCTACGGATGGGCAGTACAACACGGGTGCGAGTATCAGGGTAGCTTGAGGCGAGTGGGAAGCGCCGACTTAAGGTCGTGTCCGGGATAAAAATGGCCGTCTGATCGTGTAGTGCTGCAAGCAGTGGTGCCGCATCTGAATCTGTCAATTTGGCACGGTCGCGCAATTGATGATGTTCGTTGCTCTGCCAAATCAGCACACGGTTGTAGCCGTAATTGGTCTTGATGAGTTGGGTAACTTCGGTGAGCAGTTGATCGTGATCGAGGATGCTCCCCACACGTTGCGTGATTGCAATGCTCGTTTCGAGTTGGCGTAGTCGCTGTTGCTCGATTTGGCGATTGACGCCCACGAGTCGATTGGGCAAATCAGAGAGTGAAATGAGTTTTTCGAGGGCAATTTGAGCCACGTTGCCACGATCAATGATGCGGCGCGGTGGGTCGTATGTGGTGGGAAGTCGTTGTTGGGTAATTCCAAATACTGCCAGCTCTAGCATCTGTTTGGCGAGACCGTCCATTGATGTTTCGACCGTCATGTCCATTTGGCCACGACTGATGTCAGCCAACGCCAGAGGGTCGCCGTTGATGCTGGCAATCAACACATTGGCGGGCAACAGCTGATGTTCGCGCAATACGTCACGACCAGCAAAGGTTTGTGGGTCAGAAATGCCAAAAATAGCGTCAAAGTGGGGTACTTGCCCGTGGGCAACCCATGCCTGCATGGCATCCACGGCTTCGTCGTAGCGCCAAGCACAGGGCACATGCACAAAGTGGATGAGCGGGTCATGATCAAACGCATCTTTGAAGCCGGTCACCCGCGAGGTGCCCAATTGATCGTGACCACCCACGATGAGCACATGGGCTGGGCGTCGAATGCGCGCATACAACCATTGCCCGACGCTGAAGGCTGCATCGTAGAGCCCGCGTCTTGACGAAAATAGCGGCCGTTGGTACGGGCTTTCGGAGGCGTCGATGACGGGGATGCCGTGTGTATTGACGCGGTCAAGCAGGTTGAGCGCAATGGTGTTGGCGATGAGTGCTTGGACGTTCTGCACGACGAGCTCAGCAAAAATGCTGTCGGCTTCGTCATCAGCCAAATCGCTGACTGCATCAATGTTGAGCGACACCAAATCGACCCCGTACTGCGGCGCATGCCTGAGCACGGCTTCGCGGACTTGGACCCAGTATGGGTCAAACATGCCAACTTGTAGAGCGATGCGATAGCGAGCAGACATGTCGTCAGACCTCGTATGTGCCTTTGGATAGAATGTGTCAGCGTACGGTATTCGTTTGTGCTATGCGTATTGTAGCAAAATCAGTTCAGTTGTCGCATCAAGGATGCAAAATCGCAGTACAATGGACATGTAATACAGGTGAAATGCGGATAGTGCCAATGGGGGCAATTCATGACCAAGCTACGCCGTTTCGCCGCGCTTGCAGAGCGCGACATCAACCAAGAAACATTCGTGGAGCCGTGGCCAGAGGCAGGGTTGGCAGTCGCCGATAGCCCGTATGACCCACAGCCCAGCCTCACCATTGTCGATGGGCGCATTGTGGCCATGGATGGTCGTAGTGAGGCCGAATTCGACACCATTGACATGTATATTGCTCGACACGGCATTGATGTGGCCGTGGCTCCCGAAGCCATGGCTCTGGATTCGCTGACCATTGCGCACATGCTGGCCGACATCAACGTGCCACGTGCCCATTTGTTGCGCCTTGCCACCGGCTGTACCCCCGCCAAACTCGTCGACATCATGCGCCACATGAATGTGCTCGAAATGATGAACGGCCTCGCCAAAATGCGTGTGCGCCGCACTCCTGCCAATCAAGCCCATGTCACCAACCGCAAAGAAAATCCGGCGCTACTAGCTGCTGATGCTGCCGAAGCCGCCTTGCGGGGCTTCGCCGAAATCGAAACCACCGTCGGTGTGGCCCGGGCAGCCCCCCTCAACGCCATGGCCATCCTAGTCGGCTCACAGACCGGCCGCGGTGGGGTGATGACCCAGTGTGCCGTCGAAGAGTCTCTGGGGTTGCGCATTGCCATGAAGGGATTGACTTCCTACGCCGAAACGTTGTCGGTGTACGGCACTGAGCAGGCCTTCGTCGACGGCGATGATTCACCGTGGTCCAAAGCGTTTTTGGCGTCAGCCTATGCCTCACGTGGGGTCAAGGTGCGCTTTACATCAGGCACCGGATCCGAAGCGTTGATGGGGAGTGCCGAGCAACGCTCCATGCTCTACCTCGAAGCACGCTGTCTGTGTGTAACCCGTGGGGCGGGTAGCCAAGGCGTGCAAAATGGGTCGATTTCGTGTATTGCTTTGCCCGAATCGTTGCCGGGTGGCGTGCGTGCTGTGCTCGCCGAAAATCTCATGGCTGCCATGTTGGGCCTCGAAGTCGCCGCAGGCAACGACGCCTTGGCGTCGCATTCAGCGATTCGTAAATCAGCTAAACTCATGCTGCAATTCATCCCTGGTACTGACTTCATTTTCTCTGGCTATAGCGCAGTGCCGCGCCGCGATAACATGTTCGGTGGCGGCAACTTCGATGCCGATGACCTCGACGACTATGCAGTGCTACAACGTGACATGCAAATCGACGGTGGCACACGCTCGATTAGTGAATCTGAAGCCGAAACCGTTCGTCGTCGTGGTGCGCAAGCGATTCAGGCCGTGTACGCCGAACTCGGTTTCCCCACCATTGCTGACGAAGAAGTCGAAGCCGCCGTGTACGCCCATTCGAGCGATGATATGCCCCCTCGCGACATCGTCGCTGACTTGGCGGCGGCCGATGCATTTTTGGCTGGTGAGGGCAGTATTGTGGATGTGGTCGCCGCCTTGGCACGGCAGGGATTTGTCGAGAGTGCCCACAATGTGCTAATGATGGGCAAACAACGCGTGGCTGGCGATTATCTACAACCAGCGGCGATTTTTGATCGCAACTTCCGTGTGCAGAGCGCCATCAATGACCCCAACGACTACGTGGGGCCGGGCACTGGCTACCGCGTGAGTGGCGAGCGCTGGCAAGAAATTATGCAGATTCGGCAGGCCAAATCCCCACGTGATTTCATTGCTGATCGTTTGGGCTCCCCCATCGATGGACTGCAGCCCTATGGGTCTGCCAAGCGTGGCGGGAGCACGGAAGTCGTGGTCGCGATTGGCCCAGCGTTTGGGCGCGTGATTACCAAGACTATCGGTGGCCTCGATCACGAAGCCGTGTTGCAAGCCGTACTGACCGGTATTGCCGAGGAAGGTTTGATTGGTCGCATTGTGCGCATATGGCGCTCGTCGGATTGTGCCGAAATCGGCCATGTGGGCGCCAAATTGAGTGGCTCGGGTGTGGCTATTGGGATTCAGTCACGTGGTACATCGATTATCCATCGTGCTGATTTGGCACGCCTCAACAACCTCGAACTCTTTTCACAATCACCGAGCATGACCCTCGATACCTACCGCGCAATGGGGCGCAATGCGGCTCGTTATGCGGCTGGCAAAGTGACCAAACCGGTGGCGGTGTCTGTCGATAATTGGGCCCGTCTGCGCTTGATTGTGAAAACTGCCCTGCTCCATCGCCGTGAAAGCGAAGAAATCCGTGACTTGGCGCCCGAAGCGTTGCGCCTTGATTGGGAACCGGAGGTGTAAATATGGCCGTACGCTACCCCTTGTACCCCGATGATGCCGATACACCGCTGTCGAGTGCTACAGGCAAAGATGTGGCTGATATGCATATCGAAGCTGTGCTGGCCGGTGAAATCAGCCTCGATGACCTGCAGATACATGTGCAGTCGTTGCTGGCTCAGGCCGAAATTGCCCGCCAATCGGGTTATGCCCAACTCGCACAGAACCTCGAACGCGCTGCCGAGCTTACGCGTGTCCCACGTGAGCAGATTATTGCCATGTACCAACAACTGCGTCCCGGTCGCTCGGAGTATGCGCAACTGATGGCACTCGCTCAGAAATTGCTTGATCAGTATGCCGCACCCTACTGCGCGGCACTCGTGCAAGAAGCCGCTGATGCCTACCAGCAGCGCGGTCTACTACGGCATCCGGAAGCCCTGTAAGGGCCGACTTCAGCAAGGTGTAAGCCTGTAAAACAACTCATTTGATGAGTTGTTTTACAGGTGAGATGATATGGATGTGCGTCGAGAGAACACTAACGCATCGTATCGGTGTATAGTCGAATATTGACAACTGATATGATGAGGTATAAAATAAGGGTCGTCAACACCTTTCATGATTCATACAGTCTTAGCCAACCATGACAAGTACGGATATAGTAGCACAGTAGTTTTTACGGATTACGTGCAACGAATATCGAGGAGCGTAGGAGTTGTCGGGTAAGTAAGGCGGGTCAAGTAGGTGAAGGCTGATAGATTTCGACGTCAAAGGAGACAGGTATGAAGTTGCGCTTCAAGACACTTGCTGCGCTCTTGGTCATGGCCTTCTTGGTAGTTGCATGTGGTGGCGCTGCCGCCCCAGCTGCCGAAGAGCCAGCCGCCGAAGAGCCAGCCGCTGAGGCCCCAGCCGCTGAAGAACCAGCCGCTGAAGAGCCAGCTGCCGAAGAGCCAGCCGCTGAGGCCCCGGCCGGTGGTTTGGCCGAAGTTCCCCGTGAGCAGACTCTCAACTTGGCATGGAGCATTGCAAACCCAGGGGTAACCAACCCATGGGCGTCAGTCGGTTACACGCACCAGGGCGGCAACGCCATGTTGTGGGAGCCACTGGCCTACTATGCCATCTATGCAGACAAGCCAGTCATGTGGTTGGCCGACAGCATGGAATACACCAAGCCAGATTTCACCGAGTTGACCATCAAGTTGAACAAGGACGCCAAGTGGAGTGACGGTGTTGCCGTTACCGCTGACGACGTTGTGTTCACCTTCGAAGGTCAGATGAGCAACGAGAAGTTGGGCTACCATGCTCAGTTTGCTCAGTACGTGAAGGAAGTCACCAAGGTCGACGATTTGACCGTGGTTGTGACCTTCAACATTCCTGCACCACGCTTCGCCTTCGAAGTGTTGCACACCAAGTTCGACACCGGTATTCCGATCGTGCCAGCCCACATCTTGAGTGGCCAGGCTGACGTGAACGAATTCCCCGGTGGCAACGACATGGTGCACTCGGGTGGTTACAACGTGGTCCTCTGGGACGAAAACCAGAAGATCATGGACTTGCGTGAAGACTGGTGGGCTGTGGCTGCTGGCAAGATCGGCATGCCAGAAGTCAAGCGTATCGTTATCACCAACATCGGTGGCACCGTCGGCCAGAACATGGACGTCGTAGCCCAGAAGGTTGTGAACAACGAATACGACGCCACCTTGGACATGCGCAGTGCGGTTATCGGCAACATTTTGGCACAAAACCCAAATGTGACGACCCACACGGGTAGCAACCCACCATACGGGTACCTCGACTGGTGGCCAAACTCACTCTGGATGAACACCCAGATTGAGCCATACAACGACGTACGCGTACGCCGCGCCATGAGCTTGGCAATCGACCGCGACCTGATCAACGAAGTGGTATACGAGGGCGCTTCAGTCGCCACCATCTACCCCTTCCCCATGTACCCAGGTTTGCAGAAGTTTGCTGACACCCCAGGCATGCAGGCCTTGGTGGAAGAACTCCAGCCCGGCAAGTATGACGTGGCCGAGAGTGATGCATTGATGACCGACGCTGGCTTCACCAAGAACGGTGATGGCTTGTGGGAGAAGGACGGCAAGACCGTCAACGCAGTCATCAACGGCTTCGAAGGTATCCACAGCGATATCGTTCCGGTATTGGTTGAAATGTTGAAGAGCGCCGGCTTTGATGCCGACGTCAACTTCGGCGCCGATGCCTACCAGAACATGGCCGATGGTAAGGAAGGCTTGTACATGTTCGGTCACGGCGCCAGCTTGGGCGATCCTGAGGCCGCTTTGCAACTCTTCCACAGCCGCTACAGCGCTGCAATCGGCACCACTGCCGGTGGTAACCGCTTCTCACGCTACAGCAACACGGCATACGATGCATTGCTCGACGAGATGGCTCCTCTCGCGTCAAGCGATCCTCGTTTCACCGAGCTTGCCACCGAAGCGATGAAGATCTACTGGACCGACCAGATCGACGTTCCGGTCATCCAGTGGTTGCACCGCATCCCATACAACCAGACCTACTGGACCAACTGGCCCACGGCTGACAACTTGGCTGGTGGTGTGAACGGCGCCTTCTGGCACCACACCGCTCCATTGGTCATTGCCAACCTCAAGGCTGCTCAGTAGTCTTTGGCACAATCCGTCCGGTGTCTTCGCGATACCGGACGGATTTCTCCTTTTCAGCATTTCCACGTTTCTCCCCCAACCAATGACAATATTCGACGAAGTACTCGCCACAACGATGGCGTTGTCTACCACAGGCTGAAGGCTAGGAGAGTACTGTGAAATTGAGAATTATCCTTCGGCGAGTGGCCTTTCTCCTCATGGTAGTTTGGGCCGCTTCTACAATCACCTTTTTTATTCCACGACTTTCCGATCGCAATCCCATCCGTGAGCGTTTTGCCGAATTGGCGCGTACCGGTGGTTTTTCGGCAAGTGACCTCGAAGTCATTGTGGCTTCGTACAATGCAAAGTTCGGCCTTGATAAACCCCTGTTCGAACAATATCTCGACTATATGGGTGGTATCGCCCGCTTTGATCTCGGGGTATCGTTGAATCGTTTCCCCAAGACAGTCATGGAAATCATCTACGAGTCATTGCCATGGACGATTGCATTGTTGTTCCTTTCAGCAATTTTGTCGTTTGTGATCGGTAATTTGTTGGGTGCGATCGCGGCCTGGCCGAAGTCGCCCGGATGGATGAAGACGATTGCGACTCCGTTCATCATGTTCATGGGAGTCCCGCCAGTGTTGCTGGCCATCTTCCTCCTCTTCTTTTTGGGATTTAAGTTGAAATTATTCCCTCTGGGTCAAGCATATTCAACTGGTATTGCTCCTGATTGGTCTTTTAGTTTCATCATGAATGTGGCATGGCACCAAGTGTTACCGGCAGTTTCGATGATTCTCGGTTCTGTAGGGGCATGGGTCTTGTCCATGCGTGGTATGGGCATCACGATTCAAGGTGAAGACTACGTGAACTTTGCCGAGCACAAGGGCCTTGGTGGGCGTGTCATCTTCCGTGACTACTACTTGCGCAACGCCTTGTTGCCACAGGTGACTGGTTTTGCACTCGCGTTGGGCGCCCTGATTACCTCGGGCGCAGTAGTCGAAAACTTGTACGCGTTGCCAGGGTTGGGTTCGAAGTTGAGCCAGGCCATCCAGGCCAACGACTTCTTGGTGATTTATGGCATTGTGTTGTTTATCACCATTTCGGTGGCGACGTTGATGGTTTTGGTGGAATTTCTGTATCCGCTGCTCGATCCACGCATCAAGCAAGAATAGGAGCACAAGATGACAACGGCGACAACGGCGGCTCCGCCAATTCAGCCAAGTCGATGGAAGTTGATTGGCGGGTATCTCCGCCGCAACAAAAGTCTGGCTATCGGTTTGGGAATCATCCTCTTTTTGATTGTGTTTACGGTGCACGGCTTTTTGACTGTCGACTCGGCACGGGCCTACCCGCTCAAGGCCAAGCCCAAGCAGCCCCCTGGCGTCTTTGATCTGACGGCCCCTGATTGGCCGGGCAAGTTGCCCATGGGCAGTGATTTCTTTGGTCGTGACTTGCATGCCGCCATGGTGCGTGGCATGTGGCAGACCGCTCTGATTGGTGTGATTGCTGGTGCAGTAGGCACCTTGGTCGGTGTTGTATTGGGCTTTACGTCGGCATATTTCGGCGGTATTTTCGACACCATCGTCAAAGGTATCTGTCAGATCTTGACACCGATTCCGGTGTTCATGATTCAAATCATCATTGCGGCGTCGCTCGATAAACGCGATGTGACCATCTTTACGATGGCAGCCATTGTGGTCATGTTGGCCTGGATGGGACCCACGTTGGTCATCCGTTCACAGGTGCTGTCCATGAAGGAACGTCAGTTCGTATCGGTGGCCAAGCTGTCGGGCGTCGGCAATGGTGGCATCATTTTCGGCGAAATCTTGCCCAATCTGTTGCCGTTCATCGCCGCTGCGTTCGTAAGCCAGGTCTTCAACGGCGTCTTCTCGTCGTTTTACTTGGCCATCGTCGGCCTTGGCCCCTTGCGTGAGCCCTTGTTGGGGAATTTGATTTGGGCGGCACAGTCGCAAGGCGCATTCTTCAATGGCTGGTGGTGGTGGCCGATTTGGCCGGCGTCTGCCATGGTGTTGATTTTGAGCGCTTTGGCCCTCATCAACATGGGTCTCGATGAGCTTGCCAACCCACGTGTACGACGAACGGAGTAAATGACATGTCAGCAGTACTACAGATACGTGACCTCCAAGTGTCGTATTACACCGACTTGGGACGTGCCGTTGCACTCAACAAGGTCAATTTGGATTTGAAGGCCGGCGAAAAGCTGGGACTGGTGGGCGAATCGGGCTCTGGCAAGAGCACCATGGCCCTGGCCATGATGCGCATGATCAAGCCCCCTGGCCGCATTGAGCATGGCAGTGTGACGGTGGGTGGGGTCGATTTGATGCAACTCAGCGACGAAGAAATGCGCTTGTCGCGTCTGAGTCGGATTGCCTACATCCCACAAGGTGCCATGAACTCGCTCAACCCGGTGATGCGCATCGGCTCACAAATGGTCGACGCTATTGCCGCCCACGAAACCGGTATGAGCAAAGACGAGATGATCGAACGCAGCAAACAATCGCTGGAGTCGGTCGACCTCAAGCGCGATGTATTTAGCATGTACCCTCATGAGTTGAGTGGCGGCATGAAGCAGCGCGTGTGTATTGCCATCGGTATTTTGCTCAGACCACAGGTCATCATCGCTGACGAGCCGACCAGCGCCTTGGACGTGGTCACTCAACGCCAAGTGATGGAAACCATTGATCGTGTCCAAAAAGAAATCGGCACAGCCGTGATTTTGATTGGTCACGACATGGGTCTGATGGCGCAGTTTGTCGACAAAGTGGCCGTGATGTATGCTGGGCGCTTGACCGAAGTGAGCACGGTGCGTGATATGTTCACCAATCCGATGCATCCCTATGCCCAGGCGCTCATCAAGAGTCTGCCCAATTTGTCGAACAAAGGGGTGTTCCAAGGTATCCCCGGGCTGGCACCGTCGTTGTTGCGGATTCCCAGTGGATGTGCTTTCCATCCACGTTGTCCCCATGCAATGGACATTTGTGCGGCCGAAATCCCTGCAGTGAAAGAGTATGATGGGGAGCGCTTGGTCGCTTGTCATCTCTATGCGGAAGGGGCATGACCGTGACAAATTTGCTTGAGTTTCGCAATGTAACCAAGACATATACGCGAGGCTACTTCTCCGAAGCAGGGACGACAGCTTTGGCAGATTTTTCGATGGTGTTGCGTGAAGACGACCCCACCATCGTGACTGTAGCCGGTGAGAGTGGTAGTGGTAAGACCACGTTGGCCATGTTGTTGTTGGGATTCATCGACCCTACGCAGGGTGAGATTCTCTACAAGGGCCAAAATATCAAGAACCTGCGTGGCGAAGCGCGCATGACCTTCCGCCGTGAAGTGCAAGCCGTCTTCCAAGACCCGTTTGCGGTGTTCAATCCGTTTTATACGGTTGACCATCTGCTGACAGTGCCCATCGAGAAGTTCAAATTGGCCAAATCCAAGGCCGAGGCGCGCGACAAGATGGAAGAAGCGCTGAGTTCGGTCGGTTTGCGCCCCGAAGACATCCTCGGACGGTTCCCACACCAGTTGTCGGGTGGGCAACGCCAGCGCATCAATGTGGCCCGTGCCTTGTTGCTCAAACCCAAGGTACTGGTCGCTGACGAACCGGTGTCGATGGTCGACGCATCGCTGCGTGCCAACATTCTGGAATCGTTGCGTGGTCTGCACCGTGATCACGGCGTGTCAATCGTGTATATCACGCACGACTTGACCACGGCATACCATGTCGCCAATTCGATTGTGGTGTTGTACAAGGGTGGTGTGATGGAAGCTGGGAGCATCGATGGTGTCATCCAGCAGCCTCAGCATCCCTACACGCAGTTGCTCATCGATTCGATTCCATGGCCGGACCTCGATCGGCGTTGGGGCAATGATGGAATTGTGGTAAAGGAAAGTGAGCTGGGCGAAAAATCCAGCACCGGCTGTCGCTTTGCACCACGATGCCCACATGCTAGTGCGGCTTGTGAGGTATCGCCACCGCTCTATCGCATCAACCAACATCAGGCGGCTGCCTGTGTGTTGCACCAGCAACATGCGGTCTTGCCGGCTGCCGAGTTGACCGACGTGCTGCCTGTCTAGGCGTATGTTACGAAAGGGGTGTGCCGTGTGGTACACCCCTGTTTCTTTGGATATAGGGCATCAATGCTGATGCCGCAGGAGCAATGGGAATGTACGTACAGCCCTGGCATCCGTCCGAACAAGCAACCTATGTCTGCCGACGCACATCGCAGCGTCCTGCCCTTGATGGTCGCCTCACTGATGCCGTCTGGCAGCGTGCCGAGCAATCACCGCGATTTGTCGACATGATTAGTGGGGCCCCGGGAATCTTTGATACACGGGCTGCCGCCGTATGGGATGATGAAGCGTTGTATGTGGGGTTTTGGGTCGAAGAACCGTTTGTGACTGCCACGCAGACCGAACGGGACAGCCTGGTGTTTCTCGAAAACGATGTAGAAGTCTTCATTGATGGTGGGGATGCGTATTATGAGTTCGAAATCAACGCACTCGGCACCATCTATGAAGTCTTTTTTGTGTGGCAGGACGCCTGGCACAAAGGGGGCTACTGGGACACCCCTGAATTTGATGTACATGATCACGCTGCAGTGCTCTTTGGTGGCAATCATGATCGTACGGCCGAGTATTTTTGGCGAGGTACGCACCCACGCGGTCTGCGTTGGGCATATCGTGATTGGGACATGCCAGGCCTGCGCAGTGCGGTGACTGTCGATGGCGAAATCAACAATCCGGCTGTGGTAGACCGCGGCTGGCGTGTCGAAGTGGCCTTCCCCTGGGCTGGCATGCGTCATCTGGCGGGTGGGCGATCAGTGCCACCCCGCCCCGGTGATGAATGGCGCATCTTCTTTGGGCGCTTCCAGCGCCAAGAGTTGTCGGGCGTGTTGCCGCCACAGCCAGTAGCCTGGAGTTGGGGCAAAGTGGGATCGAATGACAACCACATCCCAGAACGATTCACGCGGGTGATATTCAGTGACGACGATGTAATGGAGTAATCCAACAGCATGCAAATCACGAACATGGTAGGGGCCGACCAATTTGAACGCGTGATAATCGAAACGGCAGTATTGCGCTGCGAGTACATCCCTGCCTTGGGAGGCAAACTGGCGCAAATCACCGACAAGCGTACCGGTCGATCATGGCTGTGGCGTCACCCGCGCTTGCCCTATGCACAGGTGCCAGCCACTGCCAACTACGTGGCAGAAGCTGATACAGGGGGCTGGGACGAGTGCTTCCCCACGGTGGGGGCGTGTCCGTATCCTGATTCGCCATATGCCGATGTGATATTGCCCGATCACGGGGATTTGTGGTGCCAGGTGCCTGAGACGCAGGTCGTGCAGGGAGCTGACGCTGTCGACATCATCACGCGCTGGCAGGGGTTGCAGTTGCCGTATACGTTTGTGCGCACCATGCACATTGCTGATGATACGGTGACGGTGCATTATCAGGTGCACAATCATGGCCAGGCACCATTGCACTGGATTTGGTGTGCACATCCCTTGGTCGCAATTGAGCCAGGCATGCAATTGGATCTGCCAGCGGGGACGACGTTTTGGCGACACAGTGCACAAGGGCTGGTGGCCGAGCCGGCTACGTCCATCCAAGTGACAGCGCAGCAGTGTTGGGCGATGGAGCGCATCCCCAATCGTGATGCTGGTTTCAGTGTAAAGCTGTACAGTGCTCACTTGCCTGCTGGGTGGGTGCGCATCAGCAGTGATGATGGCTATCTGGAGTGGTCGTGGGATTTGGCCCAAATTCCTCAGCTCGCCGTATTTTTGAATGCTGGCGGGTGGAGTAATGATGGTGGTTTGCCGCATTTCAACATGGGCATTGAGCCAGCCATCGGGATATATGATGCGTTGAGCGATGCGTATGCGCAGACGCAAACGTTTGTGACGTTGGCACCCGGCCAGCAACGGAGCTGGCAGTTGCAGGTTCGAATTGGAACCTCAAGCACAGAGGAGGAACAGTCGTGATTAAAATTGCTGAGATGTTGCCCCCCACACCGTCGATGTTGTGGACGCTCTCCAAACAGTGCGGTATCGATTATGCGGTGGGTGGATTGCCGTACAACGAACCGTTTAATGGGAGTGATAGCGCTTGTGACTATTTGCCATTGTTGCGCATGAAGCAGCGCTACGAGGACGCTGGCTTCAAGCTCGAGGTCATCGAGGCTCGCCCACCCCTCAATTTGGCCAAGCGTGGTCTGCCTGGTCGTGATGCCGAAATCGACGAGGCCTGTAAGTTGATCGACAACATGGGGCGTCTAGGTATCCCCGTGTGGTGCTATGAATGGATGACCGACTTCAACTGGATGCGCACCTCGACGTCGACTCCTTCACGTGGTGGGAGCCTGGTGACCAGCTATGATCATGCATCGATGGTGCATGCGCCCAATACGGAGCATGGCCCCATCAGCGAAGAAGAGCTGTGGACGAATTTGGAATACTTCCTCAAGCGCATTATCCCTGTGGCCGAAAAAGCCGGCGTGAAGTTGGCCATGCACCCCGATGATCCGCCGCGGTCGCCGATTCGTGGTGTGGGGCGCATCATGCGTTCGGTGGATAACTTCCAGCGTTTGATCGACATGATTCCCAGCCCGGCCAATGGTATCACCATGTGTCAGGGCAACTTCACATTGATGACAGATGATTTGCCAGGCACGATTCGCCATTTCGGCAATCAAAATAAGATTTTCTTTGTGCACTTCCGTGATGTGCGTGGGAATGTTGATCACTTTGAAGAGACATGGCACGACGACGGCAAGACCGACATGGTGGCGTGTATGCAAGCCTACAAAGATGTTGGTTTTGAAGGGGTATTGCGCCCCGACCATGTGCCGACGGTGGCTGGTGACAGCAACGACAACGCCGGATATTCGGCGTTTGGGCGACTGTACGCCATCGGCTATATCCGTGGTTTGCGTGAAGTTGTCTATCATTCGTAAACACGTGTGCGAGCAGGGGCAGTACTGCCCCTGCTAGGCAAAGGAGTTGCGATGCGAATTGCAGTGACAGGTGGGAGTGGCAGTGTTGGGCGGCATGTCTTGACCATGGCGACCGCCATGGGGCACGAGGTGCGCAATATTGACCGGGTGGCTCCACCTGCGGGGAGTGTGCCAGATCAGGTCGAGTACATGAACGCAGAATTGACCGATTATCAGTCGTTTCATGATGCGATTGCCGGATTCGACGTGCTGATTCATCTGGCCGCCTATCCATCGCCACATGGTCACCCCGAGTACGAGATTCACAACAATAATGTGACGAGTAGCTACAATGCCCTGTTGGCAGCCGCCAAATGTGGCATCAAGCGGGTAACGCAGGCCTCGAGTATCAACGCCGTGGGCGCCGTGTATAGTCGTTGGCCCAAGTACGACTTTTTGCCACTGACCGAGCAGCACCCCACCTACAACGAAGACCCCTACAGTCTGTCGAAGTGGATTTGCGAATTGCAGGGTGACTCGATGGCGCGCCGCTACGAGGATATGACCATCGCCTCGTTGCGCTTCCACTGGGTGGTGGCATCGCGTGAAATGGCCCAAGAACGTGCCAGCCACAACAGCGAAAGCAACGCCAAACAGCTGTGGGCGTACACCCTCGCCGAGTCGGCGGCACGGGCCTGTCTGGCGATTTTGGATGCGAATTACGTCGGTCACGAAGCGTTTTATATTGTGTCACCGACCACGGTGATGCAAGAACGAACTGCAGATTTGATCCGACAGTGGCATCCGCAGGTGCGTGTGTCGCAGACCCTCGCCGATCACCAGGGGCTGTATGACTGTAGCAAAGCGGAGCGCTTGCTGGGCTGGAAGCATGATTTGGACGGGGTATAACCCGTAACGAAAGGAAAAACCAATGACGTGGAACGTACAACCACCCCGTGAGGCCATGATTGCCCTCACCCCCAACAATCCGTTTGAGCGCTTTGCCGATGGCCGCCCCAAGGTGCCAGATGATCTGATCGAACGCATGAAGTTGGTCACCACCGAAGAGGCCTGGGGCACGTTGCGCCGCCACGGCTACCACCGTCAGTTCGCCGGTGATTGGAAAGAGACCCACCCCGGCAAAATCACGGTCGGTCGCGCAGTCACCGCAGCTTTTGTGCCCCATCGCCCCGACTTCCACGATGTGGTGCAGCAATCGGGCCTTGACGCAGGGCGTGGCAAAATCGGCGGCCAAAATTCGTGGATTATCGAGCAACTCGAGCTCAACGATGTGATGGTAGCCGACTTGTACGGCAAGGTCAAAGACGGCACTTTGGTGGGCGACAACTTGGGCACCGCCGTGGCACGCCGCACGCATGCAGGCGCCGTCATCGACGGTGGTGTGCGCGATTTGGCGGGCCTGGTACAACTCGAGGATGTCAACTTCTACGTGCGCGGCTTTGACCCGACCGCCATCGCCGACATGACACTGTTGGGCATCAACATTCCGGTGCGCATCGACGGAATTACCGTGATGCCGGGCGACATTGTGTTGGGCACGCCCACGGGCATTATCGTCATTCCGCCGCATCTGGTGCAAGAAGTCGTCGAAGAGAGCGAAAACATTCGTGTGCGCGACGAGTTCGGCAAGATGCGTATCGGCGAAGGCAAGTACACCAGCGGTGAAATCGACGTGCCTACCTGGCGTGAAGACATCGAAGCCGACTATCAGGCCTGGAAGAAAGCGAACAACAAATGAGCAATCCCCGACCAGAAGACAATGTCCGCCGGGCATCAAGCCCCAGTGATCTCAAAATCACCGACATGCGCATTGCCACGGTGGGGTGGGATCATTGGCACTTTAGCATTATCCGCATCGACACCAATCAGGGTATCAGCGGTTGGGGCGAAGTGCGTGACCTGGCCTCGGCCAAGTACGCGCTGATGCTCAAGAGCCGCCTGCTCGGCGAAAATCCCTGCAACGTGGACCGCTTGTTTCGCAAAATCAAGCAGTTCGGGCACCATGGCCGCCAAGGTGGCGGGGTGTCGGGTGTCGAAATGGCGCTGATGGACCTGGCCGGCAAAGCGTACGGCGTGCCCTCGTACATGCTGGTAGGTGGCAAATATCGCGACCGTGTGCGCATGTACTGCGACACTCCCAACGAGCCCGATGGCGTGACCATGGGCGAGCGCCTCAAAGAGCGCATTTCGTGGGGCTTCACCATGCTCAAAATGGACGTGGGCATCCAGCCGCTGATCGGCGTGCCCGGTGCGCTGACCTACCCGGCGGGCATGTTGCCCACGGGTGACCAGACGCATTTCGACAAAATGCTCAACTTGCACACCCTGCAACACCCCTTCACCCATGTGCAGATTACTCCCAAAGGGCTCGACATGATTGTGGAGTATGTGGAGCAGGTACGTGCTACGGTGGGCTACGAAGTGCCGATTGCGGCCGACCACTTCGGTCATATTGGCATCGACAGCTGTATCCGCCTCGGCAAAGCACTCGAGCCATATAACTTGGCGTGGCTCGAAGACCTCGTGCCGTGGCAGTACACCGACCAGTGGGTGCAACTCGAGCGTGAATTGCACACGCCGGTGTGTACGGGCGAAGACATCTACAGCCTCGATGGTTTCAAGCCGTTGCTCGATGCCCGCGGTGTCAACGTCATCCACCCCGACATGGCGACCAGCGGTGGCATCATGGAGACCAAGCGCATCGGCGATTACGCGGCCGAAAAGGGCGTCAGCATGGCCATGCACATGGCTGGTACACCAGTCAGCACCATGGCCAGCGTGCATTGTGCGGCCGCCACCGAAAACTTCATCGCACTCGAGCATCACTTCTCGGAAGAGCCGTTTTGGAGCGATTTCATCTCCATCAACGGCAAGACCGAAAAAATCATCCAAAACGGATATATCACCGTGCCGGATGGTCCGGGCCTGGGCTTCGAGGTCAATCTCGAGGTCGTCAAGGAGCATCTCGTCAAGGGCAGTGGCTTCTTTGAGGCCACCCCAGAGTGGGATACGGCGCAGAGCTGGGATCGCTTGTGGTCGTAATGATTGCTGTTGGGGTGGTGCTTGCACCACCCCAACATGAAGAGGAACCAACGTCATGAAAATTACCCGTGTACGTGCCTTTTTGACGGCACCCGATGGGATTGGTGTGATTGCCGTGCGTGTGGAGACCGATCAAGACGGCTTGTATGGTCTTGGTTGTGCGACATTTACGCAACGAGCCACACTAGTGGTCAAAGCAGTTGAAGACTACCTGGATCCGCTACTCCGTGGGCGTGACCCACGCAACAGCGAAGATCTGTGGAAGCTGATGATGGTGAACTCCTACTGGCGCAACGGCCCCGTGCTCAACAACGCCATCAGCGGTGTTGACATGGCGCTGTGGGACATCAAGGGCAAGCTAGCCAACATGCCGGTGTATGACCTGTGGGGCGGCAAAATGCGCGAAGGCGCCATGGTCTACCGCCACGCCGATGGCCGTGACCCCCAAGAAGTGCTCGAGAACGTTATCAAGTACCGCGAAGGCGGCGCCTTGGCAGTACGGTGTCAGATGGGGGGCTACGGCGGCCGCATCAAAGAAATCACCAACGACAACAACGCCCCCGGTGCAGCTGCCCCGCAGGCCACGCATCGCATCCAAGGGCTCGAAAACCCCGAAACCAACTTCCCGGGGGCGTATTACCAGCCTGATGTGTATGCGCGCTCGATTCCCAAGATGTTTGACTACATCCGTAGCCAAATCGGCTTTGATCTCTTTTTGCTCCACGACATCCACGAGCGCATTGCGCCCATCGACGCCGTGCGATTGGCCAAAGAAGTCGAACCGTATCGCCTCTTCTTCCTCGAAGATCCGCTGGCACCCGACCAAATCGAGTGGTTCCGCCGCATCCGCGAGCAGTGTGCCACGCCGATTGCCATGGGTGAATTGCATGTGAACCCGGTGGAGTGGAAGACGCTCATCGCCGAGCAGCTGATTGACTTCATCCGCACGCACATCACCGCCATTGGCGGCGTAACGCCGGCGCGCAAATTGGCCGCATTTGCGGAGCAGTTCGGTGTGCGCACGGCGTGGCATGGCCCGGGTGACGTGACGCCGATCGGGCACGCCGCCAACGTGCATCTTGACCTGTGTAGCCCCAATTTCGGCATTCAAGAGGTCATCAACTTCGGCCCCAATTTGTACGAAGTCTTCCCCGGTTGCCCCGAAGTGCACGGTGGCTACGTATATGTCAACGGCAAGCCAGGCTGGGGTGTTGATTTCGACGAGACCAAGGCCGCCAAGTACCCGGTAGAAAACAAAGTCATCGAGTGGACGCAGGCGCGTTGGCCCGATGGCACCATTTGGACGCCGTAAGAGGCGTGGCGTAATATACACGGAACGGAGGGGCGAATCGCGATTCGCCCCTCTTTTTGCGGCAAAACAGGGGAGCACAATCAGCATGCACACATCCATCGAATTGCCCACCAATCGTCTCATCCTGCGTCAATGGCACGACGACGATATCGCCCCGTTTGCGCGCATCAACCAAGACCTGGCGGTGATGCGCTGGATTGGGGCACCCCTGACCGATGCCCAAACAGCGGCCTGGGTGGCGCGCATGCGCACCACCTGGCAAGAAAATGGTTTTGGGCTGTTTGCGGTCGAACTGCGTGACACGCCAGGGTGTATCGGCTACATCGGCTTGTCTGTGCCGCGCTTCGAGGCACATTTTACTCCCTGTGTGGAGATTGGCTGGCGTTTGGCGAGTGCGCAGTGGGGGCAAGGGCTAGCAAGTGAAGGTGCTACAGCCGTGTTGGCATGGGCCCGTGATGAGCTAGGTTTGCCACAGGTGGTGTCGTTTACGACGCAGGGCAACGTGGCATCGCAACGCGTGATGCAAAAAATCGGCATGCACTACAATCCGGCAGATGATTTCGCGCATCCGAGTCTCGATGCGAGCAATCCGCTCAGCCCGCATGTGTTGTACCGTTCGGTGTGGTAAATCGCGTCGAGATTCAGCAAAAAACGCCCTCATGTCGTGCGACATGAGGGCGCTGTCGTGGGGAGTTACGTCCAGAATTCGACGAATGATGCGGCATGTACGGGGATGGTGGCCTGGCGTGCGCCGAGGGCGCCGGTGGTAGCGTCACGCGGCAAAATGGCCAGGTGATTGTCGTATTGGCAGGCGACGACCACAAAGGTCCCGTCGGGGCTAATGGCGAAATTGCGCGGCCACTTGCCGCCACACGAGTAGACGCCGACGCGGTGCAACGTGCCGTCGCCCTGAATGGCGTAGGCGGCGATGGTGTCGTCGGAGCGGGTGCTCACGTAGAGATGCTTGTGGTCGGGGCTGATGTGGATGTCGGCCACGGTGAAGCCATTGTTGGTGTGGGCAATGGTCGAGTAGTCGGCCACATGCGTCAAATCACCATCGTGGTAGGCAAACACCGACACCGAGCAGGCCAATTCATTGGCCACATACAAGAACTTGCCGTTGGGGTGAAAGATGGCATGGCGTGGGCCATTGCCCGCCGGTACGCCGACCGTGTTGACGCGCTTGAGGTTGGTGTGATTGGTATTGATGGTGTAGACAATGAGCTCATCGGTGCCGAGATCTGCCGTGATGACGTATTGCCCATCGGGGGTAATGGTCGACGAATGGGCATGTGGGCCCTCTTGGCGGGCATGATTGGGTCCGGTGCCAGCATGCTGCTGGAGGTCGTTGAGACCAGCAATATCACCCATGGTGCCGATGCGGAGCAGACCGACGTTGCCACTGCCGTAGTTACTCACCACCACGAAGTTTTTGTCGGCGTTGACGGTGATATGACACGGCCAATCACCACCACTCGGGCGACGAGTGCCGTGGCTGAGGGTGCCCTGGTGGTGGCGGATGGCGACTACGCCGCCAGGCATGCCGGCGCCCACGTTGGTCTCGCTGACGGTGTAGATCATGTTTCCGTGGCGGACCATAAATGATGGATTATCGATGCCACGCAGCTCGGCTACCGTGGTGTGTTGACCATCGGCGGTGATGTCGATGAGGTAGACACCGGCGTTGGCGTGGGTGTTGTAGCTTCCCACCAAAATACGATACATGGTTTCAATCCCTTTCGCACACGTCAGAAACGTGTGATGGTGGATGGGCGGAAGCCACCGTGGCCGCCGCCCATGGGCACTTACCAGTTGGTCACGGAGCCGTCGCGGCGGCGCAGATGCGGGGCTTCCCAGAACTTCCAGGTGTGCTTTTTAGCGGTTTCTTCGTCGAAATCAATGCCCAAGCCGGGTGCCGTGGGCACATCAAAGACGTTGCCGTTGAGTTTGGGATTGACGGGGAAGAGCACGTCCACGTCGTTGATGCCCTCGCCACGGTACAAGTTTTCACTCGGTGACACACGCACTTCGAGCCAGGCAAAATTGGGCACGGCGGCGGCCAGATGAATGGTAGCGGCCGTGCACACAGGCCCGAGCGGGTTGTGGGGCATGAGGTCGATGTAGTGGGTTTCGGCCCAACCGGCCACCTTCATGGATTCGGTGAACCCACCCACGTTGCAGATGTCGAGGCGGGCAAATTCGGTGAGGTGGCGTTCGATGAAGGGAGCAAACTGCCATTTGCTAGCGAATTCCTCACCCACGGCAAAGGGGATGTCGGTCATCTGGCGCAGAGCGGCGTAGGCCTCGGGTGATTCATCGCGGATGGGCTCTTCGAGGAAATCGATGGTGCCCATGGGCATGCGCTGGCAGAATGTGGCAGCCTCGGCCACCGACAAGCGGTGGTGGTAGTCGATGCCGAGGGTCAGCTCGTCGCCGAGTTGTTCGCGGATGCGCGTCAGGGTTTTGGCGGTGATGCCGAGGGTCTCGCGTGGCTCAAAGATGCCTTCGCCGTGATTGCGAGGCGAGAGCATGCCGGTGCGAATGACGCGCCAGCCGTGATCCCACAAGAGTTGGGCGCTAGCGATCATCTCGTCGGGTGTGCCCCCCGACGTGGTGGCAAAACAGGGGATGGTGTCGCGGTGTTTGCCCCCGAGCAGTTGATAGACGGGCACGCCCAGCGCCTTGCCGACGATGTCGTACAGGGCAATGTCGATGGCACTCTGGGCGGCAAGGAGCACGCGCCCGCCTTCGAAGTACTGGCTGCGGTAGAGTTCTTGCCAGATGCGCCCAATTTGCATGGGGTCTTGGCCGATCAAGAATTCACGGAAGTGGTTGATGGCGCCAATCACGGCCAATTCGCGACCACTGAGCCCTGATTCGCCCAGCCCATAGATACCTTCGTCGGTCTCGACTTTGACGACCAATTGATTCCGTACACCTACCCAAAGTGGGTAACACTTGATGTCGCTAATACGCATGGTGACTACTCCTGGTGGTGCTTCCAGCCCAGCAGACGCTCGGCTTTGCTGCAATCAAAGAATCCGCATGTCCCCGTTAATTGTGGTTTGTGCACTGCATTCGGGTAATACTGCTGAGCGAGTACTTCGCTGGCAGTGGCACTGGCACTTTCAGGGGCGACAATATAAAAGACTTCGTGGCCGCGCCAGGTGACCTGCATGGCTGCCAAGCAGGCGCGTGCGGCCGCTTCGGGGTTGACATAGCCCCACAGATGTTTGATGCCAGCTGGTGTGTTATCCCAGTTGGCAAGGGCAGTTTCACGCTGTGTGATGCCGTGGAAGCGCAAGCTGCTAATCGCTACGTTGTCACGCCGGCGGGCAAAGGCATCGCCCTGAATTTCGAGCACCCATTTGGAGACCGAGTAGGCGTCTTCGGCATAGCAGGGATGTTGTTCGTCGAGGGGCAGGTAGTCGTAGCGTGGTGACTTACTGAACACGCCGCCAATGGCGTTGATGCTCGAGGCCATACAGACGTGACTGATGCCGAGGATTTCGGCGGCCATCAGAATGTTGTAGCTGCCACTGGTGTTTTCGTTGTGCACCACGGGGTGAGTGGCGTTCATGGGCGAGCGGTGGGCTGCCAGGTGAATGACGCCGTCGCACCCAGCTAGGGCCGCTACGACTTGGCCGAAATCCGTCACATCCACGATGATGGCCTGTTGCCCGATCGGGTTACCAGGTACCCGTGGTGGGAGCGTGCGGTCGAGGCTGACGACCTGATGTCCGGCTGTGTGTAGCATCGGGACAAGTACTCTACCCAAATCTCCATTCGCACCGGTTACTGCGATCCGCATGGTTCACGTCCTTTCGGTTAGTGAGGGGGGATGTGTTGTTGTTGCGCTTCACGGGCCAATACACTACTCACAATATCGTTCATGTGTGCCAGCATCAAGAGCCGAGCTTGGTTGGCGTTGCGTTCGTAGATAGCCTCGGCAATCAGGCGATGATAGCGCACGGCACGATCGGTCATACCGACTTCTTGGCTGGTGATTTGGCGACTCACCATAAACAACGTATGCATGCTCGCCAACATTTGCTGCAATACCGGGTTGTGGGCGGCTTGTGCAATGGCGGCATGGAAGGCGGTATCGGGGTCGACGAAGTCCAAGCCATTGTTGGCTTGCATCTCCATAGTAATGGCCAGTTGTTTGATGGTAGCCAGCTCACTTTCATTGCCACGTTCGGCAGCGAGGGCTGCTAATTCGGGCTCGATGAGCCGGCGCGCCTCGGCCAGCGCCAATATATTGTCGAGGTTGGGCTTGGTGTTGGGCGATTCACGCAATTCGTTGCTGTGACTACTCACGACAATCACTCCGCGCCCATGCTCGATGCGCACCATTCCCATGGATTGTAGTGAGCGGAGTGCCTCACGCACCGAACCCGTGCTCACATGCATGGTATAGGCCAGATGCGTGATACTCGGCAAATACTCGCCGGGTTGCCACTCACCCTTGCGGATGCGTGACTGCAGTTCGTTGAGCAACGAGTTGAAGATGTGTCCGTGGCGTGTACCACGATGTTCCGAATTTTTGCGTGTCATACGAGTCTGACCAATTCCATCAACTCAATCTGAGTCATCACTCAAAGACGAATTCCCACACTGCCACATCGGCCCCGAATTCCAGTACATACATGCGATTCTCGACCGTTGCGGCATCGATGGGATTACGCAAATCACGCACAATCTGGCGCGCTGTCATGCGGTAGTTGTCGCCGCTGGGCTGTAATTCAAGGTGCAACAAGTCTTGGCCACGATCGGGGAGTGTGCCACCGGCAGCACCCCAGCTGAGGATGAAGGCGCTCAGCGCACCGTCACGACCCTGCCAATCGGCTGGGAAGCTGGCATCGGCGAAGGTCAGCCCCAGTGGCGATCGATGAGGTGTGAAACTCGCCAGGGTTTCGCCACGTTGTGCGGCGTTGTATGCCGCCCCATCACTACCACGGTAGTACACTGCTGCTGGCCCTGCGTTGGCGATGGGGTCTTGCATGGTAGCTGGTGCCGCCGGGTAATTGGGGTCGTTGGCGTAGGCAACACTTTGCACGGCGGTGAAGTCTGGTTGGAGCAATTTGTCGGCGCTGGGGTCGTAGTCCGGATTACGCTGGGGATTGTCGTTGGTGCCGAAACGCCACGGGAATCCGTAGTGCAGGCCAGCGCGCACCCAGTTGAATTCATCGGGGTAATCCGCGTCGGGGCCGTTGTCGCCCACAAAGAGCTCGCCATTGGGGGCAAAGGCTGGATCATAGGCATTGCGGAAACCACTGGCGAACACGTATGGTGCCAGCGCCTCTGCAGTATTTGGCAATACGATGCCGGTGCCATCAATTGGCAGCCGGTAGATCTTGGCAGTCAACGGCACTTCACGCGTATCGGGGAAGGCGTTTTCGAAGCTTTCGACTTCGCCATGATCGGTGCGTGAACCACTGTTGACCAAGACGTATTGCTGGTCTGGGCTGACCACGATGCCGTTGAACTGATGATCGAACGGCGTACCGCTCAGCGGGTACAACTCGCTTTGGGCCAGGGTAGTCCAAGCGTAGCCGGTACCACTGGGCGTGCCACGGCGGATGACCCCCTGATTTTGTTTGTCGACGGCCTGGTTGCCCACCACAAAGACGCGTCCATCTGTGGCAACGGCTAACCCGGTCGGGAATGCACCAGCCAGCATGTCTTGGGCAGTGGCTACGACTTGCTGTGTGCCACTAGTGACATCCATGGCGATGAGCCCATCACCCATGGTCAGAATCAGCAAGCGTGATTGTGATGCGTCATAGACCATGCGAATGCTGTTGGTGGGCACTGTGGCGACACGGCGTACAGCAAGGCGACTGTCGAGGAGTGTAGGGCCACCGGCAATGGGTTGGCGTGGTGTGAAATCAACGTTTTGGCCGTCGGTCTGCACGATGGGGGCTGTCGTGGGTGACGGCTCCAACGTTGCCGTTGGCTCGGGAGTCATGCTTGGTGCCAGTGTGGCCACAGGAGTGTCAGTCTGCGCCGCTGTGGGGACGGTAGTGGCAGTTGCCAGCGCCTGATTATCGGGTGTCGTCCCCGTGTCCGATGTGGTGCTAGGAGCGGTTGCACCGCCACAAGCTGTGATCATCCAGGCACAAAGACCAAGAATCAGCCAACGATTAACCATGCGATGTGTCTCCCGTTACAAAATGCGTGAATTGTTGATGGATGCTACTGCCCTGATGGCTGGGGTCTTGGGTCAGGATGTGTGCAAAGAGCGCTTGTGCCGTCGTGTGTTGCCCAAGGCCGAGTTGCCCAAGTGCTTCCATGTAATCGCAGTGCAGGCGATGCCGGGTTGTGAGATGGTCATCGAATACCAGGAAGGTTGGTAATGATACTGCGAAGTAGTCTGGTTTGACGTGGTCATCACGATGCGCCTGGGCATACGTGATGAGTCGTTGGAATAAGTTGTGAGCCTGGGATTGTTCTCCCAGAGCCTGCCATGCCAAGGCCTGATAAAAAATGAGATCGGGCGGCTGGTCGTTGTAGTACACGGCTGCTGATGGTTGATTGTCGCCATGGGTGGCTTGTTGCCAGGCCTGGCGAGCAGCCGCGTCATCTCCACTGTGTGCCAAGGCTACTCCCAGGTAGTAGCGAATGTGATTTTCGTTGCTGCCGGGTAATTTCCCTTCGCCCAGATTGGTGGGGTAGTGGAGCGCACGTTCGAGCAATTCACGCGCCGTGTGTGCGTCGTGGCGGGTGAGTGCCTGTTTGGCGAGCCCGAGGAGTGCCTGCACATACTGAGCCGCCACGCGCCCCTCGCCACCTTCCCAGGGGTGGAAGGTGCGCTGCATGATGATGTCGAGTGCTCGTTGGTGGGCGCCGTGCATGTTGAGCAAGGCCGCGTATTCGATGGTCAAGTCATCACGCTGCACAATCAAATCTGCATGCGCCTCGAGTTGTGCAATACGTGTGGCCACGGGTGTGCGTAGTACGCGTTGGAGTTGGTCGTATTCATAGAGCAGGCGGGCATCGTGCGGGGCAAGTCGCCGAGCTTGCTCGTAGGCGGCCAGTCCACCACGCTGGTCGTCATAATGATTGACCAGGGCAAAACCCAAATTACGCCAGGCGATGACATTGCTCGGGTCGTATTTGACCGAGTGTTGCCAAAACTCAATCGCGCTATCGGGCATTTTGTGGGCATACCAAAAATTCCCAATCAGATAGGCGGCTCGAGCGTCAGTGGGATGATATGCCAGTGCTTGCCTGAGCACGACCACGTGTTCGATGCGATGTGGGAAACACCAGTCGTATGAAACGAGCTGTGCCTGTGCAATGGCGGTATGTACAGCCTCTGTGTCGCCACGGTAATGATGGATGTAGGCTACCAGGTAGTCCATCAACGGCGAATTGCCTGGTGCTTGTGCGCAGAGCTGTAGCGCCATGTCGGCATCACCGCCAGCGATGTACTCAAGTGCCAAACTTTCGCAGAGATGGTTGTCCCATACCAAGCGCGCATACACGGTGGTGTCACCGCCCAGCTGGGCTTGTTCCCAGGCCGCACCGGGCTCCATGGGGTCGAGTTGTAGTGCGGTCGCACAGGCCGCGAGCGCCGCAGTCAGCTGCCCTTGGCGGCGCAACAGGCTGATTTCGAGCAGGCGGGCGCGCTGATGACTCCAATTGCGGCGCAGAGCTGTCTGTGCCAACTCGAGGGCTTCGTTGAGCCGCCCCTGGTGGGCGGCAATTTGCGCCAGGGCAAAGTAGGCTGAATCTTGCCAGGCAGCATTCCACACTGCCTTGTAGAGGGCAGTGAAGGCCTCATCGAGCCGCCCTTGGTAGCGCAGTGCCAGCCCTAGATTGTAGTAGGCTTCACCGTCGTATGGATTCGGATTGCGGCTAATCAAACGCTGGATGGCGCGTCGGAAGAAATGTTCGGCAGCCTGGAAGTCTCCGCGGCGCAACAAGAGTAGCCCCATAGCGTTGTTGGACCGACTATCGTGGGCATCACGTCGGATGGCGTCGAGGTAATAATCGTCTGGGCGATAGGTGACATGCCGGTACTGCTCGAGATGCAGACCATTCAAAAACAACTCGTCGGCGCTGGTGATGTCAGCGGGTGGTCGGGCGGGAGTGGCCGCTGGGGGCATTTCGACAGGCTCGGGTTTGAGCGGTGCAAAGCGAATCACTTCTCGCTGAGTAGCACGATCATAGACCACCAGCATCAGCTCGTGAGCCAGTGTGTCGGGTGGCAGTGGTATCTGCTCGCGCAGGGTGACGACCGGGCTGAGCGGGCGTTCACGTTGCCACAG
>VFQT010001472.1_pt1 | contig 28129 bp, 17 predicted proteins | sample 3512381 | NCBI WGS metagenome assembly VFQT01 (sample SAMN10412376, study PRJNA504923) | tailings metagenome | isolation source: Relicate 2 Philex TSF3 active mining site | place: Philippines: Tuba, Benguet | collected 2017-08-29
ACATTCAGGCTGCCGGCAATCACCAGAGACTCAAGCGGTGACGACGTAATTGCCCCCAGGTCTTCGTATCGATCACCGTAACCGGGAGTCAGACGCAGATGTTTCAGTCGAGGAAATCCGCCCAGTCGCGTGGCCTGCGCGAAGATTCGCTCGACTGCACCGTCGTATCCTTCAATTTCTAAATGTTCCAGATTCGCCGCGATCCCAGGCTGACAAACGGCCTGAGCGACACGGTCTGACTGCGGCTGTGCGGCACCGCCGATCTTCAGGCCTCGCAGGTTCTTCAGATGAGGTGACTGAAGGAATCCCAGCAGATCGTCTTCGCCAATCTTCAGATACGACAGGTCCAGAAAGCGAACATGCTGCAGAGCCGTGCAGTCGGCCCATTTGGCGGCCGTCCCTTTCATATAGTTCAGCCGGATCCAGCCCACGGGAAACGACGTCAGCAGAGACTCACCGTTCTTCAGCAGCGTTCGAGCAAGCACGGTGATCGTGTCGATGAAGCCACGCTGATATTTGCACTTGCGAACATCCTGCTGAAGTTCGTCCGCCCATTCCTGACCGTGAGCCTTCAGAAGTTCTTCGCTGCGATATGTCAGATCCATCCACCGAGGATGCAGATTGTCGATGGTATGAAGCTCGCACTGGACGCGAATAAACTCCCCGCGCGCACTGCCCTGCTCTTCCAGCCAGTCGGCATAGATCAGCCGAGGAACATCGTTGTCCGGATCGGCAAGAACCTCTGCCAGAAAACCATTTCCATTCGAATCCGCAGGCATGCTGGTGCTCTCACGAACCTGTACAACGAAGAAGCCTCTGAGTATGGTGACGACCTACTGACTGTTGTATACACTCCGGCGCGGTCAGTACAAATCGGTGGCTGTGCAGCCGGAACGGGCCTTCTCAGTTCATCCAGCAGTACGGTCGCTCGACAGAATTTCATTCGTGCCCTCAATACAAAACATCGCGACTCTTCAATAGAGAGCAACATGCTGCTTCAGTTTCCGGACGCTGATACTCTTTGTCTTGCACTACGCAGCGGAAAGATCCCGGAAGCAACCGTCACGGCTTCGATGGCAATGGCCGTTGACGATGCGGGTTCTCTCTGGATTCACGCCGACGGAAACCTGCCTGCAGCGCTGTCCGCAGCACTGAAAGCGTGGGGCGTCACGGTCCATCGGGGAAAAGGTCCGAAGCATCTGACGTTCGTGCCTCGGCAGTCGTGGCTGCAGGCCGTGCCGCTTCGGAAGGACCCGCAGTATGGCCATGTCGGAGATCGGACGCAGGTCCTGTTTGAATTTTCCGACGAAGGACTGTTCCCGGAACTCGTGAACGAGATTCTTCGTCAGGGAAATGATCGCCAGTCGTTTCGAAAAGTGGAGGTGCATGGACGGTCGGTCCTCCTGCTTCGCGTAATCGGCGCGCCGCTGTATTCCATTCTGAGATCTGCGGAGACATCGCCGGCCGCCAACTCCGACACTCAAGTACCAGACGCAAGCCGCTCGGATGCCAGCAGGCGGCACGTCAAAGTGTATATCGAACGCCAGCCTCGTATCTGGACTGAAGCGGGCTGGGTCCATCCACTGGCATCGGCCATCGTTCCGGCTCCAGGTCAACACCTGCTCATCGGAGCGCAGGGAGACTGGACGACGCTGAAGGAAGAACCATTCCAGGATGTTTACAGCATCATGGAGTTCGCTCTGCCGGAAGCCGCGGAAGCACTGCAGAATCGAGGCGATGTGGCTCGCCTGAAAGTGCCCCTCCGCCTGGCTCGAAGTTCCGGCACAGAAGACGCGGAGGTTTTCGTTCTGACGTCAGATGCGATCGGCCAGCTGGATCGCTTCATTCAGGCCTGCAGTGATCAGGTCCTTGAGCGACTGGCATTCGCGGTTGCTGAAGGACCGGACAGCACCAATCCCACGGTTGTGATTCGTGTTCGCCCGGGACGGACGGCTCCGCCCATCCTTGTCTTTGACGGACTGGCCTGTCGGACGTTTTTGAAGATCCCCAATCTGTTTGTCCCGAAAGGTCTACGTCTGCATCCACCGCTGCGACGCGATGCGATTCGGGCACTGCTGGCACCGGATGATTCACGACTCGTCTGGCTGGCTCCCGTTCAGAAAGACGCGAGTACCGCAGTGGCGACGGCCGCTTCAGACCGCACGGCTCTTCCCAGCGCGGGCAACGATGCGACGTCGTTCATTGTCAGAAGCATTCCGGATTCAGCCTTTCTGCCGCTCAGCAGCTGGGTGGACTACATACTGGACCGCGACCAGGAAATTTTGACGGCATGGCGACGGTCGCATCAGTTTGAGTTCGATGATTTCATCTGCCGTACAGAAGCACCACCCGCTCCGGCAGAAGCCAGGGTTGAAAAGAAGACACGGCGCACGAAGGACGAGAAATCCGGCACCGACAAGCCGGCAGAGAAGAGTGCGGAATCCGGGAAGTCCATGCTGGAACGACTCATCAGCCGTTTCCGTCGCAGCCCGGCAGAACCTGAAGATCCGGAAATGGTGGCTCTGCGACAGCGACTCGCAGAGGTCGAACAGCGCTTTGTGGATCTCGATGTGCCGCTCGAGGATCAGGGGCGTTCCAGTCTCTGGCATGAGATGGCAGAGCTGAATGCTGATCTGGCACGTTTTGTGGACGCGTCGATCTGCCGGCAACATCAGTTCTGGGAAGAGGACCATTACGATCCGGAACTTGTGGAACACTGGTTCCGAGTGGATGTTCTGGGAGCAAAGCGTCTTGGCGGCATGGAGCTCATCGATCAGAACGATCGCGTTTCCGCAAAGGAACTGAAGGCTCTGTTTCAGTCATCCGTACCTTCGCCGGCGGAATCTGCACAGGTCGCGTCCTGGGTCGTTTGGGCCAGTGCCCGTGAAGACGGACAAACGCTGATTCGTCAGCAGATGCCGGAGCTTGTGAAGTTCCTGGAGCGGCAGGAACCTGCACTTTCCGTTCGTGCCTGCTGGATGGCATGGACCACACTCGCGCGACTCAATCACGATGTCCTGATGCTGGCTCGGGCAAGAGACCGAATTCTGGAACGGATGTATGAGCATGGGATCGTCGCGGACCGCGATATGCCATCGTTCCTTCGAACAGGGATCGGCCAGTCCGGTGAGCGCATTCGACAGGTGCGAGAGAAGGTTCGGGAACTGCACGAAACCGTTCGGGAATGGAGTTTCGCCAATCTTGGAATCGCCAGCGATTCGACTCTTCATTACATCGATCTGACATTCGCATTTGCATTTGCGAAGCTGGGTGAATCGAGTCAGGCTGCTGAGCTTGTACACGCAGCCGATCAGGGGCTTGTGCACCGAAAGTCATCGAATGGAAAGAAACTGAACGCGGATCCAATTCACCGCTGGCTGTTCGATGCGTATCGGCACAGGATCGAATCGGTCAGCAACGGAACTCCGCTCAGCAGTCCCTTCCCCGCAGCCATGATGGAACGACTTGATCACATGGACCGGCTCGACCGCTACAAGGTCGATCGACTGCGTCAGCATTCCAGCATTCTTGAACCGGTGGAGAAACTGGATCCGTATCGCGAATGGCGCCGTCGGTCTGAGAATGATCTGCAGAAGATCCTCGCCGATCTGTTTGTGGAAAATGATCGCACAGCACTGGCAGCAAAGATCAACCGGCTGCTGGAACGAAAACTGTCCCCGGCCGATCGTGCTCAGGTTGTCACAACAGCACTGGAACTGTCGACACGGCTGGGTGAGGGTTTTGCGAAGGGACTGCTGACGACTCTGCCCGCCCTTGAAAAGCAGCTGAATGATCCCGTCCAGAAGGCTCAACTGCTGGAAAAGGGACTGCAGATTGGCGCGCATTATGATCAGACGGGAGCTGTGCAGGACTGTTTCACCGGAATGTCACGGCTGCTGGTTTCACTGACATCGGCCGATGTGACCACTCTGGAGGCGCTCGAAAGCCTGCTGTCCCATTCGTTCCGATCCCTGCGGAAGCTGGGGATGAAGAATGAGATTTCATTCCTGCTGGATGCGATGAGCAGAATCGTTCGCGATTCCCGCAAAGGCGCAGCGACGGATACAGAGCGCCTGCGGATTCTGCTTCAGATGGCCGGTGCCTGGTTCTACTTTGGTCAGGATCGAGGCTGGAAAGACATCGATGTTGCTCGAGAACTTCTTCTGGGCGGCTCGTTGATGCAGGAAGGTCATGTCGGAGCGAAGAAGCAGACAGACCTTGCGATCTCGTACATCTCCGCCGTCGGTCAAGCGCCGCTTCAGGAGGCGATTGAACGCCTGCAGGATTTGTTCCAGCATCTGACTGGTGTGCGAGACGGGCAGACAGTCAGCTCTCACTATTCTTTGAAACACCTGGACATTGTTGAATCGCTCGTCCAGACCATTATCAGTGACGGCTTCACCATGGACCGAAACAGCCAGCGCTGGCTGGATGAGGAGGAGTTCCTGATCCGTCGACGTATTCATCGTGATGTCCGAAAGCTGATGGAGTAGCGCATTCCGATGAACATCAATGAATCTAATCGACGACCTGACATCACAGGAGGCTGCAGATGCTGACGTTGCTGCAGCGGCCGAAGGAACACGGACTGTGTCTGATCCGAAAACTGGCATGGTCGCCGGACGGACGATATCTCGCTGCGGTGATGTTCCATCGCAAGTCGGGCGAACCGTTCAGTTCCGTACTGCTGTGGGACCTGAATACTTCTGCTGATGCTCAGCTGCTGGAGACATTTCCTTCACGCATCCTGTCGCTGACGTTTGCGGCAGGAGGACGTTTTCTGGCCACCGGCGTCGATCATCATACCGTGCAGACATGGGACATGGAGAACGGTCGGCAAGTCCGGACGTTGCCAATTGAACCCATTCCACGTCCAAACCCGCCGCGACGTGGTGTCAGACCAGCATACGTGCCGCCCACTTCACCTCGGCTGGTGGCCTTTCATCGATCGAATACTCTGCTGTGCCATTGTCGCCAGAAGTGGTATCAATGGGATCTGGATCAACAGGATAGCAACGCCATCGATCCCGTCTCGAATAACCTCAGTATCGAATCGATTGTGCTGACACTCGATGACAAAAGTCTGATCTTCGTCACTCGGGAGGGCGCCCTTTACCGATGCAGCAACCCCGCAAATCCGTGGAAGGACGAAGAGATCTTCAATCACGTGATTCAGGCAGAGCGAATCATCGTCTCGCGCTGCGGAACCAAATTCGCTTTTGCTGACGGCAGCCATCTCAAGGTCGGTGAGTTGCCGCGGACTCGCGGTGGCTTTAAGACTTTGTCCGGCCATCAGTCGTTTGTCTATGCCGCAACCTTTGGTCCGGATGTCAACACGATCATCACCGGAGGCCAGGACGGAACAACTCGCATCTGGAACGTCGAGCGTGAACAGGAAGTTGAGCAGTTTGACTGGGGTATTGGCCGTGTCACTGCCCTGGAAGCTTCACCGGATGGAACGATTGTTGCCGCCGGCGGAGATGGTGATCAAAACCTCGTCCTCTGGGACCTGGAATAAACAGAATAAGACTCTAAGAACGGAAACTGTTATGACGTCACATCGACGTGAACTGCCAAAGGAAGACTGGAGCTTCGATCAGCTTCGCGAAGAAGCGGAAGACATTCGAAAACGTCTGAACCGCTTTCGAACGTCGCTCAGTCGATTCTTCGTGAAGAAGCAGGAACTGATCGACCTGATGGTCGTTGCCGCCGTCGCTCAGGAGCCGCTGCTGCTGGTCGGCCCGCCGGGAACAGCGAAGTCCGATCTGGTTCTGAAATTCCGCGATGCCATTGGTGTCGGCGAGGAAGACTACTTCGAATACATGCTGACGCGATTCAGCGAGCCCTCGGAAATCATCGGGCCGATCGATATTAATGAACTTCGCGACGGACGATATGTGCGTCGAGAGGAAGGAAAACTGCCTTCTGCACGGATGGCGTTTCTCGATGAAATCTTCAAGTCAAATTCCGCCATTCTGAACATCCTGCTGACGATCATCAACGAGCGAAAATTCTATCAGGACGGGAAACCGGAACCTGTCAATCTGCGAGTGCTCTTTGCGGCAACGAACGAAGTGCCGGAACAGGGAGAGCTTGGAGCCTTAAAGGACCGCTTCGTTCTGAAGGCGATCAGTCGTTCGGTGCAGGACGATCATTTCACCGAGCTGATTGATGCGGGTATTCGCTCCGAAGTCTTCAAGAATCTGAATCAGAAGCCGTGGAAGGAAGGACTCGCAACGCTCGATGATCTTCTGAAGGCTGGTCGCTATCTCACGTATCAGTTTGGCCAGCAGGATGCTTCCGGTGAAGGCGGCGCGGATCGACGTCAGTTCTTCCCTGACGATGTCTTTCGCGAATTCGAACGTCTCGTGAAGACTCTGGTGCGCGAAGATCGAATTTTCATCAGCGACCGTAAACTCGTGAAGCTCTACAAACTTCTTCGCGTCCGGTCATGGCTGTTCTCGGGCGGCACCATCAGCCTCGATGACCTGCGGCTTCTTTCGTATCTCGGCGAGACACACCAGGAGATGGACCTGCTGGCGGAGAAGATTCCGAACCTGCTTGGCTTTTGACATAACCTCTTCTGTTTGAAACTTCACAAAATAAGGCCCGCTTGTGACATCCGTCCAGCTTCGAGATTCTGACGCAGCCCGGCGTTACCTGACGCAGGGATTGTGGCTGCAGCGGCTGAGTCCGACCAACTCGGAATCAATTCGCGCGCCACTCCACTGCGCTCTTTGCCTCGCAGCAGCGGACCACAGCCTTCCTCCCACAGGTTTCATCGCGGACGTGATTCGACTTGTGATGAATGAACGATCGGTCGCTGGTGAACGCAGTCCGATCGTTAATGATCTTTCCCCGGAGAAAGTGCGAGCGTATGAAGACTACGTGCTGGGAAAACTCTACGCCGACGCTGCGTTCGAGCGGGCCAGTGTTGCCATCAGTCGGTACCCGGCTGAAGATCGCATCAGGGCCATTGCCTGGATGATTGCCCGAATCTGCGAACGAACGGGCGTTCCCGGCGTGCTGCTCAGCCCGGCGGTCGCTCGCAATTTGAGCGGGCATTCGCCGGAGGAACTCGTGAAGCAGGGAACAGAATCCCTGCAGACTGAAGGGCTCACCCCGTTGCTGAATCAGGGATACGATGAACTGATCAGCCGCATTCGTTCAACGGGCCAGGTTCTCTCACCGGAAGACATCTTCGAGCTGGAAAAAGGAACGGCTCTGATCGAGTTTGGACAGCGACTGGCCCTGCGACAGATTCTTCGAACCGCTGACGCAATCGGCTCGACGCTGCCGCGCCGCGTCCCGCGTGCCTCATCGCGTGCTCGCAATGTACCGACTCACATCCTTGAAGAGGATATGTACCCTGTCGGCGGCTTTACATCGATCTCCACGCGGGGAAGCATCGAAAGCCTGCTTCATTCCCAGCTGGCCTTCATGGAGAAAGACGAAGCGCAGCGTCCGGACCTGTTTGAGATCAAGTTCATTCGTTCCGAGCTGCTGTATTATTCCCGCGACGAGAATCAGTTTCTGAGGAGACGTCGGACGATTCAGTTTGTGCTGTTTCCTGATCTGACAGAATGCCGAATCAAGGATGATGCTTACCCATGCCAGCGATTGATCATGGGACTGGGAATGCAGATTGCTTTGATTCGCAAGCTGATCGAATGGCTCAGCCACGATGCACTCACGATTGAATTCCTCTTTGTGCGAGAGGGAGCGCAAACGCCCTTGCAGCAGGAGAAAGAACTGCTCGCGATGATCCTGGAAGAACAGATTCAAAATGGAACTGTCATGATCTCCGAAGTCATGGCCTCTGAAGTTGCAGGACTTGCCGAGGAACATGCGCGCCGAAGCACAACTCACAGTCTGATGTTTGCCTGGAAACCGCCTGAGCCTCGCAATTTCCAGCAGGCCATGCCCATTCAGATATCGCTCCGCCACACCATGCCCGCCATCACCTTCCACGGCGTCAGCACACCACTCGCCTGCACCTCCTTCGAAGACCTCGCCGAGCACCTTGCGGCAGAACTGGTCTAGGGTCTTATTCCTCCTTCGCCCCCACCGGGGGAGAAGGTGGCCGCAGGCCGGATGAGGGGGCCTCTGCGATTCTTCACCGATTGCGACAACCAGACGATGCTCGTCCGGGCAGGCCTATGGAATCGCAGTGCATCACTCGGAGAGTGATGGCGACGATGATGCGACTTGAACAGCACAGTCGTCACGGCTGATCGGATGGCTGTGGTGTCTCCATCGCCAGCAACTCAGCTTCATACGTTGTTTGACCGTTACTAAGAACGCCAGGCAGGAGATCTCCGAAGGCGTTCGCTTCCACTATCACGTGGCTTCGAAAGCCAGGAGTAAACAAAAGGTCGATGCCAACGTACAGGCTCTCTGGAAAACAACCGGTTGCATGCCGGCACGACTCCATCGCGTCGCTCCAGCTTGCCTGAGGAATCTTCTGCCGCAGCGCTTCCAGATCACCGCGAGCATTACGAGATGAAGATTGGTCATCGGAGTCACACTGGTCCTCATCACCGTGTGACGAACCTCTCCGGCAATCATGACGACTCGCAGATCAAATGTCCGTCCGGAGAAACCTGCTTTGGGCACCCATCGTTCCACATGCAAACCGGATCGACCAAGCTCATTCACGATGGCAGAGATCGTTTCCGGGTCGTCATAACGCTGCACGCTCAGCGAATTATCCCCTGAACAACAAAGTTTCCTCCCGCAGTTGTCGGTTCTGGATCTCCGTCCACATTCACTCCCGTAAAGCCTAGTGACGCGGTGGTGATGGTTCCTTCGACCGCTTGCCAGCATCCGTTGAGAGTGACAAATCCGAATCATGAATGCGGAAACTACTCCCTAGTCCGTCATGCCAGGCTCGTTTTTCCGGCGTGTTTCCAAATTGCAACACGCAGTGTGTCAGTTTGCGCACTCACGCTGTTTCCTCGGGGCCAATCTCCCTGCACACTGGAAAAAGCATCAATCTTGCTGAGATCACCTCAGGGGCCTTCTTTCAGGAATCTTCGCCGTGTGGAATCCGTTTCGTCGAGGCAATCAGGGAGGACGCCGCAATGGCGCTCACGTGACTTTTGCCGGATCGCGCATGGGACAGACCATTTCCCGAGCCGGCGTGTTTCTGAAGAAGCAACTGTGGATCTGGCCGATCATTGCCGTGGTTCTTCTATCCACAATTGGTTACGGCGTCAGTTCCGCGATTCGCAACACGATCCGCGGTAACCTCAGCTCAAGCCTTCAGACACTGCTGGATGTGGAAACAGCAATGCTGGAGACCTGGTTCAAGGTCCAGGAATCGACCGCGGAGAGTGCTGCCAACGGTCTGCGTGTTCGCCAGACGGCCTATGAACTTCTGGGTGAAACGTCAGTCGATCAGACCACAGCCAACGATGCTCAGACAACGCAGCGCACGACCGAAGAACTGCGAAGAACGCTGCTGCACGAACTGTCGCCGATGATGTCATCTCACCAGTACATCGGTTACTTCCTGGCCGACAAGAATCATCACATCGTCTCTTCGTCGTCTGCAGAACTGATTGGCCGGGAAGACATTCCGGAACTCGAATCGCTCCTGGCTCATACACTGGATGGCAATACCGCAGTCTGCCCGCCCTTCCTGAGCGTGGATGCCATCAAGGACCTTACAGGGCGAGTGCGAACGGGTGTTCCCAACATGTTCGTCGCAGCTCCGATTCGCGATGAGCGATTTCAGGTTGTGGGAGTCCTTGCATTTCAGTTCCGCCCCGAACTCAAGTTCACAGAAATCATGCAGCTCGGACGACTCGGAAAAACGGGCGAAACCTATGCGTTTGATCGCACTGGTCAGATGATTTCCAACAGTCGCTTCGACGAAGAACTGATCATGACAGGTCTGCTTCCGGACCGGCCTGATTCTCGTTCACTCCTGAATATTGACGTGCGTGATCCCGGCGTTGACCTCACCAGTGGCGAACGACCCTCGACCCGCCGCAAAGAACAGCCGTTGACCGAGATGGTGACGAAGGCCATCAGCGGCAACGATGGCATCAGTATGGAACCCTATCGCGATTATCGCGGAGTTAATGTTGTTGGCGCATGGAAGTGGCTGGAAAAGTATGACATGGGCATTGCGACGGAGGTCGACTACACAGAAGCGTTCCGCACGCTCACGATCATTCAGTGGATGTTCACCGGACTTTACACACTTCTGGGCGTGAGCTCCGTTGTCATCTTCATCTTTACTCTGATCGTTGCTCGCCTCGAACGCGATGCTCGTCGAGCAGCAGTGGAAGCGAAACAGCTGGGTCAGTACGAGCTTGAAGATAAACTCGGCTCGGGCGGTATGGGCGTCGTCTACAAAGCTCATCATGCCATGCTGCGTCGGCCTACCGCCGTCAAGATGCTTGACGTCGACAAAGTGAACGAAGCAACGACGGCTCGATTCGAACGTGAAGTCCAGATCACCTGCCAGCTGAATCATCCGAACACGATTGCCATTTACGATTATGGCCGAACCCCTGAAGGCGTGTTCTATTACGCAATGGAGTACCTCGACGGGATCGACCTGCAGCATCTGGTGGAAAAGTACGGTCCACAGTCAGAAGCCAGAACCATTCGCATCCTGCTTCAGGTCTGCGGTTCGCTCTATGAAGCTCACTCGCGAGGGCTTGTGCATCGCGATATCAAGCCATCCAATATCATGCTGAACCGGCGAGGAAGTGAGCCGGATGTCGTGAAAGTCCTCGACTTCGGCCTCGTGAAAGCTGCCGATGACAACAAGGAAGCGGCCATGACTTCCGCAACGTCGCTCACCGGCACGCCGCTCTACATGTCACCTGAAGCAATTCAGTCGCCGCTGGCAGTTGATAATCGGTCGGACATCTATGCGGTCGGAGCAGTCGGCTACTTCCTGCTGACAGGGCAGCCGGTGTTCACGGCTTCCAACATCGTCGAACTGTGCCGCCTTCATGTTGACGCCGCGCCGACGCCGCCGTCACAGCGTTCCGGTCGAACAATCTCTGCCGAACTGGAAGACGTGATTCTTGCCTGCCTCGAGAAGAACCGGGCAAAGCGTCCGCAGACAGCGCGCGATCTGGCTCAAATGCTGGTGCGCTGCCCCGACGCGAGAAACTGGAACGCAGACGACGCTGATGCCTGGTGGAGCCGGCACGAACGAGGACTTCCGGCCAATCAGGTCAATGCCGTGTCCACTGGAACGTCACTGGTCGGCACGCGAACTCCGCAGCCAAATTCCTCCATGCCCAGCGCGGTGGAACTGCCTCCGGACAACACCGGATTCGCTCAGACAATGATTTCAGGTGACTTCGAGTAATCACGGTGCATCAGATCGAATCACCCGAAACAATCCCGTGGTCCATATCAAGCGCTGGTGCCTGACTGCACGGCTTTCCGACAACGACCGCAGGAACGCCGGCGACGGTGCAGTGTGGAGCGACGTCCTTTAAGACCACGCTGCCGGCGCCCACCTTGGCACCTTCACCAATCTCGACGTTGCCAAGGATCTTCGCCCCAGCGCCGATCAACACGCCTCGGCGCACTTTGGGATGACGATCTCCGGTCGCTTTGCCGGTTCCCCCCAAAGTAACCTCGTGGAGCAGCGAAACTTCATCTTCAATAACGGCCGTTTCCCCAATCACGATGGATGTGGCATGGTCCATCAGGATTCCGCGACCGATCCTGGCTGCCGGATGAATGTCGACCCCGAAAACCTCCGAGATTCGATTCTGCAGATACAGGGCGACAAGTTCGCGTCCCTGTTTCCAGAGCCAGTTTGCAATGCGGTATCCAATCAGTGCATGGACGCCCTTCAGAAACAGCAGCGGTACCAGGCAGCACTTCACTGCCGGGTCACGTTCCTGAACCGCACGAATATCCGCACAGACGGCATCCACAATTCCGCGATCCTGCACCATCGCTTCCAGAATGATCTCCCGGAGCTGCATGGCTGACAAAGTGCTGGAGGCCAGCTTTCCGGCCAAATGGTAACTGACCGCATCTTCCAGCCGTTCGTGGTTCAAAATGGTGGCGTGAAGAAAGCTGGCCAGCATGGGTTCGGAAGCGGCCCTTTGAGCAGCTCGCTCACGTATGGCACCCCACAGGCACTGATCCGATGACGAAATCTGGGTGGACATGGCAAAAACTAACGCTTTTTTACGGCCTGAACCCGGAACACTTTGAGCGGTTCCCGGATAAAGGTAGTCAATGACAATCTGGTCGACTTGACCAGAGAACAGTATCATGACACGTAAGGCATCGTGACGGTTTCGATGCTATTCTGTCGAGTGAAACTCCGAGGCGAGAAGATGAAAAAGTCCATTCTCCGTTCTGGTGCTTTGTTTCTGGCCGGTGCGTTTGCCATGGCCGCTGTCTACACCGTGGTTCCTCAGCGAACCGCTCAGGCTCCTGTAGCAAACGGCAATGACAAGTTCTCCATGGTGACAGTGCCAATTCTTGAGACATTCAATCAGGAAGCCGTGTTCGTTCTGAATAATCTGACCGGTGACCTGGTCGGTTCAGTGATCAACGAACAGACCGGCAAGTTCTCCCACAGGTATTTCCACAAGGTTGCCGCCGACTTCAACACAGGAAACACGCCCGAGCCTAAGTACGCGATCGTGACTGGCCCGGTCAACCTTCGAGGTTCAGGTGGTGTCCAGCCAGCGTATGGCGTCATCTATGTCGCAGAACTTTCCAGCGGAGCTGTGATTGCCTACGCGTTCAACCGCCCGACCAACCGTAACGCAGGTTCAACAATGGAGCTGGCGAAGCTCGACTTCTTCCAGTTTGCTGAATCGGTCGGCAAGTAGTTTCGCACCGGGCCATCTGCCGATCAGCCCACAAAGATTCTCTGCCTCTTCCTCTGCCCGCCGTTGATCCAGATTTGATCCGGCGGGCAGGGTCTTTTCGCTGTTCACGTTCTGCAACGTGATCAGGACTCAGTCTCCCAGAAGACTGATCACACAAACGCCAACCAGCAGAGTCGCGATACAGATCGCTTTCTGTCGCCAGTTCTTTTCTCCGTAAATTAGCACACCCGCAACGAACGAAACAATCACGGACGTTCGTCGCAGCGGAGAGATCACAGCCATCAGAGCTCCTGGCTGCTCAATCGCGTAGAAGTACAGAAAGTCCGAAATCAGCAGCAGCATGGCAATGGCCGGAATCGACCACCGCCATTCAAATCGAGACTGCTTTCTCTGCCGCACATACCAGAGGGTGCTGATCGGGATCATCATGGGGACGAGGTAGATTGCAAACCATGCCTGCACAGTGGCCGTGCTGAAGTTTCGAGTCTGCAGCAGATACTTGTCATACAGAGAACTGCAGGCTCCCAGCAGAGTTGCCACCACCATCAGCCAGACCCAGCGGTCTCGGTGAAACCGGATGCCCTCTTTTCGCCCGACCAGCGAAAAGGCATACATCGACAGGATGATGATGATCACGCCAATCCACTGAGCAACCGTTGGGCGCTCGTTCAGGAACGCTACGGCAATCAGGATCGTTGCCACCGGACTGGACGCACGAATCGGCGATGCAATCGACATGGGCAGATGCTTGATCGCAAAGGACGCAAAGATCCAGGAACTTCCCGCGATCACTGACTTCGTCGCCAGCAGCAGATGCTGATCCCACGTCAGCGGCTCAATCGTCATCCACGCTGTCGGGGCACTCATGTGGAGAACACGCTGACTGATCACGGCCGGCAGATAGCAGACACACTGAGTCAGCACGTTGAAGAACAAGACCGGCGCAACGGCGTTATCCTTCAGAGATACCTTCTTAGCGATCTCATAGAATCCCAGAAACAACGATGACAGAAGACTCAGCTCGTACCAGTCCATGACGCAGTGATTACGGATCCAAATGGTATCGCCACAAAAAATGCCGATGGAGAAACTCCATCGGCATCGTGAACGTCAGAGTGACAATGTCAACCTTACAGAACAGCCTTGATTCGCGTCAGGAATTCCCGATTCGTCGGGAATTTTTCCATCGTGCGAGTCAGCTGTTCCATCGCTTCGACAGGACTGAGGCTGATCAGGCTTCGACGCAGCATCGTAATGCCTTCCAGCATGTCCGGCGGAAGAATCTTCTCTTCACGTCGTGTTCCTGACCGAGTGATGTCGATTGATGGCCAGATGCGCCGATCTGCCAGGTCGCGGCTGAGCATCATTTCCATGTTGCCCGTGCCTTTGAATTCCTGGAAGATCGCTTCGTCCATCTTGCTGCCCGTATCAATCAGGGCGGTACCACAGACAGTCAAAGAACCGCCTTCGTCAAACCGTCGAGCCTGTCCGAACAGCTTCTTCGGAATATCAAGCGCTCGAATGTCGAGACCGCCGGTCGCTGTTCGTCCCGTATTGCTCCACTTGTTAAACGCGCGGGCAAGTCGAGTAATACTGTCGAGCAGGATGAAGACGTCTTTGCCTTCTTCGGCCAGACGCTTTGCCCGTTCGATGATCAGCTGACTGATTCGAATGTGGCTTTCCACGTCGTTGTCGAGTGAAGAGGCAATGACTTCGCCCTGCACCAGCCGACGCATTTCCGTCACTTCTTCAGGACGCTCGTCAATCAGCAGCACCATCAGGTGAATTTCCGGATGGTTCACGCTGACAGAATGAGCAATCTCCTGAAGCAGCATGGTCTTGCCGGTTCGCGGCGGAGCAACAAGCAGTGCTCGCTGTCCCTTTCCGATCGGACACAGCAGGTCCATCACTCGCATTGTGAGAGGCCGAGGACCCGTCTCAAGCCGGATCTGCTCGAACGGATTGATGGCCGTCAGCTGGTCAAAGTTCTTAATGTTCGCGTAATCTTCCGGAGTCAGTCCGTCGATCGTGTAAACCTCATGGAGCCGCGGACCCTGATTGTGCGTGCCCTGCCCCACTTCGCCCTTGACCAGAACTCCTTCGCGAAGCCTGTACTTCTCCACGAGTGAGCTGGAAACGAACGGGTTCGAATCTTCTGCCGCGTAGTTTCGGCGCGGATCACGGAGGAAACCGTAACCACGAGGATGCAGTTCCAGCACGCCTTCGAACGTCCCTTCAACCACCTCGGTCGATGGCTGAATCGTTCGTGATCGCCGCTGCATGCCACCTCGATCGCGATCTCGGCCACCACCACGCCCCATGCTCTGACCACGAGGACCATTGTCACGACCGCGGCCGCGACCGCGACCACGGCCGCCGCCACCACTGTTGCCATAGCGGCCACCGTCTGGTCGACCACCGTCCGGACGTCCACCATCACGACGAGGACCGCCTTCGAATCGGTTCTGACCTTCAAACCGCGGAGCTTGTTCGCCACCGCGCTCTGGTCCACCGCGACGACGACGACGACGACGGCGACGCGGAGGACGATTATCGCCACCTTCGCCGTCTGAGTATCCGCCCTCTTCGCCGCCTTCATTGTCAGCGCCGAACAGCTGTTCGCTCCATTCGGTCAGATCGTCGCCTTCACCACCGCCAAAACGGCTGCCACGATCTTCGAAACCTGCTTCACCCCGGTCCGATGGTTCGCCACTGTCGCGACGAGGTCCCCGGTCACCGTAATCTCGTCGAGGTCCACGGCCGCGGTACTCACCACGTGGTGGTCGCTCACCGGAATCTCCTCGGTCACCGCGTGGAGGTCGATCCGCGGAATCGGATCGTTCACCACGATCACTGCGTTCACCGCGCGGAGCACGGTCACGATCCCCATCCGGCGAATCGCTCCGTTCGCCTCGTGGTGCGCGATCTCCCCGCTCGTATCGTGAACCACGTTCTGAACGCTCTTCACCCTCTGGTCGGCTGCGTTCAAATGAATCGTCACCACGGTAGCGACCGCGACGCTCTGATGATCGAGGAGCTGGCTCGTCGTCACCAAAGTCCAGATCGTCGGTGCTGAAGTAACGCATGCCCGTCTGAGACTCAACGTCCGCAATCTGACGTTCAAAGCGATTGGACGTGCGATCCTGATCGCGTCCACGATCGCCGGAAGACGATGCTTCCTCAGATCCTTCGGCAAACGGAAGTCGGGCTTCTCGGCGAGGACGACGGTCGGAAGTTCGGCCACGGCGAGGACGCTCGGTGCTGCGCTCTTCGGCAGGAGGAGCTTCTTCACGAGCCTCAGGAGCCCGAGATTCCGCGCGAGGCGCTGGTGGTTCAGGAGCCGGCTCTGCACTTCGACGACTGCGAGTGGCTCGAGCTGGACGAGGCGCTGGTTCATCATTCTCCACACCCGAACCAAAATCATCATCTGACTGGCTGGGTGCGCTTTCTACCACCTCTTCTGATTCAGACCGGCGACTTCGACTGGACGGCCTGCGACCAGTCGACGATGAGCGGGATGAGGAGGAAGATGAAGATCGACGACGTGGAGGGCGCTGGGTTCCTTCAGAATCGGAACGGCTTGTCGGCATAAGATTAAAGACCTGGCAGGACAAATTGTGGCGAGTCTGCAGCCCATACTACAGATCTCAGAAAAGGCCACTGCGGCATTCACAAACCAGCAGAAACAGGTTTGGCACCAAACACGCCGTTCGGCACAAGCAACCGCAAGAGGCACAAACAGATTGGAGAGGCATCTTCAAAAGACGCCGAAATCAACGTTCTGCAAATACAAAACGCCGGAACGTTCGCGGAAGATCCATCGTACGGCGATCGCCGTGGGCCCGTTACCACCTCAACCGTCGCAAAGTATCTGCCTTGATCTCGTCACAAAGGAGATCCAAAACAAAACTCTGGTTGCAGAAATCACCAAGGAATTTTCTGCAGCTCAAACGCTGATGAGGGGCGAAAAGCCTTCAAGTGCCAAAACTATCCGGGAAACACGTCTGCAGGCGGTCAGGAGACCAGGAACCGCCACACCGGAAAGCTCAGCAAGCGAAATGGAAACTTTGAGAAGTTCCACTGAGCATCACACAAAACCGGGTGATGTCCCTCGGGACATCATTAGTCAGCGCCGAAAGCAGACTGACTGAACCTTAGTATTAACGGATCGAATGTCCGTGTCAATTGAACTCTACGATTCAATCGAAAACATTTTCTGAGCAGATTGACCCGATTATTCCAGTTCTGATGGGCCACACCCCCGTCATTCCCGCGCAGGCGGGAACCCAGCAACCCTGCGATTTGAGCCAGTTTGGTGCCTGCAGTCACGACCCTTACTGAACATCCATCTCGGGCCTCCGCATTCCATTGGAGAACTGTATCGATCGCACAGGATGGGAAGAATCCTCTCATCCTCACGCTGATTTCGACCTCGCAAAGATTCACGCCACAAGACGCAAGTTTCTCCGCATTCAGCCGGGCAGTTGCACTTTCCGCCGGATTCTGGTGTGACACCGCGCCGAAACACTTCGGCAGTGTCCCTCGCGCGATAGTTCTGTGATGTCGCTCGTTCCCTATTGTGAAGTGAAAGGTGCGTTCATGCGTTCCGTTCTCAGCATGTCGATTCTCGCAGTTCTTGCTCTCTCTTCAGTGGCGGTCGCTGGTGACAACACCGTGCATGTCCTGCCAGCTTCAACCTCAGCAAAGTCTGCTCCTGTGCAGCAGGTTTCTCGCCGAGTTCAGATCTTCCAGCCAGCACGCCGCTCCGGCCAGACAGTGTTTGGTCGCGTCATGGAACTTGAGCGTCGTAAGAACGCATGGCTCCGTCGCACGTTCCTCAACTAAGACTTACTCACTGGTTTGCACGCTGATCTGCGGCGGTATGCTTCGAGTCTGTTCGCTGACCCGGCCAGTTCGCGGGCTCTCTCGAAACATGAGTCCGCAGCATTGACGATGCATTCGGTTGCCGGCCACCCTGACCGGAATGCCGCGGGAATTTTCAGGACTGGTGTCCGGACTCCAGCCCGATAGTTCCTGCGTCGACTTTCGACTTCCTCTGCCGCGCGCAGGAGGCGATCGGGAGTTTCATGACACGTTTACTGAGCTGCCTCTCAGGATTCGGCGGTTCCCTCCCAGTTGCTGTCTGATGCGTTCTGGATCCCATCAGGCTGCAGCCAGCTGAAAGGGCACTACCATCGACTGACCGGAAGTCAGCACAGAGACCTTCGGTCAGACAACGGTGTCTTAATCTCAATCCATCGAACGCGGTGAACTCGAAATGAGGGCATCGCGTTCTTTGCGTTCTGCGTCAGGCCTGCAACAGCAAGCATGCCTCGCGCCGTTCCGTGTGCCAATCACGCATTCGCGACGACGCGGCTGGTGACCAGTTCCCGCGATACTCGCACAAGCCCCGCTGCATCCAGCCCCAAATCTGCCAGCAGCTCTTCCCGATCGCCGTGTTCCACAAACTGATCCGGAATCGCGAGGATACGGAAGCGTTCTGTATTCAGCTGCATTCGAGCCGAAGCTTCCAGCACCGCACTTCCAAAGCCGCCCATCAGAGCATTCTCTTCGATGGTGATGACGAATCCTGTTTCCGCAGCCTTCTTCACGACCTCTTCGTCCACTGGCTTCACGAATCGCGCATTGATCACTCCGACGCTCAGACCTTCAGCCCGAAGCTGCTGGGCTGCTGATACCGCCTGAGCCAGCATGGTCCCGCACGCCAGAATGTTTCCGTCTGTCCCCCATGACAGGACCTCCGCTTTGCCCAGCTGAATCGGCTGAACTTCCCGCTCGACTCGTTCAATACGAGTCTTCGGGTAGCGAATCGAAACCGGTGACTTGCTTTGAAGAGCAAACTCCAGCATCGGCCGGATTTCAAGCTCATCCCCCGGCGCCGTCACGACCATGTTCGGGAAGATACGCATGTACGAATTGTCGAACACGCCATGATGAGTCGGTCCGTCTGGTCCGCACAGCCCCGCTCGGTCCATGCAGAACACAACCGGCAAATTCTGAAGCGCGACCTCCTGAAAGATCTGGTCAAAGCTTCTCTGCAGGAACGTGCTGTAAATGTCCACAATCGGCTTCATGCCGGACTTTGCCATCCCGCCGGCAAACGCCACCGCATGGCTCTCACAAATGCCCGTGTCGAAAAACCGATCCGGGAACTCATCACGAATTCTCTCCAGCTTGTTCCCCGCACACATCGCGGCCGTCAGGACGCAGACTCGCTCATCTTCTCCCATGCAGGCGTGAATGGCATCCGACATCAGTTCCGTGTAAGAAATCTCGGTCGACTTCTTCACAGGAACAATCTCGTTCTCAGAATCTCTCCGGAACGGGGAAGGCGTATGGAACTTCACCGGATCTTTGCACGCCGGCTCGAACCCATGCCCCTTCTCGGTAAACACGTGAAGCAGCACCGGGCCTTTGACGTCCTTCACCATTTCCAGATACTGACGCAGACTGCGGATGTCGTGACCGTCCACAGGACCGATGTACCGGAAGCCCATCTCTTCAAACAGCATGCCACCATGCAGGAATGACTTCACTGCATCCTTGAAACTGCTCAGCATCTTCTCCGTGGATTCACCAAGCAGAGGCAGCTTGTTCAGCAGCCACGACACATCCCGCTTGAGACCGTTGTAAAACGGAGCCACCCGTGCCTTGTCGAGATAGCTCGCAAGTCCGCCCACGCGAGGACAGATGCCCATCTTGTTGTCATTCAGAATGACCAGCAGATCCTTCTTCAGACCGGCCGCATTGTTCATCGCCTCAAAGACGATCCCAGACGGCAATGCTCCGTCTCCAATCACCGCCACTGACTTTCGACCATCACGAAAGACAAGGTCATCGCCGGCCTTCATACCCAGAACCGTCGACACACTGCTGCCAGCATGCCCGGTGACGAACAGGTCATATTCACTTTCAACAGGATTCGGGTATCCCATCAAACCGCCTCGACGGCGAATCGTTTCAAACTGTTCGAATCGTCCCGTGACCAGCTTGTGAGGATAAATCTGGTGTCCCGTATCCCAGATCAGACGGTCTTTGGTGAAGTCAAATGTCAGATGCAGAGCGATACACAGCTCAACAACACCAAGGTTGCTGGAAAAATGAGCCGCGCGATCAGAAACGATCGTCAGCAGCGCTTCGCGAATTTCGTCCGCAAGTCGCTTCAGATCGGCGTCGCTCATCCCCCGCATATCCTTCGGGGTCCGAACCTGTCGGAGCAGCTCAAATGACATTAGTGATCTCTTTCCACAATAAAGCGAGCCAGCTCCTGAAGGTGCTGACTGCTGTCTCCAAAGATCTGCACAGACTCACAGGCATCCTGAATCAGTGCCGCCGCCTTCTGACGGCTTGCGTCCATCCCCAGCAATGCCGGGTAGGTCAGTTTTCCCAGGTCGATATCACGACCTGGCGTCTTTCCAAGCTTTGCCGCGTCTCCCGTGACGTCCAGAAGATCATCGGCAATCTGAAAAGCCAGTCCTATACAGTGCCCATACTCTCGCAGTTTTTGTCGGCGTTCCGAACTCGCTCCCGCTGACACTGCTCCCATTTCCAGAGAAGCGGCTATCAGGGCTCCTGTCTTCATTCTATGAATCCGAGTCAGCTCTTCTACGCGTGTCTCCGAAGTTTGGTTGGATGTGTTCCGGCAGGAATTCGAAACTTCTGCTGTACCGCTCCCCCGAACTCCGGCGGTTTCTGCCGACGTTTTCGCGAGGAAGGATCCTCGTTCCGCTTCCAGATCCAGAACCTGCCCGCCCACCATGCCGCGTCCACCCGCAGCCATCCCCAGAATTCGCACCAGCTCCGACCGTCGACCGGAATCCAGGTCCGCCCCCGCAAGCGTTTCGAATGCCAGTGTCAAAAGGCAGTCGCCAGCGAGAATGGCGAGTGCTTCTCCGTAGACTTTGTGACTGGTCGGTCGCCCGCGACGATAGTCGTCATCGTCCATCGACGGCAAATCGTCATGAATCAGCGAGTACGTATGAATCATCTCGATGGCACATGCGGCCGGCATCGCATCAGAGCCACGGCCTCCACACACTTCGCAGGCGAGCAGCACCAGGATCGGTCGCAGCCGCTTGCCGCCTGCCATCAGACTGTATTCGACAGCCGAGCGAAGACTTTCCGGCCACTCTGCTCGCCGCAGATTCTCCGCCAGAACGGCTTCGACCTGTGCTCGCAGGGCGGCAAGATGCGAATGAAAGGCCTCGGCTGACATGGTAACGGAGGATTCAAACGGGTAACCAGAAACACAATCGGCGACCCCATTGGTCGCCATTCAGGCCACAGAATAACACTGGGCCACTCAGCCTCACAGGCTGCTGGTCAGGATTCGACGGCAAACTTCCTTTCCATCCGGTGTTTCCAATCTCCGATAACCAAAATCTTCGAGTTTTCGCGATACACCGGGCCACAGCTTTGCCGACAGCCGCATGATCCGGCATGATTTCTCACTTCGAAGATCCAGCCATCATCCGAGCCACGGGCCACAGCACTGCTCCCGCCAGCAATGTCACACCAGTGGCAATCAGATCTTTCGGATCACGTGTCGCCATCAGGATGGCTGTGACGACTGATGCAAGCACAAAAAAAGCCGATGCCGATGTGGCCAGAACCGTCATTCGAGCCTCGGCCTGTGCGCCCTTCTGGGGAAGGAAGAGTGTCGCGACGGTCAATGCAGACGAGAGTGTCAGGATCGTCGCGAGGTACTTCACAAGCGACTGAATTGTGCCCATGTAGACCATCGCGGCGGCAATCGCGGTCTGCAACAACACCGTCCGACTCGTACTGTACTGCCCACTGCCGAACCATGCCGGAAACAACCCATCGTCTGCCATTCGGGAAAACACCCGTGGTCCCGTCATAATCATGCCCGCGACAGATGTCATCGTCCCCAGACAGACAGACACACGGATCAAAAGCTCCAGCTGGCTTCCCCCCAGTGCCCTTGCAGCAACAGCCGCAACTTCTTCCTTTGCTGCGGTTTCACCAGCTGGCGCTGCACTCACGAACACTGTGTTCAGCAGCAAATAGAAAACGGTGACCAGAGCCGTTCCCAGCCACAGCGAACGCGGCACATTCTTCTCGGGATCTTTTACCTCTGACGAGATGTAAATCGCCGCATTGAATCCCGCAAAGCTCAGTGAGATCCACATGACCGAACTGGCGATCGCCAGCAACAACGCCGTGCCTTCAAGAGACGCAGAGTCGGGGACCGGCTCCCAATGCCACGTATGAGTTCCAATCTTCAGCGCGGCAACGCCAAGAAACACCGTGAGCGCGAAGAGCTTAATTCCCACAATCGCGTTCTGAAGGATCGCAAATGGACGAACCAGAAACCCATGCCCAAACCCAAACACCACGATCACGAAAAGTGCCAGCGTCTTTTCCGGCAGCCAGTCCGGCCGCGAGTCGGACAAGGCATACTTCTCAAAGGCCAGTGCCGATACTGCGATCGCACCGCTGAACCCGGCGGTCAGCGAAACCCAGCCCGCGAGAAATCCGAAGAATGGATGAAGTCGACGACTGAGATACAGATATTCGCCGCCTGACACCGGCAGTCGCTTCGCCAGTTCTCCATACGCCACAGCGCCACAGATGGCGATCACCCCTCCAATCAGCCACGCCAGCATTACTCTCTGCGGTGTTCCAACCGTTGCCAGAGTCCAGCCGGATGTCGTGAAGACACCCGTGCCAATCATGCTGGCAATCACGATGCACGTGAGAGTCGTCAGGCCAAATCGGGGAGGCTGCGACATGAGTTCTCTTCTCTGTAAATTCGTTCAATCAACAATTAACAAAAGCCCGGTCCTTCATCAGAACCGGGCTTTCTTCCAGAATCGCTGCACTTCGGAGGCTCGGCAGGAGCCTTGCCCTTCCGTCTCAGCAGGCCGCTGGTCCCTGTCTCGACAGGCTGCTAACCCTTTGTTTCGGCTGGTGCCGCTTCTGCTGGCTTGTCGCCTTCAGACTTGGCTGGTGCCTTGTCGTCCTTGTGATCGTCTTTATGCTCGTCCTTGTGCTCATCGTTGTGACCAGCTTCCCCATGCGCATGTTCATCATGAGAATGAGCGTGCATTTCGCCAGCGAACTCCTTGCCATCGATCGTCACATGGAAGTGGCCGTCCAACTGCTCTTCCCCCTTGATGCTCTCCGGAATCTGTGACCCGGCTACGACATAACGTGAAGCTGTGGCTTCCGTTTCGCCTTCCAGAGGTGATGCCTTGGATTCAAGAACGACTTCCTTGCCATCAATCATCAGTTCAAACGCAACGCCTGTCGCCGGCTTTGCAACACCGATCTCTGCTCCGTAGAAATACAGAGTCACGTCACGAGTTGCCTTGTCGAATACCAGTTCCGCATGATGTCCATGCGCATCGTCCAGCTCCAGAACATGCCCACCATGCTTGCCTTCGTGGCCACCGTGGTCATGACCATGATCGTGGTCATGTGCATGCTCTTCGGCCAGCGGTGCCGTAGCGTAGTCTTCGTACTTGCCTTCTTCGCAACCGACGGTATAGGCCAGCAGCGCAAGACCTGTCATCCATTTGACCGACTTCATATCGACATGTTCCTTTTGAATTTTGACTCTGAGACTCGTTAGAAGTTTATGCCATCGGTGAACACAATTCCAGGCGTTTCATCGTACGAGGAATCGCCTTTTCCTGTTGACGAATTCCGGGGCCACTGAGGAATTATGCGTTTTCTCAGAAGGCTCAGCCATCTTCCTGCTGTTTCAGTTCCCAGGCCGTGACAATCAGGCGAATGACGTAGTACGGAATCTCACCGTTCAAATCTTCGAACAGCGGTTTCAGGCGTTCGCCCCCCAGTCGTCCCAGCGAGTCTTCAACACGATTCTGCTGGGTAACCGGAACCCAGGCCCCGATGTCCGTGATCCGCCGCCGCTGAATCCATGCGGTCAGATATTTCACGACGGTATCCGCAGTTCGATCCAGCTGGTCAGCGATCTCTTCTACCGGAATGCGCTGCTCAAAGTACTCCATGTACTCTTCCGGTATCGTAATCGTGGACTTTGGCTCGGGAATTCCTGCCGCAGGCTGAGCCGCTTCTCCATCAAGACTTAATCCAACATTCGCCGGCAGGTTGTGCTGCTCACACCATTGCTGAATCGTAAACAACACTACAGGCCCAAACTCCTGCAGCTTCTTGACTCCGATCCCCTGGATCTGCTGCAGTCCCTGCCGGGTCGTCGGACGATGCGCCGCGAGTGACCGCAGAGTCCCGTCACCAAAGACAATGTAGGGCGGCACATTCTTCTGGATCGCCAGTCGAGTTCTCATGCCGCGAAGTTCTTCGAACAGGTCGCGGTCCACACCTTCCCATTTGTCTTCTGTACCGGCCACCTTTTCCGTGGTGCGAGTTCGCAACAGCATCGGCTGTATCTGGCCCTTGAGCAACTGACGACCGGAAGGTGTCACCTGCAGACAATTGTACTCCCCAACGTACTTCATGAAGCCCTGCGAAACCAGCTGATCGATCCAGCTTCGAATCTGAAGCTCCGCGTCAGACTTCAGCAAACCCCACGTGCTGAGCGAGTCATGTCCATTCTCGGAGATTCGCTTGTTCTTCGATCCCTTCAGCACCTGAGCCGTATACGCCGCGCCGAATCGCTCACCCTGACGAATGACGGATGACAGAATTTTCTGAGCAATCACGAGTGGCTCTTCGACCGGCTGCATTTCCTTCAGACAAATGTCGCAGGCCCCGCAGTTCAGCGTCTCAAGCTTCTGCCCGAAATGTTCCACAAGCAACTGATGGCGACAACGCATGCTGGTACAATACTGACGCATGGATCGCAGAGATGTCTCGCCAGCCTCACGCACCGCGGCGTCTTCGACATCATTCATCAGGAAGTTCCAGATTTCTGCATCCGCCGGTGAATACAACAGCGTGCACTCTGCGTCCAGACCGTCTCGCCCTGCCCGGCCGCTCTCCTGCTGATAATGCTCCAGTGATTTTGGCATTTCTGCATGGATCACAAATCGAACGTTGCTTTTGTCGATGCCCATTCCAAAGGCCACCGTCGCAACGATGATGTCCACCTTCTCTTCGATGAATGCGTCCTGGCTGCGATGACGATCATCGTCTGAAAGTCCCGCATGATAAGGCAGCGTCCGGAACCCCAGCTGATTCAGTGCGTGGCTTGTGGCTTCCACATTCTTGCGACTGATGCAGTAGATAATTCCGGTTTCGCCCTTATGACGCTTCAGGATCTGCTGAATCTGTCCAATCCCGTCCGCCCGTCGCTCCACACGGTACACCAGGTTCGGACGATCGAATGACCCTACCAGAACTTCCGCGTTCTTCAGCCCAAGCTGCTGGACAATATCACTGCGAACCTGCGGCGTCGCAGTGGCGGTGTATCCATGAATCGAGACGCCAGGAAACACTTCTCGGAGACTGCTGAGCTGTCGATATTCCGGCCGAAAGTCATGCCCCCACTGACTGATACAGTGTGCTTCATCGACCGCGATGAATGACACTTTCGACTGTGACAGAAACTCGATCGTTTTGGGCTGGACCAGACGTTCCGGTGCAATGTACAGCAACTTCAGTTCGCGACGACGAATGAGATCCGCCACTTCAATTTTTTCACGCTGGCTCTGCATGCTGTTAATGCAGGCCGCCTTGATGCCAACACTCTGCAGTGAATCCACCTGATCCTTCATCAGCGAAATCAGGGGCGAAACGATCAGCGCCAGGCCCTCGCGAGAAATCGCGGGCACCTGATAACACAACGACTTTCCTCCACCCGTCGGCAGCACCACAAGCGAATCCTGATCACTCATGACCAGAGACATCGCTTCTCGCTGCAAAGGCCGGAAATCAGAATACCCCCAGTGCTTTTGCAACTGAGTCCGGAGCTGCAGCGCGTACTCAGGATCAGCAGCGTTACCAGTCGTTGGCTCTGAGGAATTCATGGCGATCACGACAGAACAGGGAATATGAAACACTTACCACCAGGGAAGTATTATCATAACCTCCCATAGATTACTGTCGAGCCTCGCAAGGATCCGCCGACAGCGAACCGCACTTTATCACGATTCACGGCTCAGAAGGACCTGAGACCCTTCACCATCCCAAATTCTGTCTTTCAACCGGCTGCTACGGCATTGAGACAATCGAACAGCTCAGACCACCGGCCGCCGGCACATACGACTGGCGAGCATAATCCATGACCATTCGATCGGCATTGAATCGCCAGCCAAGCGTTCGGATGGCTCGCTTCATCCGAGCAATCCATTCCTGTGGCAAGTCGTCGCGATCACGATCATAGAACACAGGAATCACCTGTTCCGTCAGCACACGATAAAGGTCTTCACCGTCGCGCGCATCCTGGATGTCCTGGTTGGCATGAGTTCGCCCCGTGCCAATCGCGAAACCATTCTTCCCGTCGTAGGCCTCAGCCCACCATCCGTCCAGAATCGAACAGTTCAGGCCACCATTCAACACGACCTTCTGACCGCTTGTTCCTGAAGCTTCCAGCGGCCGACGAGGATTATTGAGCCACACGTCCACACCCTGAACCAGATAACGTCCCATGTCGATGGAGTAGTTTTCCAGAATCAGAACGCGGCCGCGGAATGGCTCCTGACGAGTCAGCCGGAAGATCTGCTGAAGAATCTGCTTGCCACGATCATCGGCGGGATGTGCCTTGCCCGCAAAGATGAACTGCAGTGGTCGATCCGAATCGGTGATCAGTCGAGCCAGAAAATCGAGGTCCTTCAGAATCAGCTCGGCTCGCTTGTACGGCGCAAATCGTCGTGCAAAGCCGATTGTCAGAGCCTGCGGGTCAAACAGATGTTCCATGTCGCGAATGACGGAAGCATCTTCATTGCGTCGAATCGCCTGCTCCACCGCCTGACGGCGAGCATAGTTGATCAGACGCATCTTCAGAGTCGAATGGACTTCCCACAATTCGCCGGGTGTCACACTTTCAAACTGACTCCAGACATCGGCCTGACCACTGCGTTCGTGCCATCGTTCCGGCAGAACTCGGTCGTACAGAACTCGCATCTGAGCGGCCAGCCAGGTCGGCACATGCACGCCGTTTGTGATGTGTCCAATCGGAACTTCTTCCACACTGCGCCATGGCCAGAGCCCTGCCCACATCTCGCGGCTGACAACGCCATGCAGACTGGAAACTCCGTTGGCAATCCGGCACAGCTTCAGAGCGAGCACGGTCATGCAGAACATCTCGCCGCCATTCTGCGGATCGACGCGGCCCAGCCCCATGATGCCATGCAGATTCAGCCCCAGCGAATCGGCGAGCGGTCCCAGATGATGTTCAATCTGCCCCTGATCAAATCGGTCGTGACCAGCAGGCACTGGTGTATGAGTCGTAAAGACGCAGCGAGACGCCGTGTCACGAAGCGCTCGGTCAAATGGCAAACCGTCTTCATGCATGCGCTGACGGATGACTTCCAGAGGAGCAAACGCGGAGTGCCCTTCGTTCATATGAATGACGTTCGGCAGAATTCCCAGCGCCTTCAGGGCTCGCACACCACCGACGCCCAGCAGCAGCTCCTGACGAATACGAGTTCTGTGATCACCACCATACAACCGTGCCGTCAGGTGGCGATCTTCTTCATTGTTCTCCGGGATGTTTGTATCCAGAAGGTACAACTGAATGCGCCCGACGGCCAGATGAAGAACTCGCGCAAAGATGGAACCGGAACGTGTCTCCACAGAGACCACGATTCGCCCGGAAGCATTCGTGGCTTCCTTGAGCGGGAGCAGATTGGGTTCAAGAGGCGGATAGGATTCTCGCTGCCAGCCGCTCGAATCAATCGCCTGGGTAAAGTATCCCTCGTGATAGAACAGACCGACCCCGACCAGCGGCAATCCCAGGTCTGACGCGCTCTTCAGATGGTCGCCCGCAAGAACTCCCAGGCCGCCGGAATAAATTGGCAGCGATTCATGCAGCCCGAACTCGGCGGAAAAATATGCCACGGGCCCCTGCCCCAGAATCGCCGCATGGGTCGAACCCCATGTCTGTTTGCGTTCCAGATAATCCAGGAATCGTCGATACGCCCAGTGGATGCGTGTGTGCAGAACGGCTTCCCGAGCACGCTCTTCCAGACGGTCCTGCGAAAATCCTGCAAGCAATCGAACAGGATTGTGGTGGACCTCTTCCCATTTCTCCGGATCAATCAGCCGAAAAACTTCTGTGGCATCCGGATCCCAGCTCCACCAGAGATTTGAGGCAAGTCGAGTCAGCTTTTCGTGAATGGACAGCTGAGTCACTTTTCCGGTCATAT